>Ga0068713_1000470_pt1 | contig 74538 bp, 54 predicted proteins | sample MTBAKSrepl2MetaG_FD_62223 | JGI IMG/M metagenome (GOLD analysis project Ga0068713, IMG submission 62223) | Enrichment culture microbial communities om Arthur Kill intertidal strait, New Jersey, USA, that are MTBE-degrading - MTBE-AKS2 (Arthur... | ecosystem: Environmental > Aquatic > Marine >... | reverse complement strand
GGATATCCGGCCGGGACGGTTGACCGTCGGCGATCCCTATCAGGTCGCCCCACCATCCGGTTTTCTCCCTCGTCTCAAGCAAACGGCGGAATGGACCTCCCGCACGCTCTTTGCTCTCTCAGGGAACCGACTCGTGATCAGCCCCACGATGGATGTCTGGTGCAGAGTAGGCGTGTGACAGTTCATCCCGAATGAGCATAATAGCCTCGACTCCTCACAAAAAGGTGTGTGGCTTTCTCCTGCTGAACAGGTTGTCAAGATTCCGTGGAGGCCGCAGGTCTCCAGGGGTGTCTTGACAACCAAACAGCAAACACCTTGCGGTAAGCCCTTGTTTTATTGAAAACAAATGTTCCGAGACGATGATGATAATTGCATCCGGTGAGATGTCGGCGGTTCCAGAATTAACCCAACCAGCACATTTGTTTTCAATAAAACGAGGATTGATTCAAGATGTTTGTTTTCAGGCAGTCAAGTCGTGCCGAGAGACCTCGCTACGCTTGCCTCTCGGCGAACTTGACTGCTGAATTCACGCCCAAATCCTTAGGATGAACCATTACCTCAATAGAGCGGAGCTGCGGCGAACTGGCAGACAGTGCCGGAAAAAAAGGTCGAGAAGAGTCGTACTGATCGGGTAGATGCCCCGATAGATCTGCAACCGTTTTCCCACAAACCCACGGCTTGCATTCACGAGAGCTGCGGGTTACGTTCCCCTCGTTTCCCGGGTGTTCAGCGACAGCAGCCCCGGGCTCGGCTGGCAACTTGAAGGAGGTGATCCGTACCGGTGAACACGTCACAGGTCAGCATACACCTGCTGCTACCCGTCACCCGCGACCCGCATTTTGTCCGCCGTCTGCAGGCGATGCACGAGACCGGTGCCCGTTGCCACGCCCACCTCTTCGTTCGCGATGGGGTGATGCCCAGCCCCGATATCCCGCAGACTGTGCACGCCACCCTTGAACATCGGCGCTTTTTCGCACGGCTGTTCCCCTTTTTGCGCAGCCTGCCACGCCTCGCCCGCGCCGTGCGTCAGGCGGATGTAGTCTATGCAATGGGGTTCGATCTGCTTTTGATCGCCTGGACCGCCCTGCAGTTCACAAGCAGGAAGCCGCGCCTCTTCTACGAGGTGGCGGACATCCACTCTCTGCTCATCGGGACAGCCCTTCACCATCGCATGATGCGCATGTTCGAGAAACGGATGCTCAAACGAGTGCATCGGATTGTCGTAACATCGCAAGCCTATGCCACTCACTACTTTCAGAGCATACAGGGGGCGAAGGAAGAGCAGATACTGCTCCAGGAAAACAAATTGTACGAAAATGAAGTAATGCCCCGGGATGGGATCAATGACATCCCTGGAAGCGGTGACCGGCTTACGATCGGCTATTTCGGGGTGCTTCGCTGCAAGCGTACCTGGGCGATTCTGAGACGTGTCGCGGAACTCTCGTCCGACAGGGTCAGGATTCGTGTTCGGGGCATCCCGATCCACGAGCTGGCAACCGTGATTCCTCGTGACGCGTCTACCTTTCCGAATATCGAGTATGGCGGCCCCTACAACCCGCGCGAGGAGCTGGGCAACATTTACAATGGGCTTGATCTGATTGCTGTTTTCGCGGAATACATCGAGAATCACAGCATTCGTAACTGGCCACGGACCAACCGATTCTACGAGGGCTGCTACTATCGTGTGCCGCTGCTGGACAATCAAGGTTCAGCCAATGGCGAGGTGATCGAACATGATGGGATCGGGTTGACGGTCAACATGGATGATGTCGAGGAAGCCGCGACTGCGATCCTTGCGGTCACCCGGGACCAGGTGGAGATGTGGCGAGCTTCCATCCGCGACCTGCCTGTGGAACGTTACCTGCACCAGGATGACATCAGGAAGCTGGTCGAGCAGATATCCGCGTAGCACGCAGGAACGACGACGATAGGTGAGACATTGCAGTTTCGATGCCCCTCATGCTGTCATGGTCAAGAATAAACTGCTTGAAGTGTCTCTGGTGATTCACTGCTTTTGTTGGAGCACTTAATTCGATCTGGTTGTCATCTTCATCAGGAGGTGAAACGAAGTGACCTATCCTGCTGGAACTTGACAGCGGCTCATCCACACCCACTGCATGCACTACTCACGAGCAGCTTTTACCTCATCGCCTCGCTACGCACCGAGCCCGAAGAGGATGCTCACCTGGTAGACTCCAACCGCCAACGCCCATGCGACAAATACCGTGTAAACCGCGAGAAAGGCAGACCAGCGCCAGCTCCCCAATTCCTTCTTTACCACCGCCAGGGTTGCAATACAGGGGAAGTAGATGAGGACGAAAAACATGAGGGCCAATGCGGAGGCCGGGCTGTAACTGGCATCCTGGGCGATCCGAGTTCTCAGGGGCGCATACTCGGCCTTTGCTTCCTGGTCCGGGTCGGTATCCCCTACTCCGTACACAATGCCCATCGTTGAGACGATCACCTCTTTCGCCGCGGCACCGCTGATCAGTGCGACGCCGATTTTCCAGTCAAACCCCGCCGGATGCAGCACAGGTTCGAAGAACTTCCCCATCCTGCCCGCGAAACTGTTTTCCAGCACCAGCCTGCGACGTTCAAGCTCCTCGATGCGCTCATCCGCTGTTTCAGAGGCTGACATCCCCTGGCCCAGCAGGACAACATCGGTGGATTGTGTTTCAGCCGTACGGGGCGTTTCGGCGGCGGGTTGCGGGAAATTGAGCATAAACCAGATCACAATGCTCGCCGCGAGGATAATCGTGCCTGCCTTTCTCAGGTAGAGCACAGCCCGCTCCCACATGTGCTGGAACATCGCCCGCACTGTGGGCATACGGTAGGGCGGCAATTCCATCACAAAGGGAGCCGCATCGCCGCGGAACATGGTTTTACGCAGCAGCAGAGCGACCAGGAAGGCGATCAGCCAGCCGGCGAGCCAGACGATCCAGAAAACAAATGCTGCCCTCTGCGGGAAAAAGGCCGCCGCGAGCATCGCAATCACCGGCGATTTCGCACCGCACATCAGGAGGGGTGTAACCAGCACGGTAATGATCCGGTCACGGGGATTGACCAGCGTACGTGCCGACATCACCGCGGGTACTGCGCATCCTGTGGCAATCATGAAAGGAATGAACGATCGGCCGTGCAAGCCGAACAGGTGGAAAAAATGGTCCATGACAAAGGCGGCACGGGCCATGTAACCTGTATCTTCAAGAAAAGCCAGTCCGAAGAAGAGCAGCATCACCAGCGGGAAAAAGACCAGTACGCCCCCGACTCCGCCGATGATGCCGTGTACAATCAGGTCACGCAGCAAACTGGCGGGCATGATCGCACTGACCCACCCACCCAGCACGCTGAACCCTGCATCGATCAGATCAGAGAGCGGATTGCCGAGGGTGAATGTGAACTGGTAGACAAGAAACATCATCGCAAAAAAGACAAATAAGCCACCAAATCGATTGAGCACAACCCGATCAATCCGTTCGGTGGCAGAGATGCGCGGTGTAGGTGGACGCCGCTTGACCGTCTCCTTCACCGCGCCGTGGATGTAGGCATAGCGTTGCTCGGCGACCACCACCGCCGATTCTTCATTGAAGTGCCGTTTGATCCAGAGACGGCACTCATCCGCCATCTTCAGGATGTCCGCCCCGCGTGGATGGTGTTTTTTCACCTTCTCGCTGGCATCCCGGTCTTCCTCCAACAGCTTGATCGCCATCCACTCCGGACGAAACTGTTTCGTGAACCCCGGATCGGCGGCAAGTTCCGCCACCAGGGCTTCCCGCTGTCCCTCAAGCTCCCGGCCGTAATTGACCGAACGACCGTTCAGCGTAAGGTTACCACGCGCAGCAGCCAGCAGCATGTCGACCAGGCTGCTGACACCAACCCCCCGGTGCCCAACGGTCTTGACAAAGGGCACCCCGAGGATTTTCCCAAGCTGCTCATGATCTATCCGGATTCCCTTGGCGTCCGCCTCGTCCATCATGTTCAACACACCGACAATCGGCACACCGAGTTCACGGAACTGCAGCAGGAGATAAAGGTTCCGTTCGATATTGGTGGAGTCAATCACATCGACAATCAGGTCCGGACGGTCCTTCATGACAAAATCACGCGCCACCACCTCCTCAATCGAGTAGGCGGTCAGGCTGTAGGTCCCCGGCAGATCGACAATCTCGAGGGTGACATCCTCACGACGGATGTACCCGACCTTCTTCTCAACCGTCACACCCGGGTAATTCCCGATATGCTGATGTTGGCCGGTGAGTGCATTGAAGAGGCTGGTTTTCCCGGCATTGGGATTACCTGCGAGGGCGATTTTGAAGGTGTTCTTGTGGCGAGGATGCACGTGTGCAGGATCGAGGTTGAGGAAATCGCCCCGTCGAAACTGATGGAAACGTTGGCGGAGTCGGTGACGGTCAGGCATCCAACTCCTCCACGACAATCGTGGACGCCTCCAAGCGTCTCAACGAAAGCAGCGCACCGCCCATCTCGACCTCGATGGGGTCACGTAGCAGCGCCTCACGCAGGATGCGCCCCTCCGCACCGCGAATAATGCCCATGTCGTTCAGACGTGCCCGTATTTCACCGGTAGCATGAACCTTTGCTACCTTGAAGGTCCTGCCCGGGGTGATGTCCGCGAGGGTGCGGACAGTCGACTCGCTGCTGATTTCAGGAGTGGCGTGCTCCGTGTGGCGGTGCACCTGCAATGCCTCAGCATCCCTAAGGGAGAGCTCGAGACGTTCTCCTGCAACACGAACCATGAACCGGTCACGTCCCAATTTTTCAAGCAGTTGGATTGATACTCCGGGCAGGATGCCCTGGCGGATCAGCTCGGATCGGCGCTCATCACCTGTCGCAAGCCTTGCGATGTAACCGCCCTGGCCCGGTTTCAGCTGGCTGAGGGGGATTGACTCGCTTTCCGAGTCACGGACTGCGCCACGTGCCGCTGAACCATTCTTGCTCAAATGATCCAGCCATCGGTCACGGAAGGCGGTGATCAACCCTTCATCGACATCCGCACTGTAGGAGAGGAATTCACTCATGGAAGTCATACGGTCGAGGGTGAGAACGCTGATGGCGTGCTCGATCGAACAGGCATCCTTTTCTGCGGTCTCCGGATCAACCTGCAGGAAATCGGTGAGGAATCGTTTCAGGAAGTTGTGACGCTGGTAGAGGCGAAACGCGAGTTGACGGCCCTTCGCCGTGAGGTCGACATACTCCCGTGCACGGTACTCGACAAGCCCTTCACGTGCGAGGCGCTGCAACGCAGAGACGACACTGGAAGTCTTGACATCCTGAGCGTTGGCGATGTCTCGCACACGCGCGACCTTCTGCTTCTGCAAGAGGCGAAAGATCGTTTCGAGGTAGTCTTCGAGGCTTTCTGAAAGGTAACCGATCTGCATGCTTACACCTGTTAGACTTGTCTATCAAATGTAAGCCTGCTGCACCTCGGGTCAAAGACGAGCGCACAGCCTGCTCTCCGGCTCCATGTGAGAAATAGTGCAAAAACAAAAGGGCGCAACCCACTGTCTCACATGCCATTCACGGCTCCATCGCGTCGAAAACTGACGTGAAATAATTGTTCCTGAGAATGGCTGCAGTGGGAGAAACAACTCGATTCAAGCGAAGGTGACAAGCACTCAGAGATGGGCTGCGTGGCAATCTGTACGACCACGTTACGGCAGGTTTTCCAATGTTGTGGCGGGTCTTTAGCGTAGCGGAGACCTGCAACAATGTGGAAACTGCCCCCGCGCACAGTGACAGTCACTCCACAACTCAGGTTCTTGGTGACAGTCACTCGCAGGCCAGGTCGGACGACCTGCGGCCACGTTTGGTTCCGACTACCGCAACACCAGAAAACCTGGCCAACCGTCCGTAGCCAAGCTGCGACCGGAGAGAGTGCGTTTCACCCCTGCAACAGTTCCCGGTTCACTTCCGCAACGATCCCGTCGACATCCTCGAGTCCGGCATCACGGATCGCCTCCTCCACCGTTTTCCAAAGCGGAGTGCCGCACTGGATGCAGACGATCTTCCTTTTACTCAGAGCGCGAATCGCCTTAGGCGCCAGTGCGGCGACATCCTCCAGGTCCATATCCTTGTGGATCTGCACAGCCATTTTATCCCCCTCAGAATGAATCTTCATCAAGTGGGATGATCCATTTACCCGTTGGTTGCGCTCCCTTTTCGCTGCGAACTCCACGGGAGGATTGCCCAGACGATCCTTACACCTCCATTTTCCCGTTCGAACCATCTCAGCGTGAAGGAGATCACGATGTTCCTGTCATACAGAAGCCTTCTGATTCCACTGTTGATCCTTGCTTTCGTTGGATCGGGATGCGAGAAACGTCCGCCTCAGGGTGCACGCGAACTGCGGCAGCCGTCCGAGGGGGTACGCAATGCACCAACGGTTTCCGAATACCCCGATGGTTCCCTTCGTGTTGGACCCGTACGTCTCCAGGTTCCAGCCGGGTGGCGTGTAGTGCCGCCGTCATCAGCCATGAGGCTGGCTCAGTTTTCGATCCCTGCAGAGGGAGACGGTCAGCCTGGTGAAATGACTGTCTTCTACTTCGGACCGGACGCTGGTGGGATTGAGCCAAATATTGCACGCTGGATGAACCAGTTCGAGCGTCCGGATGGCAGCGCAATCACAACCGATCAGGTCGTGCGCGAGGAGTTCACGGCGCATGGCATGCCGGTGATTCTCGTTCGATTTGAAGGCACCCAACGTCCCTCCACCATGCCCGGGGTTACCCCCACACCCGCGCTTCGAGACTACATGAATGTTTCGGGGATTGTCACAACACCTGAAGGGCCTTGGTTTTTCAAGGGCACGGGACCGTCGGTCACCATGCGCCGCCAGGTCAGCACCATCGAAGAGTTCTTCCGTACCATGCGGTATGTGGGGCAGTGAACCGTAAACTATCAGCACTCAGGCTATCCTGAATTGCGTCCTCACAATAATTTGTGCGGCAAGCTCTGGCGAATCAGGTTGTCAGGATTGCCACGAGGCGGTACAAAGTGACGATTCCTCGGGCGACTTGACCGCTGAACTCACGCACGAATTCTCAGCAGGAGCCACTGAATATTTGTGAATGGCAGACATGCCGTGCCTATGGCGACACTGCTACAGTGACCGGGCGATGATCAGTCAGACACCCGTGTCTGAGTGGTAAGGGGTTGAGTGATTGGATCTGACTCAGCACGGCCTTTCACTTCGATTCTTCGTCCTCTTTCAACCCCTCGATCAACTCGGGAGCGCTGAGGTCCCTGGCGGACTCTTCGATGACAGGAAGCTCCTTGACTGGCTTACCTGAGGTCACACTGAGCTCCTCGAACTTGCGCGCCTGTGGCAGCACCCTGGATTCCAATGATCTGACTGCGTTGTTATAGTGCTTGACCGAGTTCGTCAGTGCACTGCCGAGTTTTTCGAAGTGTTCCGCCAGGGTCGCGACACGACCGTGCATCTCGCGTCCCAGTTCGCTGATCGCGTTCGCGTTCTCACGCACTTCTTCCTGTGTCCAGCCATAGGCGACCGCTTTCAGGAGCGCGATCAAGGTTGTTGGGGTGGCGGGGATAACCTTTTCGTTCGATCCCAGTTCGATCAGGCCCGGCTCCTCGATCAGTGCCGCACTGAAAAAGCTCTCAGCCGGGAGAAACAGGACGACAAATTCCGGGGTGCTTTCGAGTTTCTGCCAGTAACTTTTGCGTCCGAGTGCGATGATCCGGCTGCGGACATTGGTGGCGAAACTCTTCAGGTGTTGCGCACGCAGGGCTTCTGTCTCAGCCGTACTCGCCTGGTAATATTCCTCAAGCGGGGCTTTTGCATCCACAACAATTTGCTTCCCGCCGGGAAGCCGGACAATCATGTCGGGCCGGTCACCATCACCGGTAGTCGATTGCTCGACAAAATCCACATACTTCACCATCCCTGCGAATTCTACCACACGCCGTAACTGCAGTTCGCCCCACTGACCCTGGGTATGGGTCTTGCCCAGTGCGCGGCTGAGTGTATTGGTTTCAGCGCGAAGCTCCTTCTGGGCGAGGGTCATGCTTTTCACCTGCTCCATCAGCTCGCCATAGGCACCGGCTCGTTTTGCCTCCATCTCCGCAATCTTCGCGTCGACTGCTTTCAGCGATTCATTCAATGGTTTGACCATCTCCTCGATGGCCTGTTTCCGTTTCTCCAGGTCGCCTGTCGATTCCGTACGAACCAGCTGCAGCTCTTTCAAAGCACGCTCGAGGAACTGCTTCGCATTGGATTCAAGCACCTTCCCGCCGAGTGCTTCGAAGGTGGCTGTCAGCTTTTTCTCAGCATCCTCGTACGCAGCCAGCTTCTCGTCGTGGGCTTTTTCCTCCGCTTCGAGACGCGCTTCGAGGCGTGTGATCGTGTCACGCCGCTGCTGGATATCCTCCTCTAGTTTCCGGCGTGCGGCTGTGTGACGCGACCCCAGCATGAACGCCGTAAGCGCGGATGCCAGACCTGCTGCTATCAGGGTAATGAGGACGACTGTCAGGGGTGTCATGTGTGGAATCTCCATACGGTTGTCAACGCCTGATCGACCGGGCGGTGGTCAATGCGAAATGCGGCTGTCAATGCGGAATGTAGGCCGAACCCACCTGATCGGCAAGGGAGTGCGTGCGTAGAGGATGCAATGACGCATCTGCGCTGACCCGGCCTGTTCTGCACTTCGGGACGCGGTCATGCGCCGGCCTCCGATAGTCCAGGGATCGGGGTTGCATCCTGCCCGGGCGCCTGCTCTTTGCCTGAGACTACATCTTCACGCTTGAGGCATTCTCGCAATCACGAGGACATTGCCATCCGGATCGGCGAAGTAGGCGGCCTGATCTCCCCAGTCACGTTGCTGCATCGGCGAAAGCAGCGGCGCTCCGGCATCCGTAAGCCGCTGCATGACTTCATCCGCATTGTCGAAGTGGAAGTAGAGTTCGGTGGACGTGGTTTCCTGGTCGGCAGGGGACGCGCTCGGCACTTTGCCCGTGTTCCGCGCGAAGCCTTCCCGCACATAGAGACCGATCCGCAATTGATCGGTGACGGCATACTCGATGTAAACCGGCGCATCTACACGACGCTTCCAATCGAAGGCCGAATCATAGAAGCTGCCGCTCTTCGCCAGGTTGTCCACTGCGAGGATGATCAGGCTGTGTTGTGGTTGATGGGGCATGGTGCACTCCAGTTACAAATCCTGTCGTTGCAAACTTCGATGTTGTTGGAGATGGCGTGCATCTCGGAATATAGCTCCTCCTGAGAAATTGTGTCTTCACAAGAAATTGTTCAGCATAGCTCGGCAGATGAAGCTGTCAAGATCGCCAGGAGGCCGCAGGTCTCCAGGAGTGTCTTGACAGCGGTACCAGAATCACATTGCGGTAAGTCCTTGTTTTTTTTGAAATGAAATATGCTGAGACGACAGGCAACAAGTTCGTTGGAATGTCACTGGCAGATTGCGTCCCGACAAGCGCGGCAAATTTCTTTTCAGGAAAACAAGGTTCGTTCAAGATGTCCTTTCATAGCTGTCAAATCGCGCGGAGAGACCGCGCTACGCTTGCCTCTCGGCGAACCTGACAGCTGGATTCTTGCACTATTTCTTGTGAGGGCCTGGATCTGATTTAAGAGCAAGTGTGTCAGCAATTGTTTTTCCAAAGAAAAGCCGGATACCCAGAAGAGTATCCGGCTTTTCTTGTAAGCAGCTTTTTAACTGCACCCGCTTGTCGTGCCGCAGTTGAGGCATTTGTAGCAGGAACCGTTGCGGACCATGATCGACCCGCAGGAGGAGCAGGGTGGCGCATCGGACTGGTTGACCGCGACAAACTGCTCGTTGCTCTCGTCACGTACCTGACGAATCAGTTTGTCCGCCTCACGCATGATCATGGCACTGTAGGCATCTTCCGGCTTTTCGACGGTATGGCCGTTCCCCTGAACCTTGCCATGCTCTTTACCGTTGCCGTTGCCGAGTTGTGGCGCGGCAGCCTCGTCCTCCACCTGAAGGATGTCGGCTTCGTGATCCTGGGTGCTCAGGCCATGCTCTTCGGGCGGCAGGAACTTCAGCGCCAGCCAGCGGAAGAGATAATCCATCACGGAATGGGCGATGGGAATGTGACGGTTGTTGGTGAAGCCCGAGGGTTCGAAACGGGTGTGGATGAACTTCCGGACAAGGACGTTCAGTGGTACACCATACTGCAGGGCGATGGAAATTGCCGTGGCGAAGCTGTCCATCAGTCCTGAAATCGACGAACCTTCCTTCGCCATTGTGATAAAGATTTCGCCGGGCTTGCCATCCTCATAGCAGCCGACGGTGATGTAGCCTTCGTGCCCACCCACACTGAACTTGTGGGTGATCGAGGTACGCTCATCCGGCAGCTTGCGCCGCAGGACACGCTTCTTCTCACTCTTGGCGACAACCGTCTCTTCTTTGGCGTCATCCGCCTTGGTGTTCAGCGGCTGGGATGCCTTGCAACCGTCACGATAAATCGCGATCGCCTTCAGTCCAAGCTGCCAGGCTTCGATATAGGCTTGCTGAATATCGTCGATGGTCGCCGAATTCGGCATGTTGACTGTCTTGGAAATCGCGCCGGAGAGGAAGGGCTGCACCGCACCCATCATACGGATGTGACCCATGTAGTGGATCGAACGGTCCCCTTTGAACGGCTTGAAAGCGCAATCAAAGACCGGCAGATGCTCGGGTTTCAGGCCGGGCGCTCCCTCGATCGTGTCTTCCTCAACGATGTAGTCGACAATCGCCTTGGCGGTCTTTGAATCATAGCCAAGCCGACTGAGCGCGAGAGGAACAGTCGTATTCGCGATCTTCAGCATTCCGCCGCCAACCAGCTTCTTGTACTTGACCAGCGCGATGTCCGGTTCGATGCCTGTGGTGTCGCAATCCATCAGGAAGGCGATGGTCCCGGTCGGCGCGAGGACAGTGACCTGGGAGTTACGGAAACCGTGCCTCTCCCCGAGGTGGATCATCTCATCGTAGACCTCCTCCACCTGGCGGAGGAAATCGGCCGGGAGACGTGTGGCGTCGATCATTTCCACGGCATTCGCGTGCTTCCGGATGACACGCATGAAGGGCCGCGCGTTCTTCTTGTATCCGGCAAAGGGGCCGGTGATTCCCGCAATTTCGGCGGATGTTCTGTAGGCTTCGCCGTGCATCAGAGCGGTGATCGCCGCCGAGTGTGCCCGCCCTTCCGCGCTGTCATAAGGCAGGCCGAGGCTCATCAGCAAGGCGCCGAGATTGGCGTAGCCGAGGCCCAGGGGACGGTACTCATGGCTGTTCTTCTCGATCTTCTTTGTCGGGTAAGAAGCGTTGTCGACAATGATCTCCATCGCGGTGATGGTGGTACGCACCGCTGCCCGGAAATCATCAATCTTGAATGCGCCGTCCGCGTCACGGAACTTCATCAGGTTCAGGCTGGCGAGGTTGCAGGCGGAATCATTCAGGAACATGTATTCGCTGCAGGGGTTCGACGCGTGAATCCGATCGGTTTTCGGGCAGGTGTGCCAGTCGTTGATCGTGGTGTCAAACTGCAGGCCGGGATCGCCGGTCTCCCAGGCGTTCTCGGCGATCCGCTTCATGATGTCGCGTGCCCGGTAGGTCTGCACCACTGCAGAGTGGTCTGTCACTCTGCGAGTGGAGAACTCCGCATCGTTCATCACCGACTTCATGAAGTCATGTGTGACACGAACCGAATGGTTGGCGTTCTGGAAGAAGATTGAAGAATAGGCTTCGCCATTGAAGGAGGGGTCGTACCCCGCCTTGATGAGGGCTTTCGCTTTACGCTCTTCGCGTGTCTTGCACTCGATGAAGTCGACAATGTCCGGGTGGTCCACATTGAGGATGACCATCTTCGCCGCGCGGCGTGTCTTGCCACCGGACTTGATCACCCCCGCGAAAGCGTCGAACCCCTTCATGAAGCTGACCGGGCCTGACGCCTGCCCGCCGTGGGTCATCCCTTCATAGGAGGACCGCAACGGGCTCAGGTTGCTGCCGGCGCCGGATCCATACTTGAAGAGCATGCCCTCGGTCTTCGCCAGGTCAAGGATCGACTCCATCGTATCCTCGACACTGTTGATGAAGCAGGCGGAGCACTGCGGGTGCTCTTCGACACCGACATTGAACCATACCGGGCTATTGAACGCCATGTACTGGCGAACGAGCAAGGCGGTGAGTTCGTGCCGGAAGACGGTTGCATCGTCGTCGCTCGCGAAGATGCCATCCTTCTTCCCCCACCCGGTGATGGTGTCGGCGACTCTCCCGACCACCTGGCGGAGGCTGGTCTCCCGCTCGGGTGTGCCCATCGTGCCTTTGAAGTACTTCGAGACGGTGACATTGATCGCGAGCTGAGAGAAGTCCTTCGGCATCTCGACCTTCTTCTGCTCGAAGATCACTTCGCCCTTTTCATTGGTGATTGAGGCATCACGCAACTCCCACTCGATCTCGTCGAAAGGATGGACATCACGTTTTCCGAAATGGGGTGTGAACTTCAGTCCCTTCAACGACTTGCTGCCGTCTTTGGCGCCGGACTCGCGAGAGGTAGCTTCGGTGTCAATGGGCATAGCTGCTCCCTGTGAATAAGAAGTTAATGTATGTGAACAATTCCGGACGGAAGAGGGTAACTGCCGCATATCGAAGAGGTTGGCGCCCCATGTCCCGCCTGCTGGTTTTTTGCTTGTATGATCTGACCGTTATCAGTAAGGTAGCATCGCCAGGCCAGCACAACTCTTTTAAGCAGTCACTCGCAGAGAGCGAGGACTCGATCCCGAATCCTTGCCAGATTTCGGAAACTCATGAATTACAATCAGTTAAGCAGATCGCTGGAGGTAGAGGATGAATGTTGAAACGTCAGAACCGAAAGTGGTTCGCTGCCCTGCTCGACGATTTCCCATGAACTCCCGGGAGCGTGATCCCTGACCCGGTCCCTTCCCCAGAAATTTCTCACGGCGTCCCTTGCCAGTCCGCCGTCCTACCCTCGGGAGCGATGGTCAAGATAGGAGACTGCTTCTTGGTAGTCAACCCTCAAACACAAATCAAATAAAAAAGTGAACCACAATATACTGAGGTCGAAGTTCTCCGGGAGCACAAGATATGGTCTATCTCAGTGTTTCTTTTCAAGTTCCATTCGCGCCAAAATCATCGTACTGAAAAGTTGCTCCAAGTGCCTCACACCCTGACACCGGTTCGCAGCAAGAAACAGGGGATTGCTTCGAGTGGTCTGTTGCCCATGCCTGCGGGCCGGTAAAAACCGACTCCGTTCGGCTGTGAATCGCGGACAAACAGTATGGAAATGCGAATTGGAAGAAATCAGGGGTGCTTCGCTGTTTTGTTGGGTAAGGAGCCGGATTGATGCCAGCTGTCAAGTTCGCCGAGAGGCTGGTGGGTCGCTTCAGGATGATTGTCTGTGGCGGTCAAGTCGCCCCGGGAAACGTCACATCAATCCGCCTCCGGCCGAACTTGACCGCTGGTTTCACGCACGAAACCTCAGGATGCGCCCCGCAGTGATTACTCCTCATCCCCTTCGCTGGCGGTTTGATCTTCGGGTTGACGCTCCCCATGCCCTCGCAGCGAATCCATCGCATAGGTGAGCAGATCGGGCAGCTTCTCGATCAGGGCGTCCATCCCCTTGCCTTTTGCCCCTTTGGCGGGCAACAGACGTACCGTGGTTCCGTCATGCACCAGGAAACAGGAGGGTTCGATCCGTATCCCGCCACCGCCCCCGGCGCCGACTCCACCACCCTTGCCGCCTTCCGCGCCGGAGCCACCCCCCGCACCGAAGCCAATCGAAATCTGAACGACGGGTACCACCAGCACATCCCTGAACGTGATGGGCTGGCCCACAACGGTCTCACTGCGGGCGATTTCACGCGCTTTTTCAAGCAGCCCTTCAATCAGGTTCTGGGCTTCGCTACTCATGGTTTGCTCCTCGTTCAGACTTGCTGCGTTTGTGGCGGCGTACCGCACGATACACTGAAAACCAGGGTAATGTGACAATCAGAGTCAAGGTAGGGAGAATGAATCGATAGGGCCAAATCACCAGATCGAGATCAAGAGTACCTCGCGGGGCAAAAGTTTCCGACTCATAGTCCGCCTCGAAACGAAGCTGATGTTCCGGCCGACGGGGAATCGTCCCGGCAAGGGCGTGATGCCAGCCCTGCAACGCTCCCAGCGTCGCCGGATCGCCACCCAGCGTGAGATGAGCTTTCAGGGCCCGCATGGTAAACGCCCTGCTGCAGCGCCGGAGGAAAAGAAGCAATCGCCTGAATACCTTTCGCGCGATGGGCGCATACAAGCCAACCAGTTGACGGTACTCCCTCAATTGACGACTCAGCCGAGACAGTCGGTCGCGCATGTCACGCAGAGGTGATCCCGCCTTGCCAGCCGTTTCTTCATCATCCCTGCCTACCGGCTGTTCGATTCGCTCGCCGAAAGCCGATCCCGTCAGCCCCTCGGTATCGTTTTCCGCACCAGCGTCTTCGTCGCCCCATATGGTGTCAGAATCGTCATCCGTTTCCCCATCAAACACTTCGCCGGATCGACCCGCCCCGAAGGCTTCCCCACCTTCCGAATCTTCCCGGGTCTCACCGGGTGGAGTTTTTTCCCTGATCCATTCCTCAGCACCTGATGCTGCCCGCTCGACATCGTGCCCCGCTTGTTCAGTATCCTCTGAAAACGACACCCCTTTCTGCCTGCGGGCGAAGAGGATGCGTACTCCCTTAGTCAGCTGGTGGAAAAGATAGACCAGGCCGCCAACTACCCCGACAATGCCCTGTACAGGCAGGCGGATCAGCTTCCAGAGGAATGCCAGCACAAGAAGCGGCACCCGCACTGCATCCATGACACGTTTTTTGGTGCGATCGAGGTGGTAGACGGTATCCGGCGCGACTTGTTGCGGACCGTAATGGATGGACCAGTCGGGCGACTTGTCATGCATATGCAGACGAACCCGAACCGGCAGGAAAAAGGGAGCCAGTAAAAGGAGGAAGAGGAAAATGAAGAACGAGAGGACAACCCATCCCATACATGGCTCCCGGAGCGATGGCGAGTTTCCTGAACAGCCCAAAGATGCGCTCAATTGCGGTTCAGAGCAAGTCTGATGCGGTGGAGATGAAGGGTGATCCACTCTGATGATGACTGCTATCTGCTTGATCTGTTGGAACTTGAAATCAGGCAGCGCTTGTCTTGACAGAGGAACATTCGAGAGCGGTGTGCCATTCGGGTGCATTCGTACAAACAAGTGGCTGGATTTCATCTGGCTCATTTTCGGATAACAATTTATTTGAATCACATGGCATTTCTTTCATTACTACACTCCGGGGTGTATCTTGAATCAATCGGCAACATAAATGGCCGAGGGTTCCATCCACTGGCAACGTGAGTATCGTATGAATGGCAAGGTGAAGTGGTTCAACGAGTCGAAGGGGTTCGGGTTCATCGAGACGGAAACAGAAGGAGATGTTTTTGTCCACTACAGCGCGATTGTAGGGGAAGGCTTCCGGACACTGACCGAAGGGGATCATGTCGAATTCGAAGTCGAGCAGGGGCCGAAAGGGCTCGCGGCACGCTCGGTCAAGAAAATCACCGAATGAGACCGATCCGGAGGGTGTGGACGTAACAGCCGAGGCTAATTCGCCACGGCTGTTCATTTTTACTCTGGCAAGACTGCGTAAAGAAGTGAACGTGGCTCGTGTTTCTGACCAGCATCCGCCAGCTATTACTCCTGAGAATTGGTGCATGAACTCTGTAGTCAGGATCGCCGCAAAAATTCCTGTGAGGATCCTGCATTGTATCCGGCGGCAGGTCTGCGCTTCAGCAGAGACCTGCCGCAACACCACACATCAATGAGGCCACACTTTTTCTCCCTCTCCCGAAACCCGTCTGGCAAGGTTAAGCGGCAGACGGATGGTAAATGTAGTCCCCACGCCGGGTTCGCTGCTGAGGTCAATCCGCCCCGCGTGCTCCTCGATGATCTGGTAGCTGATGGAGAGGCCCAGTCCGGTACCGACTTTTACCCCCTTTGTCGTAAATCCGGGATCGAAGATGCGTATCTGGTCCTCCTTCGGGATGCCCTTCCCGTTGTCGGCGATTTCGATAACGGCCTGATCGTTCTCAAGTCGAGTCCGTATGGTGATCGTGCCCTCCGTTTCGATTGCCTGACGCGCGTTGTGGATCAGGTTCAGGAAAACCTGGTTGAGACGGCCCGGATAACAGGCGATCATCCCGACATTTCCATACTCACGGATGATGCGGATCTTATGCTTGAACTCGTGCTGCATCAGGCTGAGGGTATCCTCCAATCCTTCCTCGACACTTGCCATCTTCAGCTCTGCCTCATCGAGACGGGCGAACGAGCGCAGCCTGCGCACGATGGTTGTCACCCGGTCGATGCCGGTTCGGATGACCCGGTTAGCCTCGTCGATCACCCGCAGCACACGTTCGATACTTTGCTGATCAGTTGGATCGGCGGTGGGTGCATTGGCCAGGTGCATCCTCAGCTTTTCTGTTCCCTTCAGCAGAGTTTCATGCATGGAGCTGACGGCGCCGATGGGTGTGTTGATCTCGTGCGCGATCCCGGCAACCAGGTTGCCGAGACTGGCCATTTTCTCCGACTGAACGAGCTGAGCCTGGGTGTCACGCAGGTGGCGGTTGGTCGCCTCGAGGTCACGATTGGCGGTTTCCAGCTGTTCCAGCAATTGCTCACGTTCGTGCGCGACTTGCAGCTCACGTTCCACCCGCTCCTTTTCCTGCGCGAGACGAAGGGTTTCCATCTCCTGCTCTCGTGCATGCCGTTCCTGCTCCAGGCTTTTTAACGAGAGCAGCCGCACCTGGTCGACCTGTTCGAGCAGCGATTGCTTAGTCCGAGCCGAGTTGCGCGCCAGCAGAATCGACATGCTGACCAGGAATGCCATTACACCGTAGAGGTAGATATTCTCGACTCGTGGCCCTTCAGGTCCCAGCGTGAGTTCATTGACAATCTGGATACTCCCGGCAGCGACCAGCGCAAAGAGACCCAACCCGACAATCCAGGCGCCGGAACGCTGTCGAAGCACCGAGACCAGGATGACACGGATCATCTCAACAAAGAGTAGCAGGGTAAAGATGTAAACCCAGGTCAGGGGGAGCCACCAGGCGGAGAGAGCAAGCAGCAGGGCAACCGGCACAAGAAAGCGGAAAACAAGTGGTGTCCGATCGTAGAATACATGATAGGTGAAACGCAGTGCGTAGATCATCGCCAGCAGAATGGCCAGCTTGAAGCCCCACATCATCCTCAGGAAGGCGGCTTGGTCAGTGGTGAAACTTGTCGAATAGCCGATATAGGTGAGAGTCGCTATGCCGATGGTGTGGATGGCGTAGTAGAGATTGGCCCGTTCCAGCGGGAAATAGAGGAAAAGCAGCAGGTGGAGGACCGCAAAAGCAAAGGCCGCCCCGGTAAAAAAGTAGAGATACTTCGAGATTTGACGGGCACGATGGACGGCGAGATCCGCCAGTGGCGCCGCCTCGCCGACCCAGAGCCAGAACCCCGTCGAATTGTTGGCAAGACGTTTGTAAGCCGCCCAATTCCACTGTGCGAGACGCACCGCGATGGTGTGCTCGCCACCGGACGCGACAATCGGCACCGAAACAGGCCGATAGGAGTGAAGCGGGATGGTCGTCTCCGGGGTCGCCCCCACACTACCTACCCGGAAAACGAGATGACCATCGAGATACACCTCGGCTGCACCGGCGAGCATCAACATCATACCGAGGGGTGGCTCGAATCGGAGCGAATCGAAATCGATTGTCAGGCGAAACCAGCCGATCCCCTGCCACCCGCCATCAGGGTAGACGTCCGGATCGATACGACTTGCGACAACCGGCCAGGCGGAGTGGTCAAAATCCGGCGATGCCCAGGTGGTATCATCCCCGGCATGGTAGGACCAGCCACGGGTCAGCCAGGCTGTTCCCTCCGGCTGACCGAGGGATCGTTTCAGGTTCAGGTCGCCCGGTTGGTACTCCCGGGTCCGTGAGGCCGTGGCCTCGGGGATGCAGCACAGACCAAGAAGGAACAACACCGCGATCAAACAGCTGTGACGGCATCGAGAACGGATGTCTCACCCCTTCCACGTGACAGGATTCTGTTCAGCAGAAGTGTCATTGCATGCAGGGCTGGTGAAGAGCTCAGGCTGTCAACTTCGCCAAGCGGCAAGCGCGCTGGCGAACCAGACATCGGCTGCACCGCTACGCCTATACTATGGCGAAGTGCCTGGCTGATAGGGTGGCCCTCCTGAATCTGAGCTACTTGACTGGGCGGCAGGTCTCCGCTTCGCTGAAGACCCGCCGCAACTCAGGACCTGCCGCAACTCGACTGGGCAGCGATCGCCACACAAATTCTCGTTAGGACCTCAATAACATAATGATTCAGATGACTTCACAGGCAGCCTTCGGCATCCACCCCTGCCGACCATCCGCAAGCAGTACCTCGCACCAGTCGCCCAGTTCCTTGATGATCACCACCTTCGTCCCGGCATGCAGCGTGAAAGTCGTCAGGGAAGCGCGATCGGGAGCACTGTGGACATCGACTTCCTGGCCCATCACGATCGCACCGGGATCGCCGTGATCCGCACCGATCCGTAAACCGACAAACAGCAGTGTCACGAGGAAAAGGGCAGTCACTGTAATCGTCGCCGCCCGCAGGGGGCGTATCCACGCCTCTTTGCGGATCAGCAGCATGCCCCCGAAACCCAGCGCGGCCAGCAAGGCGAACAACCAGGCCATGACGGAGACTGTCGCCGGCGCGGCGAGGTCACGTGCCCAGTCGAGCAGATCCCAGACAGGGAGACGAGGGGGAGCGTCGATACGGTCCACGGTCCTCGATTGAGCAAGTTCGAGGTTGTAGCGGACATCACGATTATGCGGCATGGCACGTTGGGCACGTTCATAAAAGAGAATAGCATCCGCTATATGCCCCGCCTTGTAATGGGCGTTGCCGAGGTTGTAAAGCAAAGGGCCGGAGGTCATTCCCGCCGCCAGGATGCGCGAGTAGCAGTCAATCGCGTTGAGGTAGTCACCGTCACGGTACGCTGTGTCCCCCTGACGGGCCAGATCCTCCAGTGGGTCCGCACTCACGGTTTGCGGAAACAGCGAGACAAACAGCAGCAGAGCGAGGGCAATCCACGCCGGGTTGGGAAACGGAAGGCGGTCGGATAAACGCTTGGTTTCTACAAGGTTTTTCCGAGTTATCCACATATCTTCCACCTCTTTTTCACTCGATTTATCCCCATACCCCTCCGGGGGTGTGAAATCTCGCGTATTCCGTTAACGTACTGTATTTACTAATTATACCTACGAGATTTGTGCTCTTGTTTTGCCCGCTCAATTCTTATCCACAGATTATCCACAGCCCTGTGGAACACCCTTTTCCACCGTTTCACCGTGAACTCCGGTGAGGGTCCAGAGAACGGTCCACCTGCGTGATCCATCTCTCGGCTCGCTCGATCAATTCCGCGAACGCGACGGGGTCTGCTCCCTGCGGAGTGAAGCGTGCGGAATCGCACTGATCGAGGATCGTGAACAGTTCGCGGATGGAAGAATCCGAGACCTTACGCTCGTTCAGCTCCTGCCTCAGTCGCTGACGTTCCAACTGGGCGGCAGGTACGCCGATACGGTCAGCGAGATATCCGATGATGCCGCGCGCCAATCCGGTATACCCCTGCTCGACCTCGCCATCGGCAAGATGTGTCCTTGCCGCACTGAGGGCGGCGAGGGCACGTTTGGCCGCTTTACGGCTGCGAATCAGCCCCGCCTGCGTGAGCATCTGTTGTTGTCTCCGGCGCAACACGAATGCCGCTGCGACAACTCCAACCGGCAGCAGGTATGCCAACCAGTAAACCAGACGTTCCTGCAGGGGTGGTCCCTGACGACGTAATCCGCGGTCTGCGGATGCGATCCAGCGGATATCAGTACCCCGCGTCTCCACCACGGAAGGTATGTCGCCGATGGCCGTATCCACCCCGCCCCAGCCGGTCGCCGGGTGTACCTGGAGAGTAATCGGGCGAGTCTGACGGACACGATACGCACTCGCTTCCGGGTCAAAGTAACTGAAGCTGATCGATGGAATTGTCTGCGCTCCCGCTCGGCGGGGAATCAGCAGATAGGTGAAGCTTTTCTCGCCCGTAATCTTGCCATTCACCGCCTGATGCTGTTCGCGCACTTGTGGTTCATAGACTTCGAGGTCTGATGGGAAACTGATTTTCGGTGCGGGGATGAACCCGACGTTCCCCTCGCCCGCAATAGTCACCTTGAAGGTGATTGATTCATTCGTCCTCGCGGTGTCTGTATCCAGTTCTGCACGCAGGTTGTACTTCCCCACAACATTTTCGAAGTCGACCGGCTTGCCCTGGTCCGGAAGTGGCAGAACTTTGATTTTAATTGGCTTGCTGACCAAATCTTCTTGCTGCGTGCTGCCGCCCCCGAAGAAAGGATCGTCGAAAAAGCTGTCAAACACGCTCCTGCTGCGCCGTGCGCTGCGATACTGCACGGTGATGTCCATCGGCCCGATTGTCAGCTCCCCGGTTTTGGTAGGGAAGAGGATCAATCGGTGGATCAATGCCGTGTTGTAAAGCTGTCCATCGAAATACTGCTGAACAATCTCCGGCGGGTTGGGCGCTTTCCACTCCTCCGACCAGAACCCTTCAGTCGATGCGAGCCGATTCACATTGAAGGTGCTCACATTCGGCTGAAAACAAAGGGTGAAGGTGAGAACGACCGGTTCCTGAAAGTGGACCACCTGCCTGCTCACCTCTGCTTCGAGGAAAATGGGCGGAAGCTGTTCTCGCTCGGCTGTTCGACGCTGGCTCTGCTCTCCCGAACGATTCGCAGACGGGGGAGCAGACCCGGGTTTGGCTGCTCCATTCTGTGAGCCGGGAGCTGCGACACGGATGGTCACAGCATTGCCGGACCTTTCCTCACGCCTGTCACGAACAACAGGGGCGGCAATCGTGAAGTCACCCTGGCGCATAGCGCGCAGGCGATAGGTCAGAGTCCGGGTCGAACTCATCCTGCCATTCACAAACTCCATCGAGATATTCGAATTCGGACCGGAAACGATCTGGAAGGCGCTCGGAAGGTTGACGGTGGGGGTGGGGAGGGAACCGGATCCAACAACAATCACCTGGTAGAGAAAACTCTCGCCGACATCGACACGGTCTGAGGAAACCTCAGCCTTGATCAGATCCACTGCAGCGTGGGACGGGTGAGCGAAGACAGCAAGCGCGAGCAGAGTGACCCATACTGTCGCGCGCGTCAGAGAATTCTTTCTGATCCTGCTTCCACCCATCGCCGGTTTTACCACGGTTTTACCGTACTCTTTGATTGCTGCGGAATCTGTTGACGCACCACCTCTTTCAGCAACTCCTTCTCATCCTGCTGGAGTTGATCGAGAAGACGCTCCGCGAGTTCACGATCCATCTCTTCCTGTGTCGGGTGAGGCTGTTGCTGCTCCTGCTCCTCCTCCTGCTGCTGCTCCTGCTGTTGCTGCTGTTCATTATCCTGCTGCTCGTCATCCTGCTGTTGCTGATCAGGTTGAGGCTGCTGATCCTGATTCTCGTCACCCTGATCCCCGTCGTTCTCCTGGTTTTGCTCCTGCTGTTGCAGCATCCGAAGTGCGAGTTCCAGGTTTCGTTTCGCGTCCTGGTCGGTGGGGTCCAGTTTCAGAGCATCGATGAAGGATTCGACAGCTTTATCATAGGCTTGCGCCTGAGCGAAGGTTGTACCCCGGTTGTAGGCTGCGCGACTGCGCAGAGAACGGTGGGCGTCATCCGGCAGGGAGTTAAAGAGGGAATCGGCACGGGCGACATCACCCTTGCGAGCATAAACGCCGCCCAGGTTGTAGTCGATCTCAGGTCGGCTTGAATCGACCGCAGCTTTTGCCTCGAGGTAACGTGTAAGTGCTTCGTCGAGCTGTTTCTCGATGACCGCATTGTTTCCCTTCTTCACCAGCTCATGCGGGTTTTCAGCGTTAGCGACAGCAGGCAGCAGAAGCAGGAAGGGGAATAGCAGGAGCAACTGCCATCCGTGGCGTTTCTGGTTCGTCGATCGTCCCTCCGGAAGCGCGAACTGCGTCAGCAGGAGCAGCAGGGCGATCAGCAGCAGGGGTTGGAACCTGTCCTCATGTCCGGTGATTCGGCGTGCTTCGAACTCCTTCTTCTCGAGCTGGAAGAGTTCGGCGTAGAGGCGACGGAAAGCGTCCCCGCCCTGGTCGGATCGTCTGTAGCTGCCACCGCTGCGTGATGTGATGTTGCGCAGTAGCTCCTCATTCAATCGACTCGTGACAATTTCACCCCGATCATCGGTCAACCAACCCGTCCGATTCCCCTGCTGGTCATAGGTCGGGACGGGATCTCCCTTCGCGAGGGCCATGCCTATCGAATGGATCGCCACGTCCGCACGCGCCGCCCTGTCCGCGGCACGGAGTGCTCCACCCTCATGATCCTCACCATCCGAAATCAGCACAATCACACGGCCACGAGAGTCATCGTCGGCACCGTACATCGCCAAAGCCACATCGATCGCCGATTCGATATTGGTCCCCGGATTGGGCACAAGATCGCTGCTGAGCAGGTCGAGAAACATCCGGGCGGCTGAGTAGTCGAGGGTAAGGGGCAGAAGTGGGTATGCCGTTCCAGAGAAAGGAACAATCCCGACACGATCCCCCTTCATTCCTTCGATGAAACGAGCCAGTTCGTACTTGGTTTTTGTGAGACGACTCGGACGAATGTCCTGACTGTCCATCGACCGGCTGACATCGACCACGAGGACAATATCCACACCCTGCCGGGTCACCTCTTCATACCGGGTACCGATACGCGGATTCGCCAGACCGAGGATCAGGAAGAGCAGGGCGATCGCGAAAAGGTAGCGGTGGGTTCGACGCAGCGTCGGAGAGCTGCCGGGCGCAAGGCGTGGCCAGAGATCACGTGATGCGAAGCGCCTACGCAGCGATTCACGGTATCCCTTGCTCAGCCACTCGCCCAGCACAAGCAACAACGGCAACACCAGCCCGATCAGCCAGAGCGGCTCACCCCATTGAATCATCGAACTCACATCCCCTTGCTGGATTCCCGGCTTGCTTCAACATCAATCCGGCTCCTCATTGAATGCAGTGCGGAATTCTGCGGTCAAGTCGCACCGAGAGAACGCGCTACGCTTGCCTCTCAGCGAACTTGACATCTGGATTCCTGCTAAAATTCTTAGGAGGAGCCTGTTGTCAAGACACCCCCTGGTGACTTGTAGCCTCCAGGCGATCTTGACAACCAGAATTGCCAGAGACGGCTGTCCCAATTCCTGTGAAGGCCTATCCATCCTTTAAGCTCAGGGTACTCACCCTCTCTACTTCGGCATCGTGAGGATCGTTCCCCCTGTCCCAACGGCAAACAGCGCAGTGTCCGTGGCGGTGACGTCCCTCAACGCAATATCGTTGTAGGGCAGTTGGACCATCTGCCAGCTTGCCGCCCTGTCACTCGTCCTCCAACATGCTCCAGGACCTGCAGCAATGTCGCCCACGACTATCGCAGATTGCCCATTGACAATCTGGGCACGGCGCAGTCGATTCGCAGTGAAGGGATTAGATCTCGTCCAGTTACGGCCACCATTGAAGGAGACCAGCACAAGTCCGTCATGCCCCACAGCGAGGGCGAAATTCATCCCATCGTTCGTTTCCGGGTCGATCTCGAGGTCACGTATCAAACTGCCGCTGCCCGGTTCGTTGTGAATCGCGATCCAGCTTCCCGGCGATCCGGTCAGGCTCGAAAAAATCCCACCACCGCTCGCCGCCAGGAGAAAGCCCTGGGGTGACCTTCCCAGCGCCGCGACCGCAGGTCCGCCAATCTCACCGCCCATCATCTCCCAGCTCCGACCGCGGGTGTCGCTCCTGCCGAGGAGGGGTTTCATCGTACCACCACGCTGGTCCATACCGCCCATAAAAAGGCGGTGCAGCCTGGCGCTGTCTTCGAGTGTGTAAACGGGGAGCAGATCATAGAATGCGAATTCGGCTCGCAATGCACCACGCCGAACGAAGCGTTCGCCATTTACCTCCCTCGCATACAGCCGACCGCCATCTCCGGCGATCCATAGGGTACCGTCTTTCGTCGTGGTCAGGGCTTCGTAGTACCCCGGTTCAAGTTCGGCTTCAATGCTCCAGGTCGCCCCGCCGTCCCGGGTGCCCAACAGGATTCCAGAGGAATCTGCCAAGATCCAGCCGCGCTGGTTGTCATGGAAGTGAATGCGATGCAGAGTGCCCTTGACGGGTGACTCCATTTCGGTCCAGGGTGAGGGGTAGCGCCGTCGGCTCCCGTACTGCGCCAGCACTGCCTCGAACAGGCCGAGGAGAAGGAACAGGACAAGCGCACAACGAGCCAATTCTCTTTTCCCGATTCTGTTCATCTCCGCCTCGCCCATAGAGACATCGCAAAGGGTGCGACAGCTGACCACTTGTCACATTCGCCGAAAGGCAGGCCAGCGAAGCCTTTCGGAGAACTTGACCGCTGGACCAACGTACGGATTCTCGGGAGAAACCGACCTCCCTACACCGCTAAATTTCGCAGCCGAGTCACCACAAGCAGCCGTTCCACCAGCAACAGCAGCAGCGCAATCGCCGCGAAGGGATAAAACCTCTCTCGATAATGCCGAATGTGCTCGACCTCGACTTCCGTGCGTTCAAGCGCATCGATCTGCTGGTAGATATCCCTCAGCCCCTGGGTTGTCGTTGCCCTGTAGTAACGAGCATCGGTCATCGACGCGATTTGCTGGAGCAGTTCCTCGTCGATCTCAACCTTGACAGTCTGGTACCGAATCCCTGCCGGCGTGCTGACTGGGGCACGTGCCATGCCACGGGTTCCGAGGCCAACGGTATACACCTTCACGCCGAGTTGAGCCGCCGCCCCGGCGGCAGTCAAAGGATCCGGCTGATCCACATTGTTCACACCGTCCGTCAGCAGGATCAGCACCTTGCTCCTGGCGGTGCTGGAACGCAGACGGTTGGTGCCAGTCGCAATCGCCTTCCCAATCGCGGTTCCGTCTGTGACTGTACCCGCCTCCACCTTGTCCATCAACTGAGAAAGTACGCGATAATCGAGGGTCAAGGGACACCAGGTGTAGGATTCTCCTGCAAACATCACCAGCCCGATCCGGTCGCTGGTTCTGCTCTCGATGAACTCACGCGCCACCTGTTTCGCCGCTGTGAGTCGGTTCTTCGGCTGCAGGTCCTCCGCAAGCATGGAGGTGGAGATGTCGAGCGCGATAACAATGTCGATCCCCTCGCTGCTCACCTTCTGCTCATCGAGGGCGACTCGTGGACGTGCCAAAGCAAGAATCAGCAGGATCATACCGGCGACACGCAGGATGAAGGGAATGTGACGGAACCATTTCGAGTGACGTGGGGTCAACGCCTTCAACGACGAAGCCGACGGGAATCGAATCGCAGGCTTCGGGCGTTTCCCGCGGAGCAGGTACAGCAAGATGAGGAGTGGGACGAGAACGAGGGCAAAGAGATAGATCGGGCTGCTCCATTCCATCAGCTCATCCCTCCGGATTGGCTTGCCCGTTTGCCAGCCGTATCCGAAGCCGGGGTAGAAGCAGCGGGGAAATCAACTTCCCGGCCCGATCCCTCGGACACCGCTTCATCTTCTCGCGGACGATAGGCCTCAACCATTGCCTCCACACTCTTCAGTGCCGTTTCCGCCATCTGTTGCGCGAGGGCCAGCCGTGCGAACTTGACCCCATCAGCACTGTCAAGCAGCTGCAGCAGCAGGTTCGACTCGAAGCGCAGATCCTGCCTCTGATGAACCCACCTGCGCACCTCCCCCGTGGTCATTTCGAGGACCGGATCACCGTGGCTGCGTTCGAGAAGCCGCTTCACGATCTGGACAAGTGCTGAGACATACGCCTTTTGATCGCCACGAGCGAGCGGGTTCTCTTTTTTCAGACGTCGCAACGCTGCGACAGCTTCTTCGTAGGGTGGAATCGGCGGGGCGGCCTCCGCTTCCACCCTCTTCTTGTGCTGAAGCAAATAGCGGCGGACCAGGTAGACAAGCAGGAGAATCGCCAGGATTCCCAGCAACCACGGCCCCAGGTAACGGATCATGTCACTCAGTGTGATGGGGAGATCTACCTGTGCTTTCAGCGGACGGAACTCCGCCTCCTCGTCACCGAGTAGTGTAAAAACGCTCGCCACCTGTTCCGCGATCATCTGGGTGTCTGAACCTGCAATCACGCGGATTTCACCGGTACTCGCCCGACCTGTGTCATAAAGAGCGAGGCTCAAGCGTAATGTCGGACCACCCAGCTTTCGTGCTTCGCGGCCGCGCAGAGTGTCAACCTGCAGAACCGTAAAATCGCCAAGGCGACCATCTGACACGTCCGGCCAGGTGATGGAGATGCCTTCCTGGCCTGGCAGGGTGAGAAGCAGAGTGGCAGGGTCACCCACATGCAGGGTGTCGGGACGGAGAACCACTTTCGATGGGAAACCGGCACCCATGCTCAGCAGTGCGAACCCGAGGGCGAGCACCGCGCTGAGCACTCCCCATCGTTTCATGCCGAATCCTGTCCGGAGTGGTTTCATCGCCGCCGTTCCCTCTCTTTGAAGAAACGGACCAGGGGACGGAGGTAAGGCTGCTCCGCTTCACTCAGGTCGATCTGGATGCGGTCGATGTTCTGCCTTGCGCAGAAGGAAACGATAGCCTGGCGAGATGCCTCCTGTTGTCTCCGATATTCCTCCCGTACCCGTCTGCTCCCACTGTCGATCCAAACCGTCTCGCCGGTTTCCGGATCCTCCGCAGCAAACCAGCCCGCACCGGGCAGGCTCTCTTCTCGCGGGTCCGCAATGTGCAGGGTGACAAGATCATGCTTGGCTGCTGCGATCCGGGCGGTATCGAACCAGTTTCCGGATTCGTCCTGGAAGTCCGAAATCAGGAAGACAATGGACCGTTTGGTCAGGGATCGCAACAGCGTTTCAAGTCCGACCGCGATTGATGTGCCACGCCCAACAGCTTCAAATGCGAGCAGGTCACGGATGAGGCGCAGCGCGTGGTGCATCCCCCCTTTCGGCGGGACAACCTTCTCAATCCGGTCGCTGAAGAGGATGAGTCCAACTTTGTCCTGGTTGCGAAGCGCGCTGAAGGCGAGGACCGCTGCGATCTCGGCAGCCATCTCCCGTTTGAACCCGGCGACCGTCCCGAAATCGCCCGAGGCCGATACATCGACCAGGAGCATCACATTGAGTTCACGTTCCTCTTCGAAGAGCTTGATGAAGGGCTTGCCCTCGCGGGCGGTCACATTCCAGTCGATCGCTCGGACATCGTCCCCGGGGACATATTCACGCACTTCGCTGAACTCGATGCCGCGCCCCTTGAAAGCGCTGTGGTACTCCCCCGAAAAAAGCTCGTTGACCGCGCCGCGAGTCCGGATCTCGATGTTGCGAACCTTCCTGACCAGCTCACGGGTTGTCATGGGACCTCGATACCCATCAGGATCGATTTGACGAGATCATCCGATGTGCGCTCCTCCGCCTCCGCCTCAAAGCTGGGGATGACACGGTGACGTAAAACGTCATTTCCGATGGCACGGATGTCTTCCGGGATGACAAAGGCACGTCCCTGGAGAAATGCCCAGGCCCTCGCGGCACGTGTCAGGAAAAGCGTCGCGCGTGGGCTGGCGCCATAAACGATCAGCGGCTTCAGGTCACCCAACCCGAATTTCTCCGGTTCACGGGATGCGAAAACGATGTCCAGGATGTAATTCTCGATCTTCTCATCCAGGTAAACCCGCTCGACCACCCCCCGCGCCTTGAGGATGTCGGCGGGCTTAAGCATGGGCTGAAGCTCGGGGGTGTGGCTGGTTCCATGCAGTCGCAGAATCTGACGTTCCTCTTCCCTGCTGGGATAGTCCACACGCAGCTTCAACATAAAACGATCCACCTGCGCTTCCGGCAGGGGATATGTGCCCTGCTGCTCGATCGGGTTCTGGGTGGCGAGGACGAGGAATGGTATGGGCAGTTTGTGTGTCGTATCGCCCAGGGTAACCTGTTTTTCCTGCATCGCTTCGAGCAGTGCACTCTGTACCTTGGCGGGGGCGCGGTTGATCTCGTCGGCGAGAATCACATGGGCAAAAATCGGACCGCGTTTTGTCTCGAAACTGCCATCCCGGGGGTTGTAGATCAGGGTACCGAGCAAGTCGGCGGGCAACAGGTCGGGGGTGAACTGGATACGGTGAAAGGAAGCGTCGACCGCACGTGCCAGGCTGTTCACAGCAAGGGTTTTCGCAAGACCCGGCACACCTTCGAGCAGCACATGGCCATCCGCAAGCAGTCCCACAAGCAGACGTTGAACCATGTACTCCTGGCCAATCAGTACTTTCCCGATCTCTTCCGTCAGTTTGCGTATCGGTGCGCTGGCGGCCTGTACTTCCTGCCCCACCGCCTGGATATCCTCATTCATGCACAAGCTCCCAAGAGGTCGTTGGTTTCTCCCGGCTAAACGTACGGCTTATCGTGCCGTAGTACTCAACACCAAACCGAAGGTTCCCGTAAGCCCCGGGAGCAGGATCGTGCAATGGTCACCGTGAGTAAACCTGTTCTTACCAACACGGTGGGCCTCGCAGGGTGACAGTAACTCAGCGCGTTCAATCAGCAGCCACTTCCTGAACAGGATTCACACCGTTCGCCACCTGTGTTCAGATCGCAACACCGGACTGTGGAATGACACAGTCGGACGGACGACAGATCAGTATATCCAGCCGATCCCGTCGACCTAAACATCGAAAACACAATAACAAAAGTCGCATCATGTGAATTGGCACACAGTTCGCTACAGCGGGGCATGAAGACCGGTTAACCATTAGCGACAGAATGGATGAGGACAATGCTTGAGTCTTTTACACAGAAACTGCTGGCTGGTGTGGTGATCCTGCTTGGATTAGCCGTTCCGATTTTCGCCAGCCAACCGATCCGTGGGTTTGTCATTGACGAAACCAGCGGCGAACCCCTGCCCGTGGCAAACGTGACCGTGCTTGGTACATCGCGCGGTTCGGCGACCAATTTGGACGGTTTCTTCCTGATCCCGGCCATGTCGCCTGGCTCTTACACCCTGCAGGTAAACTATCTCGGCTACCATCCAAAGGAGCATCGGGTCGAAGTGACCGACAAGGTGATGGTCCCGATCAAGATTGAATTGCGCCCCTCTTCCCTGCAGCTTGAAGAGGTAGTCTACGTGGCGCATAACGAGGATGACGACGCCAAGCGTGAAAGTCCCAGGGTGTCGGTCGTCCCGGTTGATGCAACCGCCATTCGAAAAATGCCCGCACTTGGCGCGGAAATGGATGTGCTTCGTGCGATCCAGTCGATCCCTGGTGTAAAAGCCTCTTCTGAATTGTCGAGTGCACCAGTGGTCCGCGGCGGCAGCCCCGACATGACGCTGATCCTGATGGACCAGAGCACCGTATACAATCCCTCCCACATGTTCGGCATCTTTTCAACCTTCAACGGTGACGCGGTCAAGCGTCTCGAACTGATGAAGGGCGGGTTCCCGGCGGAGTACGGCGGCAGGGCGGGAAGTGTGCTCGAAGTGGTGACCAATGACGGAAATCGTCGTGCCACGGAAGGACTGGTCTCGGTCGGACTGGTGGCTGCAAGGGCCTCCCTCCAGGGTCCCCTCGGCAATGAGCGTGGCTCCTACGCGGTGTCCGGGAGACGTACCTATTTCGAACCTGCGCTGAATGTGATGCGTGAAGCGATGGACACCGACCTGCCGGACTACTACTTCTACGATGGCAATGGGAAAGTCAACTTCGACCTCACACCAAAAACGACTCTCACCCTCGGCGGTTACATCGGGCTGGATGAACTCGACTTCGATTTCGGACCTGATGATGCCCGAGCACGTTTCGACACGTACTGGGGCAATCGGACCGCAACCGCACGTCTGCGTCATGTCATCGGCGACAATGCCTTCCTCACCATGGGTTCAAACTGGAGCCGTTTCCGCAGCGGCGGCGAGTTCTGGAGTGTCAATCCGGAGACGGGTGAGGAGGTGCTGATCCAGAACTTCCGCAACCGGTTTAATGACCTGAACGCACGTGCGGACTATGAATACCTCGGCTGGCAGGACCACAAATTCAAAGCCGGGGTGATGTACAGCAGCTACAACACGGACGTACTGAACAAGGCGGAAGAGACTGTCTATGTCGGCATGGATACAACAACCGCCAACCTCGCCACCTACGTCCAGGACCAGTGGCGTATCAACGCCTTCTGGGAAATCCTGCCCGGATTGCGGGCGACCTGGCATGAGGATGGCAACCTGCTCCTGTTCGATCCCCGCTTTGCGGTGGTCTACCATCAGAGTCCCGAGATGCGTTTCAAAGCCGCTGCCGGACGGTACCATCAGTTCGTCAACGTGATCTCCGCAGGAGATGCCTTGAGCTTCTTCGACATCTGGGTGCCCGCCGACGGCAGTGTCCATCCGACGTACATGGACCAGTTCGTCCTCGGCTGGGAGTGGGATTTTAACCCGAGCCATGAGCTGACGATCGAGACCTACTACAACGACATGGCGCAGGTCCTCGAGTACGACATGAGGACCACCGAAGGCAACAGCATCAAGGATGTTTTCCACCAGGGAGAAGGGTACGCTTTCGGGCTTGAGACCATGGTCCGCAAGAAACACGGCAACCTGACCGGCTGGATCGGCTACTCCCTCAGTTGGTCGAAGCGTCGATTCCCCGGCGCCTGGGTGAACGAGGGCGAGTGGTACTATCCGAAATACGACCGCAGGCATGACTTCATGGCGGTGATGGTCTACCAGCTGAACCACCGTTGGGACATTTCCGGCCAATGGCGCTACAACACCGGGCAAGGCTACACCGAAGCGATGGGCTTCTATACCGGCTATTTCGATGGTGTCGATCCGGTCGATCTGCCCCATAACGCCATCACACCACGTTACGGCAGGCTGAATAACTATCGTCTGCCGGCGGACCATCGCCTGGACATCGCAGCCGATTACAAGCATCACCTGTTCGGCAAGCCGGCGAAGCTGACCTTCAGCGTGTACAACGCCTACAACCGACGTGCAATCTTCACCAGGACATTCGACAAGTCCACCAATCCTCCGTCCGCGACAGATGTCAAGCTGCTGCCCATCCTGCCGCTGATCGGTTACGAAGTGAGGTTTTAAGTGACTCGCACCAACGAAACCACGATTGCTGTTGAGCGCAATCAGTCCGCTTCTGCCCTGCTGCTTCTGCTTGCGATGAGTGTGCTCCTGCTGATCACGGGTTGCGACCTGCTGCCCACCGAAGTTGATGATTACGAACCGGAAGCCCAACTCGCCGCCTTCCTGCACAATGGTGAGCCGGTGGACAAGGTTATCCTGCACTGGGTGGGAAGGTTTGATCAGTACTATGATCCGAACCAGCTTGGGATCACAGGTGCAGATATCCGCATCTTCCCTGTCAAGGATGCCGATGGCAGTGCATCCGACACGACCGGACGGGTCTGTTACTTTGATGATGATCCCGCGCAGGCGGGTCATTACCTGCCGACCGCTCTCTATCTGCCCGAAGGCAAGGTGCGTTACCGGATCGAAGTGAGTAAACCGGGTGACGGTGTCCAGTTACACGCGGAAACCACTGTGCCGGATACTTTCAGCACCCAGGTATTCCAGAATGGATTGCCGGTCGATCTGGATGGCGACACCCTGCGCCGTGGCATGCCTGATCTTTTCATCGAGTGGACACCCTCGGAACACACGGGCGGCTATCAGTGTGGCATTCTGGCCCTTGAGGATTATGACGACCTGGTCCCTCTCGATCCGAACTTCGACCCGACCGACCCCGATCAGGTGGAAGCTTACGAAAACGTAGGGAAATACAGCTACACGATTGCCACGCACTATCAATACTCCATGACCATCGCCTGGATTTACTTTGTCTGGGCCGGGGAGACACAGATTGACATACGCGCCTGCTCACAGGAGTATTTCGACTACTTCTTCAGTATGCTGATCGGCAATGGCGGCGAGAATCCCGCAATGAATGTGAAGGGCGGGATCGGGATATTTGGCGCCACTGCGGTGCACACCTTCAATGTTTACATGGAAAAAGCTGGATGAGTTGCGGCAGGTCATCTGCATAGCGGAGACCTGCCGCGCGAGTGATCGTGACAGTAACTCAGCGCGTTCTATCTTCTCGTATTTGGATTACCCTTCACCGCGCTGAGTTACTGTCACCAAGCGAAAGCAAGGCGGTAGCTATGTTGGGGCAGGTCTTCAGCGAAGCGGAGACCTGCCGCTTTTCTCATCTTCGCACCTCGACAACGTGCGTCATTGCGAGCCGTTTTCACGTCAGCGAAAACGAGCGTGACAATCTGCAGTTGTCCTGTTGCCTCCAGAGCCAATCCGACGGCAGACCGTCGCCACCCGACCGACATGTGACCTCACTCACACGAACTGAGTGATTACGGTTTACCTTTCTTCATGCTTCCCCCATTTCTGTGCCCTCATGACGACTTGGAGAAATGACCATGAACGTGATCCTGATTATCGGTGCTGTCGGTGTTTGTCTGTTCGCCCTGAATGAGTGGATGCACCGCCGTAGTCATTGAACGACTCCCTTACTCCGCACTGCACGTCCCAATCCGCCGTCCGAACCCCCTCCGCCTGTTTTCGGGTTTTTGGGATTTGTGACCCAGAACACGGAGAGCCGGTGACTGCCAACATGAACGCTGCTTCTCCCGTTGTGTATCCTCTTCTGTGGATGGAAGAGGAGGGCCACATGACGATCGTATTCTGGGTACTCGGAGGCCTGTTCACAGGCCTGATCCTGATTGGAGTTGCGGAACTGCTCAAAGGACCGCAGGGGCGGATGACACGTGAGGACAAGTGGTGGCAGTCAGACCTCGATTGAATCGTTTTCACACTTCTCTCAGCACCCGCATCGTTGCGGCAGGTTTCCGGACCTGACGCTTCACCTCGTTTCGCACAAAACGCATCATCCTGAGCCTGACTCTGGTTGTTCCGGCAAGACCATGCGCTTGGCAGACCGCGCGCGTACCGGGAACAATCAGCCGTCAGACAGTGGCGTCTGTCCCACCCGTGCTCCGACCCACCGCTTATTTCCTGTCTCTTCGAGAGGGTGCGATTTTCCCCAATCACGAAAAACGGTTGCGTATAACTGAGACAGTGAGATTATATTTCTTACAATTTCGTAAATCCGACAAGGACGAGGTTCGCATGAACCGTTGGACACGTTTCCTGATCCCAGCATCGATCCTGCTGATCCTGGCCTGCTTCACAGGATGTGAAAACGAGACGGACAAGGACAACTCACCTCCACGGATCAACCGTGCGTATGCGGTGCCTGATACCGTGCTACCTTCGGGAACGGTGACCCTGATTGTCGATGCCGAGGACCCGGACGCCGGAACCCCGAACGCCGAGCATGATTCCCTGCGAATCCTGTGGTCGAGTGAGCACGGTAATTTCCCTGCTGCACAGAACCAGGCGCAGGTTCTCTGGCAGGCACCGGGTACAGTTGGGCGTTACGGGATCGAGGTGCAGGTATCGGACGGGGCGGAAAGTGTCACCGACAGCGTTTTTGTCGTTGTCGCAACCCAGGTGAGCAGTCCGCAGTACCTGGCGATCATGCTCGACCCACGAACAAATGATTACTACACGACCAACGACACCATCCTCTTCTCGGGCAAGATTATCGGGGTCGCGAACTTCGAAAACTTCTCTGTCCAGGTGCAGTGGCACAGCGACATTGACGGACTTCTCAACGACTCGGAACCGGATACGACGGGGCTTGTCCTCTTCCGCCGTCAGCTTTCAGCAGGTGTGCATCGAATCACCATGCATGCCACCATCGACCGACAGTACACCTCCTCGGACACAGCGACAATCACCGTATATGATGTCGACCCGCTCCTGCTCTATCCGATCATCCGCGGCTACTCGACCAATACCATCGAGTGGCGTCACGAGGCGGACGAGGACCTCTTCCAGGCCTTCAGCATTCGCAGAAGGGGTGAGCAGGGGGATTTCAGCGAAATCGCAAGGTATGTGGATGGTTCGGTGCGAACCCATGTTGACACGTCAGTCGTCCTCGGGCAGGAGTATTACTACCACGTGGTGGCCGAGTACAGCCTCGGGATGCGCATTGAAAGTGTTCAGCGCGGGATTGAAACAGGCGTGTTCACAAGCTATGCATCCCAACTGACAGGCATGTTCTACGATGAGCCGCGTGAGTACCTCTTCATCGCGCTGCCGGATCAGAACGTTGCCTACGAGATCGATATCACCGCGAACAATGTCGATTACTTCTACGCTTTCAATGACACATTGCCCGGCGAGGAGTACTCGATCCTGTTCACACCGGTCAGTTTCGCCCTGAACGAGAACGACCGAACGCTCTATGTCGCAAGTTCCGGCGACTCCGCCATCTGGCGTATCCCGTTGGATAGCGGCTTCTTCACACGTCTCATCGACCTGCGGCCCTATGGTATGAAACCGCTCTACCTGGACTACGATCCGGATGGTGACGTCCTCTACGGTACCGGGAACAATCGTTTCCCGATCTATATTCCCGCCCCGGACGCCTGGACTCCCGACATTCCGGTGCAGCGGATCAGCGATTCACGCCTGATTGTAAACAACTCAAGCCTGCTGGTGGATGAAGCCAATCGATTGCTCTATATCAGTGAGATGGGCAACTACCCAGCCAGTCTCTGGAAATACGACATCGCCGGTGCAACGCCGAACCTGCTGCTCGAGGATGTTCACGGCAGCCTCGGCTACCTGCTCCGTGACATGGATTTTGTCCCTGACAGGACACGGCTGCTGCTCGCGGGTGATTCACCCCACCATGTGCAGATCATCCGGACGAGTGACTTCAGCCTTGACGCCATCCTCGATTCGGGTCCGAGCCCGACCGCGATCACGATGGGTGCCGACAACTCGACAGTCTATGTAGGGAGCGGGAGCAGCAACGAGGTCCAGATCTGGGATCTTCCCACACGGACCCGTCTTGAGACCATTCCCTTCGCTCACCCGATCGCACGCGATGGAATCCGTGTCAGTGAGGATGGCTCCATCCTGATGGTTGCCGCAGAAGTCACACCCTCACTGACAAGGGTGTTCATCCTCTACAGGTGAGAGGCTGGCAGCTTCTGGGTAGCATCGAATTCCGGGAGAACCCTTCACCTCTTCAGCCCGTGGAACCGGATTGCGTCCCGGGCCCAAATGCTCTACCTTTGGCCTTGCCGCGGGGTAACCCGGCTTGCGTCTCTGGAAAACTGCGACGGTGATCTGGCAAAAGAGACACGCAGCAGAGTGAAACCCACGGCATATGGCCGTTGGCTTGTCCGCTTGACCCGGTTCAGGCAGGCTCGGGGAGGTGACCGAGTGGCTGAAGGTGCTCGCCTGCTAAGCGAGTGTGCGGCGTGAAACCGCACCGAGGGTTCGAATCCCTCCCTCTCCGCAGAAACGCCCGTCCATCGTGATGGGCGTTTTCGCTTCTGTGACAGTATTGCGCGACTCTGCTCCGTCGTCCCCCTCGGTACACGCCAAGTGGTTACATTGGGTACAGTTGTCCATTCACACAACAGGAGGGAAGATGACCTGGGAACTGAAACGTATCCCACTCGGTCCAGTGGCGAAGGTGGGATTTATCCTCTATTTCGCTATGAGCCTTGCCCTGTTCCTGATCTATGCTTTGCTTCTCGGCGGGATGTTGGATATGGTGGGCCAGCTTGTCGGAGAAGAGACCGGCCTTCCCGCGATGAGTGGAGGAGCCATGATCTTTTTCGGTTTCTTCCTGGCCATCTTTCTTGCTGTTCTCTACACCTGCTTCACCCTGCTGGCCGCGCTGATCTACAATGCTGTCGCATCCTTTGTCGGCGGAGTAATGCTCGAACTGAATGAACGTCCCGCTGTGATGACAACTGACAGTTAGTGGATCAACCGAACGCAGGTGTACAGTCACGATCTTTCGCCCGTCCAGAGAAGGGCGCCGTGGCCAGGACTCGGTTCTTCATGAGAATCGGGGCATGAATTCAGCAGTTAAGTTCGCCAAGCATAATACATAGAACGATAGAAAGCCTGTCATGAGTGAGATGAGAGTTCGATTCGCCCCCAGCCCCACTGGTTTTCTCCACATCGGTGGAGTGCGTACCGCGATTTTCAACTGGCTGCTGGCACGCCATCACGGCGGCAAGTTTCTCATCCGTATCGAGGATACGGACAGGGAACGGAGCAGGCCTGAATACGAGGCGGACATCCTCGACGCACTCGCCTGGCTCGGCCTCGACGCCGATGAACCACCGTTGCGTCAATCGACACGTCTCAGCTTCCATCGTGAAGTGGTCGAACAGCTCCTCGAACGCGGAGCGGCCTTCCGCTGTTTTGTCGCCCCCGAGGAAGCCGCCCGGTTGAAAGAGGAGGCCCGCGCGGCGGGAGGGATCGACGCTTTCCGCAGTCCGGACCGCGACCTGTCCCTTGAGCAGTCACAGAGCCGTGCCGATGCCGGCGAACCCTTCGCCATCCGCTTTAAGGTGCCCACGGGGTCGATCCGGTTCGAGGATGGCGTCCACGGGAACATTGAGACCCCCTGCAACACCATCGACGATTTTATCCTGACACGCACCGACTCCACCCCGGTCTACATGGTCGCGGTCGTTGCGGATGATTACGAGATGGGCGTGACTTATGTGCTGCGCGGCGATGACCACATCACCAATACTCCCAAGCAGATCATGATCTATCAGGCGCTCGGCTGGGCTGTGCCCGGTTTTGCCCATGTCCCGCTGATCCTTGGTTCGGACAAAAAACGGCTCTCCAAGCGTCACGGCGCCGCCGCAGTGACCGAATACCGGGAAAAGGGCTACCTGCCAGAGGCGATTCTTTCTTACATGGCGATGCTCGGCTGGAATCCGGGGGATGACCGTGAGCTGCTGACCGTCGAGGAGTTGGTCGAATCCTTCAGCCCTGAAGGGATCGGTGGTAAGAGCGCGGTGTTTGACGAGCAGAAGTTGGAATGGGTCAACGCCCAGTTTATCAGCCGTACTCCTGACCACGACCTCGAACAGCTCCTGCGTCCCCTGGTCGCAGCGAGAGTCGCATCGGGTGAGTTCCCACCCGGTGCCGGGAAAATGCTGCCGACCGCGATCAGATTGCTGAAATCTCGCGCCCACTTCCCCGTCGATTTTGTCGAAAAGGGGTTTTACATCTTCCGGGACCCAGACACGATCATCGATCTCGAAGCGGCGAAAAAACGTCTGAAAGACCCCGGCACGCCTGACTGGCTCGAAGGATTAGCTGGTGTGTACGAAATGTTGAATAACTGGGAAGAGACCGCGCTTGAGGATGCCATGCGGTCGTATGCGGAGGGAAGCGGAATCGGCTTCGGGAAAGTGATCCACCCGGTGCGTCTGGCGGTCACCGCCCAGGGTGCGGGGCCGAGCCTCTTCGAGATTCTCGTCGAGATGGGGAAGGAGACCGTGGTGCGCCGCCTCCGCTGGCTTGCTGTTTTCCTGCGTGAAAAAGGCACTCCGCCGGAGTTGTAACAAAGGGGTTGATGTGGAAAGAGACGCTGTCTGGCATCTCCAGAATTTCAACATCATTGAAGCGTTGAGTCCCATGGAAATGGGTCAGCTTCAGGAGATGATTACTACTGACAGTATCAAACAGCGTGATCCCGTCTTTCTCTCGGGAGAACCAAACCGATGGGTGTACTTCCTGAAAGAAGGGGTTGTGAAACTGGCGATCACATCCCGGGAGGGCAGAACCATCACTCTTGCCCTGCTCAAGCCCGGCGAGGTATTCGGCGAACTTACATCGGACGATACAACCGAAGAATCCCTCGAGGCGATTGCTCTCGAGGATTCCTATATGTGCCGCATCCGAAGCGATGTTTTTCAGGCTTATGTCGCGGAACGTCCAGGTCTTGCTCTGTCGCTTAACAAATTACTCGGGCTTCGTATCCAAAAAATTCAGACAGCCATCCGCGACCTGGCCTTTCTGGATGTCCCTGGAAGATTAGCAAAGCTCCTTCATGAACTTTCGCAGACTCACTCAACACGAGAGCCGAAAGGCATACGCATCCAATTCCGTCTGACTCACCAGGAAATCGCCTACCTGATCGGCGCCAGCCGTGAGATGATCACTAACGTCATTGGCAAGTTCGAGAAAGAAGGACTCCTGATTCAGGAGAAGCGGCGCTTTATCCTGCCAGACCCAAACCGTCTGAAGAAACTCTACTCCTGAGCCCTGTCTCCTGAAATGGAGCCAGCTTCGCGAATTGTAAACTGGTTCACAGAACCGAACCCCGACTCCTCCGTACCCTTTCGCCTGAGATGTTGAACAACAGGCCAAAACGGAGGAAGTAAAGATGAAGAACGTCAACATCAAGTCCGTCCTGATTTCCGGTTTTCTCGCTACAGTTGCCATGACACTTTTAATGATGGTTGCCCCGAAGATGGGGATGCCGAAGATGGATGTGGCGGAAATGCTCTCCATGTTCATGCATGCGCCGACCCTTGTTGGCTGGGTGGCGCACTTCATGATTGGGTTCGTTCTGGCAGGCGGGTACGCTTTCGTTTTCGCAACCCGTGGACAGCTTAAAGGCTGGCAGAAAGGCGCACTCTATGGTTTGATTCCGTGGTTGATGGCCCAATTGATTGTGATGCCGATGATGGGAGCGCCTTTGTTCGGTGGTGCTGTGCTGATTGCAATGGGATCGCTGATGGGGCATCTGCTTTACGGTGGCGTGTTGGGGGCGATTTACCGCCCTTTACGGTGAAGGTATCGGTACACTGTGGGAACGCTGTGTACCTGGATCGATACAGCCTGAAGGTGACAACGGGAAAAGGGTGAAATCACGAGATACGAGCCTCGAAAGAAGCTCGTATCTCGCTTTTTGGGGACTATCCGCGTGGAAATCAATCCCGTTTGGGCCAGGCTTCCTTGAGGACAGCCTCGATCCAGCTCAAACAGTCCATTGCCTTGGGGAATCCGGCGATCGGGATTGCCAGCAGTGCGATGTAATGGAGTGTATCGGGATCAAAGGCTTAGCGATAATACTGGCGACAAAGTGACGGTCGCTCCCGGCATGATCGATGGCCAATCGTGTAGCTTGTGTCAGACAGTAGTTCTGTTCACTTACGAGGGTTTGAGTTTTGAGAACTCACGAGCACATATACAGCTGACGAGACAGACCGAGCAGTCAAGTTCGCCGAGAGGCAGGCGTAGCGCAGTCTCTCGGCGCGACTTGACCGCCACAAGCAGACATCTTGAATCGACCCTCGTTTTATGAAAACAAATGTGCCGAGGGCTCATGGAAGATTTGCCGACTTTACTTAGGACGCGCTTCTCATCATCGTCTCTGTACATTTGTTCTCAATAAAACAAGGGCTTACCACAAAGTGTTTGCAGTTTGGTTGTCAAGACACCCCTGGAGACCTGCGGCCTCCAGGCGATCTTGACAACTTGATTAGCCAGAGAAAACTGCACAAACTCTTGTGAGGATCCGTTCTAATTTGAGTCGAGGGGCAATACTTCAGACTATCATTTGAGGAGTGTCACTTTTCGTTCCACCTGTTCTCCTCCCTGTGCCTGCAGTCGAATGAAATAAGTCCCGGAGGAAGGATTTTGCTGATTGACTGTTCCCCAGTTCCATAACTGTCGATTTGAAGTAGGCCATTCACTGTGTACCTGCCTACCCAACATGTCTGTCACGCTTACCCATGCCCCCGGGAAGGGAATAGTGACTGATAGGCTTGTTGATGAATTGAAAGGATTTGGGTAAGGATTCCCGATCCGAATTGTCTGTGGAAATGCACCATTCTCGAACTCCTCGGCGTAACTGCTCACCCGCACGGGATTATAAAGTCGATTCCCTCCTGCTGTATTTCCAGGCATTGGCCATTCGAGGATCATGCCACCCGTATCTCCCATATAGAGGTCGTACACGGCAAGAAATCCTTCTGATTGAAAATAAACGATATGCAGAGTGTCATTTTCGCCTGGGATGAGTGCACATGGGGCATTGCTGTTCGTAAAAGGCTCGAATAGCATTGGGTTAACCACTGGGAAGCCATCCATGAGTTCAACAAACGGATAACCGTACAATTTTGTGTAGTGGAAGCCATAAAGCTGATTTGTCTCGCTGTGATAAGACATTGTAAAAAAGTAGGCAGAGTCGGCGTTCACTGTTCTCAAGATTGTGACCGGTTCAGCCGACCCGGCCTGGGATATACCGCTCAGCGAAGCAGAAACCGGAAAATCCTCGAGCCGTATCCCCTCCAACGTGTTCCCGTAAATATGACGAGTTAAGAATCTTTTCAGCAACACAGGGCGTCCGTCCCCCATCAGGTCGCCGAGGATCATGTCGTGTGGTCGACCTTCCCTTCGACTTGTATACTCGTGAGGGTGATAGGGGTACCCGGGTAGCAGATTTCCATTCTGATCCCAGCCGAACTGCAACGTGTCGTCACATACAAATACTTTCCAGTCTTCCCCCTCACGCAGCAGTGATGGGGGGGAGTAGGCACGATCATCTCCTACCTCTACCGGCCAGCCCGGTAGCTCTTGATCACCGGAAATCAATCTCGCGTGCAGCGAGTCTCGAGTCCCCCAAAGGACCAGCGGTTCCTGGTTTTCCCATGCGCTGCCGACTCCCACCACGAGGCCGGCAAAGATCGCTGCCTCAACTTGACCGGTCGGCCAGGGCAGGTTGGGGAAAATCGAACCGTCAGAGCAACGTACATAGAGGCTGTCCTGGGTAAGGTACAGCAACTCATCCATACCATCCTGGTCAATATCGACGAATATGGGCGAAGATTGCATATAATCGCCGGGTCGGTGGTTGTACCAGGCATGGCTCAGATGTGCAAGATATTCCCCCTCGAACGAGTAAATTCAAACATGTTTATTGCCATCCCTGTCGACTGTCAAAACAGCAACCTCTGGCATGCCATCACCATCCATATCCCCGAGCCTTGGGCCTTGGGCGATGCCCCATATATCGCTGTACGAGAACAGCAACGGCCAACCAGGATAAGGGTTGCCGTTCAAGTCAGTGAGAATTACCTCAACCAGCGTTCCTGCAGCAATCACCCATTCGCCATTCGGGAGTTGGGTGGTCGCAAGGTTATTCAAGATTGTGGCACCAGTAAACCCCTCGATCGTTACTGGCCACCCGGGGCGCAGCACCGGACCATCACCAAAGAGTGGAGGAGTGAACAGCCCAAGCATTGACAATAACAGGAAAGCCACACCCGAGCGAGAGAAGGAGTTCATTTTTCCGGCCTTTCACATGTGCGTTTTTTTTTTCAATATATATTCAAGAATGCGATAACTCAAGATTATGGAGGGAATCATGCAAAAAGCTTTTTCTTGCTGATCGGGGCTGCGCTTCTCACTTTAGCCTTTCTGAGTGGTACTTCATTCGCCGCCGAGGGTGATGGTCAGGATGAATCGCAGTCGAAGTACGTAAATGTTCCACTTGAAATTCAAAGCCGCACTGATTGTGGTGACCCCTTGTACGCTGAGGCACACTATCGATTGAAATACACACTCAGCGGATGGACAAATTGGGAGGAACTTCAAGGATCTGCGTCGGATTGGGAGTTTGAAGTCTCGATTCCCAACATCAACATGAATCCGGCACCGCTCGACCACGTGGAGCAGTGGCGCTCCTTCGTTTCCCCGTTAAACCCAGCTTATGACGGGGAGGACACACACACTACTTCGATTACCAACACAACCCACACTCATTATTTCTGGATTGAGATGTCGCACTGAGTGGAAAGGGTCAAACCTCATTGAAAACCGGGTTATCGCTCCCCCTGCCTTTTTCGAGGCGGGGGGTTTTTCTTTGCATCGCTGCGGATTCGGCTTATTTTAACATGAAGCCTCGATCCCACCAGGCAGGTCAGCCGGAGTCCACCATGAACAAACGAGATGTCATCCCGATATTTCCCCTCCCGAAGGTTCTCTTCCCACGGATGATCCTGCCCTTGCACATTTTCGAAGAACGCTACAAGGAGATGATCGGTTGGTGCCGCGAGAATAATTCGCACTTTGGCATTCTGCATTCGGATGACGTAGCCGAAGGCGCAATCGGCACAACTGCCAGCATCCAGAGAGTGTTGCGGACATATGATGACGGCCGTCTTGATCTCATCGTAGTCGGGGAGGAACGCTTCCGGGTTCGTACCTTTTTTCAGGTCCACAGCTATCTCAGCGCGGAGATCGAACCCCTCAGGGACATCGAGAGCCTTGCTTCCAATTCAAGCAAAGTCGCTGGAATGGTGACCCTGTTCCGATCCTTCATCGACCGACTCGGGCTCGAGGAGAAGCAAAGGGAGCAGCTCGAGGAGCTGGTAGTTGAGTTGGAGCTGGAACGTGAGGTTTCCTATGTGATTGCGCAGACGATTGGCTTGGACACGGAAGGCCAGCAGCAGCTTCTCTCGCAGCGCTCCTCGGAGGCACGCATCCGCATTCTATTACACGAGTTAAAACGTCACGACCTGCTTCATCAACGTGCACGCAGCCTGTTCGAGAACAGCGGATTTGATCCAAGCATGAATTGACCGGATGAACCGGCTGTGACCCGTACACCTGTCGAATTGAAGTTTTCGAGCAACCCAACTGGAACATCAATGCCCCGCAAGCTCCTCTTGACAAACATCGGCTGGATCGCGACCCCTGAACCGGTGGGCGAAGATCAACGACTTTACCGAATACTGCACCCGGATGCGGACGCCCTACTCATCGTGGGTGAACGGATCGAATGGATCGGCAAGCTCTCCGAGCTGTCACCACAGGACGATATCGACCAGCTTGACCTCAAGGGACAGGGAATCACTCCAGGCCTGGTCGATTTTCACGCTCACCCGGTGTTTGCGGGCACTCGTGAGTCCGAATTCCAGCTTCGCACCGCGGGAGCCAGCTATGCGGAGATCGCGGCATCCGGCGGTGGGATCCTCAATTCGGCGAAACGTGTCGCTTCGGCGTCACCGGATGACCTTGCCAGCTTCGCTCGCCCGTTCCTGGACAACGCCCTGCGCCACGGCACCACCACGCTTGAGGCTAAATCAGGATACGGGTTGTCGGTCGAGGGTGAGCTGAAACTGCTCGAAGTGATACGGACGCTCGACCGTGAGCACCACCTCGACCTGATCCCCACCTTTCTTGGCGCCCACGACTATCCAGAGCCCTATCGCCAGGACCACGAAGCCTACATTCGTCTCGTAATCGAGGAAATGATCCCCCGAGTCGCCCGGGAAAAACTGGCGGTAGCGTGTGACATCTTCTGCGAAACTGGTGTTTTTTCGATCGATGAGTCACGGCGGATATTGCGTGCAGCACAAGAGCATGGGCTCGCGGTGAAGGTCCATGCCGATCAGCTCACGCCCCTGGGTGGCGCGAAACTCGCTGCCGAATTGGGTGCTCTTTCGGCTGACCATATCGAATTTCTGGACGAGGACGGCATCGAGGCGCTTGCAGAATCCGGTACTGTCGCGGGATTGCTTCCTGTTGCTGCACATTTTCTGCGCATGAAAGAGGACCCGCCTGTCCGGAAATTGATTGAGCGGGGTGTTGTCTGCGCTCTGGCAACTGACTTTAATCCCGGCAGTGCCATGTGCGAAAACATGCAGATGGCGATTCACCTTGCGGCAATACGATTCAGAGTATCCGCTGCGGAAGCGCTCTGGATGGCAACTGCTGGTTCAGCGCGGGGATTGGGCCTTTCAGACCGTGGCTACCTTGCGCCGGGAGGTTTAGCGGATATCGCTGTCTGGAATTGTGACTCCATCGAGATGATACCCTACCATTTTGGGATCAACCAGGTGAGTTGTGTGGTCAAACGTGGCAGCCCGGTTGTCCTGGAGGGCCGCCACATGGGGTAATCCATGTCGGTACCTCAGGTTACCATTTTCCCGACTGGGAGGGATCGTTCTACCCTGCCGGCCTGCCGAAACGGGCCTGGCTTTCCTTCTATGCCGAGAGGTTCTCAGCACTCGAGGTCAACAGCACCTATTATGGCCTGCCCAAAGTCGAGACGATGTCAAGATGGGCGGCTGAGACCCCCGACACCTTTCGTTTTATTGTTAAGGTTCATGCCGACACAACCCACAAAAGACAGCAGGACGGCCAAGAATTGGGCCAGCTACTCGATCTGCTCACCCCACTGAGCCAGGCGGGCAAGCTTCACGGACTTCTTGCACAATTTCCAGCATCCTTTCATGCAGACAGTGCTGCGGAGAGTTATCTTGCGTCTCTTGCAGGCCGGTGCAATGGGGTTCCACTCTTCGTTGAATTCCGTCACACAAGCTGGGACAGGAATCATGCGGTGGACCTTCTCAGCCGTCTCGGGTTGCATTGGGTTGCGGTGGATCTGCCGCCGATCCGTTCCCTGATGGGTATAAGGCCTGCGGTCTGTGGCGATCTCGGCTATGTCCGGTTCCATGGCAGGAACAGTCGCACCTGGTATGACAAGGATGCGGGTGATCGTTATGACTGGGAGTACAGCGAAGCCGAATTGAAGGAGTGGGTGCCTCGAATCGCAGCGATGCAGGGGCGTGCCGAGATGTCCTATCTCTTTTTCAACAACTGCCATGCAGGTCAGGCGATCAAGAGCGCAATTATTCTCAGGGAGATCCTTCGTCAACAGTTCGAGGTGCTGTAATGGCTGCAGCCAGGGGTAAACAATCGATCTACCCGTTTGATGCCGTCGAAGCGGTCTGGTCACCAGCCACCGCCTCGAGCTGGGTTTTCCGCACATACCTTTCGCAAACGATCGATGGTTTCCTTCGCGCCTTTTTCGAGGCAGGTGAAAACGCCGAGCTGCTCGCCGGATTGCTCCATGTCCCGGGTCGGTTATCCCACATCCTCGAGTGGTGGCCATCCGAAGGCTCCCAGGGCAATCACCAGATCTACCAGATGGACCGTCAGAAAGGCGGCCAGTGGCACGGAATCACTCCTTCTTTTCGCCCCCAGAGTGGGCATGGACAGGAGCTGTGGGCGGCCTGGACCGGGAAGCGCGGGTGTGGTCTTCTCATTGCCCGCCGTCCGACCTCGCATCAGCGAGGCGCTGTCCTGCCCATCGATGCCTGGCAGATGTTGCTCACATGGTCTCCCGATTGTTTCCTGGACGGGATTGAGGCTCTCGGCGAGGTTTTAGCCGATCACCCCGAGACAGCGGAGATCCTGGACCGTCTGCAGAAAACATCGAGTCTGATCCAGCCGGAACGTCGCCAGACTGTCAATCCCATCCTCCGTTCCGCGCTTACACTCGCCGACCACATGGACCCCTGGACAAGGCGGCAGATCACCGAATCCACCTGGATCAACCTCCTGAAGCAGGTGCAGGAAAATGTCGCGTGGGAACTGCGTATCGAGCGGCTACTGCCTGCGATCGGCGAAACGATCCGTGAAACCATCAGCTACGATTTCTGCGAAATCCTGATCTTCAGCAAGCCGGGAAAACGGCATGAGGAGTTCCTCTCCTGGCGACGCAACACGACAGGTTATGGCGGCAAGGGCATGACAATGCTTCTCAATGAGAAGCTGGTCGCGAAGCTGGTTCGTGATCGTAAGCCACGCCTGATCGGTACCACCGAGGATGACGGGTTGATGAACCCCCACCTTGCGGAGATCGCTCGGCTGAAAGAGGGGTTGATCATCCCGCTGGTTCACGAGAAAAAGGTGCTCGGAATCCTGTCGCTCTTTTATCAGTATCCAACCGGGCTTCAGCAGCGCGAACTCGAGCGGATGAGCCAGGTGGGGCAGGTGATCGCCCGAAGTGTTGAAAACAGCAACGCGCATGAGAACATGCGACGTATGGCCACGATCGATCCCCTGACCAGCCTCCACAACCGGCGCAGTTTCACCGAGAGCATTTTGCGTGAAATGAGACGCAGCCAGCGTTACAACCAGCGTTTCGCCCTCATCATGATCGATATCGACAACTTCAAGAATTACAATGACACCAATGGCCATCTTCAGGGTGACCACCTGCTACAGCAGTTCGCGGAAATCTTGCGGAATTCCGTTCGTGCCCAGGACCTTGTCGCACGCTACGGCGGGGAAGAATTTGCCATCATCCTGCCGCATACTTCGATCGACGACGGCTACACGGTCGCAGAAAAAATCCGTGTGATCGTTGAAGACACGGACTTCCCCCTGATGGAAACCCAGCCGACCGGATTTGTCAGCATCAGCCTCGGCATTTCCGACACCGATCAGGGCGCCCAGACCCACACAGACCTGATCGCCCAAGCTGATCTTGCCCTCTACGCCGCAAAAGAGAGAGGCCGCAATCAATCGGTAAAATATCAGGCAAACCTTGCTTCTCAGTCGTAATCTCCTTACCTTATTTTGCTTTTTTTCCTGCTAAACAGCCCCTACGCGACCCGGAGGCATTGCCACCCATGTCACGCTATAACGTTCTCTACCTTGCGAGTGAGCTGTATCCCTTTGCCAAGGTGGGCGGACTTGCAGATGTTGCCGGTACTCTACCGAAAGTGCTCAAGGAACAGGAGCATGACATCCGTGTCTTTCTGCCGAAATACAAGGTGATACGTGACCGCAAGTACAATCTGCGTGAAGTGATCCGTTTGCGCGACATTGAGGTCCGGCTTGGGGAGCAGACCTTTGTCGTTTCTGTGAAATCCGGATTTGTTCCCGATTCCAAGGTTCAGGCCTACTTCCTTGAGTACAAACCCTTTTTCGATCGTGCTGACATCTACATCGACCCGAAGACTGGTACCGGCTGGGAGGATGATGCGCTTCGCTTCGCTCTTTTCTCAAAGGCTGCGCTGGAGACCCTGAAGGTTCTGTTCTGGCAGCCGGACTTCGTGCATGTCAATGACTGGCCTGGCGCATTAGCGCCCTATTTCCTGAAAACCGTTTACAAAGATGACGCCTTTTTCCAGAACACACGTTCCGTGCTGACCATTCATAACGTCGCTTACCAGGGGGCCTTCCCCGCCGAGGTGGCGAAGGATGTCTTTGCGGATGGTCCTGAATTCAACGCTTCTCATCCCGCATGGAAGGATGGCAAGGTCAATTTCCTCAAGGCTGGAATCGAGTCGGCGGACCTGATTACGACCGTCTCCCCGACCTATGCCAAGGAGATGATTTCCTCCCCCGAGTTGGGCGCAGGACTCAATGTTGAGCTGAAGGCACGCAAGAAGCAGCTTTTCGGTGTGTTGAACGGCATCGACGACGTGATCTGGAATCCCGCGACTGACCCGCACATCGCTCAGAATTATTCGCTGGAAGAACCCGAAGGCAAAGCGGCATGTCGCGCCGACCTCTGCGCGGCAACCGGACTGGAGAATGATCCGGAACGGATGATTGTTGGAATGGTTTCGCGGTTGGTGGAGCAGAAGGGCTTTGACCTGCTGCTCGAAGCCGCCGACCAACTTCTCGAGCTGCCCGTGAGCCTTGTGATCCTCGGGACCGGCCAGAAGGAAATCCAGGACAGCCTGCTCAAACTGGCTGCGAAAAATCCCGGGCGTGTTGCCGTCAAGATCGATTTTGACGATGTCCTCGCGCACAAGATTGAAGCGGGCGCGGATGCTTTCCTCATGCCTTCGAAGTATGAGCCCTGCGGCCTGAACCAGATGTACAGCCACCGATATGGCACTCCGCCCATCGTCCACGCCACAGGGGGGTTGGTGGATACCGTTACCGCGTTCAGCGCTAAGAAGGGCACCGGAAATGGTTTCCTCTTCGATACGCCAACTGCTGAAGCGCTGGTGGATGCGGTAAAGCGTGCGTCGGACCTCTTTGGAAAAAAAGAGCAGTGGCGAAAACTGATGCTGAACGGCATGGCGGAGGATTGGAGCTGGTCTGCCTCCGCAAAGATGCTGATCGACGTTTACTCACAAGTGTCCGAGACGGCTGTCGCCTGACACTCGGCCGCGCATGGATGCGGAGCAGCAAACAAGGTACGATTCGACACTTTGCACGATTTTCACGCCGGGGTTCGCACCTGTCCACAGGGCAGTGAGCGGCCCCGTTTTCCATTCACCCGGGGCAGACGATGAAACCATTGCCGCAACCTGACCGATGGGGCCGATTGCTGATAATCCAGCTTGTCGGGCTTCTCCCCAGCCTGGCCATGTCACAACCTGGCCCCGCACTGACGCCCGGACGTGTCATCGACCTCGCCAACCTCCCGTTGAATGACCCGGGAAAAGTCACCGCACTCACCTTCTCAGCGCAGGGCGAGCTGTTTGCACTTGAGAGTGGCGGGCAGCGAGTGTTGCGGTTCAGTCGTCGCGGTGATTTTCTGGAATCCGCCGGAGGGTTTGGCTTCGCCGACGGTTCGACACGTGGGGCGCACGACATCGCATCGGCGGGGTTTGAAATCTGGGTCAGCGACCCACCGGGAGGCCGGATTGTCCGATTTAACCGTCGCCTCGCTCCCCTGCCCTCCTTCTCCTCTACCCTGAAGGGCACCGCCGAGATCCTCTTCGAACGCCCGGCAAGTGTGGCACGCGCCGCAAGCGGCGACATTGTGCTGCTCGAACGTGACCGTCCCGAGCTTTTGTTGATTGACCCCGAGGGACGCCTGATCGAACGAGTAGCAGGCTTCGGTGATGCAGGCCCGATCATGCGAGATCCCCACCGGCTCCGCATCGCACCCGACAGCCGAATCACGCTGTGCGATCCGGGCAGCAAACGGCTGCTCTTCTTCGATCGCTTCGGCTCGCCCGCCGGTGAGTGGTCCTGGCCGCTGAAGGGGGGCGGACCCTATGGAGTTGCATTCGATGGTTCAACTTTCTGGGTTTGTGGTGAAGGCGGGCTGGTCGCCTGCGATGAAACAGGCGAGATTCTCCTCCAGCTTGGCCACGAAACGACGGGCGGAGCGGTGCGCGATATCGCGATCGGAGGTGACCTCCTGGTGCTCGCAACGGATCCCGGCTTGCGTTTTTTCAGTCGAAGCCCTGTACGCTGAATGATGGTGCGGCCGCGACAGCCAAATTCGCCTCGCATGGCATTGGCAGCTTCGCTGTTGCTGCTTCTGCTGCTGCCCGTGTCAGGGTTGGGGGAGGCTGAGTTCAGCTCAGCCAATGATCCCGTCACCCCGCAAGGCAAGGGTAGTCGGCTTGTGCTGATCGTACCGGACAGCACCCACTCCGTTCGCCTGCGGGACCGCTACATCGACCCCGCTTCCTTCAGCCTGCGCACTTACCCGGATGGCACACAGCTGATCATCGGCCGGGATTACACACTCGACCCCACTGCGGGCCTGCTTGAACTTCGCGCGCTTCGGCGCGACACTCTCGCCGCCGAGTACCGTTTCCTCCCGATCACTGTCACGGATACACTGCAGTTGCGTACCCCACTCCGCACCTCCTATGCCGATTCGCTCCAACGGGAGGACATCTCCCCGCCATCCTCAACTCTGCAGCAGGGCGGAAAAGCTCGCTACGGAACCAACCTGCGCCGTTCCGGACATATTCTGCGTGGAGTGCAGGTGGGGTCGGGCCGTGATTTAAGCCTTGAGTCGGGATTGCGCCTCTCGCTGGATGGCCAGCTTGCACGCGACATCGAGGTTCGTGCGTTGCTCGATGATCGAACCCTGCCCATCCAGCCGGAGGGTACCAGCCGACGTCTGGATGAGATCGACCAGGTTTATGTGGATGTCCTTGCGGGACGGACACGAGGACGATTCGGCGATTACCACCTTGTCCTCGACGCCGGCCGCTACGGCCGCATCGACCGCAGGCTCGAGGGGGGGATGATCGAGATGCGTCAGCCGGAGTGGAATGGCCGGGTGGCGGGTGCGGTGACCCGGGCACAGTTTCACTCGAACCAGTTCACGGGACGTGACGGTGTGCAGGGCCCCTACCCTCTGCGGGGCAGAAATGGTGAGCAGGAACTGATCGTCATAGGCGGATCGGAAAAAGTATGGATCGATGGCGTGATGCGTCAGCGCGGCGAGCTGGCGGATTACACCATCGACTACAACCGGGGCGAGATCACCTTCACAACACGGCTTCCCATCAGCAGCGAGAGCAGGATCGAAGTCGATTTTGAGTACTCACCAGAAGCCTTCCCTCGCAACCTCTATGCTGTCGAGACCGGCTGGCTCTCGCAAGGGGACCGTCTCCGAGTCGCCGCGAATTACGCACGCGAAGGGGATGACCCGGATCGCCCGATCGGTTTTGAAATGACACCCTCCATCCGTTCCCTTCTCGCTGGAGCAGATGCCGGGCAGAGCGAAGCATTTATCCCGGCGGCGGACTCCCTCGGCACACAAAGGGGTGATTACTCACGGGTTGACACCACCTGGACTGACGGCAACACTTATTCGATGTTCCTCTTCAAAACGCCGGACCCCTCCGGCACCCCCAATGGCGAATGGCAGGTAACCTTCAGTGAATCAGGGTTGGGCCGCGGTGACTACAAGCGTCTCTACGACCCCCTCCTCGGCTCCTATCGGTTCGAATGGGTCGGACCCGGCAATGGCGAATGGTTGGCCGCACGGAGGCTCCCCCTGCCCGAGCTGCGGCAGAATGCAGCCTTCACCCTCGCCTCCGACCTCACCAATGCTGTCACATTGTCTGCGGACCTCGGTCTGTCCAGCCATGACCCGAATGTCTTCGATGGCACCTCTGGGCGATCCGGTGCTGCGCAGGCATATCAGCTCTCGCTTCATCCTTTTCGCACGTCTCAGGGCCTGGAACCGCTGAAGCTTGAACTTGTAGCGCGCCATGAACAGGCCTCATTCCAGCCCTTTGCGCGAACCCGCGAAGCGGAGTACGAACGGAACTGGGGGCTGGACACCCTCGCACGCGGACTGGCGGAAACCGAGTACGGCTCCAGTTTGCGTTTTCAACCCAATCAGGGTATCGCTTTCCAGGCACAGTATGGCAGGCTTGAACGGGAAACCCCAGACACATCTGCAACACGACAGCAGTACCTGACAGACCGATTCGAAACCGGCACACAGGTCACCCACCGCAAGATCCGTTCGCAACTCCGCTTTCAATCCATCAGCAGCGAACGTTCCGGGGATGGTCCGAATTATAGCGGAAACTGGAAACGTGCGAACGGGGCAATTTCTTACAGCCTCGGCAGTTACCTGCAGCCGGGGATTGACAGCGAATGGGAAAGGCGGCATCAAAGGACAACCTTGTCCGATATTCAAACCGACCCGAGTTTCGCCGGGCACCTCTACCTCAGAAATCGAGCTGTGCTCGGGCTGCAACCTTTGCTGGGACACTCCGGGATGCTCTATTACCAGCAGCGCGAACGCGATACCGAGGTGAGTGAGGGGACATATCAGCCGCTTTACTCTGAATGGTCAACCGGGGGAAGGTGGGGTTGGAAGCCGATGATATCAGCCTTTTTCAGCGAAGTCGAATGGAATCACGCGGAAAAGGAGTATGTGTCATCGGACAGTGCGAATGTGGTAAGCGACCTTGCGGCTATCCGCGCCGGCTGGTCACCACTTTCGGGTGCCTTCACCAGCGACTTGAATTATCGCCTGAACCGGACAGCCACCCAGGCCAGCGCGTTGATCGCCTATCCGGTCCCCGTTGGGCAGGGGGAGTACATTCGCGTGGGCGACGAGTACATCTACGATCCGGAGATCGGCGACATTGTCCTGCGCGCAGAGCCGACAGGTGCTGCGAGGCCCACCACAGACCTCTCCGCCGCACTGGACATGGATTGGTCACCGCATCGTCTCCCCGGCGGGAAGGGCGACATTCCCGGCTTGGGCTGGGAGGATTTCTCACTCAGCACACGTCTCGAAGCGCAGGAAATCACACGCCACTCACGTGCTTCCGACATCTATCTCCTGCGTCTGAGCCACTTCCTCACCGATTCAACCGTCACCGGCCGTCTCTTCGGAAGGCAGGAGGTTCACCTGTTCCGCCCCTCGCCGAGCTTTAACGCCCGACTTCGATTCGAGGCGGAAGAACGCCTGATCAACCTCTACCTCACAGGTGCGGAGCGGTTCAGTCGCGAAAGCTGGGAGCTACGGACACGCCACTCCTTAAACCCTGCCGTCGACCTGGAGAACACGGCACGGCTTGAGGAACGCAGCAAGGAGTTCGCCCGGCGTGGCGGCACCGACAACTTTACCCTCAATCGCGCTTCATGCGAGGTGAGCTGGCGAATGTCACGTATCTGGAGGATGAGCTGGATGGTACGCGGACTGTTGGATCGGGAGGGTGAGGCAAATGTGACAGTCCAGGGATTGGGTCTGCGTCCCGGGTTGAGCTGGATCGCGCGGGACAAGGGACGTGTTTCTGCCGACTTCGAATCGCTCTGGATTGAGTCCGACTCACCTGTAATTGCCTACGACCTGGCGGATGGCAGGCCGGTGGGACGCAACGGTCGCGGGAACCTGAGAGCTGACCTCCGGTTTGGCACGAACATGACGGGTCGGGCGGTTTACACGATCCGTCTCGATGAGGGCCGAGCCCCAATTCATCTCGCACGGGTTGAGGTCAGCGCTTACTTCTAATAACCAGCGTTGCGGCAGGTCTTCGGACCTGCCCGAACACTGTCACACCTCGAGCTGCCCCGCCCTGAGTGACAGTCACTCCAAAACTCAAGTTCTTGGTGACAGTCACTCGCGGGGCTGGTCTTCGGACCTGCCCCCGAACATTCCAAGCGTGACCTGCCGTCTTCACTGTTACCGCAGCAACACCACCTTCAGCAGCGCTGTCTCCGGCCCGGCTGTGACCTTCAGGAAGTAGACACCTGAGGCCAGCCCGGTGGCATCCCAACTCACCAGATGCCTCCCCGCAGCTCGCGCTTCAGTCGAAAGATCACTGACCTCTCTGCCCAGCACATCATACACCACCAACTGAATCCGCCCCCTCTCCGCCAGACTGACCGGCAGGGACACCACGGGATTGAAGGGGTTGGGGTAAGCCTGCCCGATCTCCCAGGTCTGGGGCTGTGACACCAGATCCGGCAACCATGAGGAGAAGGGTTCCACAATCAACTCTGTCGGCCCTGCGTCACCCTGCAGATAATGGGCATGGATCAACACCGTGCAGGGTTCGGAAGCTGTCAACGTGAATTCAAACCGACGTTCCTCTGTCGTCTCCGCAGTTTCCCCCTGCAGGCCGACACTGTACTGCAGCAATCCATTTTCCCCAATCTCTTCCGGAACACCGAAGGCGAGGCGGATCATCGGATTGCCCTCATACACACCGCTGAGAAAATCACTCAGCGATATCCAGGAGGTGCCGTTCGACGAGAAGTGGCTGATCGGCTCCAGGGGCGCAGAAGTATCGAGGCCCAGCTCAGTTCGTCCGGGTTGACGCCATGCCACGCCCGCCCAAACCTGCTCACCCACCGTCACAGGTATCCCCTCGCCCGCCTCCACCAGCAATTCATGCCAGCCTTCGGATTCGGGCAGCAAGGGTTCGGTACGGTAGACTTCCTCGCCGGGACGCTCGCCCGACTCATGATCTCTGAAAAGGACGTACTCCAATTCCCCGAACCCGGCGCTTCCTTCGAGGAGGAAGGCGTTGATCGAATAGACACGATCCCAGTCGCCAGTCACCTCGAAGGAACGGACAACCATCATGCCGGGTGTTGCGCCGGACGAGAAATAGATGCGCACGTCCGAATCGCCGTCGTCGTAACGGACAGGATACGGCCTTATCTGCTCCCAGGTGACCTCCACCAGCCCACTGAGGGTGTCGAGAACCGTCACCCCCGGCAGGATCGGCGCCAGGGGTTCCGCCCAGAATACCTCAGCCGATGGATTCAGCGAGGATGCCCCCATCTGCCAGGAAGAACTCACCGTGTATCGATAAAACCCGAACCCGGGGAGCTGATCCTGCCAGGAGGGGGACTCTGTGCTGCCCAGTAGCTGACCGTCACGGTACACTGTGAATCCCAGAAATCCTTCTTCCTCCATCCCCTCCTGTGTCCACTCGAGGGAAACCGATCCCTCCTCAAGGGACAAATCCGCCGTCAGATTTTCCGGCGGAATACGTGGATCATCCAGCCAGAACATCCCCGTCACCACCAGCGAGAAATCCTGGCTGCCACTCTCGAGCAGCTCTTTGTGGCTGATCTGGACGACATACTCACCCTCGGAGGGCGCGGCCAGGAAAACCTGCTCGCTATTGTCGACAACATTGTCGTTAAATGTCGCAGCGCTGCCGGGGTTGTCACGATCCAGCACCCAGGGCATGTGTTCATTGCCATCTGAAATCTGGATGAGACGCAAGTCGAGGTCGTTGACCAGCATGGGGTTCGGCGGATCCAGCGAGGCGGGGACAGGTGTTCCCGGTGGATCGGTCCAGGAAATGGTGACACGCGCCGCCTCTTCACCAGTTGTATAGAAGAGGAAACGAAGTGTGTCATCCTGCGCCAGCGTCAGTTCCTGGATATGGAAATCCTGCTCGACATCCTGGGAGATCAGGTCCGCGGCGGCATGGGCGTTGACCAGTCCCCAACCGAACATGTAGTCCGGTCCCGGGGCGGGTCCGCACTCATCCGCAGTGTGGATGACCACTGCCTTGATGGTGGCTGCACGTGCCATTTCATCGTGGGTGTCGTAATAATGCTGGAAGAGTAGATTGGCTGTTCCGGAGAAATTGGGTGTGGACATCGATGTTCCCGACGAACTGGCGTAATCAGTGTCGCTCCCGGAGTAGGTGGAATAGAGGCTCTGCCCATTTGCCACCACATCCGGTTTGATCCTGCCGTCATCGACCGGCCCCCACCCGGAAAAGCTTGTCATTCCTACCGAACCCGGCCCGGTGTAGACTCCGGAAGGCAGATCGGCCACCGCACCGATCGTCATGATGTTCTTGGATGTCGAATACCAGGAAACCGTGTCCCAACCTTCAGGGCCACCGTCACGTGGCGGGGCATCCGTATTCTGCTGCACCCAGCCTGATCCGAAATTGATGAAGTAGCTTTGCCCCACATTGGGGCCGCTGTCGCTCCGATCGTTCCCCGCCGATTTGCAGATCATGTAATGGGGCGCATTGTAGGCAATCAGGTCCCAGGTTGCGGCCTGGGAATCGTAGAACCCGAAACCGTAATCCTCCACAAGCGATATGTTGGTATTGCCGTACCAGTACCAGTCGCCGCTATCATATCGCCAACCTGTTATTCTGCCGTAGGAATGGTTGGATACATGCAACGATGAGGCGGCGGACGCCATTTCGGAGGTGTCGTTATCCCAATCGTAGGAGAAGAGGAAAGCCTCAGGACTCATGCCCTTTGCGCTGGCAACCACCCCTGAGGCCATCATGGTACCGCCCACATGGGTAGCGTGTCCGGCGGGTGTTCCGGTATTCTGCAGAATAACACGACCGCCGAACTCCTGGTGGCTGGCACGGACAACACCCCCATCCCAGATCGCCATGGTGAATGTGTTCGCACCGGTCAGGTTGTGACCGCTGATCCCGCCCGGCCAGAGGGTGTTGGTGCGTGTGGTCAGGGCGGCATTGATGTTGTCGGTGCCGTAATAGATCAGCGATCCATCCGCTTCGACACCGATCAGGGCGACATCCTCGCTGGCGTTCAGCATACCGAATGGCCCGGTACGCTCTCCGGCATACATCTGCCATGCCGGACCGCGGCGAGCGAGGAAATGTTCCTCCGCATCCCGGCTGATCGCCTCCAGCGCCTGGATGTTTGCTGCTTCACGCGCACTACCTTGGTTCGGGATGTTCATTGTGACCCCGACCACAATCGCCAGCGCGATCGTTTGTGTCACTCCTATCCGTCGGCTCATACCATTCACTTCCCGTAAGCAGTTGTTCCCGCTTCCCTGAATGAAGCTACTTGTGCTTTAAGAAAGTACAGAATCTACAGCCCATGGGAGGAGATCGAGGTCACACAGAAAAAAGTGGGAGGCACAGACTTGAAAGATGAGACATTTCTTCACCATTACCATCTTTTCACAGCATGGTACTCCGGTGAAGAAAGAACATGGAAGTACGGCTCCTCCTGAGAATTGATGCATGAACTCAGAGGTCAAGTTCGCTGGGAGGCAAGCGTAGAGCGGCCTTCAGGCGATCTTGACAACCCGTTTCGCCAGAGACAGCAGCACGCATTCTCGTGAGGAACCAACAAAAAAATCAGGACTGGAGGCAGTGGATCGTTTCAACTGCCCAGTCCTGACCTTAATTCTTGTCCGCCAGCCCGCTTACATCATGTCCCAATCGAGGAAGGGCTCCTTGACGACTGTCATCGCGTTGACGATCAGCTCCACCAACCCGCCATAATAAATCCCCGACTTCTCCCTGGCACCGTAGAAGTCAAGCAGGTCACGGATCTGACCCTTGCAGTTCGAACAGGGTGCACAGACATATTTCTTGACTTCGTTGCTTTCCAGATCGGTATCGTCGAATGCTTCCAGGATCTGCTTCATCTTCATTCGCCCGGAAATGTGCATCCGCCAATCCTGGAAATTGTGCCCGGACATGATAGCGAAACCTGAACCTCCACCGCAGCAGTAGTTACGTGTCCCGTGGGGTTCCATCTCGCGAAACTGCGGGGCAATCGCACGCAATACCCGCCTTTGCGGCTCGACAATCCCCATGGCACGCGTGATGTTGCAGGGGTCATGCAGGGTGACCGGGAAATCGTTACGCGCCGGATCGAGTTCAAGGCGTCCGCTGAAGACGATCTCCTCCATCAAAGTCATCGCACTTTCGCGCGGGATCGTGTTGTTGAAGACTCGATCCGCGATCACTCCGAGTGCCTTGTGCTCGTGCCCGCACTCGCCCATGACAATCTTCCTGACCTTCAGCTTCTTCGCCACCTCGAGGTGGCGTGCCGCGACTCGTGCGAGCTGAGCGTCATCGTAGAACAACCCGTAATTCACACCGTCGTAAGCGACCAGGTCGCTGGAAAGAGTCCATGAAATGCCCGCCGCATCCAGCATCAGGGCGAAGGCTCCGGGATTCTCCGGCCAGGCGAGGTATTCACCGGCATTGTGAATCAGCAGGATTTCCGCACCTTCCACATCCCACTTGGATTCAACCTTGATCCCCGTGCGGTCGGTCATATCTTCATCGATGAAGTCAACATTGTCCTTGATCGCGATCGGGTTCATCCCCGTGCTCGACCCAACACGCAACTGCTGGACAGTGCCCTTTTCATGCAGCTCTTTGGGCGCGATCCCCATCTCCATGCTGAAGATTTTCCGCAGTTCATGCGTGATCAGCCCATTGTCGACCCCGATGGGGCAGGATTGAGCGCAACGCCTGCAGAGGGTGCATCGATACGCGAGTTCCATCAGGCGCGAGATGGTCGTCCAATTGCTTTCGATCCCACCATTCTCGAACAGACTGAATAGCCTGGTCCCCTTCTTCACATGCTTGAAGTAGAGTCGGCGCAGCACTTCCGCACGGAACGAGGGGCGGTAGACCTCGTTTTCGCCACTCATGACAAAGACAGGGCAATCCTGGGAGCAGGTGTGGCAGCGGGCGCAGTGCTCCATGGACAAGGTCAATGGCTCGAGGAAGGTCCAGTTGTTCTCACGCGTGAACAGCTTCTCGAGACCGTTGAAAAAGGCTTCGACCAGCGCCTTTTCCTCTTCAGGGGTGGCGGGTTTCGGCAGGCTGACGGCGATCGTGTCGTCAAGGCTGCTCTCATAGGTTGCACGTGCGGTCTCGGTCAGCTCCCTGAACCCGGGTGCTTCCTCGAGTTTGTCGTAGGGCGGCGGCAATGGGGGCAGGTCTTCCAGCCTTACATGGGCGAGTTGCTTGACCGGCTTTCCCATTTCACGGATACTCCGAGGGGAGATCGTCGCTGATCCATTGGTTTTCATACCTTCTCCTCCACTCCGGTCGAGGTAGCCACATCCACCCAACTCCTGCTGCCCTGGCCGTTGATGTGCGGTGCCGACCATGAGACCTTCTGATTCACCTGTGCCAGGATTCGTCCCTCGAGCTTCCCGCCCGGCGTATTGGGAGTGTCCTCCCACCGGATGTCATGGTACAGGAAGTACTTGGTGAAGAGGTGACTCATATGCGTGAGGGGCAGGTAAGCGGCGAAGAAGAGGCAAAACCCGAGATGCCACTGCATCGCGGCAGTCAGAAACGGCAGATTCCCGCCGGTGAGCAATCCAGTGTGGAGTGAAACGAGACGCTGTGGCGCATTCAGGTCGGTGGCGAACAGTGTCAGCGCACTCGCAAAGATCGCAGCGAGCAGAGCCAGGTTAAAGTAGGTGCCAGGGTTGGCGTACATGCGTAACGCTGGATCAAAGATGCGTTTCTGCAACAGATACAGCGCCCCGAACAACCCGAGCACGCCGCCAGCTGCGCCAACTATCGTTACGACAAGCAGCAGGAAGGAGAGGATCAGTCCACTATTCCCCACTCCCACCTGTACTCCATTCAACACAAATATCGCACCAGCGATCAACAGGACCAGGTTGCCGATCAGGAGGTACAACCCGAAATGAAGGGGAAAGGAGGCGTACCAGAGCGGACGGTTATGCTCCCAGACCCCCTTCAGAATGAGGATCTCCTCCAGCATTACCTTCAGTTCGCCCCAGTGATCGACCTCGCGTTTGGTCAGCCACCAGTTACTTTCCTCAAGGACGGAGCCGCCGTAATGCGCTTTCCCCTTCTCGTGAGGTACTGGATAGAGTTCCCATCTCAGATGTAACGGCATCCGCACAACGCGCACAATCCTGACCACGCCACCAATCAGGAACAGCGCTGCGCCCAGGTACGTGAGTACGTGCCAGGCTGTCAGCATGACCTCTCCCTTAGCTTGGAACAGCGTATCCGTGTGGAGCCCGCAGAAGCCCCTCAAAGATGACGGATGCCGTTCTGTTCATCCCCCCGGATTCCAGATCGGAACCATGAACTACTCGCCCGCACCCGCCTCTTCCAGGTGGAAGGAAGGTCTCGCGGTATTCTGGACAAGGAATTTGATTTCGTCGGTACAGAGTGGTGCCATCCGGTACACCTCGCAGGCGCGGCAACGGTTCTGCCGATCAGGGTGATGATCACGGCAGATCATCCAGCAGGGACGATTCTCCTTGCTGCTGCAATTGCAGTCCGAGCGGTCCTGATTGGTGCAGCCCTTGATCTCCCAACAGGGCATGAGGGACCAGAGCCTGCGAATCCCTTCGAGGTTCAATCCCTTCTTCTTGATGAGATCCTGGATGCGTGTGATCCGTTGTAGATCTTCGGGTGAAAGGACCCTGACGTTCCCGGAACTGCGGTGATAGGTGATGAGTCCGGCTGTTTCGTACTTACGCAATGCAGATTCCGATAGCTGGGTGATCCTCGCGGCCTCCCCAATCGTCATCGCCGGTTCAAGCACCTTGTCGTTGTTCGAGGGAGCGTGATCCTCCATCCAGCGACGAAGTTCACGTCTCATGGCGCCCCCCACAAGCACTATAATTCACAAAACCTGCCGTCCCAACGCCAAATCAAGGGACAGCTGCCAGTCGTACAGGAGGTAAACTGCTGCACCCCTGCACGCATTTAAGCTGAAGTCGATCGGTGCAGACTGTGTGAAATCTATCGCACGATCGCTCCTTCTCCGGTTTGTAATATGACATAGCCTATACTAATAAGTCAAGCCTTCAATACGTAAATCTGTTCCAAGAAAGCACTTAGGTGGCCCTAACCCTTGTTACTATATTTCACAAAGTCAGCACTGGAATAGACTTGAAGCCCTACCAACTGGCTCCGGGAGTCGAGACGACAACAGCTCCCTGTGCAACACCCTTGCATCAACCTGCGTTCATCTCGCCCGGCGCGTCCCCCGGTATAAACCGTCTGCTCAAATAGAGGAACGGGGTGTCGAGCGCGGCAACAACCACCTTGAGCAGGTAGGTCGTTACGGCGATCTGGATCACCACTCCCACCGGGAATATCCCGAGAAATGCGATCGTGGAAAAAAGCAGGGAATCAATCAACTGGCTGACCAGCGTGGATGCATTGTTACGCAGCCAGAGATGACGCCCGCCTGTCCGAACCTTCCAGAAATGGTAAGCGTAGACATCATGAGTCTGGCTGATCAGGTAGGCGATGAGTGAGGCGATGACAATCCTCGGTGCCAGTTCAAACAGGGTGTGCATGGCCGGGTCAACAAAGTCATCGCCGGATGGTCGGAACATCAGGAACACCTGGCTTGCCACCAGGTAGGCGAATGCGCACATCCAGCCGAACCAGACCGCACGCCGAGCTTCCCGTTTCCCCCAGTACTCGCTGATCAGGTCGGTGGCGAGAAAGATGGCGCCGTAAAGGGAGTTGCCGCCTGTCGCGGCAAGCCCGAAGAGGGTGATCTGCTTGGTGACAAAGATATTCGCCAGCACGATATACAGCCCGATCACACCATACAGCGCCGCCCGTCCACCGAGGCTGAAAGCAACCAGCACTCCACTGACCGCGACCAGGGTCCACAGGATGAAAAGCAGTTCGTTGGTCATGCAATCAACTCCCCAAGAGCCCCCACGACTTGTTCCACGGATACGCCGACCACACTGGCACGCATCCCTTCAGGTGAGTGTGGATCGATGCTTTCTGTGTTACCCGTCAGCACGCGCACTTGATTCGGAGCGGCCCAGGGCTGGTATCGCGCCACATTGATCGAGCAGAAGATTGCAACCAGCGGCGTGCCCACCGCTGCGGCCATATGCATTGGACCAGTGTCGTTCGTGAGTGCGACCCTGCAACGTGCGAGCACAGCAGCAGCCTCTGCAAGGGTAAGCTCACCCTCAAGATGGAGAATCTGATCCGTAACGAGTTGGTCAATCACTTTCGCGGCGTGCCGGTCTTCCGGACCGCCCAAGGTCACAATGCGATACCCTCTGTTTGCAAGATGGAGGGCTGCCTCGGTGAATCGTTCGGCTGGCCACTGCTTCTCCGCGACATTTGCACCTGGCAGGATCGCTGCCCAGCGTTCGCTCCCCTCCAACAACTGTTCCGCTTTGATCAATGCGGAAGGTTGAAGGGGCAGGGAAAGGGGACGTTCGACATCCGATGCGCCAAGCAATGCTGCTGTACGCAGCTTGCTGATCACTTCCGGTACCAGTTCCGAACCGGATTCCTCGAGTGCCCTGTCGAACCACGGTGCACGCCGATTGGTATTGCGTCCAACCCATAAAGGAGCCCCGGTTGAGTACATCAACCCACCAAGTGTAAATGCGCCCCGTTTGGTTGAAATGTTGTTCAATGAGAGCAGTGCATCATAACGGGCACTGCGCAAGGGTCTCAGGGCCCGCATCAGACCGCGAAAATGGGCGGGGATCAACAGGGTGAGTGGATTCCTGAAACGACCTATGTCGAATCCATAGATTGAGTTCAGTGCGGGATGCCCCGCAAGCAACCCAACCGCCCGCGGGCTGGTGACCAGGTCGATGGTAGCGTTTGGGAAGCGTTCACGTAAAGCATCAAGCGCTGGAGTCGCCAGGACAAGGTCGCCGATCCCGGCGATCTGCAGCAAAAGCAGCCGAGGCGGACGATGCTCCGGCAAGCCGCGCGATGGGTCAGGTTTGTGGAGCAACCGAATCACGATCTGCCCTGCTCCTCCTGTAACAGTTGTCTCCAGCCGGACCTGCGGCACCCAGGCGGCATCACCCCGGTTCCCCGGGTGACACGATTCACCACTCATGTCGGACAACTTGTGTTACTCCCCCGTTGTCCGCTACTTTTCAATTACCGACCAGCTAACAGGGTGATAACATGGACATCAAGAAGATACTCTTTCCCACGGACTTTTCACAGCCGGCTGACCGTGCATTGGATCATGCTCTTGTGCTGGCTCACCGTTTCAAAGCCTCGGTCCTGATGGTACATGTGGAAACCCCTTACTCTGCGGATCCGAATAATCCACGCAAGGAGTTTCCCCGGCTGGATGAGTTGTTTCGGTTCATCCGTGAGCAGGCGGACAGCCGTTTGAACGATCCTCATCTCCCGGTAATGAGCGGCGATATCGAGATCAAGGATCAAGTGCTTCGTGGCATGTCAGCCGCCCAGGAAATTCTCGCCTTTGCCGATGAACAGAAGGTCGATCTGATTGTAATGGGCACACACGGCCGAAGCGGGATCGGGCATTTTCTGCTTGGAAGCACGACTGAGAAAGTGGTGCATGGTTCCCTGGTTCCCGTGCTGACGATCCATTCGGGTGAAGATCTTTTCCTGGAGGCGCAAGGCCGGTACCGAAAGGTGCTGATTCCGACCGATTTTTCTGAGGCGAGTCTGCAAGCGGTTCGCTGGGGTGCGGATATCGCGTCACGATTCGAGAGCGAGGTGGTGCTTGTCCATGTGATCGAGCCGGTCCTGACCTCGCAGGCGATGTTCGCGGGCGATCCCTCCCCAGTCCTGATCGACAGTGAGTTACAGGTCCGTTCGGATGCCGCTCTGCGTGAGTTTGCCGGGGATCTGCTTCCGCCGGATGCAAAATATCTCCTGCGTGCTGGACGAGTGCATCAGGAGATTATCGACACGATCCGCAGCGAAAAAGCCGACCTGGTGGTCGTTGCTGACCAGGGATGGAACGCGCTGGACCGTTGGCTGCTGGGTGGGACCACGGAAAAACTGATCCGTAAGTCGCCGGTGCCGGTGCTGACTGTGAAGTAGGGGTCTTCACAAGTATTTGTGCAGCATAGCTCTTCTGATGATGCTGTCAAGATCGCCTGGAGGCCGCAGGTATCCAGGAGCGTCTTGACAGCTGAATTCTTGCACAAATTCTCAGGAGGTGCCTGAAGTAAGCGAGCCTGATCAGCGAAGCAGGAGCAACTTTCCTGTCCGCTGAAAACCACTTCCACTGACCTGCATGAAATAGAGTCCGGATGAAACCGGCAGGCCATGCTCGGTCAGTCCATCCCACTCGAAGTGACTCCTGCCTACGGAAGCATTCGCGATACGGATGAGTGCCACCCTTCTGCCGAGGATGTTGTAAATGTGCAGCTCGAGGTCGCCCGCACTCGGCACCTCGACCAGGATTCTCACCCGGTCATTGAATGGATTGGGATAGGCGAACAGGGCAATGCCTTCGCCTGGCAGGTCATGCGCGACGCTCGGTTCCCCCTCCGCACCATCCTGCAACTCATAGAGCCCGATGTCGACATAGTTCAAATTTCCCGCACCACGATTCTCCACCAACTCAGCATCGATACGAGGGTGGCCGTCTCCATCGTGCAGCGGCACATCCGAACCGTAGCCCCGATCCACAAGCGGTGAGGATGGCAGGGGACGAAATAGGCCGTGGTAGGAGTCGATAAAACCGGGATCATCGGCACTGATCAACGATACCCCCGCAGCCAGGTATTCCTCCGGCAGAAAACACCATCCCACGTTCATTGCGACAGGGGTGATATTCCAGGGAGTATCATTCCGCCAGAAAACGGTATTGCGGACCGTCCACCGTGTCACATCGGGTGTCTCGGCATACAATGCGACCGAGTTTCCTGTCAGAACGCCATTCGTCAGTTGCAGCGAGTCGAGCACACCTGTCACCTCTACCGCTCGCTGAAACCCTTCCACCAGGAAATTGGTAACAGTCAAGCTTGCCCCATCACCCTGCACCCGAATCCCGCTCACACCCCTCAGGCCACGGAGAAACAGACGGTCAAGCTCCGCATCTTCCGGCGCCTCGTCGAGCAGCAGTCCCGTACCTGCGCTCGAACCAAGTTTGAGGTCAACAATGGTGAGGGTATCCGTCTGACTCACCGCCACTGCTATCGCGAGGGGATCCGCGCTCGGGTGAAAAAAGCTGACGTCCCTTAAATGCAGGCTGCCCTCTGAGACCTGAATCAACGTTGAATCCTGTCCACGCACCTCAGTCGAATCGATCCGAATGTCTGCGCCATCCCCACGGATGAACCTGCCGCGAACAGCAATCCGGCTGTTCGATATGGCGAGGTGGCCGCCAGGGACGACCAGTTGCGGACCATCACGGAAACGAACTCGCTCCATCGCAAGGGAAGCATCTGCACCAACGACCCTGATCGCAGCATCCCCACCCGCTGGCATTGCAACATGAACAGAATCCGTCTCGCTGCCCCCCACAACCACGTGACCCTCAATCAGCAACGCTGAACCCGGATCAAAATGCAGTGTCGTTCCCGCAGCGATTCGCAGTTCCACGCCGCGTTCCACAAGCACCGTCCCGGTGATACGAACCGCGCCAGCCAACGCATTCCATACGGTATCACGGCTCACATCCCCTGCCTGGAACGCCGACTGAGCAGGTACATCGAAGCTCCTGTGCGCACGAAAGCTACGTGTCTCCGGCACACCAGGCAGATGGGCGGTCACATTCCAGTACCATCTCTGCGGAAGCAGGCCGACCAGGTCGAGCGCCGTCTCGTTTCCCGCCACATACTCCTGCACAGTACCGAACCCGATTAGCGTATCGAGGGCGACAACATACTGCACTTCCTCAGGGTCGTTCGCTGGCGAGGCTTCCCAGCTTAACCGGACGGTATCGCCGAACATCTGCGCCGGATACAACTCGAAGGGGAGGGGTGTCTGCTGCTCGACCGATGCAAGGTACCCGGCACGAGTGGTGATCCGTTCAGGGATTGAGAGGAGGCGAGTGTGAAAATCTTCGATTTCGTATTGATTGTAGGGGTCGGACTCCGCAGCCTCGGCCAGCAGGGTGTCAAGGTGAATCACCTGTGTATTATACCAGTCAAATGTCAGCAGGCTGTCGCTGATTCCATTGATGTGGCGAAACACCTCCGCCCTCATCTCCTCGTCGCGCCAACAGCGTACGATGAGCGCGTTTACACTCTCCATAATGGGCGAGGATGTGCGGTAGTAATAGGGCATGTGACGGACATCGCCGAAGGGGAAGTGTGTCTGGTCCATGTCCCAGGGCAGCATGATCCAGCGTCCTTCGGGTGCAAGATCATGCAACAGGTAGTAGTTGTGATAGTATGTGGAAGAGTTGCAGATCAGCGCGTTGATGGCCATGACTCGCGCCAGCCTCGCCCTGTCAAAGACAACATCCAGGTTCGCATAAAAGTCGCTCTCCTGTTCGATATCAACCCACGTGATTAAATCTACGAGATCGTAGTATCCGGTTTCACTGTGGGTCTCCTTCTCCCAAAGCTGCTCAATTGCCTCTCCTGGATTCAGCTGTGCGCCATCCACTGCAGCTTTGTACAGGTTCCCATCCGGCGGTAGTTGCAACCTCGTGAGCATTGTCTGGTCGACCTGCTCCACGTCGAGGTAAAGCCCGGCGGGCTCGCCATTGATTGTAACCTGCGCAAACCAGCAACGCGACGCGGGCAGACCGGCACGCTCGAAGGCCGCATAGGCGAGATATTCACGCGAGAAGGTCGCATCAAGCCATCCACCATTCAGATTCATCTTATCTCTTCCCTCAAAGGGCTGGTCGCCGTCGAAATTGATCTTGAGGGATTTCTTCGGGTAGTTACGGCTGGAATCTCCACGCAGTCTCAGCCTTGCATGACGCCAAACCCTGCCGTTGTACTCGAGTTCGCAGGCGATGTATATGTCCTGCTGAGGCTGTGCGAGGATCTGCTGCAACTCTTGCGGATCACAGTAGAGGTTGTAATTGCGCAGAACAGGCAGAGTCTGCGCCTGGCCGAATCGGGCAAAGGTCAGAAGCACCATAAGTGATGCCCCGATCGCACCGGTTTTCGCACTGCGCAATACTCTGGTTCGGAGCCGCATGGCGTTTCCTGAGAGACTGTAATACCCCGTCAGCGAACGAGAATCACTTTGTGCGGTTGACTGTGGAAAGGTTCCCGGATAACTACAAAGTAAAGTCCCGACCCGGCAATCCCACCCTCAGATTGACCATCCCAGAAAACCGACGCCTCCCCGGAACTGGCAAGGCTTTCACGCAGTGTGCACACTTTCCTGCCCAGCACATTGTAGATGTCGATGATCAGCTCACCAGCTTCCGGCGCAGCGATAGTGATCTTCAGTCGAGAGTTAAAGGGATTGGGAATTATCTCCAGCACTTCCCAGCGATCCGGCACTTCGGCTGGAGGGGGAGGTGGTGGCGGTTCAGGCAGGGTGTCGGGTGCCACAGAGTTTCGTCTCCCGGGCGTGCCAAAGGGCTCTGCTGCGAGTGAAGCGCGCCAGTTCGTGTGATCGTAGTTCGCCATGTCGGGATGGATCAGTTCCAGAGTGGGACCATTGCCGTCTGGTTCGCTCGGCCAGGGAGTACGGTCACGATAGGAGACTACGTCGACCAACCGACCGGAGGAATCATACAGATGCAAAACGTCGCTCGCATTGCCCAGCCCGAACTCGAATCCACCGTAGAGGTGCGCAGGCGTTTCATTCACGATGGATCGAAATCTGGCCGTATCCGCAGCCACCACGACATAGCTGCCCTCGTGTAAAGGCGGGATCGCAGGGAACTCCCAGGTATGTGTAGGATTATCGTCGCGAAACAGCCAGCCACTCAGATCGACCTCATCCTCGCGCACATAGAGTTCGAACCAGTCCCCGGTGTCATAATGTCCTGCGGAGTGATAATTGATCTCATTGATGACCACCTCACCGACTGGCTCGTCAACCACCTCCAACTGATACTTTCTACTGTCGATCCCTGCCCCTGCGGCATTGATCAGGTAGAGGGAATCAGCCGCTTGAGAGAGTGCAAAAAATGGATTGGGCGCGACTCGATCCTGCGGCAGGGTCTGGACAAATGCAGGACGATCTACGACATACACCGTATCTCCGGGCTCAAGGAGCGGTATGCTCTCAAGCCGCTGGAGCATGTGACCCACTCCAAGCCTTAATACGCTCCCATTCAGGTCGATCGTGCGGTCCGTTACATTCTGCAACTCAACTCCCTTTGATCCGCCCGGGCCTTCGTCAAAAAGCGAGGTGATCAGCACATCACCTGGTGAGGGAGCAGTGTCCTGCGAACGCAAAGATGGAAGCGATGTGAGCCGGTCACTGAAACTGAGCCAGCTCCCCGGCACGGATGGAAAAAGCACATCCGAGGGCCGCTTCGCTTCCACAAGCCAGTAAACCGGTAAAAGCACAGGTGGAAACTGGAAGGTTCGGGTGTAGAGTCCGTCACCGGCAAGCGTGTCGCCATTGTAGCCGTCATCATTGAGCGAAAAAACACTGTACCGGATCGCGTCATCCTCCCTGTAGATCAGGATCCCTCGCGCGTAGTCGAGGTCAAGCTCCGCACGAGCCTCGAAAGTCAATTCTTCCAGCGGTTCGCCCGTGAGATAGCTCTTGCTGACACGCACATCCTTCAGCCGTGGGTTTTCAAACCCGCTGATCCCTGCCAGCGCTGCCGATTTCCTTTGGAGGAAGAGATGCAAACTGTCCCGCTCCGCGAGGAACTCTTCATCACTGCACACCTTCGCCTCGTCCCACAGAGCATCCGGTGTGATCAATTCATAGAGACTGTCGATATCCGCAGCAAGTCCGGGCAGCAAGTCGGTTGCGAGCTGATCAAGCAGGGTAAGAAAGCTCGCGTGGTAGACGGGGACACCCAGCAATCTTCCCATCAGGGCGTTGATCGCAGGGGCCTGATTAATGGTTTCATGCCCGAAATTCGGACGCCACTCTCCGGTCCAGTCATTCCCGAAAGTCGCATCACAGTCCCAGGGGTACAAACGGTATCGACCATCGCCTTCTTTTGCCAGGTAGTAATTTTTGTTGAAGCCATCGTGATTTGTCATCGCAATCTGCAGAGCATAATAGCTCAGGATATTGGGTACATGAACCATCTGGTTGATCTGTTGTCCGAACAAGTTATGAGTCGAGTTCTGCAGATACATACAGAAGAGATGAAATTCCAACAGCGACTCGTATTGATCTTCCTTGATCTCATAAGCATACTCGAAGTCGGACTGGTTCAGCAGTGGTGCCAGACGGGCCTCATGATTGATCCCCTGGATCAGCAGGTCGGGAACCGGCCGCCCGCGTCGCTCGAAAAAGTCCGCATCGATGTCCTCAACCTGATGGTACACTCCGGCATACTTATCATTGACAAACAGCGAAACAAACTCGCCCGAAGGCACATCCATCCCCAGCTTTTCACCGAGGATGAAACCCAGCCGGTTTCGTATACAGGACCGATCCCGGTACTCCGCATTCAGGTTTGTCGCCGCAATCCCGCCGGGTCCATGCGAATCAAAGTTGACATCCCAGGATCGTTTCGGCAGGTTGCGTGAGGTCCGTCCTCTGTACCTGACTTGCGCCTCGTAGAACGCATCGTTGATCTGGAGGATCGCGGGGTAACGATCATCTGCGAACGGATAATTGTCCAACTGTTGCAGGTGGGCGGGGTCGATGGTCATCCGCCAGGCTGGCAGGGTCGGCTCAAAATCGCTGCCTGTGGCTTGAAGCTGGGGAGCGCAGCACAAGAACAGCGCCACACCGGCGTAACAAGATTTACGGAATTCATCAAGGAGTCTGCTGCTCATCGCAGTTTCCTGCATCGAGGTGAACCGTGCGCAACCGGATGCTCTGGTTCGTGCTGTGCGCGGGGCGTTGTGGGGCAAAATCTCGTGTAGGCAAAATAGGCGCAGAATTGGATCGTTCCAACTCAGAACATCAACCAACAGGACCACGCCTGAGCGTCTTCAATTACAACCAGCACAGGATTCCCTGCATTTTGAATTGGTTCCTCACAAAAATGTGTGAGGCTATCTCTCGCCAATCAGGTTGTCAAGATCGCCTGGAGGCCGCAGGTCTCCAGGGATATCTTGACAACCAAAATGCAAACACCTTGTGGTAAGCCCTTGTTTTATTGAAAGCAGATGTACCGAGACGATGCAGTGAGTGCCTTTGGGAAATTGTCCGCAGTACTTATATGAATCCATCCAGCACATTTGTTTTCAATACGACAAGGCTCGTTTCAAGATGTCCGTCTCGTGACAGTCAAGTCGCGCCGGGAGACCTCGCTGCGCTTGCCTCTCAGCGAACTTGGCCGCTGAATTCACGCACTGAGTCTCAGGTGGTGCCTTTAAATTTCGAGAAGGCACAGGACGTATACCAGTGGCGTGAAACAGAGACTCTTTCGAGAGGTCATTTTCCTGCTTCCGCTTCACGGCAGTGAATACTTCGTTGCACCTTGCCGCACACTCAGCAGATCCGAGGCAGCTGCTCCCCGCTGATCATCGGCAGGATACGATTTGGCCCGTAAGGGCTTTTCAGTGTAACCACGCCTTCCTGCAGATCGAGTACACGCCCGATACGTGCCGCCCCCTGGCCGTGCGTCTGTTTCGACAGGATGTCAAGCGCCCGCTCCGCCTCATCCTCCGGAAGAAAGACCACCATCCTGCCTTCATTGGCGACATGGATCGGGTCGATTCCCAGTACCTCCGCAAGCGCGTTGACCTCACGACTCACGGGGATCGCCGCTTCCTGCAGCTCCAGTGTTGCCCCGGCTGTCGAAGCGATCTCATTGAGCGCACTGCCAAGACCGCCCCGAGTCAGATCACGCAGGCAATGAACCGTCAACCCAGCCTGGATCAATTGTTCGACAAGCCCGTTTAAGGACGCAGAATCGCTCTGAATCTCTGTCTCGAACCCGAGCGCGTTCCGTGATGCCATAATCGCCATTCCATGCCGCCCGAGATCACCATTGACCAGGATCGCATCCCCCGCCCGGATACTCATCGGCTCAATACTCAGATCGTGTTCGATGACCCCAATGCCACTCGTATTGATGAAAATCCCATCCCCTTTGCCACGTTCGACAACCTTCGTATCCCCCGTCACGATACGCACACCCGCCTCGTCCGCTGCCTGACGCATCGAGTTTGCGACACGCCACAGCACCTCCATCTCAAGCCCCTCTTCAATGATAAATCCTGCACTGAGGTAGAGTGGACGTGCGCCGGACATGGCGAGATCGTTGACTGTCCCGTGAACCGCCAGCGATCCGATATCCCCACCTGGAAAGAACAACGGCGAAACGACAAAGGAGTCGGTGGTGTAGGCGATCCGTCCTCCGGGCAGATGCAATGTAGCGGCATCATGCTCCGCTTCCAGGTCGGGCGAGGCGAACGTTTCAGCGAAAATGGATCGTATCAATCGGTGCATGAGGGTGCCACCTCCCCCGTGCGCCAGCAGAACACGTGGGTATTGCTGGAGAGGAAGTGGACATACGGCCAGGCTCACTCGCGCGTCCTTCTTCATCGGTTCGCTCGCATGGTTGACTGTGCACGGCTGCGGTAGCGGTAGTAGGCGGCGCAGGCCCCTTCCGAGGAGACCATTGTCGCACCCAAAGGGTGCTCTGGAGTGCAAAGTGTCCCAAAAGCTGGGCAGAGATCCGGTTTCAGCACGCCACGAAGCACTTCACCGGCGTGGCAATCGGGATGCTCACCCTTCGGCGTGTGCTTGAGCGGGTAACGAATCGCCGCGTCATACCGCCGATATCCCTCCCGAAGCCCCCAGCCGCTGGCGGGAATCCGCCCCACACCACGCCAGTCACGGTCGACCACCTCAAAAACCTGCTCGATCAAACGTAAAGCTGGCTGATTGCCCGATGGTTGAACCACCCTGGCGTAACGGTTTTCAACACGCGCCTGCCCTGCCTCCAACTGGCTGACTGCACTCAGCACACCGCTCAGAATGTCAACCGGCTCAAACCCTGTCACGACAATCGGGACACGGTGCCTTTCAGCCAATGGTCGGTACTCCTCATATCCTGTCACCGCGCAGACATGTCCCGCGGCGAGGAAGGCCTGCACCTCGTTGTCCGGCTGGCTGAGAATCGCCTCCATCGCGGGCGGAACGAGCACATGTGCAGTCAGGAGCGAGTAATTGGATATCCCTTTCTGCGCCGCCTGCGCAACCGAAAGGGCGGTTGCCGGAGCGGTGGTCTCGAATCCTACGGCGAAAAAGACGACATCCTTGTCCGAATTTTCCTCGGCGAGACGCAGCGCATCCAATGGGGAATAGACAATGCGGAGATCGCCCCCCTCCGCTTTCACCGAGAGCAGGTCGGCAGTGCTTCCCGGGACACGCATCATGTCACCGAACGAACAGAAGATGACACCTGGCTGGCGTGCAATGGCGATAGCGTGATCGATCAGGTCTACCCCGGTGACACACACCGGACAGCCCGGGCCATGCACCAGGGTGATTTCGGATGGCAACAGCTCATCGATGCCGAAACGAATGATCGAGTGTGTCTGGCCCCCGCACACCTCCATCAGTGTCCAGGGTCGAGTCACCCGCGTACGGATGCTTTCAAGCAATCGCTCGACCGCCTCAGGATCGCGGTATTCACCGACATATTTCATTGTTCGGTCTCACCTGTCGGCCGTTGCCCCGCCTCGCCCCCGCCCAGCGCATCCACACTGCGCAAGGCTTCCAGGGTGAGCTGCGCCTCCTCTTCATCAATCGTTCCAATCGCAATACCGGCATGGACAAGCACCCAACTGCCGACGCCCGCTTCCGGCACAAACGCGAGGTTTACCCCCCGACGCACGCCCTCGAAATCGACAACGCCGCTGCGTTCGAGTGACTCAGCCTTCTCAATGGAGAGGATTTTCCCGGGGACCGCAAGGCACATCTCAATCACCCTCCAGTTGCTCGATCGCGGCCATGATCTGCCCGAAAGAAACGCCGCCGTCATTGGGCGGAACATGACGATGAATATGAGGACGATGCCCGGCCTGCGTGAGCAAAGCGATCGTCCGTTCCGTGAGAAATCGATTCTGAAAACAACCACCGGTCAGGAGAATATCCTCGACATCAGCCTTTTTCGCCACCTGAACGACTGCTTCAGCCAGGGTGTTGTGAAACATCCGAGCGATTGTGGGGAGCGGCATACCCGCAGCGAGGTCACTTAGCAGGCAATGGAGCATCGGTTCCCAATCCAGCAACCACTCGGGCGCATGAGGCTGATTCTCCGGGCGGCGCAGGACAGTCGTCCAGGCACCGTCGCTGGAGCCTTTCTCCATACACCACTCCAATTCCATCGCTGCCTGCCCCTCGAAGCTGATCACCTGTCGCAAACCTGCAAGAGATGCAAAAGCGTCAAAAAGACGTCCCATGCTGCTGCATCTTGGGGTATTCACTCCGGCTGCCATCGCCCGCTTGATCAGACGCAGTTCGTTCAAGTCGTGATTCCTGCTCCACCCCTTCAACTGCGCGTGTTCAAAGGCATCCTCGCCAAATACTTCGTACAGCAGGCCGAGGGCGGACCTGCGTGGTTCACGTACCGCTTTGTCACCACCGGGCAGGGGAAAAGTCCGGAGTGAGGCGGCACGTTTCCAGCGACCCGATTCCACAAGGATACACTCGCCGCCCCAGATCAAACCATCGATGCCGTACCCGGTGCCATCCCAGGAAATCCCCAGGTAGGGCGCGGCAATGCCGTTCTCCCCGGCGCAGGCCAGCACATGCGCAAGGTGATGCTGAATCCCCTGTTTCTCCCCTGGCTGTGCAGTTGCATACAAGGTTGAGAGGTAGTCGGGGTGCAGGTCATGAATAAGGTCACACTCGCTTGAGCCGTACAGCTGCTGAAAATGCCCGATCACCTCGCGAAAGGCATCCAGGGCCGGTTCGTTCTCCAGGTCGCCGATGTGCTGGCTGATAAATGCATTCCGCCCTACCGCCAACGAGACACTGTTCTTCAACAGGGCGCCAACTGCCAGAAGAGGACGTTCCACTTCGGGAACCGGGACAGGGAGAGGTGCATAGCCTCGCGCACGGCGCAGAACCTGCGGCCCCTCTGCCACCCACTGAACCACTGAATCATCGACATGACGCGCGATTGGGCGGTTGTGCACGAGGAAAAAGTTTGCGATTCCCCCGAGACGCTGCAATGCTTCCACTTCGTCCGTGCAGATCGGTTCATCGGAGAGGTTCCCACTGGTCGCAACGACCGGGAAACCGAGCTCACGCATCAAAAGGTGGTGCAGTGGAGTGGTGGGCAGCATAACCCCTAATCGCGGATTCCCGGGAGCCACATACTCCGATATTCGGATACGCTTGTCCGATTTAACGACTGGCTCCCTCTCCAACAGGAGAATCGGTGAGGCAGCGCTGCTCAACAACCGCTCACCCTCTGCTGGCAGGCAAACCAGTGAGTGCGCCATCTCAAGGTTGGTGACCATCACTGCCAGTGGCTTTTCCTCGCGGCGCTTCCGCAATCGCAGTTCACGTACCGCCTGGTCATTACGCGCATCGACAAGCAGCTGAAAGCCCCCGATCCCTTTCAACGCAAGGATTTCACCTTGAGCGATCCTTTCCGCCGCCATCAGGAGAGCGTCATCATGAGTCGCAAGACATGCCCCTGAACCATCCCACAACTCAACATGCGGTCCGCAAACCGGACAGGCGGTGGGTTGGGCGTGGAAACGGCGGTCCGTTGGATCCTCGTACTCCGTCTGGCATTCCGGGCAGAGTGCGAAGTGTTTCATCGTGGTGTTGGGTCGATCGTAGGGCAGCTTCTCCACAATCGAAAAACGTGGGCCACAGTGCGTGCAATTGGTGAACGGATAACGGTAGCGTCGGTTCGAGGGTTGCAGTATCTCCGCCAGGCAGTCAGGGCAGGTCGCCAGGTCGGGCAGGATCAGGGTGGTTGGCAACCCGCCTTCGCTGGGACGTATCTCGAAACCACTCTCCCCGGTGACAGGGATGTTCTGAGAGCGCAGGGAACGAAGGATCGCATGTTCCGGTGCTTCGGTGGTGAGCCTCACTTCAAACTCCTCCACCGCCGAAACATCTCCCTCCGCCTCAATGACCACACCCTGCGATGTGTTGCACACCCAGCCGGAGAGGCCCAGATCATTTGCCAATCTATAGACAAAAGGCCGGAACCCCACTCCCTGCACAGCGCCGGAGATGGTCAGATTCCGTCGAATGATCCCCTTTGCCTGGTCCATCAAACCCCCTTGCCAGCCGGATGAGATGCGCTCACCCTTCAGGTTCAATGCCCTGTTTCCGCAAGGTAACAGTCCCGTTTCCTCAGAAGATAATGTGCAACCGTCTCGACACCCTCACCCGTCCGACTCGATGCCTGCATTATCTCCACATCCGGGTTCAACAGCCGTGCATCATGCTCCATCTGCTCCACATTAAAATCGGTGAAGGGGAGAAGATCGGTTTTGTTCAGGACGATGGCATTGGTTTTCTGGAACATGGGCGGATACTTGGTCACCTTGTCATCGCCTTCGGTGCAGCTGAGGATCACAAGCCGCAGGTGCTCGCCGAGTTTATGTCCGGCGGTACAGACCAGGTTCCCGACATTCTCGATGAAAAGAAGATCAATCTCGTTCAGCGGCAAACTCGCGAGCGCCTTTTCAACCATGTTCGCTTCGAGATGGCACCCCCCGCCTGTGTTGATCTGCACTGTCGGCCAACCCAGCTTTTCAATCCGCTCGGCGTCCTTCGAAGTCGCCAGATCCCCTTCCACTACGGCTACACGCAGGCTTACGGAGAGATGCTTTGCCAACTGCTCAAGCAAGGTCGTTTTGCCCGACCCGGGTGATCCGAGCAGGTTGACAGCAAAGATCCCGGTACGCTCGAAATTTGCCTGAATTCGTTCGGCGATGGTGTCGTTCGCCTTCAGGATATCCTGTGAAATCACGACTTCCATGGTCTCTTCTCCTCTTC
>Ga0068713_1000456_pt1 | contig 75596 bp, 60 predicted proteins | sample MTBAKSrepl2MetaG_FD_62223 | JGI IMG/M metagenome (GOLD analysis project Ga0068713, IMG submission 62223) | Enrichment culture microbial communities om Arthur Kill intertidal strait, New Jersey, USA, that are MTBE-degrading - MTBE-AKS2 (Arthur... | ecosystem: Environmental > Aquatic > Marine >... | reverse complement strand
CGGTAAAACAATCGGGGAAAACCTGAACGAGCTTGAAATAGTTAACCCGAAGCTGAATGCGGAGATCATTGCAACCCTTGAAAAGCCAATCCATGCCGAAGGAGGAATTGCAGTCCTTAAGGGCAGCCTTGCTCCTGATGGCTCGGTCGTCAAGCAGGCTGCAGTTGACCCGAAAATGCGCGTCCACACAGGTCCTGCAAAAGTGTATGACTGTGAAGAAGATGCCATGAAGAGCATTCTTGCAGGGGATATAAAACCCGGCGACATTATCGTTATCCGTTACGAAGGCCCCAAAGGAGGACCAGGAATGCGCGAAATGCTTGCAGCCACAGCCGCAATAGGAGGTCGGGGTCTGCTCGATTCCGTGGCTCTGATCACTGACGGGCGCTTCTCCGGAGGTACCCGCGGACCATGTATAGGGCACGTCTCTCCTGAAGCCAGCGAAGGAGGACCAATAGGTCTCGTAAAAGACGGAGACCTTATCGAAATAAACATTCCAGAGCGGATCCTGAACCTGAAAGTCTCTGAAGAAGAACTCGAAAAGCGTAAAGCTGCCTTCGTGCCCCCTAAAAAGGAGGTTACGGGTTACCTTGCCAGGTACCAGCGTTCCGTCCATTCTGCAAACACTGGCGGAATAGTGGACTGAAGTCGTTTAATGCTCTATTTTCACGGAGGGCTTTCCTCCGTTTTCTTCTTTTCAGAATTCAAGGATTTTTCTTTCAGAATTTCACTGCTTTTCCAGTCTCTATTAAATCCGCTGGAAGAGACGTCCCGGCAGAGTTGCTTCTGCAGCCCGAGTTTCGCTTCCGGATCACAGGAAATCGGAGATTTTCTGGGAGGTGCACTGCAAGGGCAACAGCACGAGGTCTGTTTCAGCAGAGTTGCGTCTCTGCAGTGCGGTGCCCTTTTCGCTGCGCTTAAGAGGGCTAATTTATAGGGTCCAGTAGTGGGCTTCACTTCGCTCAAGCAGACTAATTTTTAGGTTAGAATCGTAAGCTTTGCTCAAGAGGGCTAAATTAAGATTTTTCTCCCCCATACAACGTCATTCGCTGTATTGTGTCGTTTTTGTCCCGCTCGACGCAGGAGAGCGGTCTGTCCCAAAAAGACAAAAAGAGGAATGAAATAAGAAAAGAACAGAAAGAAGAAAAAATAAAAACCCGAAAATTACAGCTTCTGGAGACGCTTGTGAGTAAAAACAAGAATCAAGCGGACGAAAGAGAAGAAATTTCGGTTTTAATTTCTCTTTCATTTATTGCATTTCTTTCTTTGGCATGAAAGTACTTTTCCTTTCATTTTTTGTGCCTGTTATTCAGATAATTTCATATGCGTTTTTTGGGAAGAGCTGCCAGACAAGCTGGCAGTAGCGCTCTATATTTATTTGTGAATTTAAATGCGGTTCCCGGGGTTAAGGAAAGCATTCTTCAGACACAGGAAAAAAAGTTCTGAATTCAGTGTTTTCTTGGTGACGGCATGGATTCACATGTTATTCTCTTCTTGCGTTGAAGACGAAACTTAAGCCCTCAATGAGTAGGAAAGAAGAACAAAAGATTCCAGCTTTGGATATTCTGAGGAATATCACCCGATTAATCCGGAACCACCAGAAATCCTTAAGAGGTAGCAGTATACGGTCTTCAGGAAACGTTTATAGTGCCTGAAAGCTATCTTTTATTCAGCTTTATAATTCAAAGCAATTTATTCAAAACCATTTATCCAAAAACATCTTTTATTGGGAAATTCAGGAGGCTGAAATTCTGGAAGTAGAGGGGTTATGTTCAATCTGCGGTCGCCCGGCTAAACTTCATACCTGTCCTTTATGCGGAAAGCTAGTATGCAGCCAGTGCATGGACCGCAGAAAAGGAATCTGTATTAGTTGTGCAGGTGGGAGGAAAGGTTCTGCACCTGGCCCGGAGGACACAGGCACATTTAAGTAAAAGATCAAAAATTGAAAACGAGCTTCGGAAAGAGTGGCGGAGTTTTGAGGCTCCCCTCCTACCGGCTTACTTATATAGAGCCTGCTTCAGTTAGACTTTAATTAGCTTACCAGCCGTGAATTTCTCCTTCAGGTTCATCCTCATCACGGTAAAAACGGAATTCTTTCTTATCGGTATCTTCTGCAAACACAAATTTCTCGTCGATTCCTATTTTTGCAAATGTAAGCGCATCATCCCCATCTCTCACAGCTGGCAGGATGTCCAGATCTACATGATCCCTGATACCGCTCTCCGGAAGAAAAGCCGTAATGATGAACCAGTCAATGCCTCCTGCGTAGTCCTTGCTTACATAACGGCTGCTGCCTGGAGGGATCTTGGTAGCTTTCTGAGGCATTTCGGTCCCGTCAGCCCTGTAAGCCACAAAGCGAATGGTATGGTTTGTTTTATTCTTTATTATGGCCATTATACTACTCCCCTATCTTAATCCGCTGGGAACTTCCCATTTTAAGGAATTTTATCTAATGTATCTAATTCTGGGGAGTAAATACTTTTGGTTGCAAAATTTTTAAAATGTATTACGCGGCTTAAAAAATGCCAATTTCTGACCGTATATACTCCCTAAAAATCGGGTTAATTATTACTACGGAAGCGCAGCACTCCGTTTTATCCAACCTGCGTATGGCAGATAAAAAGAAAAGTGCTACCTGCAGGGCAACTTGATTCCAAAATAGCAATTATATGTTTGAGCAGAAGTTAACAACCAAAAATTGAGATAATATGTTCTATTTTCATTAACAGCTAGCGGGGTATTTGACTGGAAAAAAAAGTGAAAATCAGGTAGTATGGAGAAATTATTGAAAAAAATAAGCCAATGGATGGCTTTTAAATCTGACAGAACAAGGCGAATTTTCCCGTTCCGTCAGATTTGAACAATAAATCCTCCACTACCTCAGTATTGACTTTTTCATTGTTTTTCAATTTAAAATATTTATTACAATGGGAGCGCGGAGAGTCACGAATACCCAGCCCTTCAGTCGGGGATGAAGTGAACCCTCGCCTCTTTTTGGTTTCGATTTAATATCTTATTTGTCGCTTCTTTGGAAAATGATCGAAAATCGGACAGAGGCTCCATAGCAGAGCTCAATCACTTAGATCAAGGAAACTTTGTTAAAGAACACTGTGAATCTTTCCAGAGTAACCAGGCGGGCGGCCGAAGCATACCCCATCCTTTAGGGTAGGGTAGCCGCACGAAATTTGATTTTTTGGAGACTGAGATATAGTTAGATTTTGTTACTGAATTACTACCATCAGCATTTGTTACCGTCAGGGTGACAGTGTATTTTCCTGGTTTACTGTATGTGTGTACAGGATTCTGTTCTGTTGAATACGTTTTGTCTCCAAAACTCCATTCCCATGAAGTAGGCGAACCTGTACTGTTGTCGGTAAACTCGACTTCCAGGGGTACACTTCCGGATGTTGGAGTTGCCGAAAAGTCAGCAACAGGAAGAGAAGTCGAACTTGAAACAATTATGTAATTCGACTTTCTGACCTTATCACGTCCCAGATAATTCTTTACTGTCAGGCTAACAGTGTATTTTCCTGCTTCACTGTATGTGTGTACAGGATTCTGTCCTGTTGAAGATGTTCCGTCTCCAAAACTCCATTCCCAGGAAGTGGGCGAACCCGTACTGTTGTCAGTAAAACTGACAATCAAAGGTGCCTCTCCTGAACTTGGAGATGCAGAGAAGTCAGCAATCGGTTTTTCTGGAACTTCTGTTACAGTTATATAACCTGTCTTTGAATCCGTACCGTTTGCATTACTAACTTTCAGATTTACCGTGTAGTTCCCTGCTGCAGAATAAGTATGCGCTGGACTCTGCTCAGTAGAATTAGCTCCGTCCCCGAAGTCCCAGTACCATTCTGTTGCGTTTTCAGATAGATCGGTAAACTGGACTGAGAGAGGAGCAGAACCCTCACTGACATCGGTACTGAAATTCGCTACAGGAAGCACTACTACAGGGGTTTTGGATACGGTTATCAAAGCCGATGTTGAATCTGTACCGTTTGCATTGCTAACCGTCAGATTAACGATATAGGTCCCAGCTAACGTGTACGTGTGTGAAACGTTCTGTTCGGTGCTGTTTACGCCGTCCCCGAAGTCCCAGTACCACGAGGTTGGCATACCTGTAGACTCATCTGTGATATTAACAGTAAGAGGAGCAGTACCGTTCGTTACGTCCGCTGTGAACGCGGCGATGGGTTCTATCGGCATCGAGGGCTCAGATACAGCGATATACTTCTCCTTCACCGCGGAATCACTGCCTCCAGGACCGGTGACCGTGAGATTAACCGTGTAGGTACCGGATGTAGTGTAGGTATGCGAGGGGTTCTGCTCGGTACTGTCCACGGTTCCGTCGTTCTCAAAGTCCCAGGCCCACGATGTAAGTGTGCCTGTAGAATTATCTGTAAACAAAACCGTAAGAGGGGCAGTACCACTGGTTGTATTTGCCGTGAAATCTGCCATCGGTGCAGGTTCTGAATATTCAACTACAAGGATGGCATTCATGGCATACATGTTATCGCCTTTGGTTGCGTTGTAGCTCTGGAAGCGTGCCGTGTTTTCCCCACTCCGGATAGCTCCGCTAACATCGTAGGACGAAAAGCCTGTCTGCGGAGTGGTATTATAGTCTAGCCAGAACCCTGTGTACTCGTAATCGTTAAAGAAGAACTTGCTCTTTCCATAATCACCTGCACTCGCCAGGACCGCGACTGCGGTTGCTTTCGAGAGTCCGGTGGTATTTACGCCCAGGAAAGGAGCATATGCAGTTGCTTCTTCACTTGTCACGGCGTATGAGGCATAACAGTAGAGCATGTCAAACTCTTCGTTGATCCAGATCTTCTTATAGGAAGCGTTCTGGTCGCTGTACACGACTACCATGTATGCCCCGAAGAGTGCGTAGTTGTTCCCTGCATCTGGGGTAACAGTAATGCTGTTTCCTTCAGGATTGAACAAAGACGTTACGTTGTAGGCATAGAGACCATACGGGAAGTCATATGATCCAAAATTCTTCCGATCCGTGTAGGTAGCATCAGGGGCTACGAGGTTCCCGTTGAAAGACATTGTGAACTCAGGGTCGGAGGCCATCTGATTATAGCTGTAAGGCTGGTAGAGCCTGGCACTTACAACGCTTGCCCCCTCCGGAATCTGGAGGTCGGAAGCAGTCCAGCTGTAGGTCTTTTCGGTCCACTTTGCCCCATTATAGGAAGCATCTCCGCTCGAGTAGACAAGCCCGTATTTTCCTTCGAAGGTTGCCTGCGTGCTTATGTCATTCCCATCGGTCCAGCGCTTGCCCTTGTACCCGTTGTAGACTACGGTCTTTGAGAAGGTCAGTGCGTTGTTCGTCTCGTTGGACTCAGCAATTGCATTTTCAGCATCTGCGGTGACGATGATCTCAACATTGTCCCTATAAGCCCTGAGGGCAGGGTCGGTTATTAAAAGTGTGTTATTTGCTCCGGCTGAAAGGCTGTCAACTGTGACATTTGTGTCCACTCCGTTAACAGTAAACCTGACCGTAAAGAACCCAACAGCATCAGAACCGCTGTTCTCTACCTTTGCCGAGATTGCATTTACCTCGTTCGCAAAGATTTCCCCTGCGTTCAAGGTGATGCTAGAGACAACAAGATCAGGCTCTGGAATCGGTGGTTCGGTTACCGTGATGTACCCGGTCTTGAGTTCTTCATCGCTTCCGCCGGCGTTGGTCACAGTCAGTTTTACGCTGTAGATGCCTGCATTTGCGTAGGTGTGCAGAGGGTTCTGTTCTGTGGTATTGGTACCGTCCCCGAAGTCCCAGAGCCACGAGGCAGGTGTACCCGTGGACTGATCAGTAAAGTTGACAGTGAGGGGGGCATCTCCACTGGTCACATTCGCTGTGAAGTTGGCTACTGGTGCAGATTCCTGGTACTCAATAACAAGGATCTGCTGGAGGGCAGCCATACCTCCGCTCGTTGTACCCTGGATGCCGGCTTCATTACCGGTTTCATTGAGATAACTCTTCACGTCAAAGACCTGTGCACTACTGGTACTCGAACTTCCCTGCCAGGCATTGGTTGCCACTATGTTGCCATTGAAGAGCAGGTTCCCTTCATTAGACCCGGCACTTCCTGCAAAACTGTAAAGCATAGCGTTCTGGACCTTATTTGTTTCAATCGACATGCCAGTGAAAGGAGCGTATGCAGTCGCTTCTTCGAGAGTAGTCCCGAAGCCTATCAGGGAATAAGCGAGTTCATCGCACTCGTCATTGATGAAGATCTGTTTCCTTGTTTCGGCAGAGTTCTGGTAGATAACAACTAAAGTACTGGGGTACATAGCGTTGCTGTTGCCAGAACCAGGCGTCATAACAAGACTGTTTCCACTGGTTTTGAACTGGTCGGTCACATCGAAAACATAGAGGCCGTATGTGTGGTTTGCATAAGTGCCAAAATTGCTCCTGTCAGTGTACAGGGTTCCGTTTTCAAGCGAGTTCCCGTTGAAGGTTGCTGTCCAGTTGGGCACTCCTCCACGTGTGGTATCCCAGTTGTAGGCGATATAGAGCAAGACCTTTTCTACGGTGGAACCGGTCGGGATCTGTAAAACACTTTCGGTCCAATTTTCGGTCCTGCCAGTCCAGTTAACCACTGAGTAAGCTGAAGAAGGTTGCGTGAAGTATATCAGGTTCCCCTGGAGATCATAGGTCTCTTTGGTGGTGATGTCACTGCCGCTTTCCCAGTACCGTTTACCTTTATACCCATTGTATTTGACAGGCTTATCCGCACTGATCTTGTTGTTGGTCTCGTCGGATTCAGAGATCAGGTTCTCCGGATCAACAACTGCGGTATAGGTTATGTTGCCGCCCTCAAGGTTGCGGATAGTGGGGTCAACCAGGGTTATAGTGGTTGCCTCTCCGCTTGCAAGGGAAGCAATTGTTGTTGTGTTTACTGGTGCCGTTCCATCGGATACATCGCTTGCATACAGAGCTAGCGAAATGTCAGTTAGGGGAGAGGTTCCGATGTTCTTGATGCTGGTAATCTTTACGGTGTTTGATTCCTTAGCAAAGACGGCTAAAACTGGTACAGTGTTCACGGCTTCGATTGTGAGATCGTTCGTTACCGCTGCATTTACAATTATATAATCAACTTTTTCACTTGCATTGCTTCCGGCCGCATTCGTGACCTTAAGGTTAACCGTGTAGGTTCCTTCAGTGGAGTAGGTGTGTACCGGATTCTGGCTTGTTGCGTTGCTCCCGTCCCCAAAGTCCCAGAGCCACGAAGTCGGTGAACCTATGGAAGTGTCAGTGAACTGGACCGTAAGCGGGACATCACCGCTCGTCATATTTACAGTAAAATCCGCAACCAAGGCTGGCGATGCCACCGTAGCTGTCGCCGTTATTGTCAATGTGTTGTTTGTCTCGTCCGATTCGGCTATCCCGTTTTCTGGATCTGCTGTTACTGTGAGGTTGTAGTTGCCTGCTGCTTCTGGCGTCCATGAGAAGCTGACAGACGTGCTGTTGCCTACTGCAATCCCTGATACGGCCTGGGTATCCACGACCGTCCCGTTTACGGAAAGAGATGCGGTAAAGGCACCCACATCGAATGTGCCGGTATTATTAATGGTAGCGCTGATGGTACAGGAGGTGTTCGCGATAATGCTGGATGGTAGGATAACTGCAGTAGGAGTAAGATCTGGCTTTGATTCCTGAGCTGCAATGTTCTCGTAGGCATATGAATTACCACTCTGTGAACCTATTAGTAAGTCATAATCTCCATCGCCATCAAGGTCGGCAATGTCTGGTTTTGCATTAAGTCCTATATCAGGTGCATACCACGCAAGTTTCCCTGTCCACACCGGGTTGTTTTTAGTTCCTGTGTTCTCGTAACCAGATGTGAAACCTTCGTACTCACCTATCAACAGGTCATAGTCCCCATCATCGTCAAAGTCAGCAATGGCTGGTCTAGTAGTAGGTCTACCACTAGATCCAGTATAAGGCACGTTCCATTCCGTTTTGGCCGTCCACACCGGGCTGTTTTTAGTCCCTGTATTCTCATAGCTATATAATGTCCCATAATATTCGCCTATAAGCAGGTCGTAATCTCCATCCCCGTCAAGGTCAGCTAAATATGGTGCGGCATAGTATCCGACATCAGGCACGTTCCATTCCGTTTTGGCCGTCCACACCGGGCTGTTTTTAGTCCCTGTATTCTCATAGGCAGATGTATTACCTTTATTGTCTCCTATTAGTAAATCGAAGTCTCCATCTCCATCAAGGTCAGCAGAACATGGTGCCGCATAATTATTACTTCCGGTTATTACATCGGGTGTATTCCATTCCGATCTGGCTTCCCAAACCGGGCTGTTTTTAGTCCCTGTGTTCTCATAGGCATATGAAATACCAGACTTCTCCCCTATCAGCAGGTCATAGTCTCCATCTCCATCAAGGTCAGTAAAACATGGCACTACATAACTCCCAACATAAATGTCCCATGAAGAATTAGCTTCCCAAACCGGGCCTATGGCTAGCAGAACCTCGATGTAATCCGTCTTCACAGTGGAGTTGGTTCCGCCAGCGTTAGTAGCCGTGAGATTGACCGTGTAGGTGCCAGGCTTACTATAGGTGTGTAAGGGGTTCTGACTGGTTGCACCGGTACCGTCACCGAAGTCCCAAAGCCATGTGGTAGGCGAGTTAGCAGATAAATCTGTAAATGTGACCGTAAGTGGAGCATCGCCAGAAGTTGGTGTTGCTGTAAAGTTTGCAACAGGTTTTGTGACGGCAGCAACATACCCTGCCTTCACCTCGGAATCGCTCCCAGCTGCATTGGTGACTGTGAGGTTGACGGCGTAGTTCCCTGCAATAGAATAGGTATGAACCGGATTCTGTTCCGTACTGTCTACTGTGCCATCGTTTTCGAAGTCCCAGGCCCATGATGTAGGCAAGTTAGTCGACTGATCCGTGAACGTGACAGTGAGCGGGGGAGCTCCGGAGGTTGGTATTGCTGTGAAGTCAGCGACCGGAGTGACTGCAAAAGCCGTGATGTAACCCGTTTTCATGGTGGAGCTGGTTCCGCCTGCATTCGTGACTGTGAGGTTGACATTGTAAGTGCCGGGAGTTGAGTAGATATGAGTGGGATTCTGCTCGATACTGTCCACTACACCGTTGTTCTCAAAGTCCCAGGCCCATGATGTAGGCGAGTTCGTAGACCTGTCAGTGAAATTGACCATGAGCGGGGCATCACCAGAGGTCTTGTCCACGATGAACTCAGCTACTGGTGAGGTTGCCGAAGTCGTGCCAACCAGTACCGTCAGCACATTGTTGGTCTCATTCGACTCAACAATCAGATTATCAGGATCTGCAACTACGTTAAGAGAGTAGGCATCTTTGCTTCCGTCAGGCGTCCAGTACAAGTCAACGGTAGTGCTGCTTCCAGTTGTTAGCCCATCAACTGCCTGTGAATCCACGACCGTTCCGTCCGCCATGAGCGATACATTAAAGGGCTGAGAATCCTTGCTGCCCCGGTTTTCAATAGTTGCAGTCATGGTATTTGTGGTGTTGGCAGTTACAACAGAAGGAGTTAGGTTCACCAGCACCAGATCGGGTACTTTATACTCCATTTCAAGACCGTTAAACACCACAGAACAATAGGTATCGCTTCCCCTTGATACGAGAACAGTCTGGTTTTCGGGCACAAGAGATTCCTGCAAATTGTCCCACTGAATGTAGTTGAAATATTCCCCGCTTACAGATGCAGATGCTCCCGGAAGGGAATTTCCGTTCAGGTCTTCATAATTGAACCCTGTGAGGTGAGTTGAGTACAGGCTTGCATTCTGCACATCAGCAAGATACACAGTCCCGTTGAAATATGTGAGAGAATTCGGGACATCATATCCTAGATAGCCGTCATAATGCATCCAGTCACAGCCTTCTGCAACCCAGTATTCTATCTGCGGTTTACTTTCGTTTTCCAGCACGACTACAAGAGTACTGCCGTACTGTCTTCCGTCACCCCAGGATGAAGAGTTGATTATTGCAGTATTCGTTTTCCCGGGGAGCACGTAGTCTGTGATATCATAGGGTATCCATGTTGCACCCATTTCAGTCGAATAATAAGATGGGTGGGTTGGGAGTGCATATCCGTTGAATGTCGTGGCTATAGTATCATGGGTAGACTGTCCAGCCCAGATCCCAACATAGTACCTCGCAAAAACAACTGTTCCATTCGGTATGTAAAAGTTGTTTGTAGAGTACGTGGAAGGCCAGTTTGCCGTGGATGATACGTACATCTCACCCTGCACTGTGTCGTGTGCTACTGTGGGTAAAGCCGTGGTAGTGCCGGAAAAAAGCAGTATTAACAGTAGAGGGAACATATGTATAGCAGATTTTGAGCTAATGTTCATCACCTTTGGTTTCATCATCTTAAAAAGAAAGGAGGCAGCCTGATCAGGTCGCCGTTGGCAAGAAAGTGGTTGTTTTTCTCGTTTCCAAAGCCTGCATAGTCTTAAGGAACTCTCAGAGTTGCCTGTGTGCTTGCACCGTCGTTTGCTGGAGGCCTGTGACCCTGTGAGTCAAATCCGGTCTCGGAATACTTCTGCTAATTAGCTGGATGTCTTTGACTGCATATTCATATTGTAGATCACGAATCCGGTTCAAAGCAATGGGGTATCGAAGTACAGGTAGTCTTTCTGGTCAAGGTGCCAGCAAATAGAAGACTGTAAGGTTTGAATCCTCCGAGAATCAGGCTGTACTGTTGAATTAGGTGATGTTGAAGTCAATGCGCTGGTAAGTTGTTATCAGTGCAGTAATAGCGTAATTTGCTGTGCAGAAGTTGTTCGATGTAGGCGAGTTGCATGGATGAGAGTTCACAAATTTTCAATAGTTATCCGATCTTTTTCTTCGATACCACCTCCTTGATGGAAAAAATCGAAGTCCTGATCTTTTTTTCACAAACTCTGATTTGTAAAAGGATCTGTTTATTTTGAAACAGATCTTCAGAAAAGGGTTTACGAATACAAAGTATTTAAGTTAACTTAACTAATAAGAATAGTATTAATTTATATATGTGTTAAATAACACTAATGATATTATATGTAACACCAAGTTTGTAGATACTTTTTTTCAGCTACATTATTCTTTTGGAAAGACTTTGATTCTGTTTGGAGAGGATATGTTAAAGTAGATTCCACTTTTTCATTCAAAGATCAGATCTTTTCTTACAAAAAATTCATTAAATCCAATAATCAAAAAATTTAATGGAGAGGGAAGCCGTCTTATTCAGACAGCCTCACCCAGTATGTTAATCGTCCTGTTGTATTTCCGAAGCTTGCATAGTTGTCGGGCAACCTGCAGGCTACGGTCGTGTTTGCCAAAAGCTGTTTCAGATCACCTTCTTTACAACTTTTCAAGGGGATTTCTTAGTATTTAAAGAGGAAAAATCTATTTATCAATACGTCACCAGCAGGAATGCATTCGATGCTTCCATCTGACCGTCAGTGTAGTGGATATCATTTTCCAATCCATTCCGGAATTTCACATTATTTTGTCCGTCATTAAGGCAGTTTAGGACGTTCGTAGTATTCCATGAGAAATTACTATCCCGTGGACTCCCATCCCATACTCCATCCCAGTGGTTATTATTTAAGTACAGCCTGTTGTATTGTGTACCTGCGGATGGAGCAACAGTTATCAGAGTTGCAGAATTCACACTGTTATTGTTCACGTTGGAGAAATGCGCAGTACATGTGGTATTCTCAGGGTCAAGGTTATATTCCCAGCTTTGAGATGTGGCATTCCACTTGGTATACGTCAGGTCACATCCTTCGTCAATCCAATAATTTTTTTGTACATTAGAGTTTGAGTTGTTGTAGAGTGTCAACAGCCCCACAGCCTGAATATTAAACGACTGGCTATAAGCAGAACCATATGCGTTGGTTATATTCACAATATTCGTGCTGAGATCGTTGTTGTAATCTAAGATGTTATAACAATCCGTCCCGCTCGGATAATTGTAAGGGTCAAAGCCTTTGCTATCATAGTATCTGATCTCGCGTGTGAGTTGAGCACCATTGAAGGTTACATTCATGATAGGATTGACGCCCTGGTTAACACCATCAGTTGCATTGTAACTCCATGTCCAGTACACATACAACCTTCCAATAATGTCCTCTACATCGGGGTCAGCTGGTACTGCCTGTGGAAGATTGGTTGTGTAGGTATAGCTACCATTACTCCACATCTTAGGGCTGTAGTAGCTGTCTCCTATAGTGTAGTTCATGTCGCCTGTGATTGTTCCCTGAGCGTAGGTGACAAGTTCATTATCTGCAGTGTAATCAGCAGCTGCTGGTAACACTGTTAGAATCAGTGTCGTGCACAGGAGCAGAATAGCCATCCCAATGCGCCAACTTAAATCAAATTTTCTTGTCATTAGTATATTACTCCTTTAAACTACTCTTGATCTTATTGCAGGTTGTTCCCTCATCTGAAAAACATCCGTTGTACTATCCCCTCGTCGGCGATTTTATTGGAGGAATCCGCCGAGAGATACTGTACAGTAAGGGTGCACAGAGAGTACAAAATAGTACAAAGAAGAGCCTGAAGTAGACTCTTTTATCTTTGGTCCAAGATTTTTACATCCATATGACTCAATCAACCTATTCCAGTTGATCAATAACCGGTTAATCCCTCACCAGCCCTGCTTTTCTAATAAGGAATAGCATAGCGTATTTTCCGATATTAGGCCGCTGGTCTTTTTACGACACGTCAACATCATACCGTTTTCACGTACTCACCATTTTTCCCCGGTTAAAGAGTGATATCCCAATGCTACATATAAAACTTGCCACTAAGTATGCTTTAATAAAATTATTCTCATATTAATTAATATTTATTTAGATCAAATTAACACTTAATGGGACAAATGTAGAAAAAACTACGATTTAATAATTCGATTATTGGCTAACGTTTAGAGGTCAAAACTGAAAGGCATAGTTTTCTCAAAAAGCCGGCATATTCTTGTTATGGAAACTTTCACTTTTCTAATCATTTACCCACATTTAATTAAAAAACAGCATCAATGAGAACAGTTATAAAATATAAATCCATTTAATTATGCAAGGAAGTGAGAGTAAATCAAGGCAATCACAGTTGATTATGTTGTAAATTACTGTTTAAGACAATTTTCTCTTAAATAAACCCTCTTAACTTCTCTTAAATAAACCCTCTTAACTTTCTGCGTGTTACAGTTTTTGAAATTAATAACACTAATGCAGATTGATTAGATAGAAAGTATTAAATATAATAATTACAGATTTACCATTTCAAATACATCTTTATGATTGAAGTCCAAAGATATCGAATATCAAGCTTGATCAATGGACATTTTTCTTCTACAAATTTAGTGTTTCAGTCCAGAAATACAAAAATCACTAGATTTTGGACTAGAGTCACTCATCATATATGATTATCCAACAAGACTCTAAAACATAAACAATTCCTGGATCAGTAACCAGAACTTCAATACTGGAATTCCTCAAATGAAAATGCAGGCAGGTGGGTAGTTTCAGCTGCAACTCGTTTTCCACAAATGTCCAAAAAATCAGGAGCAGAGCCGGTAGGAATTCTGGGCCTTTGCCCAATTAAATCTATTCTGGTGTGTCTGGTTAAAAATGTTAGTTCTTTTGGAATCATTTAATTTTTTGGATTTATGAAAATGTCAGATCTTTTCACCTGGCTCGACTGTTGTGAGTTTTGAGAATTTTACACCTTTGAGGGCTATTATAGCCCCAGCAAGCTCTGTAATTTCCTGACCACTCCCATCCAGTACTATTAATTCAAAACCATCTTCAGTATCAAGGTACATATGTATGGAATACTTTATCAGGTGCGAGTAAAAATGCTGGACATCAACAAGAGCATTTGAAAGACCGCGTTTTGTGTGGTCGTAAATAACCGCAATTGTCCCGACACGATGACCTTTAATATCACCCATCCATTCGTAATAAGTAATGTAACTCATGAGGGCATCTCTTATAGCTTCCGAACGAGAAGGATAACCTCTTTTTTTGATAATTTCATCAAATTTATCCAGGAGGGCATCGGGAAGAGAAACGCCTATCCTCATTAATTCTGCTTCCATCGTATCACCTATAATGTCAAATTTATTTGTAAGATGATACTTTAGTAATTATTAGTATTACTATATAATTTATTTACATGTTAACTAATATGCGAGAGTTAGATGTCATGAGATAGAATTACTGATATATCTTCATGAAAATCACTTTTTCTGGGATCTTAAAACCTTTTATTCTCCATCACATACCTGATTAGCGCTATAATTTACATTTCTGATATCATTTGAGAATTCCAAGTCTGCAAAATGATCTTTGATTACAAAAAATGAGGTTAATCAAGGTTATTAATGCTGATTAACCTGATACAGAGATTTATACCATCTTCCCTTAGAAAAAGTATTTTCTTCAATAAATAATACAAATTTAAAATATAATAACACCAAATATTATGTAAATTTGCAAAAATGTTAAATACCTGCTCAACATACACAGGTCTGTCCAAAAGACACCAAAACAGACACACCTCCTAAATATATGTGTGATGCATTAAGCTCTGAGAATTCCTCACCTGTAAGTGCAGGCAGGTGAGGAGTTTCAGGTGCAAGGATGAAACCATAAAATTCTGACCCTTTATTATAATATAAAAAATGAACCTTTTTTGCAATATGTTTAGTATCATGGATAATGTGTTTTTCCAGCAAAAAAGTCATCAGTAAAGATATTACGAAAAAAACAGGTTACTTGTCGAAAGTAGGTTTAATAATTCGAGAATAATGTTGGTTTTGGGATTAGCTCAATCACTTAAATGCTGGCCGTAGTAAAAAGAAGGATACCGGCAGGTAAAAAAGCCGGAAGTATAAACTCAGACATTTCAGACATCAAACATTAAACTGCGTGGTCAGATGACTGCATGGTTAGATAGAGAATCAAGTCGGTAATTCAAACAAACTTATTCAAACAAATTAAACCAGCAGGTTAATCGGGTGCCTGCAGGCGGGCTCTATATCCAGGTCAGCCACAGCTTCGGCAATCATGATGTCGCTCATTGCGGCCATCGGGAAAACATATTGAGCATACTCTATCGGCCCGTAGAGGATGAAGTCCCCGGCAGCAGCCTGCTGGAGGCAGGTAGAGCCCACATCACATATCTTATACAGGACCGGATCCTTTTCCTTCTGCCTGTTCAGCCAGTTCCAGGCTGAGGGAGCGTTATGGATTCCCGAGCCTGTGGGATGCCCCCATTTTGCTTTAGCAGTAATTGTCATCCTGAGGGCTATTCCGGCTCCGTTTCCCATGGGGGTGATGCTCGGATCGATAAGCTTGTTAACGATTCCGCACCTGTCTGCAATTGCGAGCAGCCCCTCTTCTAAAAGCCCTGCCCCTGTTTCGAGCAGTTCCATCCTGCCCTGAAGAGAGGAGTCTACTGCATTGAAACCGAGGATAATAGAGCTGTCAATATCGGACTGCGCAAGAGCCTCGATTTCAGAAGAAGTTATGCTCATGTTTATGGAGTTGTAAACCGCCCGGTCTGCAAGCCCTATTTCACCCACATACCGTGCCGCATGCGCACGTACAGCCCCTTCGGGAGAATCGATAAGAAAAGGAGAATCCGATACATCTGAAATAAAATCAATGTAACGAGTGATGCTTTCCGGAGTCGTGCCAAAGATATGGACCATATGAGGATTTCCGGTCATATCCGAACCCGCTTCCTGCAGATTTACGAGCTTTTCGGCAGCAGCCCTATCAAAGAGCCCTTTTGCAGCATCTTCCACGATTTCGTGTTTATTGTAAAAAATAGTCCCTGCAAGTAGGGTAGGTAGTTCTCCAGGCTGTCCGCCTACCTTTACCCCTGCAATGTTAACAATTTCCTGTTCTTTCTGGAACTTAAACATCTTTACGCCCTCAAAATCCACACTTCTCAAAAGTCATTTACTTTTTATGATTAATTCGCTTACTTCTTATGATTTCAGAATTCGAATTGAATCTCTTAATTATGAAACATCCATATAAAACATACTGATAAAATATATATTTTCAAACTAATATATCCCCGGATTAGAGGCTTTCTGCCGGGCAGATAATTCCTGCCATTGAATCCATTACGAATTCTTCTGAGATTATCACATCCCCTGAAGTGGGAACTGCAAAAGAGGCATTCCTCTTTTTCGGGGCGCAGACAACCATTGGCTCTTCAGGGTACGCTTCGCCCTTATCCTTGTAATCCTCAACAATCTTCCGGATCTCCTCGGAGTCATTTAGCCCTATTCTGTCCAGAAGGATTACTTGCTGCTGGAAGCGTTCGACTGCCTCTCTGGTGATATTTTCTATAAAGGGAATTGCACCCTGCGACCCTATAATCCTGCCTTTTTCGTCAATCCCGTTTGCGTGGATTGCAAGCAGGGAATGGCCTGCCAGATGCCCCCTTGACTCGGTCCCGCAGACGAGCACATATCGGATGTTGGAGTTTGAAATTACGTTTACAATTATTTTTTCTACACCCAGGTTTTCAGTCTTTGAACTCCCCCAGATGGCTGCATCGGGGATGGCTTCGAGGTGGCTTGCAAGGGTTACGACTGCAATCCCGGAATCCGGTTTTCCTGTGACGTAGTCCCCTTTTACCGGGGGCCAGTTCTCTGCAATAGTCTTCAGTGAATCACCTTTTTTCTTTCTTTATGAAGGTAGGAAAGGGCACTTGCAAGCATGATGGCTTTTGTGAAATGCCCGCCTACCCTTGATGTGTCCACAAACACATAATCGTCCATTAATACCGGAGCTCCGAGCCCGTCGCCTCCGCCAAGGAAAGCGATGGTCCGGAAAATAAGGTTGCCTGAAATCCCGTCAGGGGCAACAATGAAGTTCGATTCCTTTATGGCGTCTTCAATGAGAATTGTATAGTGCCTGGCATTAATCCCGAGTTCCAGAGCCCTTGCAGCTACGAATTCCCCGTCTGCGAGGGTTCTGTCCACGCGCCTGTCCCTTCCTATATCTCCCATCCTGCCCCCGGAAAGCACTCCTACTACAGGTTCGACCCCCAGTCTCCTTATGTGCTCTGCGCCAAGGGTAATCATACGGAGCTTGTCAGCAATCGTGTTTCCTTCATCTATTCCTACAGGAGCGAGGAAAAAGGGCGTCCCGTCCGCGGTCAGGAGGAGGGCAAGTCTGCAAACCCTTTTCATGCCCAGGGCTTCTTTCAGGTTTGAAAGGGTCCCGGACGCCTTTGCAGTGCCTCTTATCGCTGCATCCACCTTTCTTGAAACCAGGAGTTCGGAAAGGACCTTTTCGGGGTCGTCAGTATCCACAACCTCAAGTTCTGTTCCGATCTCGTCAATTTCTTTTTTGTTTCCTACAAGGACAACCTGCGCATATCCCAGTTCCTGGGCTCTCCACGCACTCTCAAGAGTTTTGGGATTCGGATCCCTTATTCCCATAGCTACCTTTGCCCTGTTGTTCCGGGCTCGTGCTTCGATAGCCTCAAGGAGGGCATACATGCCATTCTTTTCCATATCCATCCAGACTTTTATGTAAGATTTGAAGTAGTTCAAAGAAAAACAAACACAAACATTAATTAATTTTGCCCTTCCCGAGTTCCGTCTCGGGAGGACGGTGTCCTTTTCACTCGCTTCGCTCGCTCAAGAGGACTACTTGATGGGTTAACGATGAAAGGTGCGCTCAGGCAGACCATTTTATGGACAGTTAACGTTGTTTAGGGCGGAGGAATGAATTATAAGTTACTTTTTTTCCGAAAAGGGGGTGCTGGGAAAGATTGAAAAAGTATACCCTGAGAACTTGATAAAAAAATTAAAACATATAAAGTTAAGAATGAGTTCCTTTTTTATTGGTATGGTTTAAGATGATGTCGGCAATCGAATGGGCTGAAAAATACCGACCCCGGACCCTTGAGGATGTCGTGGGGAACAGGAAGGCAGTGCAGGATTTCAGGGCATGGGCCGAGGCATGGCAGTCCGGGGTTCCTGAGAGGAGGGCAGTGATCCTCTACGGGCCTGCAGGGATAGGAAAGACTTCAAGTGCTCACGCCCTGGCCAGGGATATGGAATGGGATGTTATCGAACTCAATGCAAGCGACCAGAGAACTGCAGGGGTTATTGAGAAGGTTGCTGGCTCTGCAGCGTCAATGAACACTTTTTTTGGGGGCAAGCGGCTTATTGTCCTTGATGAGGCAGATAATATCCACGGGACTGCAGACAGGGGCGGAATGAGGGCTATTGCCGGAATTATAAAAGTCACACTTCAGCCGATTGTGCTTATTGCAAATGACATTTACGGGTTAACACCCACAATCCGGAACCTCTGCCTGGAGATAAAGTTCGGGTCAGTGCAGAGCCGTTCCATGGTTCCTGCTTTGAAGAAGGTCTGTGAGGCCGAGGGAGTTTATTGCAGCCAGGAAGCTATCCTGCAGATTGCGGAAAATGCGGGGGGAGACTTCCGGAGTGCCATGAATGACCTCCAGGCTGCAGCGAGCGGGAAGGAAAAAATCGAAGTTGAGGATATCGGGACTGCGGGCAGGGATGTCAAGGAGAACATCTTTAAGGCGATGCAGAAGATCTTTAAAAGCACTGACTGTAAAAAGGCGCTTGAATCGGCATACGGGCTTGATGAAAGTCCTGAAGACCTCGTGCACTGGATTGATGAAAATTTGCCTATCCAGTACGCCCGCAAGGATGGGGACCTCGAAGATATAAGGACGGGGTTTGGTTACCTTTCAAAGGCTGACCTGTATCTGGGACGTGTAAAAAAGCGCCAGAACTACAGGATGTGGAGGTATGCCAGCATGCTCATGGTCTGCGGGGCTGCCCTTTCAAAGACAAAGCCGTACCCGGGCTTTATCAAATATCAGCAGCCTTCACTCTGGAGAAGGCTCGGGCAGACGCGTTCGAAGCGAGACATGCGGGACAATATTGCTTCAAAAATCGGGGAGCACAGTTTTGAGTCTATGCATTATTCGAGGAACAACCTTCTAGGGTTTTACTCAAGAATGCTGAAAGACGAGGAATCTGCAGTTAAGGTTACTGCAAATCTCGGGCTTGAGCTTGAAGAGCTGATGTACCTCACAGGAAGTGCAAAGGCAAGCAAAAAGCTTCAGAAAATTTACGACGAGGCTCAGAAGCTTCTCGAGGAAAGTAAGGATAAAACTGAAGAGCCGGACTTTTTCAAGGCTCCTGCCCCTGCGGTGGACAACAAGCAGAGAACTCTCAGCTGCCCTGTTATAATTCAGGAGGAAGAAGAGAAGGCTCAAAAGGAGGTCCCTGCCGGCAAATCTGATCCTTCTGATCCCCAGCCTTCGGAAAGAAAGCAGAAAACCCTTAAAATGGGATTTGATACCTCGCTTGAGATCCCCGAAAAAAAAGAGAATTCAGAGAAAAAAGAAAATTACGAGAAAAAAGAGAATTCAGGGAAACTACCGGTGGATGATCCGAAACCTGCAGAAAAAAATTTATTTTCTTTTTCCGCCCCCCTGCCAGAAACGAAACCTCTTTCCGAACCTGTAGAGCAAAAAACCTCCTCTACGCCTTCAAAAAAGGAGAATCCGGGTAACAAAGAGCCTTCAAAACAAAAGATACTGGATAAAGTTCCACTATCCGAAGGCGTGCAGGATAGTACCGGGGATGGGGCGAAGAAAGCCGAGCCTAAAAACCAGAAAACACTGTTCGACTTTTAAATTATTATAGGGCGCTAATCGCTTATTTTTTACTTTCCGGGTTGGAAAATCCGGAAAGATTCTTTTTTATTGTTTAACACTTTCTTTAAAGCTTTCTTTCAGAGAAGAGCCGTTTCAGGCAAGTTTATCAGGCAAGATTAAGTTTCGTATTTTACCCTGCTTCAGTTTAAAATGGACACAGTTAAAAAGACCCCGGACCCGGATTTTTTACTGGCTTTACAGCAGGCAGACATATTCGGAAGCTTATAATAACCCTCGCTGCTGCTGAAAAGAAACTGAAGTTTTATGTGAGCGGAACTGACGGGTTGACTTGAATGAAAGAAGAAGTTGCTGGTGTGTTTGGGAAGTTTGGACTGGAGTCCGCTCACAAATATTAGTATGCAACTTTAGATATAAATACTTTTTTAATATATTTAGAATATATTGCTTCCTGCCTGATTTCAGGCTTCTTAAAGTCAAATTTCTCTTTGCTTTATTCATTCTATCTTCAGTTATTTTTACAGTTGATTTTACAGTGTTTTTTCAGTTGGTTTTGCAGTGGTTTTACAGTGGTTTTACAGTAGTTTTTACGGAATTTCTGGTACTTTCCGGCCATTGAACCTGTATCCCTTATGATAACATACAGAAGAAGTTAAGAAAAGTTGAGATGATGCAGGTAAAGTTGAGAAAAGTCTAACAAAGTTAAGAAATGTTAGGATAATAATGCTACTTTTGAACAAAGTTGAGAAAAGAGCCAGGAGAAAAGTTTGTGAGCGGGCTTGGGGAGTTTGGGGAATAGTTGGGGAATAGTTGGGGGAATAGTTGGGGAATATGGGTTTGGGGTTATACTATGGAAAAGAGACCCGCTCACTAAGCATGAGTAGATATTCGATACTATAAATAGCTTTCGATTATATTCCTCATAATTTATAATTACAGTCAAATAGTTGCTTATTTCTCAAACTGTCTTCCAATATAGTTTTTTCTGGAAAATAGGTACAATCCGGCAGAGAATGTCAGGGCTCTCAATGACACTGGAAGAAACACAGGTAAGAAAGAATAGTACTGATCTTAAGTTTGTTAAAACATGAGTCACCTGAATTGCGCCTCGCCAGAGTTTCGCTTCGGGACCACAGGAAATCGGAGCTTTTCTGGGAGTCTTACTCCTCAAGCCTGGGCCGGGAGAGAGCGATCAGGACTTCCTGTCCCCGCCATGAACCTTTACTGAATCTGGTCTCAGCAAAAATCTCTGTCCCTTCCCTGGTAACAAAGGGCACGCTGTACAGGGATGTTTTTCCCTCGATGATTTCAGAAAAGTTTTTTGCGGCTTCAAGGACCCGGTTCTGGGGATGGAAGGAGAGGATATTCTTCCCGAGGAGTTCTTTTTCGGTATAAGAGAGGTATTTGCGGAAAGCAGGATTGGAATGCACGATACAGCCTTCATGGTCCACTATGAAAATAAAGTCCTTTATACTTTTAAAGAGCCCCTGAAAATCACTGCTTGTTTGCTGGAGTTCTGCTTTTTCCTTTATCCTGGATATCTCGTTTCCGAGTTCAATGGCAATGGTTTCGAGCTGTTTTCTGGAGCTTTCGGAAATCTCATCCGCTTTATGGGAACTGAGCTGCATGACTGCCGCAAAGTGTCCTCCTGAGAATACGGGAATAAAAGCCGATGCCCTGAGCTTTTCTTCAGGGGGCGTGTCAAGGGAAGCCATTTTTTTAAGTTCAAAATACTGCCTGTAGACAGGTTTTCCTATCCTGAACAGGTTTGCAAACCCCTGGGCTTTCCCAAAACCGGACGCTGCTTTCACAAAAGCAGGGGATAGCCCTCTGCAGGTCTTTAATTTTAGCTCTCCGCCCTCCTCGTCCATTAGATAGATGCAGCCTGAGTCCAGGGGTTCAACCTCAAGCGCCAGGTCAAGAAGCTGCCTTAAGATTTCCTGCAGCTCATCGGTGGAAGCAAAGGCAGTGCCTGTATCGCGGCGGAGGCGCAGGAAATCCGAACTCTGCCTTTTTTCAGTAACATCGACAACTGTCCCGTACAGGTATTCGATATCCCCTTTTTCATCGGAATGGATAAACGTCTGCTCGTTCACCCAGCGGACCTCTCCGGAGGCTGTGAGAATCCTGTACTCCTGGAAAAAGTCATTTTTGCCTTCCTTATAATTCCTGAACAGGTTATCTCTTACTTTTTCGACATCAAGGGGGTGGATAATATCCTCATATGCCAGTTCCCCTGAAGTAAAAGCTCCTGCCGGATACCCGAAAAGGATTACATTTTCAGTTATGAATTCCACAGGCCGTTTTTCCCTGGGGCTGCTCAGGAAAACAACTATAGGGCTGTTGCTTACAATTAATTCCAGGACTTTATTCACTTTGAGGGAGTTTAAAAGGTCTTTTTTTATTTGCTTTTGCTCGCTGATATCGCTTGCAACCGTAAGGACCGTGTTTATGCCCTCGTAATCCATTACATGGGCTTCAACTTCCACCGGGATAGAGGTGCCATCTTTTTTCAGGTAGCCGGTCTCAAAGGCAATCTTTCCTTTCTGATATATCTTTTTGACCTGCCTGGGAAACTGGTTCCCATACCTTGTATCGATGTTTGCGGGAGCAAGCCTGAGGAGTTCTTCCCTGCTGTACCCGAGGCTTGTGCACGCCCTTTCGTTTGTTTCCAGGAATTTTCCATGCCTGTCCATGATAATTATAAGACTGCGGCTTGCGTTAAGCAGAGAGCTGAACTTCTGCTTTTCCTGTTCCAGTTTTTCTGCAAGCTCTTTGCGGATGTTAATGTCCGAAACAATCCCGACGTAACGGCTTATCCTGCCGTTTTTCCCGTACTGGATGAGGGTCCTGTCCTCAACCCAGCGTACCTCTCCATTTTTTGTAAGAATCCTGTATTCCAGGGTATAGTCGGTAATTCCTCGCTCTGAGTTACTTATGACCCCGAAATTGAAAGCTTCGAGGTCCTCGGGATGAACGATATCAGCATACAGTATTTTTCCTGCCCTGAAATCGGCAGGCTCATACCCGAACCCTGAAACGTTTGCAGAAGCAAACTCTACCGGAAAGCCAGCTTCGGCTTTCCTTATGAAAATGACCTGCGGAATGCTCCCCAGGAACATTTTCAGTTCGTCTTTTGACTCAAAAAAGTCAGGTAACTCCTTTTCAGGAAGCCCCTTACCCGTGAATTTGCTCTGAAGGCTTTTTTCCGTAATGCTGATCCCCTGTTAAAATTAATACTGGCTGATAGTTATACTGGCTGATAATTATATCTTCTATTTACTTTTTATAATAATGAAGCCTATTAAATAAAACTGTTCTTTTTTGCCACAGGGAAATGATATTTAAGGTCAATTCAACTGGAAGAGCAATTTATTAACCTCCAGAATATGATTGAATGAGGGACAAAATGGGATTTTGAACGGAGGTTTCGAATGTGAAATTATATATAAAAATCATCTTAATTACTCTTATTGTGAACTAAACACAATGGGGGAGTGAATTATGGCTGATAAGGCAGATAAAGTTGCTGAAAATGTTCCCGGACCTTATTATTGTGATTATGAATGTATCGCGTGCCACCTGTGTGTGGATACGGCACCAGAGAACTTCAAAATGAATGACGATGATTCTAATGCTTACGTATATAAGCAGCCGGAAAATGATGGGGAAAAGGAAGCCTGCGAGGAGGCACTGGCAAGCTGCCCGGTTGAAGCAATAGGAAACGACGGCTAAAAAGGCCTGTTTAATTTGAGCTTATTTTTCTTGATTTTTTCCACTTGCTTTTTTAATTTTCGGATACAACATTTTCCCTGGTTATTTGCAGGTTTGAAGCTATTTACAAATTTGCAGTTATTTGAGGTCAGTTATCTGCTGGTTTTATACAGCTGTTTTCCTGTCCTTTATTCTGTGAACCCGATTTCGGAATAGATTCTTGAGAGCCCCTGGAGGGTGGAATACCCCTTTCTTGTGATGATATAGTCCCCGCGCTCACTTCGCTGTAAAACCATGCCTGTGTCAAGCAGTTTCTGCAGGTGGAAGAGCAGGTTTCCTCCGCGAAGCCCGGTTAGTTTCGAAAGTTCGGAGAAGGTCTTGCTTTCCCCTGAAAGGGCTTTCAGCATCAAAAGCCTCTGTTTGTTTGCTACAGGCTCGCAGACCTCAGAGACTATCCTGTCAGGCTCGATTGCACTGATATCGCCTTTTTCGCCCTTTTCTTCCCTGTCCTCATAGATCTGAAGGGAGCGCATAAGTTTTACCTGTTTTTCAAAAAGGTTGCTGGCTTCCGAGAAACACCTGCTGCATTGAGGTTTTTTTGCTTCTTTCTTGAGCTCCTCAATCCTGTCCCTGTACATTTTGACAGTCTCACCATCGACTTTCCCCTTCCCGACAAGTCCTGCCGTTTCCTGTAAAATGTCTTTAAACGCCGTTTCACAGAACTCCCTCATCCCGCAGTCCCTAGTCATCTGGTTGCTCATCCGGTCACTTGCGTCCTCGCAGAGATAGTCAACCATGGGTTTCATGAAACTTTTTCGCATTTCATCAAGCATACCCTCGATGTGCTGCTGGTTTGCCCGCTGCAAAAAGCGGGAGAACTCGTTCCTCAGGGTCGTAACTTCTTCTTTTATGGAATGCAGTTCCTGTATGTAATTCGCTTCCGGGTTGCTGTTTACTGTCTCCATTTTCCTCTACCTCAAAAGACAAAAAGTCCCTGAATGGGTTCTGAAAAGGTTCCTAAAAGATCCTTGAAAGGGTTCCTGAAAGGTCCTTGAAAAGGCACCTGTAAGGCTACCTGTAAGGCTACCTGTAAGGCTACCTGTAAGGCTACCTGTAAGGCTACCTGTAAGGTTATTTTTCTGTACCTTTTGCAATTTGTACACAATTATGACGCTCAAGTATATAAATATATACAGCGATTTCCTATCTGGTGATAAAAAGTGGAATTAGAAGACCTTAACAACTTCGTACAGACCGCAAATGAAGAACAGCTCAAAGCCTTCGGCTTCCTTGGCCAGTGGCTGATGGAAAACACCCCCAAATACTGCACCTGCGCCTGTAAGTGCAACCAGAACTGCGAAATCGCAAAATCCCTCGGTGGTGCCCTTATGGCTGCCGGGCAGAAGCTTCAGGGTCAGTAAATGAATGAGTAAGCAGAATTCCTTTCAGAGTTCTGCTGTCCCTTCATTTTCTCCTTTACGTTTTATTTTTCGGCTTTTCTACGCTGTTCTGTACATTTTAAGCCGTTTTTGAGATAAACTTGCCAATAGACCCGTTACACGACCAGGGTTTACAACAAATTTATTGCCTGAATGACATATTATACATAAATCAAATTCTATAACTATAACTTCTGAAACTATAACTTCTGAAACTATAACTTCTGAAACTATAAATCAGAAATTATAACCCAAGGGGGAAATTTTGTATGGAACCAGCAGCTTCAGATTGGATTAACTTCTGGGACGCAAACAGTTTTGCAGTGATTACCGACAACACAAAGCCAGCCATGAAATGGGCTGCCTCGGAACTCAAAAAGCAGGGCAAAAAAGTCTATATCGTTGACCTGTCCGAAAACCCAGACTCCGGCTCCCTGAAAAATGTTTCCGAACTCCCGGCAGGCCTGGACCGTGCCATCATCGGCATAACCAAATCCGAACCCGGAGACCTGATCCCCGTCCTGAAAGAAAAAGGTACAAAAAAAGTCTGGATCCACTGGAAAACCGAAACCGAAAAAGCCCTCGGTGCCTGCAGAGATGAAGAACTCGAATACCTGGCAGGCCGCTGCCCGATGATGTACCTCGGAAGCGGGTTAAGCATACACGGGGTGCACAGGGTGATTGCAAAGATGACGGGGAATTATTGAAGGAAAGGGCGGATATTCATCACTTCAGTTCTCCCTGAAACCTTTTTCTATTTGCTTTTCTGATACCGGGGCTCTCACCGGTCGCTTGCGACTGGCCTTTTACATGAAGTATATTATCAGAAAGAATTTAACGAACATTCCAGATGGACAGCTAACTTCAGGAATTCATCTGAAGCTAAAAAGTATTTTGTCATTTTTCCATTTTTTCGTAAAGAGAGATCAGTCTGTCCATGGTTTGCCCATAGGACGGATGTGCAGGTCCTAGTTTCTTTTCGATAATATCAAGGGATTGCTCAAATAAAGGCAGAGCTTCGTCATAGTTTCCAGTATAACTGTAAAGTGTTGCCAGGTTAGTTAGAGCTGTAGCCACATAAACATGCTCTGGCCCCAACGATTTCCTAAAAATATCAAGGGCTTTTTCGAGAAGTGGGAGTGCTTTTTCGTAATCTCCCATCTGACGATAGAGTTCTGCTAAATCGTTTAGTGTTGTTGCAACATCTGGGTGTTGTGGGCCTAGTACCTTTTCACGAATTTCGAGTGCCCTTTGATAAAGTGGGAGTGCTTTTTCGTAATCTCCCATACTTACATAGAGTCCTGCGAGATTGTTTAGGGTGGTAGCAACTAATGGATGTTCAGGTCCCAGCACCTTTTCATGTGTTTTAAGTGCTCTCTGATAAAGTTGAAGTGCTTTATCGTACTCCCCCATTTTACGATAGAGTCTTGCTAGATTGTTTAGGGTGGTAGCAACTGATGGATGTTCAGGTCCCAGCACCTTTTCATATGTTTTAAGTGCACCCTGATAAAGTTGAAGTGCTTTATCGTACTCCCCCATTCTCTCAGAGAGTCCTGCGAGATTGTTTTGGGTGATGGCAACTGATGGATGTTCAGGTCCCAGCACCTTTTCATGTGTTTTAAGTGCACTCTGATAAAGTGGTAGTGCTTTTTCGTACTCACCCATATGATAATATAGTCCTGCGAGATTGTTTTGGGTGGTGGCAACATCAATATGTTCTGGGCCTAGGATCTTTTTACGAGTTTCAAGTGCTCTTTGATAAAGTGGCAGTGCTTTTTCGTACACCCCCATGCTTTCATAGAGTCCTGCTAAATTGCTTAGGGTTGTTGCAACCGATATGTGTTCCGGCCCCATTACCTTTTCATGTGTTTTAAGTGCACGCTGATGAAGTGGTAGTGCTTTATCGTACTCCCCCATGCTTTCATAGAGTCCTGCTAAATTACTTAGTGTTGTTGCAACCGATGTGTGTTCCGGCCCCAGTACTTTTTCACTAATGTCAAGTGCCCTTTGGTAAAATAGAAGTGCTTTTTTATATTCTCCCATCTTACGATAGAATCCTGCTAAATTGTTTAGAGTTGCTGCAATTTCGATGTGTTCTGGTCCCAATGTCCTTTCACGGATGTCTAATGCCCGCTGATAAATTAGAAGTCCTTTTTCATATTCCCCTAAACTTGTGTAAATAATTCCTATGTTGTTTAGTGTTGTTGCAACTTCGGGGTGTTCTGGTCCCAACACCTTTTCACAGATATCTAGGGATTGTTTATATAGTGATAGTGCTTTTTCGTACTCCCCCATGCTTTCATAGAGTCCTGCTAAATTGTGGAGTATTGTCGCAACTTCGGTGTGTTCTGGTTCCATCACCTTTTCAACTATTTTAAGTGCTCTCTGATAAAGTGGCAGTGCTTTTTCACACTCTCCCATATACCAGTAATGTTTTGCTAAATTGTTTAGTGTTGTTGCAACCGATGTGTGTTCCTGCCCCATCACCTTTTCAGTTATTTCAAGTGCTTGCTGATAAAGTGGGACTACTTCTTCGTACTTTCCCATCCTTCCATAGAGTGATGCTAGATTGCTTAGGGTTGTTGCAACGTTATTGTACTCCGCTCCAATTCCCTCTCTATAAGTGACAAGTGCTCTTTGATAAAGTGGCAGTGCTTTTTCGTAGTCTCCCATGCTCTCATAGAGTCCTGCGAGATTGTTTAGCGTGGTTGCAACTAATGGGTGTTCTAGGCCCAGATTTGTCTCAAGTGTTTGTTGCATTTCTTCATACATCGGAAAAATAAATTTCCAGAATGCGGCTCTGTAAAAAGGATCTGATACGGAAATAAACCAGTTGAATAATTCTTCGGCTTCGAGGGCTTCTTTTGCGTGGTAGAAGGCTTCTGTCAGGGAGGTTTTGTGTTCAGAAGTTATGGATTTTATGTCGATGTCTTTTATCTTGTGGCTATAATAAGCACACATAAATTTATGGACTTCTTTTTTCAAATCTTGATTCTGGTAAACCTGCAGGCTTTCCCTCATAAGTGGATGTAATTGGAGTTTCCCTTCGGTTTCCTGGACAAAGGAGAATCTGTTCAATTCCGAAAATGCTGTGAGGGGATAGCCAGTATTGAAATTATTGATCAACTCTTTGAAAATATCTTGGTTCCAGAACCGAGGAGAGGATATTACTTTCAGGGTTTCTTGTTCCTGAACACTCAAGTATCGCATAAATCTGTCAAATATTTCACTACGAGCTGTGGCAAAATCATCAGGAACGGGAGATCGAGTTTTTATGATTTCGGTGTATGTATCAACCGCAAGTTCAAGGTAATAAGGAACACCTCCACTGCCCTTGATTATTGTCTTTTGAATCTCTTCTTCTTTAATTCCACAGCGATTAAGAAAATCAAGAGCGTCCTTCTCAGGGAGTTTTTCAAGCCGGTATTGTTTAAGATAATTATTCCAGTCCCCGTCGACGTCTTCCCATCGGAGTTCCTCCCTTCCGCAGATTACCCAGAGGGATGATTTTGGCAGGTTTGCTATAAGTTCTCTTATCCATTCGTCTCGGGAATTGAAACTTCCCTGCCCTCTTTTCTTTTCCCATAGAGCTTCGTAACTGTCTATGAAGAAAACTGATGATTTTGAAGTTTTTTGCAGGTAGTCAGCCAGGTCATGTGCAAAGAATACAGGAAGCATTTTCTCAATATCCGGAGCTTCCATATCTGGCAATCTTGCGATTTCCTTTTCCCTTTTTAAAGCCCATTCCTTCAGACGATCAGGAGCCTTGGCCACAACTTTTTTGATGCTGCTGTAATTTATAGAGACAAGCCCGCCAAATGAATCAAGGAGATCCGTTACAATGCTGTCTTCGGAGTAACCATCTCTTGAAAGAGGGATCTGAGGGTTTACTTTTCGCCAGTAGGTGGCATGTGCAATATCGAATAAGTGGAATTTGACACCGCATTTTTGATTCAATTCGTTTTTCAGGATTCCAAGAAATTTATCCATCTGCCTGTGGGATTCTATACTGAAATCAACTGATGCCCAAATAACGTCTGTATTTTGATAGGATTCATTATATTCTTCCAGCCTTTTTGGTAGTTCTTTTCGCAAACTTGTCTTGCCGATTCCGCCTATCCCATAGTAAACCAGAACGCTGTAATCTTTTTTCCCAATATTTTTGAAGGCAGTTTCAAATGCTTTGATGAATTCTTCTCTGTCAACAAATGGTCGCTCTTCTTTGTCAGATATAGGAGTAGGACAAACTGCCAATCGGTTCCACCACCTGAAACGCAGGTTAGATTAAAATTTCTAACCTGCAACTGTGTTTTTGAACTTGTCCTATATTACACTACTGAAATCTTTCAATTTCGAAACCAGAATTTTCTTGCAGCAAGCCGGTAAAAAAATCCTTGAAAATCTTGGAAGCAGGTTCAACAAACAGAGAATACGCAGAGCTATTGAAAAAAGACCGTTCAAAAAGGAAATAGAAGCAAAAAAATTTACTGACAAAAAAAATTCAAAAATTAAAAATCAGAGGATTTATCCGGGCTGTTTATTTGGACAGCTCTTCCTCTACTTCTTCGGCTCCGGCTTCAAGTTCCTCTTTTTGCTGGGTATCGAAGCGGAGTAAAAGCGCCTGAAACTCCCCGATGTGGGTTTTTTCTTCCTTTGCAATGTCCAGGAGGATTGTCCTTATGTCCTTATTTTTGGTAAGGGCAGCCATCTGCTCGTAAAGGTTTACGGCATCAAGCTCGGCAATAATCCCGGCTCTGAGGATTTCCTTATCCAGGTCGTCTGCAGATACATTCGCAAGGTCTATAGGAATTTTTGATAACAACTTATTCACCCCTGCTTACGTATATGGAGGTGTAATCATAAGTATTTTTACTAACATATTTATTTTTTTTACTTGTTTATTGTTTGCTTTTTACTGCTATTTATTAGCTGCCTTATTGATTTGCCTTAAACGGTTCTGGCTGCTCCGGCACGTTTGCGGAGTTTCAGGATCAGCTGTAACTGATCCTGTAGATTGCATTATTTTTGTCATCCGAAACAAGCAGAGCCCCGTCAGGCATTACAAGGACGTCCACAGGTCTTCCCCAGGCTGCAAGGCCCTGGAGCCAGCCGTCGGCAAAGGGTTCATAGCTTACAGGGGTTCCGTTTTCCAGCCTGACAAGGGTAACCCGGTAGCCGATGGGAATTTTCCTGTTCCAGGAGCCGTGTTCGGCAATAAAGATCTGGTTTCTGTATTCTTCGGGGAACATCGTGCCGGTGTAAAAGGTCATCCCGAGGGCAGCCACGTGCGGGCCGAGTTTCTGTTCAGGTGGGGTAAACTCGGAGCAGTTCCGAAGTTTTCCGAATTCCGGGTCAGGGATGTCGCCTGCATGGCAGTAAGGGAAGCCGAAGTTCATCCCGGGTTCAGGCGCCCGGTTGAGTTCGTCAGGAGGCAGGTTGTCCCCGAGCCAGTCCCTGCCGTTGTCGGTAAACCATAACACTCCGGTTTCGGGGTTCCAGGCAAAGCCGACAGTATTCCTGATACCGCTTGCAAAGATTTCGAGCTGGCTCCCGTCAGGCTCCATCCGCATGATCGTCCCGTAGCGCTTGTCTTCCTTTTCGCAGACATTGCACGGCATCCCCACAGGCACGTACAGCTTTCCATCGGGTCCGAATTTGATATATTTCCAGCCGTGTGCGCGGTCGGAAGGAAAATCAGCATTGACCACAACCGGCTCGGGCGGGTTTTTAAGCCTTGCTTCGATGTCGTCATAGCGGATCACCCTGGAAATTTCGGCCACATAGAGGGAGCCGTTTCTGAAAGCCACTCCGTTTGGCATATCCAGGCCCCCGGCAAGCACAATCACCTCATCGGCTTTATTGTCCCCGTTCCTGTCAGGAACGGCATAGACCTTTCCTGCATCCCGGCTTCCCACAAAAAGGGTACCGTTCGGGCTGAGGGTCATGGATCTTGCACCTTCAACATTTTCGGCATAATAATCAATGGAAAAACCGGGCGGAATCTCGATGCAGGCAAGTCCGGTCCCGTTTTCCCCGCAGTTATCAAGTGGCACGGTTCTCAGGACGGCATAAGCTGCAAAAATAAGGACAACAAGAGCAAAAAAGCCGAGGATTATCTTTGTTCCCTTCATTTCCCCCTCCATTTTACCTGAAATCCACTATCATTTGAGAGTCATATCATTTGAGAGTCATATCATTTGAGAGTCATTGCAGCGTTGAGAAGTTCTTTTTCAGTCTCCGGGCTGGCGTATCCCTGCCCTTTCCAGCGGACAATACCTTCGGGGTCCAGTAAAAAAACGTAGGCAAGGTTCGTATTTTCCATTCCCAGGGCTTCCTGGTAGCCGGAATAATCCCCATAAAAGGTGACAACGTTATCGTGTTTTTCCACAGGTATTCCTCCTCTCATTCCGGCATCAATCATCCAAGAGAGGACTTTCCAGCCTGTGTTTATCATCGGGACTTCGTAGACTGCAAACCTGCTGTCTTTTCCGAATTCCTGCTCAAAAGGGTGAGCCCAGGAATCAACCATACTCTGTGCACTTCGAATAAAGGCAATACAGATGAGTGCCACTTTTCCTTTCACGGCATCCGGAAGGGTCACAGCCCTGCCTGCAAGTGACTTTGATGTGATTTCGGGAAACGGCTGTCCGATAATCTCGTTTCCGGTTATTGGACTGTCCTGTTCTGCTTGAATAAAATCCCCCCGTATTTAAGCTAAAAATAAAAGATTGGGTTTAACGCCCATATTATAATATTCACTGTTATGTAGAAATGCTTTTTCGAGGAGCTAATAGTAAGTTATATTTAATATTCCCATCTAAGGTTAGGGTGTCCATTTCATACGATGGAAAGGGAGCTGCAGCACCCTGTATGAAGGGGCTGTCACATTGGAGCCAGCAAAAACGGCTGTCAGTGTTTCATTTGTTGCCTTATGACAGCCCGGTTCATACTCACCTGACTTTACATTTTGCGGTGATGTATTAATGAGGATAAAAATTGCGCTGGCGTTGACATCCGCTGTTTTTATGATGACATGGGTCACAGGTTTTGTATCCGTCATAATCCGCTCCATGTCTGTTACAACACCGGAGGTTGTAGCATCCGATTTACTTTTCATCGCCATTATCGAATTATTGGGCATTACCTCCCTTTTCGGTTCCCTGCTTTTCTTGCTGGAAGCCAGAAAAACTCTCTCCCGATGGCATCTGGCAATCCCCCTATGTATTTCTCTATCCTTGTTCGTTATTACAAATTTTCTGATCTATTCCGATGAAAAGTCCTTTCTCGGAGCGCCGGTAAGCCCAGTGGAAACGCTCTGGCTCATTATACTGGCGCTACTGTCCCCAAGCTCCGTATTCTTTTTTTTGTCCTCAAATGGGCACGATGGTTCCATGTACGTCTACGTTGTAGTTTCACTTGCAGTCAGTATTTTTTCCATGTTTTTTATTTTTCTCGCCCTCTGGGAGATTTCAAAATTGTCGAGTATTGATGGGGTGCTGTTGCCCCTGATTTTTTACTGGGATATCTGCATGCCGGCTATAGGAGTTTGCTTCTTATCAAAAGCGACAATGTACAGGACTAACAATGACATACAGGATCTCTGAATAGGAACAGAATCCCTGAATATAAAAAGGGACTCTGAACAGAAAAAGGGATTCTGAATAGGAAAAGGGGCTCTGAATAGGAAAAGGGGCTCTGAATAGGAAAAGGGATCCTGAATAGGAAAAGGGATCCTGAATAGGAAAAGGGATCCTGAATAGTGGCAGGAGCCCTGAATAGAACCTTCTACTGCGGTTAACTTTTAAACCAGGTGGATTAATACTTTCACCCTACTTCCTCAAGCCTTTTTTACAGGTTTCATTCTAATCCTATGTGATGCCTGCCCCCAATTCCAAAACGAACACATCTGAAAGGCGAATCACCTTCCATGTCGATATGGACAGCTTTTTTGCCTCTGTAGAGGTAAGGGAAAGACCCGAACTGAAAGGGCTGCCCGTAATTGTGGGTTCTGACCCTAAAGGAGGATCAGGAAGGGGAGTTGTAAGCACCTGTTCGTACGAGGCAAGAAAGTACGGTATCCACTCGGCAATGCCTATTTCCCAGGCTTACCGGCTCTGTCCAGGGGCTGTATTTCTGCCTGTGAACATGAAGCTCTATGCAGGGGTTTCGGCAGGGGTGATGGAGCTTTTACGGGGTTTTTCAGAAAAGTTCCAGCAGGTCAGTGTGGATGAAGCCTATCTCATACCCGGACCTGAGATCAGGAATTTTGAAGAAGCTGCCCTCTATGCGCTCATGATAAAGGATGAGGTGCAGAGGCGGCAGGGGATAACCTGTTCCGTGGGGGTCGGGCCGAACAAGCTTATTTCAAAAATTGCTTCGGGTTTCCAAAAGCCTGACGGGCTTACGGTTGTCAGACCTGAAGATGTCCGGGATTTTCTCTTCCCGCTGGCGGTTTCTAAAATTCCGGGAATAGGAGAAAAGACAACAGAAACCCTGAATGGGATGGGAATAAGCAGGGTAGAAGAGCTTGCAAACTGCGATATCCAGCTGCTATCGGAGAGGTTTGGAAAAATGGGGCTCAGGATGAAGCAGCTGGCAAACGGGCTCGACTTTGAAGAGGTCGTTGAAAAGGAAGGCGTAAAGTCAATCAGCAGGCACGGCACCTTTGCAGAGGATACGAATGACCCTGTGAAAATCTCCGGGTCCCTGGATATCCTTATCGAGAGCGTGCACGGGGCTCTCCTGAAACACCATTTCCTGTTCAAAACCGTAACCCTTACGGTGCGCTTTGAGGACTTTTCCACGTATACGCGCTCAAGGACTCTCTCTATCTGGACTTCTGATATCTTCGTGATAAAAAGGACAGCCATGCAGCTTTTGTCAGAATTCATGGGCAGGCGAAAATTCAGGCTTGTGGGGGTAGGGGTCACAAAATTCAGGGAAAGAGATGAAAGGCAGACTCTTATTACGGATTTTCCTTAATCGGTCTTTCTACTTAACCTGCCTTTTCTTTAACTGGCATCTGTCTCTACCTCTCCGGGGCAGGTTGTACTGCATGCCCGGATTTGTCAATTCAGATTACAGGTCCTGGCTGGAAAATAAGGAACTCTTATGCTCGAGAGGAACTCTTATGCTTATATAATTTTATAATACAAAATCAGATAATATCTGATGGAAAGATATGTTAGAACGGCACTGGCTCTTCTTCTTATTATTATCCTGAGTGCGGTTATTCTCTATGCGGTTCTTCCATATATAAACTATTTTTTTGGAGGCTTTATTCTTTATGCAATCTTCAAGCCTCTCTACCACTTCCTGCTGAAAAAAGCCAGGCTTAACAGGCAAATTTCGGCATTTCTGGCAATAGTAATTTCTATCTTCCTTATACTGATTCCCCTTTTTCTTCTCCTGAGTCTGATTATCAGCGAAATCCAGCAGGTTTTACTGGATCAGGAATCTATTATGGTATCTATTCATTCCGGAAGCCAGCTTTTTAGCCGTTTTTTCTCAAGGCTTGATATCTCTGACGGCACCCTGCAGACCAGACTGGAAGAAAAGATAGTGGATCTGGCGTCAGAATCTGTCAATTATCTGAGTATCCTCATTCTGGGCTCGATTCAGAACATAAGCCAGCAGGTCATTGGTTTTCTGATAATGTATTTCCTGTTTTATTACCTTTTAATAGGGGAAGAGTCGGATTTTATGCAAAAAATCTTTGTGGCAATTCCCTTCAATAAAAAGAATACAATTACTCTTCTGGAAGAATTCAGGGACGTTGTCCGGACAACCCTGATAGCCAGCGGGGCTATTGCCCTGATCGAAGGCGGGATTCTGGCCGTCTCTTTTTTTATTTTTGGAGTACAGGGAGCCTTTCTCTGGGGATCTATCGCAGCAATTCTGTCTTTCCTGCCTGTGGTCGGGACCCCTATGATCTGGGTTCCTGCAATAATCATTCAGTTACTCCAGCAGGACTATACTGCTGCAATAGGTATCCTTGTGACAGGCATTTGCATAACCGTGGCAGACAACAGTTTCCTCAGGCCTGTAATCCAGAAAAAAGTAGGAGAAATTCATCCATTCCAATCTTTGCTCGGGGTTGTTATAGGAGTCTCCCTTTTCGGACTTGTCGGAATCATCATCGGCCCCCTTCTACTTGCTTACTTTTACCTCACTGTAAAAATGTTTTCAGAAGAATACCTTTCGGACAAGGAGTGAGAAGGATACTTTTAACTTCTAAATCTGTTCTTTTGACTTCTAAATCTGTTCGCCTTTAAAAGTCAACCGTCTCTTTGCATGATCGATTCCTGCCTGATTGCTTCAGCCTGCTTGATTCAATAAACGCTTCTCCTGAAAAGGATTATTATTCCTGCAAACAGATAGAAACATATGCAGATCGAAATCCTCGGATGCGAGTCCTTCGGAGCAAGGTCTCTTGCCTGTGCTGTAAAAACCGGGAAGAAAAAAATTCTGATCGATCCGGGAGTTGCACTCGCACGCCTGCGTTACGGCTTGCCCCCCCACCCCATAGAGATTGCAGCTGCCCTTAAAATCAGGAAAAAGATCCTTTATGCCTCTGAAGGTGCAACGGATATTGTAATCAGCCACTACCACGGGGACCACATGCCCATGAAAGCCGAAGACCCCTATCAACTGCCAGTAGAAGCTCTCCCTCCTCTGGAAGGGGTCCGGTTCTGGTGCAAAGGTCCGGAAAAGATTTCTGGGCTCTCTGCCCGCAGGAGAAAAGAGCTCTTTCATTTTCTGGGCTTTTCCCTTCCCGCGGCTGAAGGCAGCAGTTCCGATTGCATAAGTTTTTCTTCTCCTGTCCCGCACGGGACAAGAGATAAGGGGTTTGGCACGGTAATAATGACCCGGGTCTGTGAAGGCGATGAGGTGTTTGTCCACAGCTCGGATATCCAGCTTCTGGATAGGGAAGCTGTGCTTGAGGTACTTGCCTGGAAGCCGACAGTAGTTTTCTCTTCAGGCCCTCCGCTCTACCTCTCCCACCATGTCCCTGAGGCTTCGGAAGAGGCATTTGAAAACGCTCTCCTGCTTGCCCGAAATGTTGAAACTCTGATCCTGGACCATCATCTCCTGAGGTCGCTCGAAGGCTACAGGTGGTTAAAAAAACTGGCAGGAAAGGTTGAAAACACAGTCCTGTGTGCTGCAGAGTTCATGGGAAAGGAGCCGGAACTGCTTGAAGCAAGGAGAAAAATGCTCTATGAAAAAATGCCTGTACCCGGGGGCTGGCATGAAGCCTATGAAAAGGGTGAGGCAGGACTTGAGGGTTATCTCTGATCGGGAATATCGCTAAAATACCTTGCAGGACTTGACAAATCTCTCTAATATCTCAAATATACATTCAAAGAGCTTTTGTGCGTATTTTCAGGGCGTACTGCTGGCATAGCTTTTGAGACTCTGGATTTCTTCCGAGCTTTTTTCGTAGTAGTCATAGAGTTCTTTGCCCCAGGCAAGAGCTCCGGGCTCAAAGCTTATAAGGTATTTCCGGTCAAAGGCGGTATCCTTCGGGAAAAGAGCCAGTCCCATGAAATTGTCTGCCGCTATAATATTAGGAATCATTTCGCAGTCTCTGCAGACTCTGATTTTAGTATTCTCCATATCAAGAAACTGCCCGGTTTGTTCGATGTGATCCTCCTCAACCCATCTTTTAAGGATTGATTCGGGAAGAATAAGGGATACCGAGGTACCTTTTTCGGCAAGCCCGAGATAAAAGGAAGGAAAGAGAGGGTGGAAATAAGAAATGAGCGCCTCTAACTTCTTTGCTTTTTCAGCATTTTTTACATATTCTGGAATCATTTCGAACATGTGTTCTATCTGGGGTTCAATTGTAATGCAGTGCCCGAGTTCACCTATGCGGTTCAGGAGAAAAGGTGGGATTTTACTCATATCCCTGTCAGCCCAGTAATCTGCATTTTCTTCCAGCACAGAAAGGGTATCCAGAAGGGGTTTCATTTTTTCGGCTATGATTTTTCCTATATCACTGAGCCTGTAAAGGTCCCTTTCCTGGACTACAAGGTGTTTTTCCCTGAGCATTTTTATCTGGGGCTGGACTGAGGTTGCACTTGCTTTAAGGTTTTTCTTTATCGTATTGATGTCTTTCGGCCCCTCAAGTAGCAGGAGAAGCGCATTTTTTCTTTTTTCAGAGAGGAAAATAAGATTCATTAAAGAGTCTTCCATATTATGCACCTGAACCGGACAAATGCAGTCTTTAGCCTGTACTTTTACAGTGTATTCCAGTTTAAAGTACGATTGCCAGGTCTAATAGTAAGGTCTAATAGTATCATCAGGCCTCCAATCGATAAACCGGGGAATAAGATCCATGGGAGTAAGATCTATAGTACTCTATCCAATCGTACTGCACCCAATCATATTATGCCTATTATAAAGCACACATTTATACATTTTATAAGATATATTTTATTAATTGTAATGTATATTTTTCTTATCTCTTATAAATATCGTTCGTTATAGGTGCTTTTTTCTTACAAATGATTTTCAGCAAGTAAATTTTTCGAAATCAAACAGAGGAACAGAGTCTCTTAACCTCAAAACTGCTTTTCGATCCATAGATAAATATCAGGAGCTACATCCGGCCTGTCTGGAGGCCGGGCAAAAAGAAGCACCAAAAGCAAAAAATAAATGAAAAAACGGTTCAATATGGCGACTGAAGTTGTACGGGTCAGATAGGTCTATACATTATTCTCTTGACATTAATCCTCTTGAGCAAGGCTCATGCTAAAACCCATAACCCGGTTATGTCCCGGTTATTTTTCAGGTTTTTTGAGCTTTCCGGTTATGTCTTCGATAAGGCCCTGGAAATTGGTCACCTGCCCTTCCTGGTTGCGCTGGATAAAGGTTTTTTCTTCCACCCAGCGGACTTCCCCGCTTTTTGTCAGGATACGGTACTGGCGGTTGAACTCTTTTCCCCCTTCTTCACAGTTCTCCTCAAGTTCGAGTTCCACAAGGAGGAGGTCTTCGGGATGAATGATTTTTCCGTAGAGGACTCTACCTGAAATGAAATCTTCAGGAGTGTACCCAAACTGCCTGACATTTTCGGATACATAGAGCGTGGGCCAGTACTTTTCGGCTTTCCAGAGAAAAACCACCACCGAGCTGTTGTTGATCACTGTCTCCAGCGCCCTTTGCCGCTCAAGCAGGGCTTTTTGCTTTTCCATGAGGGCTTTCTGGCTCTCAAGGGCATCACACAGGGCTTTTTCGTTTTTGATCTCGGAGGTGACGTCCCTTACTATGCCCTGGAAATTGACCACGTTTCCTCTTTCATCGCGCTGGATAAAGGTTTTTTCTTCCACCCACCGGATCTCTCCGCTGCCTGTCAGGACCCTGTATCTATTGACAAAATCGTCTTTTCCGATTTCACAGCATCTGGTGAGTTCTTTTCTTACCCGGTCTATATCCTCGGAATGAATTATGTTTGCATACATTATCCTGCCCGTAAGGAAGTCCTCCGCACTGTATCCGAGCTGAGTCACGTTTTCCGAGACGTAGCTGGCAGGCCAGTCGTCTTCCGGGGTCCAGAGAAAAGCCATTATAGGGCTGTTATTGATCACGGTTTCCAGAATTCGCTGCCTTTCGAGTGCTTCATCAAGAATAAGTTCGTCGCTTTCAGCTACCTGATTGAATCCCATATTATCCCTTGTCCTCCAAAGCCTTTTAAATCCAGAGCCTTCAACGGCTAAGGTAAAAATGTATTTATAAAACCCTCAAGCAATATACAATATATTTTGACATCTTATAAATTAATGTCCTTTTTTACTCAGGGGGAATGTTCTGGATTTTGAAGTCCCGGTAGAATACAGAGAGAACGCCGAAGAAGAAGAGTTCTCAGGGGATATGCCCGATATTGCCCTGAAAGCCAGGGAAATATACGGAAGGTATTTCGGGATATGCAGTTCCTACCACCACCTGAAAGCCTGCGTTTGCAAAACCTGCCCCTCTTATCCGGGGGGTACAGGCATGTTCTGCGCCCGAGGCAACAGTGAAGAGGTGAGAAAAAAAGAGGGCTGTCTCTGCGAAACATGTGAGCTTTTTAAAAAGTTCCGGCTTGAGGGGGAATATTTCTGCCAGCCAGAAGAGAATGTGGAAGCTTTTGAAAGCCCCCGGATTTCTCCAAATCTCTGTACAAATTTCCGCACGAGTGCAGGGACAGTCAGGATCTGTGTACTGGATGACCGGAATATAAATTCAAAGTAAATAACTAAATAAATACAGGTGTTTTGAGTACAGGTGTTTTAAGTAAAGGTATTTTACAGACAGGTTTTTGGACCCAAATTCTTAATGTGCAGTTTCTCAAAGAATTGATCCTTATATAATCGAACCCGGTTTTCAATTTCTGAGCTTGTTTTCAGTCCTGTTCCTTTTTTTACTCACGCTTTTTATGGCGTTGAAAATTTTAGTGCTATTGAAAAAACTCATTATTTAATCTCTGACTGGTGAACCTGTCTTTTGCCTTCCGGCCGTCCCGGCGCTTTTGAGAAGTTCCAGTTTCATACCATTGAGAAAAAACGCCATAGGCTGGGCTATATAATTTTACCTCTATAATATGTACAATCAGAATCAAGCTTCAGTAACAGTTTTCGAATACTGAAGAGAGTCTCTGACGAAAATTGGAGGTTAAAAATGGCAACCAGAGAAGAACTTATTCAGGAGCTTTCGGATGCAGTTATCTCCTGTAAGAAAGACGCAGTACTCGCTGCGGTTGAAAAAGCAAAACAGGTCATGGAACCTGCAGAGATAATCGAAAAAGGGCTTGCCGCCGGCATGAACCAGGTAGGAATTCTTTTTGAGAGAGGGAAACTTTTCCTGCCCCATGTAATGATGGCAGCCGATGCCATGACAGCAGGAGTCGAGGTTCTTGAAGCTGACCTTCCTGCAGGGAGCGAGACAAAGAAGCTCGGAGTTATCGTGAACGGGACTGTGGAAGGCGATGTGCACGACATAGGCAAGTCCATCGTTTCAACCATGCTTCAGTCTGCTGGTTTTGAAGTCCACGACATAGGCAGGGACGTCCCTATAAAGAACTTTGTCGAGAAAGCAAAAGAAGTCAATGCCAATATGATAGGGCTTTCTGCCCTCATGACCACCACACTTCCGGGGCAGAGGGAAGTTATCGAGCTCCTGAAAGAAGAAGGGCTGCGTAATCGTATTAAGGTCATGGTAGGCGGGGCTCCTGCAACCCAGGCCTGGGCTAACAAGATCGGTGCGGACTGCTACGCCGAAAACGCAAGCGAAGCTGTGGCAAAGGCAAAGGAACTCCTGCTCTGAACCCCAGACTACAGGCTAAACTATTCAAGTCTAAATTCAGGAAATCTCATTCAAGCTATGGAGGATAAAAAATGGCAACTGAATATGCTTTAAGGATGGGGGACGGGAAACGCGTCTTCCTCACAAAAGAAAAGATCATGGAGGAACTTGAGGCAGGAATGGCGAATGCCTCAGACCTTGGCGAAATCCCTGATCTCAGTGCCGATGAAATAGATAAGCTTGCAGAAATCCTTATGATGCCCGGAAAAGCCGTGAGTGTCGAACAGGGCATGGAAGTGCCCGTTACCCACGACATCGGTACAATCAGGCTTGATGGGGACCAGGGCAACAGCGGTGTGGGTATCCCCTCCAGCCGCCTGGTCGGCTGCATGATGCATGAGAGGGCTTTTGGCGCCGACACAATGGAACTCGGACATATCGACTACAGTTTCAAGCCGGTAAAACCCGTGGTCTCAAATGAGTGCCAGGCAATGGAAGTCTGCCAGCAGAACATGATCATCCCACTCTTTTACGGCGCAATGCCGAATATGGGTCTTTACTACACCCCCGACGGGCCCTTCGAAAACCCCGGCGACCTCATGAAGGCTTTCAAGATCCAGGAGGCCTGGGAGTCGATGGAGCACGCAGCCGAACACCTTACAAGGGACACAGTCTGGATCATGCAGAAGCTCTTTGCTTCCGGCGCAGACGGTGTCAACTTCGACACAACAGCTGCAGCAGGCGACGGGGACTTTTATGGGACCCTGCACGCAATCGAAGCCCTGAGAAAAGAGTTCCCTGAAATGTACATCGAAGCCGGAATGGCAGGCGAGATGGTGCTCGGAATGCATGGAAACCTGCAGTACGACGGCGTAACCCTTGCAGGGCTCTGGCCGCACCAGCAGGCTCCGCTTGTAGCAAAAGCAGGTGCAAACGTTTTCGGGCCTGTTGTGAACACAAACACGAGCAAGACTTCTCCCTGGAATCTTGCAAGGGCAGTGACTTTCATTAAAGAAGCCGTAAAAGTTTCTTCCCTACCCTGTCATGTTGACATGGGTATGGGTGTGGGCGGAATCCCGATGCTTGAAACTCCACCTGTGGATGCTGTTACAAGGGCAAGCAAGGCAATGGTCGAAGTTGCCGGCGTCGACGGCATATAGATCGGGGTCGGCGACCCTCTGGGTATGCCGATTTCCCACATAATGGCTTCCGGGATGACCGGGATCAGGGCTGCAGGCGACCTTGTAGCAAGGATGCAGTTCTCAAAGAACATGAGAATCGGAGAGGCAAAAGAGTATGTGGCAAAGAAGCTCAATCTGGACACAATGGACCTCGTAGACGAGCATGTTATGCGTGAACTCCGTGAGGAGCTCGATATCGGCGTGATCACCTCCGTGCCCGGAGCTGCAAAGGGTATTGCCGCAAAAATGAACATAGAAAAACTGTTCGATGTCAGGATAAACTCCTGCGAGCTTTTCAGAAAACAAACAGGAAGATAAGCCAAGACCAGGAAAAAAGCGGAAGTGTAGAAAAAGGCTGCAAGAGAAATATAAAGAGAAATATAGAAAGTTATGGTAAAATAGGAAAGAATTATCAGGAAAATATATATAGAGAAATATTCAAAGTAAAATAAGCTGAATATTATAAAAATTGATTTCAAAAAGTCAACCTTCAGGGGGGGGCATACCCGGAAAAAGGATGATATTCCCTTAGAAAAGGTAAAAAAATTTCCGGAAATCGAAAAAGAAATGGTTGACACGTAAAAATTCTCAGTGAAAAAGATAGTAGAGGAATTAAAGAGTCGAATCGGCTTTATAGAAAAAACGGGGGGAAGTACAGGCTTTGAGGAAGTGGGGAGAAAATACAGGGTTTTGTTCCTTTCAGATTTTGCCTGCCAACCAGAGGCAGGAGTTTAAGGTATAAAGTGGCTTTTGAGATTGATTTTGTGTCCGTTCCCATGAAAAATTATTTTTAATTTTCATGGAAAGACCCCTCTTTTCTTCATAGTCTCTGCATCCTGAACTGAAGATAAAAACGGATTTGCCCCGAGTAAGCTGAGAAGCAAAGCAAACCGGAAAATATCCAGGAAAAAGGAGATAGAGAATGGCGCAAAATAATGCAGTTGCAGGATTTAGTTCCCTTCAGGGAGTGGAATTAAACCTTTTTACCACTGACGAACTCAAAGCGATTCACTATGCCACAATGGAAGTTCTGATGAACCCCGGGGTTCAGGTCTCTGACCCTGAAGCCAGGCAGATCTTCAAGGAAAACGGCTGTGAAGTCGACGAAAAAACCAACGTTGTAAAGATTCCTGAATACCTTGTAAGAAGAGCCCTTCAGCTCGCACCTTCGAGGTTCGTCCTCTGGGGTCGGGACAAAAAGTACAACACTGTCCAGGAAGCAGGAGGCAAGGTACACTGGACCTGCTTCGGTACCGGTGTTAAGATGTGCAAATATAAGGACGGAAAGTACGTAACCATTGACTCCGTCGAACAGGATATTGCAGACATTGCAAAGCTCTGCGACTGGACGGAAAACATCGACTATTTCTCCCTTCCGGTATCTGCGAGGGACTGGGCCGGAAAAGGTGCGCAGGACGTGCATGAGACCCTTACGCCGATAGCAAATACTGCAAAACACTACCACCATATTGACCCTGTAGGGGAGAATGTCGAATACTACAGGGACATTGTAAAAGCTTACTATGGCGGAGATGAGGAGGAAGCCAGGAAAAAACCGATCTTTTCCATGCTGCTCTGCCCGACAAGTCCGCTCGAGCTCAGTGTCAATGCATGCCAGGTCATTATCAAAGGTGCTCGTTTCGGAATGCCTGTAAATGTCCTGAGTATGGCAATGTCCGGGGGGTCCTCGCCTGTTTACCTTGCAGGAACCCTTGTGACCCACAATGCCGAAGTTCTTTCGGGAATTGTGCTTGCCCAGCTTACCGTCCCCGGAGCGAAGGTCTGGTACGGGAGCTCCACCACAACCTTTGACCTGAAGAAAGGGACTGCCCCTGTTGGGTCTCCCGAACTTGGCCTGATAAGTGCCGCAGTTGCCAAGCTTGCCCAGTTCTATGGGCTTCCTTCCTACGTGGCGGGCACCTAGGCTGACGCCAAGATCCCGGATAACCAGGCAGGACACGAAAAAACAATGACCTGCCTCCTGCCAGCTCTTTCAGGAGCAAATACGATTTATGGCGCCGGGATGCTTGAGCTTGGAATGACATTCTCAATGGAACAGCTGGTAATCGACAACGATATCATCAAAATGGTAAAGAAAGCGATGCAGGGGATCCCCGTCTCGACTGAAACCCTTGCCGTAGACTCTATCCAGAAGGTAGGAATAGGAAATAATTTCCTAGCCCTCAAACAGACCAGGATGCTCGTTAACTATCCGTCCGATCCCATGCTTATTGACCGGAGGATGTACGGGGACTGGGCTGCATCAGGCTCCAAAGACCTTGCGGCCGCGGCGAACGAAAAGGTTACGGATGTGTTGAAACACCATGAGGTTCCGCCAATAGATGCGGATATCCTTAAGGACATGCAGGCAATTGTGGACAGGGCTGATAGAGCCTTTAAGGAGAGTTAAACAAATCGGGGGGTTAAAAATGGCAAGCAAAGAAGAAATTATTGCAAAAGCAAAAAATTCGATTACCGAGTTTGACGAGGAAATGGCACAGGAAGCTGCAAATGAAGCCCTTGCAGCAGGAGTCGACCCTGTGGAAATCATCGAACACGGGTATACCGCAGGCATGCAGTACGTAGGAGATCAGTTCGAGCAGGGGACCCTTTTCCTGCCTCATGTGCTTGCAGCTGCAGAAGCGATGAAAGCGGGAATCGAGGTCCTGCAGCCTGAACTGGAGAGGCGCAAGGCCAAAACCACAACTCTCGGAACTATTATTATCGGGACTATTGAAGGGGACATCCATTCCATAGGAAAGGACATTGTTGCCTCCATGCTCAACATTGCAGGTTTTGAGGTCGTGGACCTCGGAAGAGATGTCGCGATAAAAACCTTCGTTGAAAAGGCAAAGGAACTCAAGCCTGACATTGTTGCAACTTCCGCCCTTATGACCACAACGATGGTCAATCAGATCCAGATAGAAGAACAGCTGAAAGAAGCAGGAATTCGCGGACAGGTCAAAACCATGGTAGGAGGCGCACCTGTTACCCAGGACTGGGCTGACAAAATAGGGGCAGACATCTATGGAGAAAGTGCAACAGATGCCGTCAACAAAGTAAAAGCAGCCCTGAAGAAGTGATAATCAGAAGAGCAGGCAGTTCCGGGAGTTCACCAAGCAGACTATAAGGGCCTGGCTCCCGCACACCTGCCCAATAACTCTAACAGAAGGGAGGAGTGGGCATGGATCTGAAAGCTTTGAAAGCGCAGGAAAGTAAACGAAAAATCAGTAAAGGGTATATGTGGGCTCTTTTTTGTGCTGTGTTCTGGGGCATCTGGTACCTGCCGGGAACTGTTGTATGGGTACTGAACCCATTTGATGAGATGTATGGAGTTATTGCCGGGACCAGTGGAGATGCAGTGTCCCTGGTTGTAACAGCGGCCCTGATTACCTCATTTAATGCACTTACAGTTATGCTGGCTCTCATACTCTGGAATGGGGTGCTTGGAAAATTCGGAGAACTGGGCCGGACATTTAAGGAATTTCATCCCTGTTCCAAATGGTTCTTCCTGGCCTCGATCTTCGGAGGACCCATAGCAATTCTTGGCTCATTTATGGCCATGGGCTTTATTGGCGGAGCGTTTGCAGCCGTTGCTGCCCTTCTCTACCCGGTGATCGGCTCGGTGCTTGCTTATTACTGGTATGGGGAAAAGATCAGCAAGAGGGCAGCAACCGGAATTATAATCATTATTCTTGGTGGAATCACAATCTTCGGCGGCGGGGTTATAACAGAACTTGCTGCAGGGGGCGTCCCCTGGATAGGATACCTGGGAGGGTTAATGGCTGCTGCAGGTTGGGGTATTGAAGGGGCAATTGCAGGCAAAGGGCTCGATATTTCCGAGCCTGACGTGGGGCTTACCCTCCGGTTTCTTGGAGAAAACATCATCTGGTGGATCATTATCATCCCTATACTTGCACTTGTCGGCTACCCGATGTACTCCTTTGCGCTCCAGGCATTTGAACCTCTGACGTTGCTTGTCTTGATTTTTGCGGGAATTACTTTCGGGTTCTGTTACGTCTGCTGGTACAAGTCTTTCCCCCTGATAGGAGTTGGAAGAGGCCAGGGGATAGGAAACCTGTACGGACTATGTGCAATTATCTTCATATTCCTCTTCTTCGGAGAGGTCCCACAGTGGACTATCCTTGTCGGAGGTACCCTCTGTGTTATTGGCAGCTTCGTCATGTTTACGGAAGAAACAAGTGCACTTGAAACCCTGAGAGGTGAGTGAAGGTGGGCACAAACCGTCCAATAAAATTCAGGATACTGGAGCTTTTCCTGGATGGAGAAAAGCACTGGAACTATGAAATTGTTTCAAAAATCCAGGAAGAGTATAATATGCATGGAAACTACGGCCGGGACAGTATCAACTTCGATATTATCGAGCTTGCTTCAGGAGGGATGCTGAAGGATCTGGAACAGAAAGTCGATGAAGAAGGGATCTATAAAAAAGGATTCCTGCTGCACAAATATGTGATTACGGACTTCGGAAAGGTCCGGGGATCGGACGCCTGCATAAGGTACGTGTAAGGAGGGAAAAAAATGGTACAATCTGTAGCTGCTATGGAAGCCTACAATGCATACTGGGCTAATTCCTTTATCCCGGCAGCGGAAATAATGTGGATGATTCTCATCCTGATCCTTGCAGTTATTGCCCTCTGGCAAGCAAGAACCTTTGCCTCTCAGTTCTAAAGAGATAAGAAGAATTTGAAAACGGCGGAATTTGAAATAAGAAGAATCGAAACAGGTGATATTCGAAACAGGATTACAGGACATACCAGTCGGTATCGTCAATAGAGAGGTCTTCCTTTAAGCCGACTTCCCTTCTGGGAAGCCCAAAAGCGTCAGTAATCGCATCGGAGAAGTCCTGAAGGTACTCTTTGGACGAGAGGCTGTTGTAAATGAAAGGCTTATTGGGCTGGATCATCTTCTGAATGGTAGATTCCCTCGGGACGATATCCACTTTTATGTCGACCATTTCAAGGGCTTTTTCCATTGCAGTCCGGAAGTCCCCGATACAGTAGGCTATCCTGTTCCTGTAGTTTGCCCTTGTCTTTTCAAGATATGCAGCAATCCTTTCACTTTCGATTTTTATAAAATCTCTCTTGATCTTCGTCACGTTGCATTTTCCCATCATGAAAGTGTAGTGCATGAAAGGATACTCGGTATCAAGTTCCCTTGGGGCAATCCCGCAGGTTCCGAAGGTCACTATATGTACATCCTCGGGTTTTACAAGCCCGAAAATTATCCGGTCAAATTTTTTATGGGATGGGCTTTCATGGTAAGGCTTTCTCTTTGCGCATGGAACGAAAATACATAGCTCCCTGAAAGGAGCTTCATACTCATTGAGAACCCAGTCATTGGCTTTTATCATGTCAGGATGGTAAATTATTCTCTCGGTATCAAGAGGTTCTTCGGAACGTTCATCTTCGGGGATAATGGGCTTCATAAGACCTCAGAGCCTATTCAGTCAGGAAATGATATATATAATTAACTAACCAGACTTCCTTTAGAGTTATTATTTTTTTGAAAACAGCCAGAAAGGATATAACGGAATATTTAGCAACTATACTTAGCAGATATTACCGGATAAAAATAATGGAGTTTAAGAGAGATAAATAAGTTTATAAATATATTCACCAATATTGATAGCAAAATAACACATAATGATACTTAACACAATTGGGAAAATATGCTTTTAAAAAGCAGATTCGGAAACCGGTAAAGGGTTTTCTTTTTTATGAGCATCCTCAATCCACCTGAGATAATTTCTGAACGTGCTGGCCGGTATCCTCAAAGCTCAAAAGAAGTTTTAAAAAATAGGGTAAACCGTCACCAAATAGTGGTTTTATGGCGAATTCTATTCACGAGATGATCAGAGCAAGCTTCAGATGCGAGGACATGGTAAAATGTGTACTCGGGCTGAAGTCCCTTGACATCGATGCATACAAGGCTCTACTTATGCATGGTCCCCTGACCGCAGAAAAACTGGGAGAAATCCTCAACAGAGAAAGGAGCACCGCATATCGTTCCCTGCAGAACCTTATAGCCTGTGGAATCGTTTACAGGGAAACACGATCCATCGACAGCGGAGGTTACTACTACGAATATGTAGCTATCGAACCCCAGGAAATGAAACAGATGGTAAAGAAAAACGTTGACGAATGGTACAGCCAGATGAACGAGCTGATTGAAAAAATGGATGATAAAGTAAGCGCCCTCGTCATGCGTATGGACGATGAAGAGAGCTGAATATAAAAAATCAAAGTAAAAAATCAAAGTAAAAAATCAAAGTAAAAAATCAAAGTAAAAAATCAAAGTAAAAAATCAAAGTAAAAAATCAAAGTAAAAAATCAAAGTAAAAAATCAAAGTAAAAAATCAAAGCAAAAAATAGAATGAGAAAATAAAAGTAGAAAATAGAATGAGAAAATAAAAGTCAGACCGAATAAGATTCGGCCAGATTCACTGTTTTAATCCTTCTACAAAATCTCCCATTCTCTCGATTGCTTTTCTTATATCATCCAGAGACGCCGCATAAGCGCACCGCAGGAAGCCTTCGCCTGCTTCCCCAAATACATCTCCGGGAATTGTAACAACCTTCTTTTCATCAAGGAGACGTTCCGCAAAGTCAGAAGAGGATAGGCCCGTACCTCCTACATAAGGGAAAGCATAAAAGGCGCCCTTAGGGTTGCAGCATTCAAGCCCTATGCTGTTAAAGCCTTTTACGATAAAACGCCTGCGACGGTCATATTCCCTGACCATCCGCTCCATTTCCTCTTTACCATTGCGGAGGGCTTCGATTGCCCCTACCTGAGCAGTAATGGGCGCACAGAGCATGGAGTACTGGTGGATCATCATCATAGAATGGATAATATCCGGTGCTCCCATTGCAAAGCCTAATCTGAGCCCTGTCATTGCATAAGACTTGGAAAAGCCATTCAGCATGACAGTCCGGTCCTTCAAACCTTCGAGAGATGAGAAAGGAACATGGGTGCCTTCATAAGTAAGGCATTCATAAACCTCGTCGGAGATCACAAATAAATCGTTCTCAACAACAAGGTCAGCGATATCCTCCATTCCCTCCTGTTCCATAATTGCGCCTGTAGGATTGTTGGGGAAGTTAAGGATGATTGCCTTTGTTTTGCTGGTGATTGCAGGTTTCAGGGCTTCTGCAGTAAGGCTGAAATCATCCTCCCTGTGGGTAGAAACAATAACAGGCTTGCCTCCTGCCAGAATAACTGAAGGGACGTATGCCACATAGGAAGGCTGAACCACGATTACCTCTTCTCCGGGATTGACCACTGCCCTGACCGCTATGTCAAGAGCTTCGCTTACTCCCGTGGTAACCAGGATTTCGGATGCCGGGTCATAGTCCAGGCCGTAACGCCTGTAATAGGTTCTTGCAAGTTCGTTTCTGAGTTCCGGAAGCCCGTAGTTTGAGGTATATGAAGTCTGCCCTTTTTCTAGAGAGTGGATGCACATCTCACGAATGTGCCAGGGAGTAATGAAATCAGGCTCTCCTACACCAAGGGAGATTATATCCTCAAGTCCGGAAACCAGATCAAAAAAACGGCGTATTCCTGATGGAGGGATACTCTTTACAGCTTCCGCAACGAATTTTGAAGGATCGCATGGAGGTCTCAAGCAAACACCCCTATAAAAAACTATATGAGTTGGATAGATGTAAAACGGGATAAGGTGGATCAGACCTTAAACGTTTTCACATTAAAACGAGACCGGGAGCCTCTTAATTGACTCCGGTTCGTGGAGGATTACCCCGTCTTCTTTATAGGTCTTCAGCACGAAATGAGTGGACGTACTCTGAACCTGGTCAAGGGTGGCGATTTTTTCTGCCACAAAAAAAGCCACATCCTTCATTGACTTCCCCCTGACGGTAAGGGAGATGTCGTAGTCCCCGGACAGAAGCCTGACAGACCTGACTTCCGGGAACTTATAGATCCTTTCTGCAATTGCCTGATAGCCCTGGTTACGCTCAAGAGTGACCTTCAACTCAATTACGGCGTAAACGTAGTTTTCCCCAACCAGGTCCCAATCAACTATGGTCTTATAATGCCGGATAACTCCTGTTTCTTCAAGCTTTGCGATCGTCTGGGAAATTTCCTGTGCAGACATTCCTGTCAGGGCTGAAATTTCTTCCGGACTTGCTCGGGCATCATTCTCAAGAATTTCCAGTATATGTCGAATCATTTCGTCCATGCTGATCACCGGCACAAAGTTTAGGGAAAATTGGCACAGAACCCCTGATATGGGGTCAGGGCTCTCTTCAATTACTCAATTAATACAGCGTTTACAACTCCATCCTGTCCGGGTCTGCTTGTAACTCTGGCAGTGCCCATGGGAGTTCTTATAACGGAACCTTTTGTCAGAATGTTACGCCTGACATAGTGCTTGTTTGCAGTGTTATCAATTACGGTCTCAATAGGTGCGGTAACGGTCTTTCCGTCCTTAGGATTGGTCACGTTTGCAACGTTGGACTGGAGAAGCCTTACTTTCCTGTTGCCACCCATTGTATGAACGTTCTTTCTTTTTACTTCGCTGATACGGGTATCCGCAGATTCGCGGCCCATTTCAAACTTGCGCTTTCCGCGGGCAGCAATAACTTTCCCGCCGGTAGCTTTTCTTCTGGAGCTGCCTTGCCATCTCATTATTAAAACCTCATTATTGTATTGAAATTTAAGCCAAGATTTAGATTGAATGTTACTTTTAGTGCTACTTAAGCTGGTTTTGACGGAGCCTTAAATGGTCCGGATAGTAAATATCCTGTAATCCTGGTGATCCTGATCTGGTGATCCTTTTCAGGGCATAAGCATACCTATCAGTAGCTTAATTGCTCTGCTAATATATTAATGTATTAACAGGAGTACCCTAATTAGCATATTTGCTATGGACTTAGCAATACGAATAGAGATGTATAAGAACTTTGCGATCATGCCGCCAGAAAAACCTTTACTTCCGGACATGCCCTGCATAAGGGAAACTGCAGCTGAAAAAGAAGCATATGAAGATGGTAAAGTCCCGGCACAAATAAGAGGCACAATAAGCCAGGCACAGAAAAATATATATGCAGATTTAAATAAAAAAAAGACGAAGACAGGTTAAAGTACAGACAAAAATGGAAATCTCATATTTAGTACATTGAAAATAGTACATTGAAAGCCCTTCAGATTCCGGACGAGCATACAGATTACAGGAGAGATTAAAATGGTTACTGAAATTTCGCTCAATACTATATGTGGGCACACAACAAAAGTTATTGCTACAAAAGAAGGCAAAAACACGCACGTACATATCAAAACCACCTGCGAAAAACTCAGGAAATGGGGCACGCATTTCGATATGGGCATGAAAGACCTTATGGGCGGCCCTGAAACCGTGCTTGCTCAGAAAATGGCTGAAGCCCCTCTAACTCCGACCTGCCTCGTCCCGGCAGCAGTAATGAATGCCTGCTGGCTCGAAAACGGCATGATTTCTAAAAACCTTGCCAGGGAAATGGGAAAAATGGAGATTATTTTTGACAAACTTGAATGAACATTTCTTAATTTTTCTTAATTCACTCTTTTTTTCTGTCTGAGACAGGAAATTGAAAAACCAATACTTAATAAAAAATAAAGAGTACTGCGAAAAACTCCCTTTAAGGATCAGAACTCGAGAATATTTATATCAAATCCGGTTGTGTATAATTTAGTCAAAACTTGACAAACATATATATAAAAGAGATCAGATCTTTTTACTTCCTTCGATTTACTTCCCTTAATTTACTTCCCTTAAGCAAAATTAGCTTCATTCAATTTACTACTTCCTTCAATCAAACTTAATGAAAACTCATACATGGAGTGACAAAATGGACTTAAAAGAAATCAACAACATCGGACTGGAAATGGTCGAATGCCTTAAACTCGAGACTTCCCCGGTTGCAGTAAAACTGGTTCCAAAGGGAGAAGAAATTCCTGAAGGGATTAAGAAAGCGGATGAAGCCATGAGACACTGCCAGTTCATGGATCGGGTGAGAAGAAGCGGAGAAGAATTTTACACTCTGGGAGAAGACCAGATGTGCAAAGGAGGAGCAGGTGTCATGGGCCTTGGAGCACTGCCCCCGAAAGTTGCAAGCGGAGAATTTTATTATAAAGGCTTAAAGCAGTTCAGCACCCAGGAAGCTGCAAAGCTCACTATTGATATGGTGCCAACCCTGGCTCCAGACACTACAGAGGCTGTCCTGTATTCGCCCCTTGAAAAGACCACATTCATGCCGGATGTTGTGGTTGTCATCTGCAACCCGAAGCAGATAATGCTGCTCACCCAGGCTTACATGTACAAAACCGGAGGCAGGCTTGAAGTCAGTTTCGCAGGCAAACAGAGCCTCTGTTCCGATGGCGTGGTGCAGGCTAAACAAGGTGAAATAGGAGTTACAGTAGGCTGCAGTGGCAGCAGGGCATATACCGATATCTCAGATGAAGAAATGACAATGGGTATCCCGATCGGGCTCCTCCCCGACCTAGCAGCCGGACTCCGGGAAATCTGCCCTAATTAACGCAAAATCCACATCTTTAATTCGGATATAAATTCCTCCATGCTCAAGCCCCTAACTGATAGGGAGCAGGCAATTGATCGGATATGACATAACAGACACAACCTGTTTGTCATGTCATATTTGAGAACTATTTTTTCCTTCTGTTTTCCTCAATAACTGACCTTATCACCGATTTTTCTGCGGATCTAACCGGTCTGTTTTAATTCCGAAAGTAAATATCACACCGACCACGCAAGCCTCTGACATCACAGAAAGTCATGCAAAAACTGTAACAAAACGCTCGCGTTGGACTATAAAATAAAATGAATAAATCACCGCAAGCCCTTCTTGAGTAAAGGAAAGGAATAATTAAGTCCCCATATATTGTGGTCCTTTTGAGCGAAACTCACTGCTAAAATCCATAAATTAGTCTGCTTGAGCGAGCGAAGCGAGTGAAACAGACCTCGTGCTCCCGAAGCGAAACTCGGGTGCCGAAGCGAAACTCGGGTGCCGAAGCGAAACTCGGGTGCCGAAGCGAAACTCGGGAGACAATGGATTATTATACCAAAAGAGAGAAGAGAAGGAAAATGACCTCTTACATAGCAGACTCGGCAGTCTTTATAATGGGAAACTGCAACGTGGACAGTTCGTTGCTTATCACCGTCCCTTCGGTTGTGGACGAGTTAAAAAGCAGGGACTCCGTGCTCCGTTTTGACCTTGCAAAAGAGGGAGGGCTAAGGGTCGAATGGCCAGAACCGGAAATGGTAAAACAGGTTCGGGAAAAAGCTGAACAGACCCGGGACTCGGAAGAGTTATCAAAAACAGATCTGGAAATTCTTGCAAAAGCGCTTGAGCATAGGGAAACGGCAATACTGCTCACGGATGATTATGCAGTCCAGAATGTTGCCGTGCAGCTGGGGATTCAGGTTAAACCGATAGCCCAGAAAAAGATAAAGGATGTTCTTATCTGGCAAAAACAGTGTATTGGCTGCAAGAAAACCTTTGATAAAGGGGACGAATGCCCGATTTGCGGTTCACCTCTGAAAAAAAAGAGAAAAAAAAGACTTAAAAGCAAGAGTCATCAGGAAAGCTGAAGAAAAAGATATAACGCTTGATAGTGTAATAATGTCTTTAACTGAGAAAAGATAACCTTGAATTAAAATTTTTCAGGCAGTAATTCCAGGCAGTATTCGTAAGAAGAGCTGCAAAAATCGGCCGGAAATACCGCCAGACAAAGAAATTTCAGGTGGGAATGGAGGCATGAAGAATATAGAAGATCTGATTCAGAAAGCTGTGGAACTGCAGAACAATGGACTTGTCACCGGCCAGATTGCCGATGAACTTAACGTCTCAAGAGAAACGGTTACATGGCTTTTAACCCGCTCAAAAAAAGAAGTAGCAGTCCCCGCTCCGAAAGACATATCCGTAAACTGGAGCAGCATAGGGAAGAGCGCTACAAGGCTTCACTATATCTCGCTTGCACTCTGCGACATGGTGCTTGAGACCCTCGAAAAGACAAACGCCGAAGTAGATGTGGTCGTTGGTGTTGCCGCCAGCGGAATCCCACTGGCAAGCATGATGGCAAACGAACTGGGAGCAGACTTTGCCCTCTATCATTCCCGGAAAGGACAGGATGTTGTCCAGCCAGGCCAGAAAGGGACCATCAGCAGAAACTTCGGAAGCGTTGCAGGCAAGAACTGTGTGATCGTGGACGACGTTATTACAACCGGTTCCACCACAATGGAAGTAATTGAGCAGCTGCGCGAAATGGACGCAAAACCCAGAGTCGTGGTTGTTCTCGTGGACAAAAAAGGCGCAGATACAATTGCCAATGTCCCTATCCAGTCCCTGGTAAGAATCGTGCGCGTGGACTGATAGATAAAACAAAGACCGAAAGTAGAAACAATTTACTTATGCGGAAAGTCTTTCCAGAAGAAAGCTTTCCCAAAATTTACCTCTTTTTTAAAAGATCCAGAATGAATTAGCCCTGGGCATCAAAAAATTTACAGGACAAAACAGTGTTAAGAGTAATAGCGGAGTAATGGATGAAAGACATGGTTCCTTCCGAAACAGTATACAAAGAAAGCCCTCCCACCTGGCAGGAGTATTCCCAATTATTCTCAAGCACAGGCTGGATGCAAATTCTGAAAATCTCCGAGAATGACCTGAAGAGGGTCTTTGAGAACACCTGGTACTGGATAACCGCATATCAGGATGGGAAAATTGCGGGTGTCGGGCGTTTGCTTTCGGATGGTACCCTATACGCGCTGATTTGTGACATAATAGTAATGCCAGACCGCCAGAATATGGGAATCGGAACTGAGATCTTAACACGGTTAGTTAAAAAATGCAGGAAATCAAATATCAGAAGGGTCTGGTTATTTGCAGCTCCCGAAAAGGCCCGATTCTACGAAAAACATGGCTTTTTTATCCGCCCGAGCGAGGCGCCGGGAATGCAACTGAGGGAATTTGAACTTACTAAATGAAGGATTGCTCTTTTTCTATATAGATCTGAAACTTGACCTGGGACAGAATCTGGGATGTAGTCCAAGATATGAGCTGGAATGTGGCCTTGGCTGTGACACAGGATATATTGTATTTTCCTGTTTTTACAATTCTGTATCTGAACTCAAAGAATAAGGCTGTAAAATTTAACCGGCACACAGCAGATTCCATTAAAAGAAAAGAGAAGAAAAGTCAATAGCCGTAAAGAAATTAAGGAATAGAGGGAGGAAGAGAGAAGGAAAAAAGAGGCTCATTAAAGCCTGTTTAATACTCAACTTCCGTAGATGCTATCTTTTCGGCAAGCCTTGATAACACCTCGGTCCTCATCCCTTCTACAAACTTAATGCTGCCCACAACAAGGTGTCCACCGCCGCTGACTCCGGCTCCCTTCATTTCCTCACGGAGCTCTCTCACAATCCGGGGGATGTTCATCAGTACGCCTTTTGAGCGGATGACGGCAAAGTCCGGACCGTAGCCAATTGTGACCACGGGCTTTTCCGGGTTTCTCTTGCAGAGCACGTCATGAACTTCCCCGGAGGTCTTGCCCGGTGGAGGGAAGGTAAACTTCTGGGCATAGTTTTCGACATCTATCACATTCATGATAGCGCCGTTTGCCAGTTTCTGGGACTTGACATTAAAGAGGCAGGTCTCAAGCTGCTCCTTTATCATGCCATTTGCCTGCTCGCAAAGCAGAGATACCAGGTTTTTGTGGATGGTGTGGTCGCCCAGGTCCAGGATATCGTCAATAAGGCCTTTTCCGCTGCTGAATTTAAGCCAGAATTGCTCATAGTCCAGAGCGAGAGCCATCTCTTTTAATTCCTCAAGGGTATAGCGGTCCGAGACGAGCGAGATGTATCTTCCGGCCTCAGGAGCCTCCGAACGGTCTCCTACTGCCGAAACTGCAGGGAGGTGCTTTATGGTATCACTGATACCGGGATTGATCATACGGGCGACTTCCGCACAGAGCATGCCTGCAGTAACCCCGAAGTCGCCTCCTACGTGAGCGGGATTTGCGTGCCCTATAAGGTACTGGTCAACTATGTCGTCCGGGTGGTGGTGGTCAACGACAAGCATATCGATGCCGTAGACCCTGGCCTGCCGCATTGAGGGCACGTCCTCTTCGGTTGAGCCGTTGTCCACCAGAATCACAAGAGGCATCTTCTGCCCGTGCCTGGCATAATCCTCAAGTGCAAAGGAAATATCCCTTGTAACGTCCGCAAGCTCATAAAAAGGAGCTTTGGAAGGGGCTCGTTTGTAGAAATAGTATTCCGCATCCGCGCCGCCGATTTCCGTAATAAGGGGAAGGATTGCCCTTTCAATGGCAATTGCTGAAGTAATACCGTCAGCGTCGGCATGGTGCCTGAGGATGATGGGTGTTGAATGGAATATTGCCTTTTTGATTTCCTTAGCGACATGAAGCATTCTGGGCTTGAGCCTTTCCATAACGGCGCTTTCGACCAGGAAAGGAATATCAGCCGGCGTTGCTTTTTCCTCAATTACCTTCTCGACCCTGAACTTGACAGCAGCTTCCTTTTCTCCGGTAAGCAGTTTCATGCTCATGACTTCAATCTGGACCTGCTCGTCCCGTGGAGTCACTTCCCCGGTAATCGATACGATCATTCCTACATCGATGTGGGGATAGGATCGCTTCCCGGCACTCTCGAAAGCCGCGCAGGGAATAAAGCCCCCTTCATCGCTGATGGTGAAAATTGTAGGCCCGCTGGTCTGCTTAACCTGGATTACCTCTCCTTCGATCCGGATTAACCGCCCTTTCATGCTGGTATCTATTTCGGAGGAGTTCTTAAGTGGGAGCTCTTTTTCAAGCTCGATGGTTTCGTACTTAGTAAGCGTCTTAGGGATAAGGTCCAGCTTTCCTCCGGCTTTGATACTTTTTACCAGGACAATTACGGCCTCTCCGACTTCTGGTGGGACCCCAACGTTACTGGAATGCATAAGCCCTCTTACGTGAGGGTTCAGGTCCACAAAGACCCCGAAAGAAGCGATGCTGCTCACTATGCCGTGATAGAGTTTTCCTGCTTCCACATCTTTAAGGTCACAGGATTCATCCAGAGCGTAAACGTGCTGGGAACGTGCACAGGAACTGCAGATCTCTTCTTCTGCTTCCTGCGGATCATGAATTCTTACTCCACAAACTTTGCAGGTATAGATCTTTCCAAGCCCCTCGCAGGCTTCACAGGATCTGGTAACTTCAATGCTCCCCTTACCTTTGCATTTCTCGCATACTGCACCATTTTTCAAGAAACTATCAATATCTTTTTCTGAAATTTTCATGAAATCAACTGATTTTGACTTGCCTTTTCCCTTACACAAAGGGCAGACTTCAGTTGAAATAACCTCGTAGCCACGCCCGTGGCAGTCTGGACATTCCTTACTCATTAATATCAACACCAGTGGTTCTTCCGAACCTGCGTTTTCTTACTCTCACGGTCTTATGGAGTTCAAAAGTTCGCTTTGAACTCAAAGGATATTATGTTTTTTGCTGGCCTTTCAGTCTACTGGTAACTGTATGACCTTTACCCGGCCCGGAAATCAGCGCCTACATTACTCATTATCTGCCTGCATGTTTCCTGTATTTCAGTCCAATATCTTCTGTATGCCAGATATAAGTATTTGTCAGCAGGTTATTTTGCACAATGTTTACTAATATCCAGAACTTCAGTCTTTAAGGACAGCCTGTCACTTTCAGATTGCTAAGATCTTAGAAGATAGAGACCACAGTCCATGGAAAATCGGAGTGAAGGTTGGGGTGAGGACTTATATAGATTTAAAGATATTTCACATAGACGACAGAATATAAAATTTTTAATTTACTGATACTTAACTTATTTACTTTACAGGAGTTTTTAGCAAAAGCTTCCATATAAAGAACAATTAATAAATATTAAGCCTAATTTTAAGATTAATGGATAGGAGGGAATAAAATTATGGTTGATTTCATCGGTGAATTATTGCTTCCTGTATTAATAGTTGTAATATTAATACTCTCACAGTCCATAAAAATGGTTAATGAATATGAGCGAGTTGTTATATTCAGGCTTGGCCGCCTTAGTGGCGTAAAGGGCCCGGGACTTTTCCTTATCATCCCTTTCGTAGATAGAGCCCTGAAAATAGACCTGAGAGTTGTTGCAATCGATGTCCCCAAGCAGGCTGTTATCACACGGGACAACGTCACAGTTGAAGTGGATGCCGTTGTCTATTACAAGGTCGTGGAGCCAGGGGCTGCAATTACACAGGTTGAAAACTATATGTTTGCAACTTCGACCCTATCCCAGACTACACTTAGAGACGTGCTGGGTCAGATGGAACTGGATGAGCTGCTTTCGGAAAGAGAGAACATCAACAAGCAGATTCAGGAACTACTGGACGCTTATACCGACCCCTGGGGAATCAAGGTTACCGGGGTGACTATCCGGGATGTATCCCTGCCCGAAACCATGAAGAGGGCAATTGCAAAACAGGCTGAAGCCGAAAGGGAAAAACGTGCCAGGATTATCCTTGCTGAAGGAGAATATCAGGCTGCTCAAAAAATGAAAGATGCTGCCACTCTTTACCAGGGACTTCCGACTGCCATCAAGTTAAGAGAGCTGCAAACCCTTGCCGAGATTGCCAGAGAGAAAAACCTTATCGTAGTTACACAATCCCAGACTATTGAAACCGGAAACATAGCCGCCCTTTCTCAGGCAGTGTCCGGAAAGAAAGAACAGTAAGTCAGGAAAGAACAGTAAGAGGAAATAAAAAGCCGAAAAGAATGTAAAGGCGAGAAAGGATCTTTAATTATGCAAATGAAATGGGTTTTCCGTTCTCTCTTTATTTTTTTTCTCTGCATGACTCTCACAGCTGTTCTTGCACCTCCTGCAGGGTCAGCAGCCGAAGATAGAGTGCTTGTGCTTGAAATAACCGGAGCTATTACCCCGGCTTCCGACAATTTGATAGCTGACGCAATACAAAGAGCTGAGAGCGGGAACTTTGAGGCCCTCGTAATCACCCTGGATACTCCGGGAGGAGGGCTGGAAGAGACTCAAATAATCATAAAGGCAATAGAGAACACGACCGTGCCTGTGATCGGGTATGTGCCTGAGAGCGGAAAAGCCTGGTCTGCAGGAACCCTCATCCTTATGGGAACCGATATTGCTGCTATGGCTCCCTATACAGTGATAGGGTCAGCCCAGCCAGTGAAGGTGTCCGCGGAAGGGACAGTACCTGTAGAGGATGAGAAAACAATAAATGCTCTCGTTAAATTTTCGACTGAAACGGCAAGAAAACACGGGAGAAATGAAACTTTTGCAGAAGAAGTAATTACCAAGAACCGAAACCTGAACGCCGAAGAAGCCCTGGAAGAAGGAGTAATCGAATATATAGCTATCTCCGTTCCGAATTTGCTGAACCAGGTCGATGGGGAAATTGTAAAAGGTAAAGATTTGCATACCGCAAATGCAACAATAGAGACCTACGAACCTCCCTTTCCCCTCTCCTTCCTGACGCTCATTTCAAACCCGATCCTTTCCTCCCTTCTTCTGACAATAGGGCTTTACGGGATCATCTTCGGGATTTCAAACCCAGGAGCAGGAGCAGAAATTTTTGGCATTATTGCAATCGTGCTCGGGTTGATAGGCACCGGATTCGATATTAATATAGCAGCATTTTTCCTGATAATTGTAGGAATAGGGCTTCTTATCCTGGAACTTCACTCCCCGGGGTTTGGAATTTTCGGGCTTGCAGGACTTATCTGCCTGGTGATAGGGAGCATCTTCCTTGTGCCTATGGGAGGCGAGAACATTTACACTCCGGAGTTCAGGAGACTGATGATTCTCACAATTGTTACCCCTACAATCGTTTTCGGGATTTTCCTGGTCTTTGCGATATACAAAGTCGCCGAAATAAGGAAGAAGAAACCCGTTATCGGAGCCATTATCGGAGATACTGCCCGGACAATAGACCCGATAGGCCCGAAAAGCCCGGGTTTTGTCCGTTATAAAGGTGAGTACTGGAAAGCCAGGTCCGAAGAAGAAATAGGTGCAGAAGAAGAAGTTGAAATTACAGGAAAAGAGATGGAAGTGCTGCTGGTAAAAAGAAAAATTTAACACTTCTTTTCTGCTTTTCCTTTTTCAGGATTTTTTCCGGAATTCTTTTTCAGGATTTTTTCCCGGAATTTTTTTCCAGGGATTTTTTCCGGAATTCTTTTTCAGGATTTTTTCCCGGAATTTTTTTCCAGGGATTTTTGCCGGTTTTAATTTTTCTTTCTGGCTTTTATTTTTTCAAGAACCTTCTGCTTCTTATTGATGGCTTCTTCGGCTGCCCTGTCAATTGCACTCCTCATCTCCTCGAAATCTCGCGGATTATCTTCCCCGTGAACCTTTTTGACAGGAGTATAAGCAGATTCTCTGAATCTGGGCGCAAAGTCCCTGGGCTCTCCATTGACAATAATTTCAGCCCCGATTCCTTCTTCCACACGCCCTATTATATCAATCTCAACCCCGGCGGCCCGAACTGTTTCAAGGATTTCTCCGGCATATTCAGGGGGGGCGATAACCAGCAGGGCATCAAGAGATACGCCTAGATAATCGATTTTAAGGGTCTCAAGCATGGAAAGGACCTTTGGGTTCACAAGGGCTCTCATTTTTTCTTCTTCAAAGATCATTTTTACTTTTGCAGTCTTTGAGATTTCCCGGGCATCCCCGCGGATTCCACCGTTGGTGACGTCGGTCATGGAGTGGACCTTTTTGTACAGGCCGGACTGAAGGAGAGCTTCGCAGGCTTCCAGGAAACGAATGTTAATGGTCTCTTCCACCACGTCGTGCATCCCATAATAGAGTGCAGTTGTGGAAATCGTACCTCCACCCGCACCTTCCGTCATAAGGACCAGGTCTCCTGGCCTGGTCTGGTTGCGGGAGGTAAGAGAAGACGTAACACCAACAGCTCCCACACCTCCTGTCATCCTCTCGCCTATGACCATGTCCCCGCCTATCCGAAGGGTGCTTCCGGTAATAAGGGGAATCCCGGTTAGCTCCGAAACCGTGGTGATTCCTGCGATATGGTCGAAGATTTTTGCCACATCTCCATCGTCTGCGATATGGATATCAGAAAGCATGGCAAGAGGGCGGGACCCCATAGAATACACGTCACGCAGGGCTGCCCTTGCTACATGAAAGCCCGAAAGGAAGGGAAAATCACTCAGGCGAGAGTGGATGCCATCAATCGTAACAACCAGATATTCGTCCCCTATTTTTACAACCCCGGAATCGTCAAGCTGGGCGCTGTCAACGACTGCCCCGGTCTGGCCTATGACCTCCCCCAGCTTGGAATGAACGTAAAAGTCCCCTGTGCCCCTCGAACCTACTCCGAACTCTCCCATGGAAACCCCTGAGAGAGTGGGGCTTAATACATCCCCTTCCGTGTGAAGAGTTGCTTTTGCTTCACAAATAACTGCAGCCGCAATCTCATGGGCCCTTTCTGGGTTTATGTTCTTGATTTCAAGAATTCTCGAAGCAAGCTGTGCCTCAAGCCCGACTTCATTTGAAGGGTCCTTCCTGAGAGCCCGTTTTGCATAGCCTTCTATATCCATTGTAACCATCCTCTTGCAGATATCTGTCACTGCTCTAAGAAGCAGGGCAGGATAATTCGGAATTAAAGCATTAATTTATGGACTGAATTCAAATTAAAAAATACCCCGGATTTCAAGCTTAACCGCCGAAAAAACGAGAAATAAAGGTTTAGCTGCAAAACCGAAGTACCTTTTAGATACATATTTTCAAGATATTTCAACACATTTCAACGAAGTTTTTCAAAATCTTAAGCCCGGTAGCTCCGCTTTTCTCGGGGTGGAACTGGGTACCCATAACATTGCCTTTTGAGTTTACGACAGAAGCTGAAAAACCCAGCCCGTATTCACATGACGCAAGGGTATTTTCCGCAGCTGTGTCAACGTAATACGAGTGTACGAAGTATACGAAAGAACCGTCAGGAATGCCTTTAAACAGAGGGTGGTCCTGTTTGATCCTGATGTTGTTCCAGCCCATGTGGGGCACTTTCAGTTCGGACTTCGGAAAGCGGAGCACTCTGCCCTTAATGAGGTCAAGCCCGTCAGTCAGCCCGCCTTCTTCGGAAGAGCTCATCAGAACCTGCTGCCCGAGACAGATCCCGAGCATTGGCTTTCCGGAATCTGCAAATTCTGCGATAACCCCTTTGAGAGGAACAAGACACTTCATTGCATCTATAAAAGCACCGACCCCAGGGAGAATAATACCATCAGCTGCCAGGATCTCCTCGGGGTTCCCTGAGATTGCGGGACTTGCCCCAACGTGTTCAAGCCCTTTTTGAACACTTCTTAGATTTCCAAGCCCGTAATCGATAATTACGATTCTTTTCATAGTCCTAACAAACAAAGTTAAAATAGATTAAGCTTACGAACAAAGATTTTGCAAAACGTGGGAAAAAATTGGAAAAGGAAAAAATAAAAAAATAAACCTGAAAATATAAAAATAGAAGTTCAGGTCAGTATCTATCCGCAGAAAGATTACAGGGCCTCTTCTCCTGTTCAAAAATCACCTTGTACTTGCCACAGCGTACACACTCGTAACGTTTTTCGAGTACTGTTGGCATACAGCAGAGCGCTCCGCTTTTTCGTTTCCAGTCATGCAGTCCGAAAAGACACAAAAAACTACGTCTATGGTCCGATTCACTAGGCTCATCAGAACATTCTTGAGTCAACTAACTGTTTCCCCTTCTTAGCAGTTAATAAGGCTGGTTATGCGATAGTAGTAAGTGTATAGCAAAAAGCACTATATAAAGATATAGATTTTTTTGAGAATTATACAATATTTTGCCAATTAAAAGCCAATTAGGACCAAATATCAAAAAGTTATAAATAGAATGATTGAAAATAGAATGATTGAAAATTTATAGAATGTTGATGATAACGATGTAACCTTACAGAGTTAAAACGAGGGGGGAAAACATGACGGGACTTCAGTTATTCAGAAATGATGAGAAAGCAATGGAATTACCAATAAATATAGTCGTGATGCTCGTTGTCGGGATGGTGGCCCTTGCAACGCTTATTTCCATAATACCGACTCCTACGAAGGAAATGTCAGTTTTTGTTGAAGGGACGGCGCTCGGAGGAGGGAGCATCCAGCAGGGGAACTCGATTATAGTAAGTGCCGCTGTCGCAGAAAATCCTTTTGCCGTGTCAGCAGAAATAAAGGTAACAGATAACGATGGAAACCCTGTGCGAGATGCAAATGTTGTCCTCAGCGGACTCGGCGGGGTAGCCTCAAGCACAACAGACATTAACGGAATCGCAGTGCTGACAACGCCAGCAAACGCACGGGTTCGACTTGACCCGAACCAGAACGATGGGACGATGGACCTGAAAATCATTGCAGACGGCTTCTATGACTACGAGAGAAAAGATGCAGTTATGATTATCAAAACTCGATAATGCGGAACTGGAGAGAAGCCGCATATGCTGCCTGAAAACTTGAAAAAGAATGAAGCAGGAACTGTAGGGCTTCCAATAAGGATTGTAGTTCTTTCGATCGTTGGTTTTGTTGGGTTTTATGCGCTTCTCTCAGCCCTTGCAGCTGCTCCGACCCCTGATGAGCCCATGTATGCAACAGCAAATATAAGCACAGTTTCACTCTCATCAGGAGGGGATTCTAACTTTAGCCTGCAAATAAGCGTGCTTGACAGGGAAAACCGGGGGGTTGTGGCAGCTAACGTAATTGTCTGGAGCCCAGACAGAAAGAAAGCGTATTCAGGCATCACGAACCATGATGGAGATGTCATCATAAAAGTTCTAAATCCAGAACTGCCTGCCGGAAAATCCGAAGGGTACGTTGCAATAAAAGTAATGAGAACAGGATATAGAGATTTTAGCGAGGAATATTTTCTAAAGGTAACGAGGCGTTAGGCCTCATAATAAATACGGATGCCAAAAACACATGCTTTTTAAAAAAATCATTGCAAAATGTTATTGTTATTAACCATGAACCACAGCCCGAAGAACGCCATAAAACTTCCGCAGAGGTATACCAGTTTTTTATGAGTGGGCTGTGAAATTACTTCCGTTCCTCTGGAAAAAGAAGTGGACACAGCTACAAGGAACCCAAGATCTGCTATCCAGTGCCCGACAACAAATGCGATTACTGAAAGGATGCCGGTAAGATACTCCTGAAGGATGATCGCACTGCCTGCTGTCAACCACCATGTGACAAAAAAGGGGTTCAGTGCGGAGGTTATAATTCCTGCGGATACCGTACCCGAAAAAGGGTTCAGTGCCGAAGTTACAATCCCTGAAGATATGAACCCGGAAGAGAGATTCATGCTGCTGGCTGAAATTGAGAAGTCCATTGTAGAGACTTCCTTTGCTTTTTGGATCATTAAGAGTCCGAAAACCACCATCATCAAGCCGCCTATTATAGCCAGATGCGAGATCATCGATCTTCCAAGGAAAGGAGATGCGCCTACCAGAATAAGTACGAAAAATACGAGTTCTACAAGGGAATGACCTATGAATATCGAAGGCCCTGCTCGCCAGCCTTTATGAAAAGATGCCCCTATTGTTGCAAACATCATGGGCCCCGGGATAATGGCAGCAGATATGCCTACTGTGAAGCCGAGAATAAGTGCTTTGGTCAATTCGATTACGATGCCACCCCGAAAAGGATCTGAGTAGAGAAATGTAAGAAGTAATTATATAAAAATGTTTTGAGACTGATCAAAGAGTATCATCTATGGAATCAGTAAAGAAAAAAGGATTGTGGCTTATAGCAACCGATTTATTTCTATATATTTTACTTATTATTCAGGATTGAGGATTGAAGGAGAATATGAAGAAGCTATTATTTATTTGTAATTTTGTTATTAAACAGAGTTGTTTTTAGTGAGCAGAAATTATTTCTTAGTGAGTAAAAATTATTTTTTACAAACTGCTCACTGTGAATTATTCATTACCCATTAATTCCAATTATCAGTTTGTTAAACACCCATTTATGCTACCCAGTCATTCAAATCATCAGTTAGTTAACGATTTTTGCTTCCGGTTAACCATGTAAAATTTCAAAAGTACAGCTCCTGCCAGAATTACTGCAAGTCCGATTGAGAAGTAAGGAGACCTTATAATATCCCAGCGGCCTGACCATATAAGCAACCCTGTAAGGAAAAGGACGGAAGATCCTGCGATTCCTGAGATTTCTACCGGAACTTTTATCGAGCCCAGGGTAAACCTGTCCCGGTTTTCAATGACTTCAATGCGGGACTCGAATTTCCGCATATTTTCTTCTGATGCATTTTCCCTGACTTGAATGACTTTGACTTCATCCTCCAGTTTTTCGACCTCTGGCTCAAGGTTGCCATGCACAAAATCAGAAAGTTCGGAGATAGCAGCCTGTAGAGAACGGAGGCTTTCTGAGAGACTGGAAAAAAGAGCACTCAGATCCTTTACCCGGTAACTGATCCCAGAAACTTCCGAGGAACTGTCCAGAAAAATCGATGAAGCGTTTGAAACTCCTGAAGAGGGGAGCACAGCACTGAAGGTAAAAGTTGAAATATCCTCTTCGGTTAGCGAGGAAACGGAGTCTGAAAGCAAAGAGTTCCCCGAAAGCGGAAAAGAAACTTCAGGAGAAACAGAAGGCCCCTGTGGAGAAACCGAAGAGCCTGCAGCAAGATTTATGGAATTTTCCTCCTGAAAAGAATCAGGGGACATCCCTGAAAAAAACTTCCCGGCCTGTAACGCCTGAGGCGCTTCAAGGGATAAGCGGCGCTCAACTGCTCTCAGCCGCTTTTCAAAACTTCTGATACTCTGGTCAAAAACTTCGATCCTCCCCTGCAAATCGTCTCTGATTTCGGGCTCTAACTGATATGATTTACTCAATTAAACCACAACCCCCATAAAATTTCTACTATGAAATCACATCCCAACAGTATATAAATTTTTTTACAATGCGGCGAGAAATATAAGAGGTTACACGAAGTGCAAATTGAAAAAGGAAAGAAAGGCTGACGCCCTATTGACCGAGAAATATGGAAAAAGTAGGGCGAATACGAAAAATTAGAAGAGAATAAAAAACAAAAAATATAAAAAAACGAAAAGTAAGGACATAAAAGGAAGGAATGAAGAGATCATATAGGCCTGACCTCAACAATGTCTCCGCTGTCCTGAGCTTCCATAATTTCCGATGCAAGGTCCGAGTTTATCCTGAGTTTTACATCTCCGTGCCGGCTAACAGTTGCACTGAAGAGATATTCGTCTTCGATGAAAATCTCCACGTCCTTTCCTGAAAGTTCGGGGGCCCCAAGGATAAGGTGCTTCTTGGTCCTTTCGATAATGGGGTGAACGGGGGACACCGGAGTGCCTTTTTCAGGCACAGGTTCCCTGGCCTTTCCCGGGAAAGCTTTGCGCTCAGCCCCTCGTTTCGGGCCCTTCGCTCTTCCCGGAGCTTCGGCTTCAATCTCCCTGACGTCGATGTGTAGCCCAAGGATATTTTCAATCCTGTCAATGACGTTTCCACCTTTGCCGATAACCTTTCTCATATCCTCGTCATGGACCTTCACGATTGCACTGTCGTCTGAAGTCACTTCCACTTCAACCGGACCTGTTGCGTACCTGCTGATGACGTTCCTTATCTCTTCTTCAGCAAGCTTCCAGGCAGGTTTTCGGCTTTCCCGGGGAGACCCGATTGGCATGACTACAACCTGTTCTCCGTAGGTGTAAATCTCATAATCGACCTTGCCTGTTTCGAAATCCGCAATGGTAATTACCGGCCTTGCAAGATCCTGCTCGGTCATCCCGTGAGGGACTTTTACCGTAAAGGCGAGTACAAGGACTTTGGCAACCTCCCCTTTGTCGATGAAAATCACAGTATCCACGACCTGCGGGATCACCCCCAGTTCAACCCTTCCAATAAGGCGCTGAATGGCGTCTACTGCCCGGGTAGCATGTACGACCCCAATCATCCCGACTCCTGCAAGACGCATATCCGCAAAGATCAGGAAATCCCCGGTTTTTCGGACCTCATCATATATGGTATAGTCCGGCCTGACCAGAAGCAGAAGATCAGCGGTGTCCTCCATCCTCCCGTTAAGGGGAGAATACTGAGTGATCTCAGGAGGCACCTGCAGGTCCCTTGGAGATTCCATGGTCTTGACCACCTGCCCGTGGTCGTTCAGATAGCGAGCAACCCCGGCTGCAAAAGTGGACTTCCCGGCTCCGGGAGGACCTGCAATAAGGATTCCACGCTGACTTACTATACGCTCTTTCAGCTTATCGCTCAGGCGGTAATGCTCGAGGTCGACTACAACCGTGGGTCTGACGACAGTTATCTCCATATCATCGGAGAAAGGAGGATGGGCGATTGCAACCCGCATGTTTCGGATCTGCAGGACCGTAGCCCCGCTAGAAGACATCTCAATAAAAGATTCAGGGTCAAGCCTCGCCCTTTCAATAAATTCTTTTGAGATGCTGGAAAGCTCCTGGGAACTTGCAGGTTCGTCCCGAATCCGTACATAACGCACTTTTCCAACAGGGCCTTTCTTAGCCATCGGGGAAACCCCATTTTTGAGATGTACGGACATCGTATCGTCCGTGAAGAAATGATCTATTTTGAGGGGACCGAACTCTGAGGGGTCCATAACTTTGGGAGGTATGTACTCAACTTCAAGGCCTTTTGCCTTAGCTATCAAAGATTGTACACGGTCTTCACTAACGAACAGCCCCCCTACCTCAAGAGCCGTACGCCGGATAAGGGCATCCACCCTTCCCTCCTTAGAAAGCTTGATTTCCTCAAGAGTGGGCTGAACCCCGCTGAACTGAAGATGAATCTCCCCTCTGTCTGCGAGCTTCCGAAGTTCCGAAAGCTCTTCAAGCCCTTTGAAACCTATTTCTCTGCCTCTGTTTGCCTGGGCTTCAAGCTCCGATACCACAGCTTCGGGAACAACAACCTCAGCGCCCCTGAACTCACCACTTCTTACGCGGGACGAGAGCCTCCCGTCAATTATCACGCTGGTATCCGGAACGATCCTCCATATCCGCTTCTCATCAGCCATATAAAGGGATATAGAGCCAGAAAGTATATAATAAAACTTCTGCTGCTTTTTTTTAGATGAACGGAGTTAAAAAACAGGACTGATAAAAAATAAAGTTTGAAAAAGATCCGGGAATGAAAAATAGAAAAAAATAGAATATTAAGGTTCAATAAACATAATTGAGGAAATATCGGACAAGATTGACATAATACTGAGGCAATAATAAGACAGATTGAGATAATATTGAGACAACATTAAGACAATATAAATGAGCCTCAATAAACATCTTCAGGCTCAAAGACTTTTTCCCCTACAACTTCTCCTTCGAGATTTCGGTAGAAACACGACCTGTATCCCATATGGCAGGCCCCTCCAACCTGTTCCACGAGCAGGAGGACGGAGTCCATGTCGCAGTCGATCCTTATTTCCTTTACTTTCTGTAGATGCCCTGAAGTTTCTCCTTTCTTCCAGAGCTGTTTCCGGCTCCGGCTCCAGAAATGGGTAATTCCGGTCTCAACGGTCTTTTCAAGAGCTTCACGATTCATATAGGCGCACATCAGCACCTCCCTGCTAATCTGATCCTGAACTACGGCAAGGATCAGACCGTTTTCATACTTCAGGGTATCAAAGTCGATCATGGGGGATAGATTGCCAAACTAGTATAAAAAGAGAGTCTTACTTAAAAGTTTAGTAAGAAGGTAAGAGAACTTAGAAAAGAATACACTGATTTTTGGGATAAAAACATTAACTCTTTCTACTGCAATCGGTTAACTGATACGGCTACAGAAGGACCCGCATAAACTCATATTCAACTAAAATTAATTATGTTAAAATTGTAATAAAATATAATAAGTTATATATAAAACGGAGAAGAACTAAACTTCTATGGGAAAGAGGACAATATTTTTTATTGCGTTAATTTTCATTAGCGGTTTAATGGTTACTACCGCTGGGGCCATACCGGTAATCGTAGGTTTCAATGACAAATCTCACCCAGAAATTGTCCAGCCTTACGGAAAAGTGACACATAGTTACAAGTATATCCCTGCCGTAGCTGCCGACCTGCCGGAACAGGCGATTGAAAACCTGAAAAAGAACCCGAAAATTGCATACATCGAACCAGACTATGAAGTAGAGGCACTGGAGGAGACCGTGCCCTGGGGTATAAGCAGAATTGGGGCTCTATCGGTACATGAAACTGGTTACAACGGAACGGGGATCAACGTTGCGGTAATAGACACAGGGATCGACTATACCCACCCTGACCTTGCTGAGAATTATAGAGGAGGATGGGATTTCGTAAACGGCGACAAGTATCCTATGGACGATAATGGGCATGGAACCCACTGCGCCGGTATCATAGCAGCAGTAGACAACGAGGAAGGTGTTATTGGAGTAGCCCCTCAGGCAAACCTGTATGCACTCAAAGTGCTTAATAAGCAAGGGTCTGGAACTATTTCGAATATAATTTCAGCAATTGAGTGGTCAATTGATAACAATATAAAGATAATCTCAATGAGCCTCGGATCGGATTATTATTCTCTCACCTTAAAAAGTGCGTGTGACGAAGCAGAAATGGCAGGAATCCTTCTGGTTGCTGCAGCCGGAAATGATTATGATCCTTCAGTTTCAGATACAGTAGATTATCCTGGAGGATATGGGTCCGTAATTGCAGTGGCTGCAACTGACGACCAGAATAATAGGGCGTCGTTTTCAAGCACCGGACAAGCCGTAGAACTTGCTGCCCCCGGAGTAAACATTTACTCAACTTACTGGCTGGGAGGGTCCACCTATAAATTATTGAGCGGGACATCGATGGCCTGTCCGCACGTCGCAGGAACTGCCGCACTTGTGTGGACAGCACATCCGGACTTGAGCAACTTTGAGGTCAGAGCTAAGCTTGCAAATACAGCCACCGACCTCGGTGCTTCCGGAAGAGATACCCTGTATGGTTTCGGCCTTGTAAATGCAGAAGCTGCTGCAGACGTTTTAGTAACTGACAATACAGCCCCTGTAATATCAGAAGTGAGTGCAAGTTCAGGTTCTAATTCAGCTACAATTACCTGGAACACCGATGAAGCCAGTAACAGCATCGTCAGGTATAGCACGGACAAAAATAGTTTCATAGAGATTTCGGACACTACAAATATCAAGTCCCATAAGGTTGAAATTACTGGTCTTTCCGCCAGTACCCTCTATTATTATGAAGTAGAATCTTCAGATACCGCAGGGAATACTGCAATTGATAACAATACATCTGTTTACTACACCTTTACGACGTTGCCTCAAGACACCGAACCTCCAGTAATTACAAACGTAAATGCAACTGCTGGCACTAATTCGGCTACCATCATCTGGAATACGAATGAAGCCAGTAACAGCACCGTCAGGTACAGCACGGATACAGGTATCTTTGAAGAAAAATCAAATCCGACACTGGTCACATCCCATACTGTTGAACTTACTGGACTTGTTCCAAACACTACCTATTATTGCGAAGTTCTGTCTTCAGATGCCGAAGGAAATACTGCAGTTGACAACAACAATACACAATACTACAGCTTTACCACATCGGAAGAGAGTTCAGGTACCTATATCTACATCGATAGTGTGCAGGTAACACCGAGTAGTAGATTAGCGGGGAAAAACACTTTTGTTTCTGCTACGGCAGTCGTGACCATATTTGACAGCAGTTATATCCCTGTTGAAGGAGCCACAGTCTCAGGTTACTGGAGCGATGCAACTAGAGATCTTGATTCTGCTGTAACAGATTCAACAGGGAAAGTGACGGTATATTCAGATGAAGTAAAATACAAAAGTGGCACACTGACATTTACCTTTACAGTGAACGGGGTAAGTCATAGCATCCCATGGGATGGAATCATCACATCCGGAACAGGAACATATTCTTCTTGAATCCAGAAAAAAATGAGCCTGAAAAAAGTAAATTAAAAGAAAATCAGTTAAATTCATGTCCCTCAAAGGGACAAAATATTTCCTTTTTTAAAAAACTTCTGAAAAACCAAATGTTCTGTTCTTCAAGGCTTGATTCCAAGAACATCTTCAACATATGCCCTTAAAATCTCCGCAACACTCCAGGCCTGAGCAATACAGCCCCCTGGTGAGTAAGGGAAATCCCCATCAAATACCTCGGAAATAGTACCTATCCCTGCAGTTTCAAGATGCATGTCAAAGCCCCTGAGGAGGGAACGCATATCTTCAAGGCTCTTTTTTGAATAATTATGAACCTTCCGGTAAGCTTTTACATAGGCTCCAAGGAGCCAGGGCCAGACGGTCCCGTTGTGGTAGGCAAGGTCCCTTTCCTTAGGTCCCCCATGATACTGGCCTTTATAGGAAGGATTATCCGTTGAAAGTGTCCTGAGCCCGAAAGGCGTGAGCAGATCCTTTTCAACCCGGTCCACAATAGCCTTTTCTTTCTCGGGAGATAGCAGGGTATAAGGAAGAGCGACTGAAAAAATCTGGTTAGGGCGAATCGATGGATCCTTCATCTGATTTCCGGCCTCATCCTCAGACACGAGATCATAGAGGCAGTTAGTTTCCGGATTCCAGAAAACTTCTTCAAAGCTAGACGCCACCCCGGCTGCGAGGGTTTCATATGAAGAGGTTTCTTTTCCAAGGAGGTTCCCGATTCTGGAAGCCGTTTTCAGAGCATTATACCAGAGAGCATTTATTTCGCAGGCTTTCCCTGCTCTTGGGGTCACCGGAATATCCTCAACTTTAGCATCCATCCAGGTCAGTTGAGGCCCCTGCCGGATAAGAAAATCGGAGTCCATACCGATCCCGAAGTCTGTGCCCTTACGGTAGTGATCTATGATGCTCTCTACAGTATCCCAGACCTCAGAGAGAAACAGTAAATCTTTTGTGTATGCAAAATATCGACCAAGCGCATGAATAAACCAGAGAGAAGCATCCACTGTATTATAGACTGGCTCCCCCCCGAGAGCAGGGAATGTGTTGGGGACCAGGCCTCTCCGGCAGTGCCTTGCAAAGTTCTTGAGAGTGGACCTGGCTTCATCGAAGCGGTGGGGGACTAAAAGAAGCCCCGGAAGAGAAATCATAGTGTCCCGTCCCCAGTCCGCAAACCAGTGATATCCTGCAATCATCGAACTCTCGCCTGTAGAGGGATTCTTCATAATAAAAGCGTCAGTTGCCCTGAGAAGCTTAAGGGCGAAAGGTTCGGTAAGCCTGGAATTAAAAGCAAGAAGGTTCTGCCGATATACTTCCCTTGTATAGAGTTCCTCAACCTGCTCAAGGGTAAGAGAAGAAATATCTTCAGTTGAAACAGCAATAAAAAAGCGGGAAGTTCCCATTTTGAGTTTGCTTTCGAAATAACCGGGGTTAAAGTTGTCTTCCTGGAAGTCAAGTCCGCGTTCCTTTTCAGCTTCATACTCAAAATTGTAGTACCACATAGGATCACGATGGTACTGGAGATTGGACGAAAGTGAGAAAGAAAAACCATTGGAACTTTCCAGTTTTAAGCCTGTAGAATCAGTTTCCTGATAAAAGGAAAGGTACCCGGAGTGAGTAGTATAATGAAAATCTCTGGAGTTTACCATGGGGAAAATTCTCAGTAAAGCGCCCTCTTTTCTGGATCTGATATCATAGACGACACAGGTCGTATTGTTATTATGAACCATGAAGACTTTTTTCTTCACGGTAAAAACGCCGGGCTGGTAAACCCACATGGGAAAGGGAGCAAGAATGAATTTGGAAAGGTAATTGAAGCCCGCAGGGGAAACAGTGCCGGGATACTTATGGGTCGCAAGGCGATAGACTTCTTCATTGGTCGAAATTTCCTCATCAAGAGAAGAAAGTAACAGAACCCGACCGGGAGAATTTTCTGGAGCTGCTACGAGCAGTCCGTGGTAAGTCCTTGTACCTGCCCCGATAACAGTGGATGAAGCGTACCCTCCTAGCCCGTTCCCTATAATCCATTCTTTTTTAATACCTTCTTCATAAGTAGAAAAAGAGTCTGCTCCAAGCCTGATCCCACTCATACATACCTGATTAGGACTTGATTTCTTATATAGTTGTATGTTTGGAAGGAGGTTTTTAAACATAGAAGGAAGTATACAGTATAATAAGTTTTAAGATAATTATATTTCAATTGTAAACATAAACTATTTTAGTTGTACAGGACATAAGAAAGTGAGAATCATGAATCAAGACCTGTTAGAAATCCTTGTTGACATCTTCAAATCATCCGGATACAATGTTATAATATCCAGCCAGTCTGAGATCCTTGTAGAGAAAAATGGGCATCAAGCTTATGTCATGTGCGCCCTGAAGCCCGACTACGAGGAGATGAAATCTTTTTCCGAAAAGGTAGAAGCTTGTACCGGAATCTATGTGATGACCCAGAAAATTTCGAAAGAACTGAATGACTATGCAGCTGAACTCGGAATATACACCTGGGACAGAGACGAGCTGGCCCTCCAGATCGGAAGGGCAGTTCTGGCAAATATGGAAAGAAAATCGAGTGCTTATCAGACGGAATCCGAAATATCTTCAAAGGAAGCTCAGAACAAGGTAGAAACTATCTCCGAACTCGCTGGAGAAAACTGGGAAGAAGAAGACTTTGGACAGGAACTTTATTCAGGGGGGAGACTTGTACCCCTTCAAGACATTCCGAGAGAAACAGAAAAAATCTCTTTTGAACCCAGACCCCTGCCAAAGCCGGTTGAGGAGAGAAAACCCTTAAAGAGGCTGGAGGACGAAGAGGTTTCCAGAGTTGAGTCATATGAGGTTCTGAATATACAATCTGTAGAACCCAGGGTCTCTAAAGATCAGGCAATTATCATTGCAAAACCCTATCTCAGCAGCCCTAAAGGCGCTATTTTGAAATTCGTGCCTTTCTGGAAGTATTCCTACAGTGTTGAAGCAGAAAAAAAGTTCAGGTCAAAAGTTATGAGCATTTCAGGAGAAGGGGAGGGCTTTCTCAATGCTCTGAACAAGTCAAAAGAAAACATGGACATAGAAGGTCTTGCGACGCCAACCAGGATTCCGGCAGTGGAGTACGAGGTAAAGCGTCCGAATGTGGATAAAAAACTGGCTGAAAAGGTCCTTCTTGATTTGATTATAAAGGAAAATACACGTGAGATGCGCTTTAACAACCTGGAAGGACAGGCAATTATTTATGAACAAAAGAGTATTAGCCCAAAAGCTGATGAAATAGAACTCGACATGGAGCTTGTGTATATTCCTGTCTGGGAAGTAAAGGGTAGACGCAATTCTCTCGAGGTCAATGCCTATAATGCCAGCGTGCTTGAAGAACCCATAGATGAAGATGCCGAATTCGTTTAAGGGAAATCTTGAAAAAATATTAGAAGAAAAATATATAAGATAGAAAATATATTTACATATTGGTAGAAAACGGATTTCTAGGGATAGGAATCCACAATCTGCCCTTAGAAGACTTCTTTGGTAAAACTTTCCCAGAAATAGCGATGCTACCTCACATAAGCGTTATATGTATTAGATGCAAGATTATATAATGCAGAGGAGTTATTTGTAAGCTGTAACGGATGGCATTTTAAGAAGATTAAGGTCTTCAGAATTTTAAATTTATCAAAAATAAAAAGAGGTATATATAAATGATTCAAGTAACAGAAAAAGCTGCTGCAGAGCTTAAAACACTGCTGGAACAGGAAGGTAAGTCTGACCTTGCACTCAGGGTCTTTGTTGCTGGAGTAGCCTGCAGCGGAGTCCAGTATGGACTTGCTCTTGACGATGAAATTGGTGAAGACGATGTAACGATGGAAAGCAACGGAATTAAGCTGGTAATGGCAAAAGACATTGAGAGGAGCTTCACTGACGGCAGCATCGATTACGTCGAAGACGAGAACGGAAAAGGCTTCCTTATCCGCAACCCCAGTGCCGGTGGATGCGGGACCTGTGGTGGCTGCCATTAAATAAAGTAAAACCGCGCTAGGGCATGAAAAATACCCGAACCTGCAGAAGCAAATAAGAAAATAAAACAGAGGAGAAGGGAATCTATGTTTCCAGGAATGGGAGGCGTGGGAGGCCGGGGGATGAACCCGGCTAAAATGAAACAGATGATGAAGCAGATGGGGATTGATGTTAAGGAACTTAAGGACGTTGAAGAAGTAATTATAAAGACTGCTGACTCTAACATAGTTATTGAGAACGCAAACGTCACTATAATGACAGTCCAGGGTTCGGAAACATATCAGATTGTAGGCGATGCAAAAGAAGTCCCAAAATCTCTGGAAATCCCTGCCGAAGACATCAAACTTGTAATGGAGCAGACCGGCGTCTCCGAAGAAGAAGCCAGGAATGCCCTGAAGAACTCAAACGGAGATCTGGCAGAAGCCATTGTGGCACTTTCTTCTGCCTGATTCCTTTTCTTCATTTTGTCAAATTATAAGCTTTTTGAACTATTTAAAGTCGAATTTTCTTAACAACCTGTTTTTAATGTTAACCTGAGCATTAAATCTATCTTTTCAAGTAATTTTCTTGACGTCTTATCCAGTTCGTCCTGGATGTTTTAACCTGTGCTGAATGCTTCAGTCCACTTTAAAGGCGTATAACATCCTTCCAATAATTTCTGAAAAAAACGACCTTCCATAAAAAAGAGAATTTTATAGGATATCTCACAGTAAGGCCTGATTTAATGTAAAGTAGCTTAGCCTGCGCCCTTCGGGATTTGGCCCGGCTGCCTAATAGGAAAAACAGTGCTTCAAACAAATTGAGCATGGTCTCTGATTATATGGAAAGGGAGAGCTAAAAGAGGTCCGGAACATAAAAATCAGGTATAAAAAAGAGGGATGAAAAAGAGAAGACATAAAAAGAAACTTAGAAAACAGGCTCAGAAGAATACTGAAAACATATCAAAAATATCGGAAAAATCAATATCGGAAAAATCATACAAAAACAACAGTAAAACAACAAAAAATCATCAGAAAAAGTGATTCAAAAACAAATTTTAAAATTGAAAGTAGTATAGGGTGAGCTTGGCAGCGATCCAGAGTTCCCGAAGGCTCGCACACTTCAGTACAGTAAGGAACGTGGACAGGCTTATCTTCTGTGTTCGGGATGGGTACAGGAGTTGCCCTGACGCTATGGCCGCCAAACTCTACCTATAAATGGGATATGAAAGAAGTCATGTATAGATGTGCTGCATACTGGATTTCGCCTGGACCTGAATTAGGTGAAAGGAACGGATAGTTAGTTAACG
>Ga0068713_1000438_pt1 | contig 77267 bp, 50 predicted proteins | sample MTBAKSrepl2MetaG_FD_62223 | JGI IMG/M metagenome (GOLD analysis project Ga0068713, IMG submission 62223) | Enrichment culture microbial communities om Arthur Kill intertidal strait, New Jersey, USA, that are MTBE-degrading - MTBE-AKS2 (Arthur... | ecosystem: Environmental > Aquatic > Marine >... | reverse complement strand
TACACGGTGACCCTTGCGCTGATCCTGGCGGGGCTGGGCGGGAATGACCTGCTGACGGTGCTCACCGTTCTCATCCCCTCAGCGTTTGCCATTTTCGCCGTGCTGCGGGTGAGAACCCGTGTCCAGATCATGCGGGCAACGCTGCTGATCGAAGTGGGCTATTTGCTGATCATGGTTGTCCATCGGGTGCTGACGTATCAGCTCGATAAAACAATCATGACCGATATCCTTTACATCACGATCAATTCGCTGGCGACCCCCCTCATTGCGCTCGGAATCCTGATCGCGATCGAGCTGATTTTCCGTGTGACCTCGGACCTCACCCTGCTTGAGCTGGCAGACCTGAATCGTCCCCTGCTGAAGCGCCTTTCGCTGGAAGCCCCCGGGACCTATCACCACAGCATCATGGTGGGGAACCTGGCGGAAGCGGCGGCTGAAGCGATCGACGCCAACCCGTTGCTTGTGCGTGCCGGCGCCTACTACCACGACATCGGGAAGATGGTACGGCGTGAATACTTTGTCGAGAATCAGCTCGGCCAACCCAATATCCATGACACTCTCGAGCCGGAGGAGTCGGCGCAGATGCTGGCCGACCATGTGATACAGGGCGTACGGATCGCGGAACAGTACCATCTGCCGGAGGCAATCAAAGAGTTCATCCGCGAACATCACGGCACCGGTTTGATGGTCTACTTCTACAACCGGGCTCTGGAGATCCGTCCGGAGGGGAAGGTGGAAGAAGCTCAGTTCCGTTACCCCGGACCCAAACCGCAATCCAAAGAGACCGGCATCCTGATGCTTGCGGACTCCGCAGAGGCGGCGACACGTTCGCTGGATGACCCCAGTGAGAAGAACATCCGCGAAGCAGTGCGCAGTGTAATTATCAACAAGTACCGTGATGAGGAGATGGACGAGTGTCCGCTCACCCTGCATGACCTTCGCCTGATCATGGAGGCATTCGTGCCGATTCTGCAGGGGATTCATCATCATCGGATCCGTTACCCCACCCGCGAGGAGCTTGAGAGGAAACGGAACAAAGCCGCCGCTCGATCGGAAAAGAAGGAATGAAACTCTTTCTGGATACCGAGGGCTGGCTTGTCGAGGGGGAGTCGGCGTTCCTCGCCTGGCTGGAGGATGAGTACCGCCTTGAGGCTGGGGGGGGCGAACTCCATCTCATCCTGGTGGACAACCGGACGATCGAAGAGATGAACCGGACCTACCTGGGGCATGAGGGTCCGACAGATGTGATTTCGTTTAATCTCGTGGAATCTGGAGAGGATCCGGAAGTCGAAGGGGTCGTTTTTGTCGAGCCGGACACAGACCCGGAATCGGACAATGACGAGTCGAAATCTTCGGATTTTACTTTTCCGACTGGTGAAGTATATGTAAGTTTGGAGATGGCTGCGCTCCAGGCACGCGAGTACGGAGTCAGCCTGACCGACGAGGTATCCCGTCTCGCGCTGCATGGTGCACTGCATGTGGCGGGATGGCTTGACGACAGCGACGAGCAGCGTGTCGAGATGGCTCGCCGTGAGGATGAAGGTCTGGCTCGCGCCCGACTCAGGGGGGACGGTTCTGCTCTCCCATGGCGGATGAGCGGTCCGGACGAAATGGAGGGGTAAACGTAGGGTGGACCCAAACAGTATAACGACAGAAGTCCTGATCTTCCTGGGGCTTCTGTTGCTTTCCGCGTTCTTTTCCGGTAGTGAAACGGCCTTTTTTTCCCTCTCGAAGGCGCAGCTGCGCGCCCTCCGTTCCCGGACCGACCAACCGGCGAGACGAGTGGTTTCTCTGCTCGATCACCCGCGTGAATTGCTGGTGGGGATTCTTGTCGGCAATACGGTTGTCAACACCGCAGCGGCCAGCATTTCTGCCATAACCGTTCATCGTCTCGCTCTTGCGGCGGGTTTTAACCAGACCCTGGCGCTGATCCTGCAGATTGTCACAGTCACCTTTGTGCTGATTGTGGTTGTTGAGATCACACCGAAGGTGTTCGCTTTGAAGCAGAATGAGGGCTGGGCGCTACGTGCTGCCGGGATTATCCGGATTGTGCTGACCCTGCTCTGGCCGGTCAATCGGCTGCTTGTGGGGTTTGTCGAAGTCGCCGCAAAACTGCTGGGGGTGGAAGCGACACGAGTCCTGTTCAGCGAGGAGGAGTTGCGTACCCTGGCCGAGGTGAGCGAGGAGCACGGCATTTTGGAAGAAGATGAGCGGGAGATGATCCACTCCATCTTCGAGTTCGGGGAGACCGAAGTCAGCGAGATCATGGTGCCACGCATCGACATGGTGGCGATCGAGCAGGATGCACCGATCGAGGAAGCTATCGCCCTGGTGCGTCAGCGCGGGCATTCACGGATCCCGGTCTATCGCAACGATGTCGATCATATTGTCGGCATCCTCTACGCGAAGGACCTTATCGGACGTGACACCAACGGCGACAAACCGAAATCGCTTGCCGAGGTGACACGCGAGGCCTTTTTTGTCCCGGAGGGCAAGAGGATCAGCATGCTGCTGAAAGAGTTCCAGCGGCACAAAGTGCATATGGCGGTTGTTGTGGACGAGTACGGCGGCACGGAAGGACTTGTCACACTTGAAGATATTATTGAAGAAATCGTGGGTGAAATCCACGATGAATTCGATACGGAAGAGGTAGTGTTTCGCCCTCTCGATGATGGCGATTTCCACGTTCTCGCAAAGATGGAGGTCTCGGATTTTAACCGGGCCATCGGCGAGGACGTGGTGCCGACCGACGACGATTACGATTCGCTCGGCGGCTTCATCTTCTCCCTCGCGGGAGAAGTGCCCTCACCCGGCCAGACCTTCTATCACAAGGGGTGGCGATTTATGGTGAAGTCGGTGGAGGGCAATCGAGTGGTATCGGTCCGGGTTCACCCGCCCGCGGATGTGGAGGAGGACTCCCCCGCGGAACCGGCCGAACGCTCAACACGGGGGACCGCCTGATCGGGCGCTGTTCCCCCTTGAACCCTGCTGACGGGTTGCGGATACTCGTCGGCGGAAGCCGATATATCCCATGAAAAGTGCTGCACCGTCGACTGTTGTCGACCGGGATATTCTCCCGTTTGTTCAAAAACCGCAGCGTTATGCAGGGCTCGAGCTGAACAGGATTGTGAAGCGAGAGGCCGAAGTGCGCTGGGCGCTGGCTTTTCCCGACTTGTACGAGATCGGGATGAGCTGGCTTGGCCTGCAAATTCTCTATCACCGGATCAACAGCAGCCTTACGGAAGTCGCCTGCGAAAGAGTGTTTCTTCCCGCGGATGATGCCGCAGCACGTTTCCGCGCCCTCGGCCTGCCCCTGTGCACACTTGAAACCCGCACGCCCCTGCCTGAGGTGGACATCCTCGGGATCAGTCTTTCCTACGAGATGGCGATGCCCGGTGTCCTTGAAATCCTGGACCTCGGGCGGATTCCGCTGACCTCCTCCCAGCGCGGCGAAGGTGACCCGATTGTCATCGCCGGCGGTCCTGTGATGTACAACCCGGAACCGCTCGCGGACTTTCTCGATCTGGTGGTGATCGGCGAGGGTGAGGAAGTGGTGGTCGAAATCAGCCGGATCGTGCTGCGTGGGAAACGAGAGGGCTGGGGACGTGCGCAGATTGTAAGCCGTCTCGCCGATTTACCGGGCGTTTATCGCCCCGGTGCGCATGGGGTTGTTCAAGGCAGGGACGGCCGTCTGCTTGTCGGGAACGGGAAAGTTGGAAAGGTATCTCTTGTCCACGGGCTTACCGTGCCTGTGCTTCTGCCCGAATACTACCCCTCCGCCCCACTATTGCCCTTGACCGAAGTAACCTTCGACCGGCTGTCGCTGGAGATCATGCGGGGCTGTACGCGCGGCTGTCGGTTCTGCCAGGCGGGGACGCTGTACCGACCCGTGCGGGAACGGCTGGTCTCGGACATTGTGGAGCAGGCGATCGCCAATGTGGCGGCTACCGGGCATGAAGAGCTGAGCATCACCTCGCTCTCGACCTCCGATTATGGCGCGCTGCCGGAGCTGATTCCCGCCTTGCAGGAGGCATTTGCGGGAGGCAACATCTCTCTCGCCTTCCCCTCTCTGCGGCCGGACTCATTCACACCCGAAATGGCAAGAGCGTTCCCTGAAGGACGCAAAGGCGGGATCACCTTTGCTCCGGAGGCGGGCACCCAGCGTTTGCGTGATGTGATCAACAAGAACTCCCGTGAAGAGGATTTACTCCGCGCGACCGCGCTCGCGTTCAGCGAGGGGTATACCTCGGTCAAGCTCTACTTCATGATCGGGCTGCCCGGGGAACGGGAAGAGGACCTTCACGGCATCGCTGACCTGGCGGCGTGTGTGCTGAAAACACGCGTTTCTTCCGGACAGAAGGTGAGTGTGTCGGTCAGCCCCTTCGCACCCAAGCCGCATACTCCCTTCCAGCGTGTCGCTCAGGATCAGGTCGACCTGCTGAATGCGAAGCTGAGACTGCTGCGAGAACGCTTTCGCGGCATACCTGTCCGATTCACCGGGCATGACCCGGTCAGCTCGCTTTTCGAGAGTGCCCTGGCACGCGGTGACAGGCGTCTCGGTGCGGTGCTGCAGAATGTCTGGCGTTCGGGAGGAAAACTGGAGGCCTGGAACGATCGCTTTTCACCCGAAAGGTGGTACCAGGCGTTCCGTGACGCAGGGCTCGATCCGGAGAGCTATGTGGCGGAGATTCCCGGCGAGTCGCCGCTGCCCTGGGGGCATGTGAGCAAGGGAGTGAGCAACCGTTTCCAGCAGGTAGAGTCGCTGCGTTCGGAGCGGGAACGAGGTACTCCGGATTGCCGTGAGGGACGCTGCCAGGGCTGCGGCCTGATGGAGTTCATCCCGGAGGGGGAGCGTGTCTGCAACCTCTATCCCGCCACACAGAGTGCGCCGCAGCCAGCGCCGCAGAGAACAGTGCAGGGAGAAATCCAGTGCGTGGCACGTGTCCGCTACCGTCGCCGCGAAACCATGCGCTGGACAGGGCACCTGGACATGGTCCGTCTCTGGGGCAGGCTGCTCAGGCGATCAGGGCTGCCCATGGCCTATTCGCAGGGGTTTCATCCCCACCCACGGCTCGCCTTCTCGCCACCACTGCCTGTCGGCTTATGCAGTGAGGACGAGTATGTTGATATCGAGCTGACCGCTTCGGTGACTGCCGATCAACTGGTGGAGGGAATCAGCTCATGTGCGCCGGAGGGATTGGAGGTACTCGAGGTGGCTGTTTCCTCGAACAGGCAGGACTCCCTCGCGGCACGTGTCGAACGAATGGAGTACCGTCTGCCAAAACCGAATGGTGCCACGGAGAACAGGCTGCGCGCTTTTCTGGATGCCGGGCAGTACCTGGTTGAGCGTCGAAAGGGTGAACGGAGCCGGCAGGTGGACATTCGTCCCCTGGTGGAAAAGGTCGACCTATCCCGCGAGACGGACCTGACGGTTCGTCTGAAGGTGGAAAACGGCTCCACGGCCCGTGTGGAAGAGCTGGAAGCGGCCTGGGGATATGAGGATGAGTGGCGCGGCCGGGCTGTCCGGACCGCGATGCTGATAGAGTGTGACAAGGGATGGTGTCGTCCGATCGACACCATTACCGATGAGCTTACAAGGGTGAAAGGGGTGGCCGGGTGAAAAAGGAGATTGTGATCAACACCTCCACCGCTGAAACTCGCATTGCCCTTCTCGAGGACGATCAACTTGCGGAAGTCTTCGTTGAACGTCCCGAAAACGAGCGTCATGTCGGAGATATCTATCTCGGACGGGTGAGAAAAGTGCTCAATGGAATCTCGGCGGCATTTGTCGACATCGGGTGGGAGCAGGATGGGTTCCTGCATTTCAACGATGTCGGCAGCCTGTACGAGATGGATGAAGGGGATGTGGAGGCGGAAGGCGGGTCGGGAGGCAAAGCAGGGAATGGAAACGGGGGTGGGCGAGGGCGCAATCCCGCACAGGTTAATTTGCGTGCAGGTCAGGAAATCCTGGTCCAGATCACCAAAGAGCCGATCGGCGGGAAGGGACCACGGGTTACCAGCCAGGTATCGCTACCGGGACGGTTTGTTGTCCTCGTTCCCAATGAAGAGTTGATCGGTGTTTCACGCAAGATCGCTGATCCGAAGGAGAAGCGCCGGCTGAAGAAACTCGGTCGGGACCTTAAAGACTACGGATACGGCTTGATCATCCGCACCGTCGCACAGGAGAAAGATGACGAAACCCTGCGTGCGGACATCGAGAAACTGGTGACCAGTTGGCAGAAGATCGAGAAGAAGGTCAAAACCGCCACCGCACCCAGCCTGATCTACAAGGAGGTCTCCCTCGCCTCCAGCGTGATTCGCGACCTGTTCGGGCCGGACATCGACCGTGTGGTGGTCGATTCGAAGCAGCACTTCAAAGAGATTGTCAACTACCTCGAGGGGGTTTCCCCGACCCTGGTCGACCGGGTGGAACTCTACCAGCAGAAGGTTCCGATCTTCGACCATTTCCAGATTGAGACGGAGATCGAGAAGGGGATCAGGCGTAAAGTTTTCCTGCCCGGCGGCGGGTACATCATCATCGAGCACACCGAGGCGATGGTTGTGGTGGATGTGAACAGCGGCCGTTTTGTGGGTAAACAGAATCACGAGGAAAACAGCCTGAAGGTGAACCTCCGCGCGGCACGAGAAGTGTGCCGACAGCTGCGGCTGAGGGATATTGGCGGGATCATCGTCATCGATTTTATTGACCTCTGGGATGAGAAGAACCGGAAGAAGATCTATGACGAGGTCAAGAAAGAGCTGAAACGGGACCGCGCGAAGGTGGATGTTGCACCCATCGGTGCTTTCGGGCTGATGCTGATGACTCGTCAGCGGATCAAACCCTCTCTGCTCTTTACGTTCAAGGAGCCCTGCCCCACTTGTCACGGCACCGGCATGGTCGCCTCGAAGGAAACCGTGGTGACCGAGCTGGAAAGGTGGCTGGCGAGGTACTTGCAAAGGACCGGGAAACGGCGGGTGCGGGTTGCGCTTCATCCCGATCTGCACGCCTTCCTGACCCAGGGGGGATTGAAGAGCCGGATCAATCGGATCATGCTGCAAAAGCGTATCCTGATCCGCCTGACTCTGGATCCTTCGCTGCCACCGACGGAATTTAAGGGCTTCACAGCTTCGGACGGACAGGATGTGACTACTCAGTACAGGCAGTGAGCCCCGTCTCTGCTGACTTGCCTGAGGTCTGTTTGCATCGTAACTTCTGACGATTTGTTAGCTGGGCCTATCGGTTCGGTATCTCGAACTGTGGTCAGGGTCGGGCGCCGTGATATGGGGCGCAGATGCAATGATCCGGATTGGTGGGGGGCAAATGACGCCCGATCCGGGGGGAACCAGCAGTGCTCGGAGGATGCAGGATGTCACCACACAAGCCAAGAATGACCGAGCTTAGTCCGAATATGGAGGACTACCTCGAAACGATCTACCTGCAGGATGTGGAAGGTCAATCCGCCAAGGTGAAGAACATTGCCGACGCCATGGGGGTTTCGAAACCTTCTGTGACCGAGGCGCTGAGTGTGCTGCAGGACCGTGGGCTCGTGTTGCATCAGAAGTATGGTGACATCGAACTGACCGAGAAGGGGCGGGTCACCGCCGAAGAGATTTACCACCGACATCAGCTTTTCCACGAGTTTTTTCTCACCGTACTCGGTGTCTCGCCGGAACAGGCGGAAGATGATGCCTGCAAGGTGGAGCATCTCGTCAGTGACGAAACCACCAACCGTGTCGAGGCGCTGCTCGACTTTCTGAAGAATTCAGACGACTTGCTGAAATCCATCCACGATCGAATCGGTCGATAGAACAGCCTGGCGATAGTGTCTTAGCGTGGCAGATATGGCCCGGACAGCACAAGTTTGGGCTCTCACAAGAATTTGTGCGGCTGTCTCTCGCTAATCAGGTTGTCAGGATCGCCTGGAGCCCGTTAGTCTCCAGGGGTCTCTTCCAGTGCTGCGGCAGGTCTGCAGCGAAGCGGTGACCTGCGGCGATTGCCAGTCTGCTGACACGAAGACTGGCTACAAAAATCCCGGCTTGCAGGCCAAGCCGGGGCACACGTCACGTCTCACACCTCATACCTCACCATCCGTTACATCATTCGGCCGAGGATCGCACTTTTCAACATTTTGTAACGTGTCGCCAGCAGCTTACTGGTCATTGCGAACATGATCTGGTTGGTCGCCATGTCGGACATTTCCGTATCGATGTTCACATTGTTGACCCCGTTCAGATTCGGTTCGTCACTAAGGTGAATCTCAGGGGTGACACGGTCCAGGCTTTTCAGCCCTCCCATCACCGGCACATGGGAGGAGTGGGAACGGACCATGGCGGAGCCACGGCGATCCAGCGCCTTCGTCAGCTCGTCCTCAAAGGCTACTTTGCGCGCCGTATAGCCAGGCGTTTCCGAGTTGGCGATATTCGCCGCCTGGACTTTTTGACGCAGGGCGTAGGCATCCAGCCCCTTCCGCATTTCAATCATCGCATCCATGCGACGAAAGAAGAACGATTCGACTTTGTTCGCGGACATGGCATTCCCTCAGTTATACCCGAAGTAAGTAAGCAACTCCTGTGCCGGATGTACGCATGAGGCGGGCAACCGGGAGATCAGGCTATCTCCTGAAATCACAGTGAGTTCGGGCGACGATGGCTGTTCATGGGAAGAACGGATCGGAGTGCATTTCATGGGGAAGGGGACAAAAAATGCCGGGACGGTAATCCTGTCCCGGCAGACTTGCAAGCCCAAAGGGGTTACTTCGCGGCGGTTTTCTTCTTGCGCGGGCCACGGCGACGATCTTTCTTGGATTTCTTCGTGCTCTCGAGCTTCTCGTTGAAATCATCGCCATCAAACATGTAAACCATGCTTTCGCCTTTGCCACTCGAGAAGAATGGGATATCAAGACGCTTGATCATCTTACGGACCTGACCAACATCCAAACCCATGGTCTCCGCATACTTACGATCACTGATGTGAGCCATCGAATCATCCTCCAATGGTTGGTTATGTCACGAAACGTAACGAATAGACTTTCATTGAGAAAGTAAGCCCTCAACTTGCGTGAGTCAAGAGGATTATGAGGGATTAAACGCCTACTTGTTTCTGGAGTGTTATCCATTTCTGCGAGCGGTGTGTTTTGTGTCTCAACAATGGCAGGTGTTTGCACTTTGAGTCTCAGCAAACTCCTGAAACATTGTATTTCGCATCGCATTCGAAATTATTAGTCTCTTACGCTCATCATGTGGTACTTGTCATGCTGTTCGAGTGCGTGGATTTCGGGGCGAGGACACACCACCTCGAAACGAGGAGAAGGATTGCGCTCAGTGGTTTCAGCATTGCAGCTGCGTTGCGGCAGCTCTTTAGCGAAGCGGAGACCTGCCGCGAGTTGAAAGAAGCTAAGACGTTCGAGAACACCCGTCGTCCCTTTCTGAAACCATCCAGCACATTTGGATTCAGCGAAACGAGAGTCTCTGCAAGATGTCTGTTTTTGGCGATCAAGTCGCGTCAGGAAACGTCACTTCGTTCCGCCTCCTGGCGAAATTGACCGCTGATTTCCATTTCCAACAATCCCTGGTGCAGGTCACGCATTTACTTCATAAGGGGAAACGTGTATTTTCCTGCACGCAACCGTATCAGAGGAGGTCGAAAGCGGACCGATGCAGTCGCCACTCGCCATGAAGGATGAACTCGAAGAGTTCCTCTCCCACCTCGCGCTGGAACGTTCCTACAGCGAGAACACAGTTACGGCGTATCGGCGGGATCTGACCCGTTACCTCAGCGATTTGGCGTCCCGGGATGTTGCAACCCCCAACGATATCAGCCGGATGGTCGTCACCTCCCACCTGAGTCTATTGCGTGACCTCGGTCTTGCCGACACGACTGTCGCGCGGTCTGTCAGCGCCATCCGTCATTTCCACCGTTTTCTGCTTCGTGAATCGCTCGCATCATCCGACCCGACAACGCACTTGCGTCAACCGCGCCGGGCACAACGTCTCCCGACCTGCTTAAGCGTGGCGGATGCCGAGCAATTGATGGAAGCACCCGATGTCTCCACACCCCTGGGAGTACGGGACCGTGCCATGCTGGAGTTGCTCTGGGCCTGCGGGTTGCGTGTCAGTGAGCTGATCGGGTTGACCCTTTCCGACACTGCCTGGGAGGATGGATTTATCCGTGTCTTTGGCAAGGGATCGAAAGAGCGGCTGGTGCCGGTCGGGTCGTCAGCGGTTCACTGGGTGCGGGATATTTACCTGCTCGACGGAGGACGTGCGCGTCTCGCTGCGGGACGTGGCCTGGACCGTAACTGCCTCTTCCTGTCACGGACCGGTCGACCTATGACACGCGATGCTCTCTATAAAATCATCCGGGGCTATGCGAGCAGGCTGGGGCTTCGGGTGCATGTCACACCGCATGTTTTCCGTCACACTTTCGCCACCCACCTCGTGGAAGCCGGCGCCGATCTAAGGGCGGTGCAGGAGATGCTGGGTCATGCCGACATTTCCACCACCCAAATCTACACCCATATGGAACGACTGACCCTGCAGCAGGAACATCGTGATTTTCACCCACGGGGGTGAGATGAATCTCGAAGCACCCGCGGTGAGCGTGGAGCACTTTAATCGTAGCGAGGTAAGTGTAGAACTTTAGATGAAATGAGGCTGCAGTCGGTAGCTGGAAGAGTGTAAGTCACACCGGGGTTTTAACTGTCGTGCGGCGGGTTTTCAATCCGGCCGCATTTTTGTTGCAAGAAAGCTGAATCCCGAGTAACATTACCAACGCTTACGTGCCGGACCTGCCACAAACCCAGCCGAAAGAAGCGCGCGCAATCCTCGGAAACAGCTCGGTAATGCCCGACTGTCTGGAAGCGTTTTCCGTGTCCATCACAGCAGCGAGGAAGCGAGGTCCGAAAGCTCGCTGCGTTCCCCCTTTTCCAGGGTGATGTGAGCGTAAAGTTCCTGTCCTTTCATCCTGTCGATCAAGCGGGTCAATCCATTGGAACGGCTGTCCAGGTAAGGGCTGTCGATCTGGTGCGGATCTCCGGTGAGGACGATCTTCGTTTCCTCGCCGGCGCGTGTGATGATGGTCTTCACCTCGTGTGGCGTGAGGTTCTGCGCCTCATCCACAATGAAGAATATGCGGTTCAAGCTGCGTCCACGGATGTAAGCGAGAGCGTTGATCTTCAGCTTTTCAGTCTCAAGCATCTTCTGCAAAGCCTGGTAAGCGGGATCGTTGTGTTTGTATTGTCCGCGGATCACCGCCAGATTGTCCCACAAGGGCTGCATGTAGGGGTCCAGCTTTTCATGGATGTCGCCCGGCAGGTAGCCCAATTCCTGTCTGCCGAGAGGGACCACCGGACGCGCCAGGTAGATCTGTTCGTACTTACGGCGTGACTCCAGCGCACCCGCCAGCGCCAGAAGCGTTTTCCCAGTGCCGGCTTTGCCCGAAAGGGTGACCAGCTTGATGTCGGGGTTGGTCAACGCATCCAGGGCGAAGGTCTGCTCGCTGTTACGAGGCATGATGCCATACCCGCTGCGCTTTTCGATCCGGACCAGGGATTTGCTGCCCGCGTCATAACGTGCCAATGCGCTGCGTCCATCCCCTTTGAGTATGAAATAGGCATTCGGGTGGGGCGCCTCAACACCCAGTTCCTCAATCGGAACCTGGAAAGGCGTCTGGTAGAAGCGGTCGATCAGGATGCCATCCAGATGCTCGATCTCAAATCGGCCACGGTAGAGTTTGTCCAGCGCCGGCACTTTGTCGTTCTCGTAATCTTCCGAGAGCATACCGAGCGCGCGTGCTTTCAGGCGGAGGGAAACATCCTTGCTGACCAAAACCACTTCACGGTCGGGGTTGGCGTCACGAAGCTTGCAGGCTGCAGACAGGATACGGTGGTCCGGAGAATCCTGCAGGAAAGTATGGGCGACACTGGGGTGCAGTGTGCCGCCCACAATGACACGGAGCCTGCCGCGATTCTCCCCGAGGGGAACCCCATTTTCGCCGGTCATGCTGCCATGGGGGGCGAGTTCATCCAGGTGACGTGCAATCTCACGAGCATGGAAATTGAGGGTGTCCTGCCCCTTCTTGAATTTGTCCACCTCTTCAAGGACAGTGATCGGGATCGCCAGGTCGTGTTCTTCGAAACGGTTGATCGCGGTTGGGTCATGCAGGAGGACGTTGGTGTCGAGCACAAACAGCTTCGCCCCGATCTCCGAGGAAGTGAAATGGAGGCTGCTGATCGCCGGAGTCACGTTTTGCCCGTGTGACCGGGTGGCGCTGCTGGCACCATTTGTGCCGTTCCCGCCATTGGTTTTCACCGGGATGGTAACAAGGGATTGTTTTGTCTTCTTTGTCGAGCTGCGTTTTTCGAGAGTGGTGGGCCTCCCTTCAGTGGTTGTCTCTCGCTTCGAGGATGCGCCGCTCGAACGCTTCTTCTCCCCATTGGCAAGCGCCAGCTTCGCCACTTCTGCCGCGCTTTTGGGAGTTGAACGCTTTTTTCGACCGGGAGAAGGAGTGCGTGATCTGCTCATGCCACCTTCCAAGTGTTGGTTGACGGGTTGAAAGCAGTGTGATGTTCCAACCTTTTCGCGTTGAGATTCGCGTATCTGTAGAATAAACAGTTGGCTGGGAAAGCGGAGTGGTGGGTTTAGTCTGACAGATCATGACGACCGGCGCCGAAATGGAGCGACAGTTCCCGATCGAACCGTGAGGGTGTCGATCCAGAGGTGAGTCTCTGAAGATGGTAAAGGCTCCTGCCGGAATCATCAGGCCTCTCCTCGTCTTCCTCCGCCCCACTTCAAACTATCACCCCGCTGAGAGACAGCACAAGCATTGCTTTCGCCCTGTGGAAAATTTCCCTCCAAGCGAGAAGCACGTGCCGATGGTGTTGAAAAAGTGAGCGGCGGAGAGGGTTGTGAGGGAGGTGCAGGGGGAGAACGAGTACGGCGGACACCCTCTCAGGCTCCGCCGTTCTCGCTACCTGCTTCGCATCCTGGTCTATCGGATGAGTGTCACTTTGCGCATCGTACGCCACTGTCCCGCCTCGACCTGGAGGAAATAGAGGCCGCTCGCTAAGTTGTGAGCGTTGAATGCGTACGTGTGATGCCCAGGCTGCACAAGGCCTGGGCTGTATGCGGCAACTTGCCTTCCGAGAAGGTCGAACACCGCGATGTTCACCACACTCGCCTGCGGCAGCGAGTAACGAACCGTCATCTCCGCATTGAAGGGGTTGGGATAGGCGGCAACCGCAAAGTCTGAGGGCAGCAGCGATTCTTCGCCTGCTGAGCTTCCCTGCACGACAACCGTCCACTCCTGCCCCACCCAGGGTGTCTCGCCGGGGGTTTCGTACCAGGCGACACCTTCGACTGTGAATGTCCCCTCAGTGGCGAAGTGGATGGAGGTTGACGAGGAGAGCTCATCAGGGATGTTGACACCGTCCAGACGCCAGTAATAGAGCAGCTCCGCAGGCTCACCGTTCAAACCTGCCGTGATCGAGAAATCGACCGTCTCGCCATCCATGGTGAACACGGTATCCACCTCGGGGGCATAGCCAAGAATTTCCGGCCAGGGCGGCGAAACAACCGAAATCGCCCAGGAATGCTCGATGCTGTCGCCAGCCACATCGGTGACAACAATACGCAGGGTCGTTTCGGTCGTGTTGTCATGGCCGAATGAGGTGACAATCGTAGATCCTGTGCCGATCGGATTCTCGGGAGCCACGACGTCATGCCAGGCGTAAGTTAGTAATCCGTCATCGCCATCCGGGTCGGAGGCCTCGACCGAGAAGGCATAGGACTCGAAACGAATGACTGTAAGCTCATCGGTATCAGGTGAAAGCGAAATGAAAATCGGCGGCTCGTTTTCGCCTTCTCCATCCCAGAAGGGCTCCCAGGTCACCAGACCTTTTGTGGCATCATCGGTCTGATCGAAAATCCAATCGGCGATATCAGCCGGATCGGTGCTGCCCCAGTAGTTGTTCTGGGCAAGGACAGCGAGCTCCGAATTGTTGTAGAGCCCCCAGGTCGACCCGCTATTGCCGTTGTCGTAGATCCGATTGAACCCCTCGCTGTGATAGTCGGTGGCGTTCACATCGCCGAAAATGACATCGACCGGGTTGGCAGCCGTGCCGCTGGGGACTGTGATCCCCCACCAGTTTCCGGTGATCTCGTTGTAGCTGGCGCGAACGGTTCCGCCTGCATAGATCGAAATGCCCGAGCCGGAGACCGCCGGATTGCTGTAGGCTGTGTTGTCACGCAGGATGCAGTCGGTGATCTCGGCGTAGGCGTTCCCGCCCTGGACATTGATCCCGAATGCGCACCCCTCGATGGTCGTGTTGCTGATGGTCGCGGTCTGGGACGCGCCCAGCAGGTTCCAGACTGCGATGCCACCTGAACGATTGTTTGGCATGCCGGAGATGTAGCAACCGTCGATGATCGCCACATTCTCGCCCTGGGTACCAATGGTGACGGCCGTCTTGCCACTGTTGGGAGTGGCGAGGTTGTTCCGGATCATGGACGAGTTCATGAGTGTGAGGGTGGACCCCAGGTTGGCGGTCATCGTGTACTCATGGTTGTCGTGGAACAGGGTGTTCTGGATGACCAGGTTGCCGCCGCTGACACGCGCCGCGTAGCCGGGCCAACCGGTGAGACGGCAGCCGTCAAGGACAGCGCTGCCGTTAAGGACACGGACTCCGTCGTCGATGCCGTCTGCGCCGTGCCCTTCCAATACGACACGCCACAAGTAGAGCCTGCCTCCCTCCTCGACCTTAAACCCACCTGCGCCGTCCCCACTGACCAGGTCCTCACCGGAGATACGGACCGAATCCTCCGGTGCGCCCTCCGGGTCGCCCACGGTCAGTGCGCCGAAGATCGAGATGTCCTGACCCGGGCTGACCGCATCGATATGCAGGTTGTCAAAAATGGTCACACTATCGCCGGCGGCGATGGTGATGGTTTCTGTCGACAGGTAATGTTGTGCCTCTTCAACCCAGACAATGACCGCTCCTGCATCTTCGGCCATCTGCTCCATGGTCCAGACAACACCGGTCCCCGGCGTTGTGTAGCCCAGCGCCGCGAAGGGCAGAAAACTAACCGTGAGTAGGAATGCGCAGGCAGTACTGAAGCGAACCGTTTGCATGAGACCCTCCATGTGAAAAAAGTGTGTTGTTACGATCCTTTAAGGTAGGAAGCCAGCGTGAAACCGGCAACGGCAGATCGCGGGAGTTGGTGCCATCATGGACCAATAAATCAGTGACAGTTTCTAATTAATAAATCAGTAACTGTCACTAATTTATTTGTGCGGATATGGTGTGTTGATGTGATCCTTAAAAGTAGGCGTGAAGGGCGAACTCGACAACGGCACATTGGAGGAGTCGGTGTCACTGAGGGGGATTAATTGAGCGACAACTTCTCACCAAAAAAATCGGTAACTGTCACTGATTTATCGTTGGTAGAAACTCAGTAAATACAAGATTATCCGAAATCATAAAGGGCAGCTCAGGGGGAGTTTTGAGCTAATTTTGGAGGCTCCAAAAAACAGTGACAGTTTCTGATTAAATAAATGAGTAACTGTCACTGGTTTTTCTGTCATGGCTCTGTCGGACGATATGGAATAGCGGGCAGCTTCCTGTGTAGCTTTCCTTGTGGACAGCGATGTCCGAACCTGCTACAGGAGAAACCCATGAATCGCCTCCGTCTTGCGGGAGTCCTTTTTATGGTCTCGCTTTCGCTTATTGGCTCGCTTCCCCTCGCTTATGCCTCGGGCGAAGCCGTTCCGTATTCCAGGAATCCGGTCGCTGACGACGATGCTGTGGTAACTGCGGGCCGTGCGCGATTCACCGTTCTGACCCCGTCACTCCTGCGTCTCGAATGGTCTCGTTCGCGCAATTTCGAGGATCGTGCCTCGTTCATGGTGGTCAACCGGCAATTGCCTGTTTCTTCGTACAGGGCAGCCACTCGTCGCGGTTGGCTGACCATCGAAACTGACAGCCTGATCCTGCGTTACCGGGTCCGTGGGGGCGCATTCTCCAGCGAGAATCTGTTCATCGAGCGGAAGGGCGAAGGGCTGCCTGTCACCTGGCATCCGGGGATGGAAAACACAGGCAACCTGGGTGGGACTGTCCGCACACTGGACATGGTTTCCGGCGCCACTCCCCTGGACCCGGGCGTACTCTCCCGCGATGGCTGGACCCTGATCGATGATTCCCGCACTCTCCTGCTGCATGGTGAGCCGCCCTGGCCGGTACCTCGTCCTGATCCGGACGCGATCGACTGGTACTTCTTCGGTCATGGACGCGACTACTCTTCTGCATTACACGACTACACGGCAATCAGCGGTTCGATCCCCCTTCCGCCACGCTGGAGCTTCGGGGCGTGGTGGTCTCGTTACTGGGACTACTCCGCAGAGGAGCTGGAGCAGCTGGTGCAAGAGTTTGATGAGTACGATGTCCCGCTTGATGTGCTGGTCATTGACATGGACTGGCACCAGGAGGGTTGGACCGGCTACACATGGAACCGTGAGCTGTTCCCGGACCCGGATGCTTTCCTCGCCTGGGTGCATGAACAGGGGTTGCACACCACGCTGAACCTGCATCCGCATGACGGTGTCCGTCCTCACGAGGAAGCCTTCCCGGCGATGGCTCGTGCACTCGGACTTGATCCTGATTCGATCGACCATATCCCCTTCGACATTGCCGATCCTGACTACATGCGAGCCTATTTCGAGCTGCTGCATCACCCCCTCGAAAGGCAGGGTGTTGATTTCTGGTGGATCGACTGGCAACAGGGCGAGGAGTCTTCGATCCCGGGACTCGATCCGCTTTTCTGGCTGAATCATCTGCACTGGAAGGACATGGAGAATCGTCAGTGGGAGAGCGGCAGACGTCCCCTGATTTTCAGCCGTTGGGGCGGGCTCGGCAGCCACCGATACCAGATCGGTTTTTCCGGCGATACCTACAACAACTGGGAGTCGCTCGCCTTCCAACCCTACTTCACATCAACCGCTGGAAATGTAGCCTATCCCTTCTGGTCGCATGACATCGGCGGCCATCAGCCGGGACCGGTGGATGGAGAACTTTACGCTCGCTGGATTCAATTTGGACTGCTGAATCCCTACCTGCGCACCCATGCGACGAAAAATCCCGGCGCCGAAAGGCGAATCTGGGCATTCGGAGACGAGGTTTTCCATGTCGCACGGGAAGCCTTCCGTCTCAGGTACTCCCTGATTCCCTACATCTACAGCACAGCTCGCCAGGTGCATGACACATCGCTGCCGATGCTGCGTCCGCTCTATTACCACCACCCCGACCTCGAGGAGGCCTACAGACACCCGGGCGAGTACTACTTCGGGGAGTCGCTTCTCGCCGCGCCGGTGACTCGTCCGCGAGATCCAGCGAGTCGGACAGCGGCAAGCAGCATCTACCTGCCACCGGGAAGCTGGCATCACTGGTACACAGGCGAGCGGTATGTGGGTGGGGGGATCCTGCACACGATGACCCCGCTGGATCAGATTCCCCTCTTTGCCCGTGCGGGTGCAATTATTCCGCTGACCCCGCCGGCGAGGCGGATTGGCACACATGCGCCCGAACAGATCACCTTCCGTGTCTTCCCCGGCGAATTGGGAGCGTTCAGCCTGTACGAAGATGACGGAATCAGCGCCGCCTACTTGCGTGGCGAATCGGCACGCACGCCTGTAACCATGAACCGTCACGCCTCCGGGGTTGATGTGGAGATTGGCGCAACGGAGGGCAGCTATGACGGCATCCCGGAAGTGCGGGAGTACTCAGTCGAGCTGCTGGATGTCGGCCCGCCGAATCGTGTGCTGATCAATGGCGAGCCATTGCCACGTGTGAGCGAACGCGCGAACGCCACCGGTGCCGCCTGGTGGTATGATCCCCAACTCTTAGCGGCAGTTGTGCTCCTGCCTGAGCAGGAGGTTCGTGCAGCGCGAGCCCTGACCTTTACACTGCCGGATCAAACCGGCTACCTCCTGCCCGGTTTGCGTGGTCGGCTGGACCTTGTCGCTCAGTTGGTCACCCTTTACGCGAACCATGCACCCGCCTCCGCGGTGGACCTGCTGCTGCGACGAGAAAAGCTCGCCGATTCCCTCTCCACAACCGCAGAGGCACTGCAGCTCGCCCATGAAGTGGAAAGGGGGTGGAGTGACCTTGCCGCCGCTTTCAGCACTGCGCAGGTTGAGGTGGAGCTTGCACGTGAAGCCTTCCTCCGTATGCATGGCCTCAGTGTTGACTGGCAGGTTGCGGCAGATGAAACGGGTGTCACCGCGAAGGTTGAGATCACGCTGCTGGAAGAGCTCCAGGGCGTGAGTGCATCGGTCACCTTTTCAACTCCCGATGGATGGGAAGTGGCTGATGAGGAAATCACCGGTCGCCGAGAACTGCCATCACTGACGCCTGTCCGTTTTGCCAGGAGCTGGCGTGGCGGGCAAACTGCTGCGCCTGCGCGTGTGGTCGCTGAGGTCCTGCTTGCGACCAACGCTGGCGAATTCAGCCTGCCTGTCGAGACGGTTCTCTTCCCCTCCATTGGCCTCTGGAGTGTCATCGGTCCCTTCGACAACCCGGGCAGGCATGATCTGAGCTACCCCTTTGGCCCTGAATCCACCCTTGCCCAGGAAGTGTACCATGAGGGCAAGGAGGGGAGGGCGATCACCTGGCAGGTTGTAGAACGTGACGCAACCTCCGACTCCGGGTTGCTCGATGAGTTTGTGGTGGACCTGCAGGAGCTTTTCGGTGGATACACCGAGGATGCTGTGGCATACGCGCTTGTGCTGGTGGATTCACCGGAGGAGCGGAGTGCGATGCTTGCCCTCGGCTCCGATGACGGTGCTAAAGTGTGGCTGAATGGCGAAGTGGTGCATGAGAATGAGGTGGGCAGACCCTACACCAGCCAGTCGGACAAGGTCCAGGTAAAGCTGCTTCAAGGGGAAAACAGCCTGTTGTTGAAGATCAGCCAGGGCAATGGAGGGTGGTCATTCGGCGCACATTTGCTTGATGAGAAGGGAGACGTGTTGACGGATTTGCTTTACCGGGTAAAGTGAGACGCTCAGGCTTTCGGAGGCGAGTCTACTCGGTACCTGTACCAGTAAGGTCGTGCCGTCTGAAATCCACGGCTAACGATACACAAGGCTGCTGGGTGCGGTGCCTGTCAGGCACTGGGGAGTGAGCGAACAGCTCGGGGCAGCCCCGGCTCACAAGCACGTAGCACATTGCATTATCAACCCTCACAGCGTCCGGCTATTTCCTCTCCTACCCACAAAACCCTACCTTCGCAGGAAACGGTCTGTCCACTTTCGCGGGGTAGCGTGTGCCACGGATTCTCTTCATCGACGATCAAATCGATACGATGTCACCGCTGCTCTCAATGGTGCGCAACCTGCTGCCGGAGATGGAGATCCACACCGCCGATTCAGGAATGCAGGGCCTTCAGTTGGCGGGCAGGATCAACCCCGATATGATCTTCCTCGACATCGCCATGCCAGGGATGGACGGTCTTGAGGTCTGCAAAAGCCTGCACATGGATGCTGAGACCTGCAACATTCCAGTGCTGTTCCTCAGTTCCCTCGATCTGAGCATGCGTGAGCAGCTCGCCGCACTTGACATGGGTGCAGTCGATTTCCTTCGAAAACCGATCCAGGCGATCGAGTTGGCGACACGTATTCGAATCATGGCACGCCTGAATGACTATACCCATCGCCTCGAGGAGCTGGTCGAGGCGCAAACCCGGCGGATCGAGAAGCAGCGTGCCATTGCCTCCCGCACAGAACGTCTTGCCGCGATGGGCACCCTCGCCGCAGGGATTGCCCATGAGATCAACCAACCCCTGAACGCACTCAAAGTCACGGTTGACGGTTTACTCTACTGGCACGAGAGAAACAAGCCGATCAGCATTGATGAGGTGTATGATGGATTGCGATTCGTGTCGCGTCAGTGCGAGCGCATCGAGTCGATCATCCTGCATATGCGCGATCTTGTTCAACAGAACACGCACCCCTCCCTCGGCAGCATCGACATCATCAAGCCTGTCGAACAGGCTCTCTCCCTGATTGGTCAGCAATTATTCGCCCACGGTGTGAAGGTGGAGAAACGTTTCGAGCAGCCCACACTCCACGCTGTTGCCGCATCGACTCCCGTCGAACAGGTCGTCCTGAACCTGCTGAACAACAGCCTGACCGCGCTCGATCGCGTCGAACGCTCCGAGAAGCGAATTGTGATCCACATTTATCAGGAAGAGGATCAAGTTGTCCTCGAAATCTCGGATAATGGTCCGGGGATTCCGGCCGAAGATCTGGAAAATATTTTCGACCCGTTCTTCACATCAGAGTCATCCAGAGGCATGGGGCTGGGGCTTTCGATTACCCAAAACCTCGTGGTCAGCCTGCGGGGAACCCTGACCGTCCGAAACCCTGAGGAGGGCGGCGCCTGCTTTACGGTTTCCCTGCCAGCGACACTTCAGGAGGATGGGGAGGGTTGATGCGGATTCTGCTCGCAGAGGACAACCAGGAGAGCCGTGAAAGTCTGGCCACTTTCATCACCCGTCTTGGGCACGAGGTGATCGAGTGTGCCGATGGCGAAACCGCCTGGCAGACATTGCAGGCCACCCCCTGCTCGCTTGTGCTCTCGGACATCCAGATGCCCTATCTGGACGGGCAGGAGCTGCTCCGCAGGATCAAAGGCTCCCCGCAGTGCGCCTCAACCGAAGTGGTTCTCTTCACCGGGTACGGCAACATCCAGAGCGCGGTCGACGCCATGCGTGAAGGTGCGGCGGAATACCTGCTCAAGCCGATCAATGTGGAGGAGCTGTCCATCCTGATCGAACGGATAGACAGCCTGCTGACCCTTCGGAACGAACATGCCGACCTGCAGGAACATTTCGACGAGCGGGTGGATGAAGCGACACGCGACATGGCGCTCAGCCTCGCCGAAGCCCGTCAGGCGATGGCGAGAATGGCGGGGTCGACACGGATCGGAGTTCATTCGAACGCCATGGTGGAGCTGATCAATACAGCCCGGCGATTACGTGCCAATCCCGACCTCCCGGTATTGATCACCGGTGAAACCGGTACGGGCAAAGAGCTGCTTGCCAGATTCATCCATTTCGGCGAAGGGGAGAACACGGCCCCGTTTGTGGCGATCAATTGCGCTGCGCTCAATCCGAACATTTTTGAGAGCGAGCTTTTCGGGTACGAGGCGGGGGCCTTCACGGGTGGTAACCCCAGGGGGCAGGCGGGCAAACTGGAAATGGCGCGGGGCGGCTCCCTGTTTCTCGATGAAATCAGTGAAATGACCCCCGATCTGCAAGCCAAGCTGCTGCGTGTCATCCAGGAACGGGAATTCTACCGCGTTGGCGGGGTCCGCAAATTGAAGGCTGAATTGCGGATCATTGCGGCTTCCAACCGTGACCTGGGGATCGAGGTGGCGCGTGGGACTTTCCGTCAGGACCTCTTTTTCCGTCTCAATGTCGGCCTGCTGCAAATCCCGCCGCTACGCAACCAGCCGGAGGCGATACTCGGACTTGCGGAGCAGTTTCTGTTGGAACACTTTCAGGATCGTCGGACACACTTTCAGACTTTCGCCGCAGACGCAAGGACGGCGCTTACCGCGCACCGCTGGCCGGGCAATGTTCGTGAACTGCGCAATGTGATCGACCGGATGGTGCTGCTGCATGACGGGGAACAGGTGGAGGCACGTCACCTGGATTTCATCAGTGGTACACAGAAGCATGAAGGGGGCGGTCCGCTTCCCGATGCGGGCAAGGTCTCACTGCCTGCGGATGGCTTCGACCTGGACCAGCACACTCTTGAACTGGTGAAACATGCGCTTGAGATGCACAAAGGCAACCGCAGCAAAACAGCCCGCTACCTCGGTATCAGCCGCAGTATGCTTTACACCTACATGAAGAAACTGCCGGGGGGCGGGGGCATACGACCCGACTGAATGTACACGGGATCCTCACAAGCAAATGTGTGGCGATCTCTGCCCAGTCAGGTTGTCAAGATTGTCTGGAGGCCGCGCTACGCTTGCCTCTGAGCGAACTTGACCGCTCGGTTCATGCACTGATTCTCGGGAGGAGCCTGTTTCAGAAAGTCGTCACCATCGCAGGGCGAGGTTCACTCCGGGGGTGGGGTGCGCAGCATCGCCCAGTAGTGTCGGTTGCGCCCTCAGGGTCGATGCACCGAGAAGCTGGTAGTCGATCTGGGCACCGATGTAGACCGCCAGGGTTGTCGCGCCGAGCAGGAGCATCCGATTGTACCACCAGTTGTACGTGTCATATCGTTCTTCGATTCGGAAGGGATTGACCTCACGCAGGTATCGTTTCCTGGCGTCAACCGTCTCGAAAGTCGTATAGACAAATCCCCCTGCGCTGATCAGGAAACCCGTCCCCCACAGTGTTCCACGCAGTGGATAGCCCGAGGCGACAAAGCCACTTCCCGGCAGAACAAAGTTCAGGTTGGTTCCGAGGGCGTGGTGCGGGAGCCGTTCGATCTGCTGAAGCGAGGACGCGGGTTTTGCTCGTCCAGCAAGGAAATCCAGCCGTGCATTCTCAAACGCCTCGAACAGCTTGGGAGGGACATAGACATCATCGAGGGTCAGGCTGGGACGCAGGGCGAGAGTTTCGAGGAAGGCATTCCGTGCATCTGCCTCGCGTTCCGTGAGCACCCAGGCAAACCCGAGGTAGAGGTGTGCGGCGATTTTGTCAGCTTCAGGCGTTTCACGTCCCGCATGGATCATCCGCAAAGCTTCCACTTCCAACCGTGCGAAATGCCCACCCGTAAACAGGCTGTCGAGGCGCGGATTAAGGTCACCGGGACGCACCGCGGGTACCTGGCCGAGCAGTGGCAGGCTCCAGAGAAGTGTCAGGAGCACAAAGGGCAGCAACTTGCGGGTGGGTGACGGGTTCATGGCATACGGAACAGCTTCAGTACCTGTTGACGCTCCCCCTGGCGGGCAACGAGAAAATAGATGCCGCCGCCAAGCTCACGCCCGTCTTGGCGGGCGTTCCAGCTCAGGGTGGTGATCTCTCGTCCGGGTGGCAGACTCCATTGGGAGACCTGTCTTCCGAGCAGGTCAAATATACGCAGATCGAGCGGGTTGGTTGTGCCATCCGCAAGAAGCTGGATTGTCACCTCGCCGTTGGAGGGGTTGGGGTAGGCCGAAAGGCCGAATCCCTGCGGATGTTGACGTGGCGATTCGCCGGTGGTGGCGGTGCTGTGTCGTTCATAAATGGAGATGTCGTTCAGCAGCACCTTCTGCCCTGATATATTTTCGTAGGAGCCACCGAAAACGGCCAGCGTTGTATCATTTCCCCAGGGACGGGCGATCTGCGCATGCCCGGCGCGCGCTGTCTGCAAGGGCACGAAATAACCGAGCTCGAACCAGAGGCCATCGCCTCGTAACAGCTGAACGGCGGCGACTTCGCCATCCGCTGCACGGCCCCCTGTGATGACAAGCATCGGACTCTGTTGGATGACAAAGGGCGTGACCGCCATCCCGCCAACACCGACCAGCATATCACTCAGCGGCTCCCACCCTCCAGACGTCAGGCGATAACTGTCTGTCAGCGGCCAGAGCGAAAACCCGCCAAAGAGGTATGTTTCGCCATCCAGCACAGCGATGCGATGATGCGAGCGGGGTTCGGGCAGAGTGTCGCTCGTTTCGTGAACCGTTATGAGTGGGTAAGGACCTTCCTCGTCGAGTTGGATTCGATCGATACGATTATGAGGTTGCAGCGGACCGGAGGTCCCGCCGGTCACGTAGAGGGTGTCATTCAGGACCATCGCCCTCATCCCCGAGCGGGCGGGTGCAAGCGTACCAGCGATCTGCCAGGCGGGCTCGCCTGGACGCCAAATCTCCACCTCGGAGCAGTAAGAGTCGGCGTAACGTCCTCCGAAAACAAGAATCCAGCCCTGGTAGAACACAGCTTCCGGGCTGATTCGCGCCAGGTTCAAGGAGGGAGCACTACCCATCAAGAGCCAGCCGTCGAGGTTGAAGCGCACAACATCGGCTGACGCAACGGGACTGGTTGTGCCTGGTACGCTTCCGCCGATCAGGTACAGGGTGTCGCCGAGGACCACAGATGCCATGTCCGCGCGGGGGGTTGGCAGAGTGCCAATCGTCACCCATTGCTGCGCGATTGCCTGGGTGGCGAGCAGCCCCAGGGCGACAATCCCCATGATCCGACCAGTGATACGCAACCTGCAATTCCTCCAAGTGACGGACATCAGTGAGTTTCCCCCCCATTCACAGGGGCAAACCCTGTGCCTTCCTTCCGCATGTCCACGCTGATCGTCATCTCCATTCCCGGCTCGGCGGCCACTTCACGGACCACATCACCGAATTCAGGATGACTGAAACGGATGACATGCTGCCCGGGCGAGAGGTGCAGGATGCGTGTCAGGGGTGTTTCCCCGAGGGGAGAATCATCGAGATAGACCTTCGCCCAGGGTTGCGCGGCGAGGGTGATCGCGGCGACATGATCGATGAGAGCGACCTGCACTTCGGTGGTTTCACGGGCTGCAACATTGACTTGCAGGGGTATCGGGGGAAAACCGGGATTATCGAAAGTCAGCCGGACAAGCCCGGCTTCGCACTCCAGCAATGGCAATCCCGGGGTTGCACCAACACGCAATGCCTCCAGGTACACCTCCGCCCAGGGATGAGTGCGGATGAGAAGAAACCCCCTCCCCGACTGTGCAGTTACGCCCTGCTCGACTGACTCTGGAGACGGCGAGAGTGTCGAATCCCCCACCCCTTCTTCTTCGATCAGTGCGTCGTCCCGCTGATCAACTGTGCGCGGTGTGCGCAGCCCCATGCTCTCCTGTTCACTCCTCCGGTCCCGAACCCCAACGATTTGCTGGCCTTCACCGGAGTTCGCCTCCCGCTCCAAAGGTTCACCCATCCGGGTGGTAGTGTCGGGAAGGATGTCGTCCGCGAGTGAGTCTGCATCGAGCAGCTCCGCCGGACCGTTGTCGCGTCCCAGGTACCCCGGCAGCAGCAACAACAAGCCCAACACAAGCAGAGCAGCGATGGCGAGGGTGAGTCGTGCGCGTTTCTTCCGCCTCGCTGCAGGACGAGTGGTACCTCCGACCTCCTTCACCCTCGATTCCAGCAGCATGGGTTCGAGAGCATCAAGGGCCGATTTGGCCGAAACGAAACGATCCTCTGTTTTTTTTGCGAGCAGCCCGGCCAGCCAGTTGTCGAAACCTTCAGGTAGTCCGGGAATGCTCCCTTCTACGGATGGCGGGGTGTGGTGACGGACCCCTTTCAGGGTGGCGATCAGGTCATCATCACGAAATAGCGGCTGACCGGTGAGCGCCTCATGGATGAGGATGCCGCAGGAGAAGAGGTCGGAACGTTCATCCACCTGCTTGCCGGAAGCCTGCTCCGGGCTCAGGTATCCCGGTGTACCGACAACCGATCCCGGCAGGGTGTAATGGGTATCGAAGGGTCCGGTGGCCAGCCCGAAATCGGTGATCCGCGCCACCCCATCGGGGGTGACACGCACATTCATCGGACTGAGGTCACGGTGCACGACACCGACACTGTGAATGGCATCGAGCCCGGCGAGGAGGTCGCTTGCAAGCCGTAACGCCCTCTCAACCGGCAAGGCCCCTTCGCGCTCGAGCAGCTGTTCCAGGTCCTCGCCTTCGATCCACTCGGTCGCGACATAGAGCCGCTCTTCGGCTTCGCTGATCTCGAAGATGCGTGCGACATTGGGATGATCGACCGATGCCCCCAGCCGGGCTTCTCGTCGCAGACGCCCCACAAGTTCAGCGTCCTCGCGGAAGGCGGGGTTGAGCCACTTGATCAGGGTACGTCGCCCGAGAATGGTGTGGCGTGCCTCGATGACAGTCACCCAGGCACCCCGTCTCAGCTCACGGATAACCTCGTAGTGCTCGCCGATCTTCTGGCTCATGGCTGTGATCCGGAGTGAATCTGCCGCAGGTGTTTCACACCTCGAGTCCCTCCTCGCGCCATTCACGGATCAAGTTCTGCAGGTAACGGCGGCTGATCTCGAGTACACGCGCCGCTTCACTCCGGTTTCCTTCGACCTGCTTCAACACTGCCAGGATATGCCGTTTTTCAGCAGCCTTCAGGGTCAGGTCCTCCGGCCCCTCGTCCCCGTCGGCACTGCGTGTGAAAACCAGGTGCTCGGGTTCAATCACATGGCCCGGGCAAAGGACTACGGCACGTTGGACAGTTCGCTCCAGTTCACGGACATTGCCCGGCCACCGGGCCTGCACGAGCATCTCCAGGGCGGAGCGGCTGAAACGAACATTGTTGCGTCCAATACTCTCCGTGTAGCGTCGCAGTACATGCTCTGCGATCAGGGGGATGTCCTCGCGTCGGTTGCGCAGCGGTGGAATCTCCATTTCGATGCCATTAATGCGGTAGTAGAGGTCTTCGCGGAAAGTACCTTCCTTGACACGCTTTGTCAGGTCATGATGCGTAGCCGATAGGATACGGACATCAACCTGGAGGGTCCGTGTGTCCCCCACCGGCTTGAAGGTGCCATCCTGCAGCACACGCAGGAGCTTCGCCTGGATCCGTGGCGGAATGTCAGCGATTTCGTCGAGCAGGAGAGTCCCGCCGTCCGCAAGGGTGAGCAGTCCCGGCTTGTCCGTATGTGCACCGGTGAAGGAGCCCTTTTTGTGGCCGAAAAGCTCGCTTTCGAGCAACTCCTCGCCCAGGTTTCCGGCGAACAGGGCGAGGAAGGGGTGTTCGCGTCTCTCGCCGGCAAGGTGCAGCGCTCGAGCGATAAGTTCCTTGCCAGTGCCCGATTCGCCACGGATCAAGACTGGCAGATTGGTGGGCGCGACACGTTCCATCAGCGCAAAGACCTGCTCCATGCTTTTCGAAGCGCCGATGATCTCCTCGAAGGCGAAACGCCCCGCCTGCCTGCGCAGTCGGCTGTTTTCGCGGGCAAGTGCGTCGAAGGTCATGGCACGGTCGATCGCCTGTGCAGCGAGGGAACCATACAGGGAAAGCGCCGCACGGGAGCCCTCAGAGAAGTCGTTCTCACCGAGTCGGCTGTCCAGGTACATCACACCGATGATCTCATCCCCGAGACGCAAAGGCATGGCGCAGATCGAGCGGATGTCATGAATGATGACCGACCGGGAGTCGGCGAAACGGGGGTCCTGGCGTGCATCCTCCGCGATCACCGCCTCGCCGGTGGCGAGGGTCTTGTCGATGGCGCCACGGCTCACATCGCCTAACTGCTTATCCCCGGCGGGGTCAAGGCCGACAGCCTTCTGCACCTCAAGTTCCCCCGTGCTGCTGCGAAAGGCGAGGAAACCACGTTCGGCGTGGAAGGTGTCGATTGCGCTGGTCAGGATGGCTTCGAGGGTCTCGCCGGGGTCAGTCTTGTCGCGCATGACGCCGCCAATGTGCAGCAACCCCTGTAACATCGTTTCCTGCTGATCGAATGCTGGTCCACTCATCGGGCGTCATCCTGGTTCGCGGAAAGGGGCGACCCGTCAGTTCCGAACGTAGAAGCCGACCGCACGGCTGATCGACCGGTTCTGAAATTCATCCTCGGTGGTGACTGTCAGAACGTAAGGTCGGTTGTCCGGGGGCAGAGGTTGGCGGACGGTAAAGGTATCCACCGTATCCCCCTGCGCCGAGATCCGTGGGATCTGGCTCTGCTGGCTGAGGATTTCAAAACGGATGGTCGAGCCATCCTGGATCTGACGGTATATCGAAACGGTATAGCTGATGGGGAACGGGCTGGTGTCCTCACGCCAGACAATCAGAGGCTGTGAACCCACATCGGCCTGGTTGGCAGGCTGGTAGATGTTTGGCGATTGTTCGAGGACACGCACAATCGAGGAGCGCTCGCTGCGACGGATATGCCCCTTGCGGTCGTAGGCATGGATGTAGAACGGGGCGCCGGTGAAATCGTAGATCGAATAGCCGAAGTTGCCCGGGTTGAATGTGTGACTGTAGATGGCGTTGGAAATGGGGAGCATCTGGAAGCGAAATGCGCCGTCGACCTCGAGCTGAACATCGTCAATGCCATCCGCATCGAACAGGTTGACACGTGTTGTGACCAGGTAACGGGCATCGCCGGCGAAATCATCCTCGGTATGGGTCGTGCTGATGGTGATGCTGAAGAAGGTCGTGGTGCGATCGTTCGCGCCGCTGGTAAGGGGATCGAAATCGGGGGAGTTGGGGTCAAGGGGATTGTCTCGAGGGGCATCGCAGGCTACCACGAACAGGAGTGATGCTGCCAGCAGTGCAACAGGCAACGCCGCGCCAGGAAAACCGGTCGCTGCGAGATGGCGGTTCATACGCTCTCCCCACATTCCGAAGCTGCGCATAACATACACACCCAGAGGGGGAGCTACAAGCACTCCACAGGAGCGCAGGCCAGTTTTTCCAAGTCTCTACTGATGCGGAGACCAGCCGCCGGTTGAAAGGCCAAGACTTCCGAGCGCCACAGTAAAACAAAGGTCTGATCAGGCTGTCTGTTTCACGGCACGACTGACTGCTGAATTCACGCACGAAATCCCAGCGGGCCCCCGCAGTGTTTCGTCAACTCGCCCCGATCGTTCGCCATACGTACTACATCCCATCTTTCGACAGGTCGTGGATGGTGTAAACATCACTCATCGGCAGCTCGATGAACTTGTAGACACGGTCCGACTCGAGGTAGACCATCATCCCGGGGTTGGCCATGGAGGTTTTATTCAGACGATAGGATTCCTCGATGTGCCGATTACGACTCAAGCCGATATAGTACCTCTCCTGGTCACGTTCCAGCCCACGGACGAAGCCATTAAATTCGGCGACCACATTGTCACTGCCGCGGTAAAACCTGCCACGGAACGAGTCGAGCAGGAAGAGATCGTCCTCGAAAAAGTGGATCGAGTGGGGTTTGACCATGCCGGTGATCAAGGTCGAGACCAGGCGGTCGTTATCGATATCCACCTCCACCACCGATCCGTCATAGACGTTTTTACGCCAGTACCCCGCCAGCGAGAACATCGAGACGAGTAGTCTTCGTCCCTCATCCACCACAAGCAGGTCGTTCAGGTGATGCTGCTCTTTGCGTGAGTGACTGTATTTCTCGTGGAACAGCTTCAACCGCCCCACCTCTTTCATGGTTGGGCGGTCGACAATCAGGATTTCATCGCTCTGGGCGAGGGTAATGTAGAAACGGTCCCTGTGGGGACAGTGGGCGATCCCGAGGGCATTAAAGAAGTTGTCGTAGCGGCTGTGCTCAAGGACCTCGAGTGAAACGGGATCGATCTTCTGGATGCCGTCCCGTTCGAGAAGCACATAGATTGCCTCGTCAACACGAGTCAGGCCCCGGTAAGCGCCCGTCTGGTGGTAACTGTACTCGCCAGTGCGCGAATTGACACTCATCAATCCCCCGCCGCTGCCGTAACCACTGACCAGCAGACGAGTGGAGCCCTGATCGAGACGATTGAAGGCGAGGACGCTGTTCAGAAGCGGCGTGTAACCGAAATGCCGTCCCGGCTCAAATCCCATCACCGTAAGCTGCTGCGCCAGTTCTTCATACAGGGTGGTGCAAATAACGATGAAAAGTTTGTCCCGGTCTTCTTCGAGCAGCTTTTCCGGGGCGCAAACCGGACGATTTTCAAAGATGGTCCCCTGTACTTCCTTGTCGTTGTCGACAAAGTAGTCGAAAGCATCCTGCACGATATGCAGGGTTTTCTCCGCAGTCACCCCTGCACCGAAGCCGACGGTCACCCTGGACCGCGAAATCCTGTACAGCTCCCGTTTGTCGAGAATCATCGTTTCCTCGCTTGATGCACGATCTTGTCAGCGTCCACCCAGAAAGAGGGCGCCCTGTCACCGACGTATTGCTCGGATCAGCTGAAAAGCCTCTGCCGCCTGTAGCCCGGCGGTCGCCCCAAGTCGCTTCGCTTCCGCACGCAGCGCTTCGGGCGAGCGGGGATGAGGGAATACCCTTGCTTCACTCTCGTACTGCTCCATCGCCTCAATTTTGCGCTCGAGCCAGGGCTCGATTTCGACAAAGAGAGTCGGCTGATAGGGTGGCGCAAACTGGCCGAACGCCCATTCCGAGGATGATGCAACGGTGTAGCTGAAAAGATCACAGACACATTGCCCTGTCTGCGGTCGTGTGGCGATGAGTGATGCGCGATGCAGCAGGACATGGTCAAGGTTCAAATCTGCCCCGCTCTGTGTGAAAAGCGTTGCGGGCTGCAACCTGGTCAGCAGCGACTCGATGCGATGCACGATCTCGAGTAGCGGCACAGAGTCGAAGCGATTGTCCGGCAGATCAAAAAGGGTGCAGCTGCGAGCGCCGAGCAGGTTCGCAACCTGCTGCGCCTGGCTGTGAAGCTGCTGCAAACCCTGTTCGATCGCCATTTTATCCAATTCGGCACGTGAGGTGATCCCTTCGCCGAAAATGGCGATGTGGACCTCTTTTCCCTCTTCGGCGAGCCTTGCGATGGTCCCGCCACAGCCGAGGACTTCGTCATCCGGATGAGCCGCCAAAACGAGGATTGGCCCTTCCCATTCAAGGTGAGGGGAGGCGAAAGTCTTCATGAACTCACCTCGATCTGTTGCCGCATCTGTTCAAAGGTCCTGGCGCGCAGTTCAGGATCGGGGATAGTGTCTGCCAGGTAACGTTGTAACCTGGCCCTTGCCGCCTGACGGTGCCCTCGTGTCGCGAGCTGAAAAATGTCCGCGACTTCCTTCGAGATTGCCTTCTGAGCCTGGACGGGTGGCGGGTCTGCCGATTGCTGCTCTGCGGGGAGTCGAAACGCCTGCTCGAGCGACCGGGTCTCCTCCTCGATCGAGCGCTGATGGTCCACTTCCGTAGGAGGCAGCACAATCGGTTCGGCATCGAGGATGATCCGGCAGGCACGGTCCAGCCCGGCATCCTGGCCCGGGGCAAGGTCCGCGCCGGTGCGGAACGTCGGTCGGCCGGTATGGGGATCCATCATCTCGATCAACGGGAAACGAATGTTGCGTTTCACCAGGGCGCCGTGGGCGAAACGAATCGCGTACCGTTGGCGTTCATGGTTTACCTCGCCACGTTCCTGCAAAGCTTCATGCAGGAAGTGATCGTACTCCTCGACCGATGCGGGCGACTGGACGAAGGGCAGGTTGGCATAGTATCCGATCGCCCCCATGATGACCCGTTTTCCAAGGCAGGCCATCTCGAGCCCGGTTGTGCTGCGGAAGACAAGGCCGACAGTGGCGATCTCCATCAGGTTGTAGCTGCTGATCTTTTCCTGCGGCATGACAAGACGGACATTCTTCGGCAATCGTGTCGCCAGCTCCTGCAACACATTCACAAGACGGTGATTGGTGCCGAGGAATTTTCCCTGGATGTTGGGATGGGCACGGATCACCAGTTGGATCTCCGGATGCTCGCGTGCAAATGCAAGGGTATGTTCGATCCAGGCATCCTGGATGGGGAAGGGGATGTTCCTGTCGGTTTTGTCGGCAGATTCATCGTCGGAAGAGAGGAACATCGCCCAGACCGGCCGGTCGGGAGCAAGGTCAAGCTCTTCACGGATCTGGTTTGTCTCGGCGGCTGGCGGGCTGAAAGAGTACCAGGAGTGCCACTTGGCTTTGCGTCGGTCGGCCAGGTAGGTAAGGATCTCCTCTGCTTCCACCCTGTTGAGCGGCACCTCACCCCAGTCCTGCCAGATCCTGCGAAAGACATCGTACTCACGCATGGGTCCGTGATTCATCAAAATACTGTTCCGATGAATGCCACGTTCGTGGGCGACAACACGGATCCCGCGTTTCGCAGCAAGCTGCATGGCAATCTGGATCGAGGAGAATCGGCCGCTGAGGGCGACCAGCACATCGGGGCGGCTCTCCTCCATCAGCGCGTCCAGCGCCCAGGCGGCGATCAGCCCGCTGCCAACATAGCTGCGGTAGGTCTGCACGAACTCGGGATCATCCAGGTCGAGAGTGAATCGTCGCAAGTGGGAATGGACCGATGAACGGACCCATTTGCCGATCTCCCACTCGCCGAAACGGCAGGCTGGCAGCTCCTCGATGGGCAGCGCCTGCGCCCAACGGTGCGCCTCTTCCTGTCTTGTGGGGGGCAGGTAGCGCCCCAGCCAGATGAAGGGCATCTGGAGCTGGGAAGCAATTGCAGTCGAGCGAGCCTGGCAGGATATGCAGGAGGCGGCATCACGTGGCGCCGTCACTTTCCAGTGCAGATCGCAATCGCTGTAGAGGCCGTCGCAGAGAACGTACTGCACCTCTGCGCCGCGTACACGCAGCCCCTGCAGGATCGTCATCTCCCACATTCCATGCAGTTGCCAGGCCGCATAAGGACCGTAAGCGAGAATCTTCATCGGTTTGACCTGAGTGGACGGTGGTCGAGCTTTTTTCGAAGCGCTGCGCCTGGAGATGGAGAGCAATTTCTCGCGTGCTGCGGCGATCTTCGTTGGGTCAGGCAGGCTGCCATCCGCACCGTACAGAGAGCTCAATCCAAAGGATTCGAGGATATCACCACCCCGCTCCAGCTGCTCCGATGTGACACGGCTCTCCCATTGACGGGTTACATCATCCCCACGGGCGAGACGCTGTTTGGAGAGCGGCGAAGCGGTGCTGGAGGGCTGAGCGAGAGCTGCTGCCTCCAGCTCGCCGAAGCTCTCGGCCAGGTACTCTCCGATCGACTGGAGCACTCCCCGCGGATCGGCGACAAGCTGCTCGAAGAAGACAGGATGGTACTGTTCCGGCTCGAGTTGCAGCATCGGTAGCGCGGTTTCGATGCACCAGGCGATCAGATGACGCAGAAGCGGGTCGGTCTCGTCCTCAAGGGACTGCAGGCAGGGGGCGAGCCAGGAATCCTGCAGACGTTGCTGACGTGTGTAAATCCGTGGAGTGTCGGAAAAATTGTACCGCAGCCGTGACTCTGCTGTCGCGAAAGGATGGCGAAGCTGATAGAGCAGCTTGATGTTTGGATACTGTGCGACCAGCCAGCCGAGCATCAGGTTGGCACGAATCATTTTGATCAGCAGAGCGTCCGGATGGGGGTTGACGCCGTGACGATTCACCCATTCATTGGAAATCGCCCCACCGAACAACCGGTCGAAAAAGGCACGGTATTCGGGCATTTTTTCATGGGCATGGATCAACGCCCTTGAACCGGGGTCGCTGGGGACTCCCGGGACATAGTCATTGTGTAGCGGCTCGAAGAGGAGCTGAAAGCGGCGCGAGGCGTTCAACATCTCAACAGAGAGTGTGGTGCCGCTCCGTCCCACTCCGGCAAGAATGATCGTCTTCATGGCGCAAATTTCCCATCTCGATCCGTCACCCGAGGGCAATTGCCGTGACACAGGCTCAACCAAAGACTGTGCTGCACAGGTCAGGTCCTTGATATTTCAGGGTATGCGGAGGCGCCACGCAGAATATATCTGAGGGGTGCATGGTGCCGTGACGGCTGTTCCGGGAGCAGGGAGCAAAGGGTGTGCCTTGGTAGATCAGAATGGCAATCTGTGAAAACCGCTCAGCCCGAGAAAGCGTGATCCACCAGGTCATCTAATCCATATCGGGCTGATCTGCCGCAACACAACAATCCTGGTTAGAACCCGGGAATCCCTGCTTGCACGTCACGCCCTGGTTCAGAGTCGGCCGGTCTTTGTGCACCCAATCCTGAGTTGCGAACCGTCACTCTCGGGATGTCTCAGCTCAACCATTTTGGATTTTTACGTTTTCTCCTCGTTTCCTTTGACGTTTCGGATCGAATGAGTACCTTTCTCGAGGCCGGGCTGATGGGTGGGGAGCGCGCACCGATTCCTCCTGTCTGATTGTGACACATTAGGCAACGCGTTCATCGGACAATGCTTGATTTCAGCGGAGCGATGGGGTGGCTGGATATCTACTTCTGATCCGGAAAATCAGGTTGCCCCTGCTGATTTTCACCGTTGTCATCCTGATCGGATTGACAATCAGTTGGAGTGTGCATCGGCTGAATGAGGAGCGCATCCGGATCGCGACGCAGATCACCGCCGAGCAGGTGGTGCTTCGCATCGAATCCTGGATCGATTCCCGTGTCCACTCCTTGCGTCGGCTGCAACGTGAAGCTCCCGGGATTGGCGGCAATTCTATTGAAGATTTCCGTAATGCCGCGCAGTTACTCTACCAGACCTACTCAGGCTTTCAGGCGATCAATTGGATCGACTCCACCGGAGTGATCCGGATGATCTACCCTGTCGAAGGCAATGAGCCCGCCCTCGGACGAAACCTCTATGAACATGCAGAGCCGAGTGTCCCCGATGCCCTGAGCAAAGCGATTGCAAGCGGGGAGCTGCGGCGTACGGGCAGTGTTCAGCTCCTGCAGGGGGGGAACGGCTTTGCCACCTACCTGCCTGTCCACGATCCCGAGGGTCGCCTGGTGGGTCTGATCAACGGGGTCTTCCGGGTAGATGACCTGATACACACCTGCCTCGCCGAATCCTCGCTGCGTGAACGTTACCGTTTTGCCTGTGTCGACAGCCTGGGTCGTGTGGTCTCCCACCACAACAAGCCTGAGGTGGATCTTTCCAGACCGGATCAGACCGTGATTTCGGTGAACATTGTCGATGTCCCCTGGCGGTTTGTGATGGCCCCGTCGCAGGCTTTTCGGAACAGGTTCCAAACCTGGACGGTCCTCTATCTGCACCTTGCCACCAGCATTGTCGCGTTGGTCGCCGCGCTCCTGACTCTGATGATTCAGAATCGCCAACGCTCCCTCCATGCCCGCGAACGGGAATACCGTGAACTTTTCGAAGGTTCCCATGATCCGGTCTACATGAGTAGCCTTGAGGGGACAATTCTCGCTGCGAACGGTGCGATGATCGAGCTGTTCGGGTACAGCGCGGATGAGCTGACACGTCTCAACGCGGTCGACCTCTACGCCAACCCGAAGGATCGCGGCAAACTGCATGAGGATATAAGCGGAAAAGGGTTCGTACGCGGCTACCCGGTCACCTTGCGAAGTCGGGATGGACGGCTCCTCGATTGCCTGCTCACCACGAATCTTCGTCATGATGACCATGGCCGTCCCAGTGGTTACCAGGGAATTATCCGTGATGTGACCGAGCAGAACCGGGCGCACAGTGCTCTGCAGGCAAGTGAGGAGAACCTCGCTACACTGCTTGACAGCATCGGTGATGCGGTCATTGCCACCGATACCCAGGGTTTGATTTTACGGATGAACCCGGTTGCCTGCCGGATTACCGGTTGGAGCTTTGAAGAGGCGGCTGGCAGACCCTTGCCGGAGGTGCTGAAGGTTTATGAAAGTGGCGCCCTCGACAAGGTGATCAACCCGGTGGAGCGGGTGATGCGTGACGGGAACATCCTCCACCTGACCACCGGGACCATGCTTGTCGACCGGGATGGGAAGAGGTACCATATCGCCGATTCCGGGGCGCCGATCCGTGGACGCGATGGTTCGATCAGCGGTGTTGTGCTTGTTTTCCGTGACATCACTGTTGAGCACCACCTTCAGGAGCAGCTCCGGCAGGCGCAAAAGATGGAGGCAATCGGGCGTTTGGCGGGTGGTGTGGCCCACGATTTTAACAACCTGCTCACCGCGATCACCGGCAACACTGATCTCGCACTACTGCGCCTTGAACCGGGCGACCCCATCCATCATGAACTCGAGCAGGTGCAGAAAACCGCGGAACGTGCCGCCAATCTGACAAGGCAGTTGCTCGCCTTCAGCCGGAGGCAAATCATCAGCTCCCGTCCTGTCGATCTCAACCGCATCCTCGGCGAGATGGGCACCATGCTGGGGCGGTTGATCGGGGAGCACATTGAACTGAAACTCCAGCTTGCCGCAGATTTGCCGCGGGTGCTCTCCGATCCTGCTCAAATCGAGCAGGTGATCATGAACCTGGTTGTGAATGCAGCGGACGCGATGCCCGAGGGAGGGGTGCTGACCATCGAGAGTGAACGTGCGACTCTGAATGCGGCATCCGCAGAAAAGGTCACCGGGCTTGCGGCGGGGGAGTATGCTCTGCTGCATGTTTCGGACACTGGCACCGGGATCCCGCAGGAGGTCCAGAATCGCATTTTTGAACCCTTTTTTACGACCAAGCAGGGAGGAAAGGGAACAGGGCTCGGGCTGGCGACGGTTTACGGTATCGTCAAGCAGGCAGGCGGTGATGTACAGCTCCGCACCAGGATCGGTGAAGGCTCCAGGTTTACCGTTTACCTCCCCGGTGTGAGGATCCAGGGTCAGGCTGAACCGGATCAGACGCTTGAAACGCCCCGATTGAATGGAAAAGAAAGCATTCTGGTGGTGGAAGATGAGACGGCTGTTGCCGATCTCACTACACGCGCGCTGATACAATATGGCTACGAAGCTGTATCCGCTGGGAATGGCGAGGAAGCGCTCGAAATCTGCAACAATCGTTCGGAACCCTTCGACCTGGTTGTGACCGATGTGGTGATGCCGAAAATGGGGGGAGTGGAGTTTGTCCGTGTGCTGGAAACCTTGTGGCCGGAAATTCGTGTGCTGTTTATCTCCGGGTATCACGAGGAGCTGAATATCGAGCGGGTGAAGCTCAGCAGGCACCAGTACCTGCAGAAACCCTTCCGACCGGTTGAACTGCTGCAACGGATACGCGCCCTGCTGGATGCCGAACTTTGAGCTGTGCGCCTCCCGTATCGGCAGAGAGAGCCGCACACATTCTTGTGAGGAACCACCCGGACAAACGGGGGCAGTTTTGCGAACGAGTATGAAACACGGGAGGGTGGTCCCTCGTCGTCCGACGTCATCAGAGGTATGGATCAAGCGAGTGAGGCATTGTTTCAATTACTATGTTACCGAGTAGGGTTGAAACAGGAGAGACGATGACCGCACCGCCCACTCAGACGCCAAAGCCAGCCTTTCGTCTTGCATCCTATGCCGCCATAACGCTGCTCTTTCTCTTCCTGCGTGCCTTCCACATCGGCGAGGTGATGAACTCACCCGCCGGCCAGATCCCGATCATCGATTCGAAATACTACCTGGAGTGGGCAATTCGCATCAGTGAAGGGCTCGGCCTGGGTCCGCACCCCTTCTTCATGAGCCCCCTCTACTCACTGCTGATCGCTTTTTCCACCGGGTTGGACCGTGAGATCATCACCTCCGCCTTCTGGCTGCAGAGTCTGCTCTCATTAGGGAGCATGCTGCTGATCGGTCGCTTCGCGGCACGGCACATCACCCCCTGGGCGGGTCCGATTGCTGCACTGGTGTATGCGCTGTACGCCCCGGCACTGTTCTATGACGCCGTGCTGCTTTCGGCCTCCACCATCCTCTTTCTGACCATGGTCTTTTTGACCCTGCTCGAGGGTCAGCTCGAGATACTACCCTGGTGGCGTGCCGGTGCGGCCGGGCTTGCGGTTGGACTTTCCGCATTGTGCCGTCCCAATGCGCTTCTACTCCTTCCCGCCTTTGGATTGCTGATGCTCCTGCGCGGAAAAAGGTCCGCATGGAGCCGGATCGGTCTGCTGGCGCTCGGCGCAGCGCTGGTGCTCCTGCCTGTGATGGTGCGTAACGCCAGGATGGGCGGCGGCTTCACCCTCACCACCAATTCTCTCGGTGTCAACCTCTACATCGGCAATCACGAGCAGGCCGCAGGGATCTATACGGAAGCACCCTTCCTGAGCAGCGCGGAACCGATCTACGAGGCGGAGGATTACAGACGTGTCGCATCTCAACGGCTGGGGCGAGACCTGACTGTCACACAATCCTCAACCTACTGGACCGGGCAGGCACTCGGCTGGATGGTACGCCATCCCGTCAACTACCTCAAGCTCCAGGCGAAGAAACTGGCCTATTTCCTCAATCGTATTGAGGTGGCGAACAATGTCAGCCTGTACGGTGTGACAGAATACTCGGCCGTGCTGCGTTTCTTGCGGGGGATTCATTTCGGCTGGCTGGCGCCTTTGGGTCTGTTGGGGATGCTGCTGCGTCTGCGTTCACCGGCGACAGGGACCGCCTTCGCGGTGCTGGGCGCCTACCTGCTGGCGAACCTGCTTTTCTTTGTCTCCAGCGAGTATCGCTATCCGATTATCTCCGTGCTGATTCCCTTCGCGGTTGCAGCACCGATCGAAATCTGGCGCCGGTTCCGGTCGGGTGACGGGGCGGCGGGGGTGCAGAACATCACCATTTTATTGCTGTTGACGCTATTTGTGAATGTGCCGTGGAAGGTGCTGAAGCGTGAAGCGAATCCCGCGATGAGCTACTTCAACTGGGCCTCCGTGTCCTATGGGAAGGATGACCTGACCAATGCTGCACTGCTTTTCAGCGCCGCTTTGGTGCAACGACCCGACTGGGCGGAGGCGCATCTCCAGCTTGCCCTCGTCTTCGAAGACATGGGAATGCCTGACATGGCGGACCGTGAATTCGACGCTGCTGGGATGTCACGGGAACAGGTGCAGGATTTTCGGCGTCAGGAGAGCTTGAGAAAGCTGCATTTGCCCGCGGAGTTACGGCGCGACACGGAAGAGATGGAGCCGCAGGAGCTGACAAGCCTTGGCGAGCGGTTCAACCAACTCGGTCGCTCCTTCGATGCCTTGCGTGTCCTGCACAAAGCCTACCAGATGGACAGCACCAATGTGACCACGCTTTTCCAGTATGGACTGGCGTGCGAACGGACTCGCAATTACTGGGTTGCTGTGCAACTCTATCAAAAGACGGAGCAGATTGTCCCCGATGATCCACAGATCCCCTATCGTCTCGCCTGGAGCTATTTCGGCCATGGCGATCGGGGAATGGCCCTCTCGACTCTGCGCAGGACCAAACTGAAAGCCGAGAGACTGGCCGATAAGAGGAGCAGGGAGTACTGGCTGGAGTTGGTGGAACAGACTTACGATCGTTTCCAGAACTTTTAGCGGTGTACGTCAGCTCCTCGGACCAGGCACCAACCCTGCGGAGTGCAGCCGGACAGCCGGTTTGCTGACAGGCCTGGATTCCAACTGCCATCAAGCGGAAGCAAGATCATGCGGGAGCCGCCTCATATCCTGATTGCCTGTGGCAATCCATCGGATGCCACCAGCCTGCAGAGTATCCTGGAGGAGGCTGGGTTCCGTGTCTCCTACCGGACACGAGGCCGCGAGGCGATGGAGCTTGCGCTTGCCGGGGAACTCGATGCGCTGATCACCGAAGTGGTCTTCGAAGATATCGGGGGCAAAGAGCTGATCCACGACCTGCTGGCGCGTCACCCCAGACTGCCCATTTTCGTGCGAACAGGATTCCCTGATATCGAGGATGCTTTCGACCTGGCACGTCTCGGAGTTCGCGCCTATTCTTCCTTCGATGAGGAGCCTGAGTCGGTGGCGGCGAAAGTTGCACAGGAGCTGAAGTTCGGCGATACGGATGAAGAAGTGGATGAAACCGCGACACTTGACGAATCTGGAAAGCCGCTCTTCAGTGAAATGGTCGCGCGGAACCGTGAAATGCGCAACCTGTTCAGGACGGCGATCGGTAGAATCTCACGCGTTTCCTCTACAGTCCTGCTGACTGGCGAATCGGGGACAGGCAAAGAGTTGCTGGCGAGAACCATTCACCTGCACAGCTCCCGTGCGAGTAAACCGTTTGTCGCGGTGAACTGCGCTGCGCTGCCGGAATCTCTTGTCGAAAGTGAGCTTTTCGGGCATGAAAAAGGGGCTTTCACGGGTGCTGCGGCACGCAGGATCGGGAGGTTTGAAGCGGCGGAGGGTGGAACCTTTTTTCTCGATGAAGTGGGCGACCTGCCCATGCCGGTCCAACGCAAACTGCTGCGTGTGCTTCAGGAGAGAAGCATAGAACGTGTCGGGAGCAGCGTGAGCCTGCCGGTAGATGTGCGTGTGATCGCCGCAACACACCGAGACTTGGCAACCCTCGTGAAGGCGGGGCGCTTTCGCGAAGACCTCTACTACCGTCTTTGTGTCATTCCGCTGCACCTGCCCCCGCTGCGCGAGCGACCGGATGACATCCCTGGCCTGGCACGCCTCTTCGTGGAAAGGTTCCGCCGTGAAACGGGTCGTCCCCTGCTGACCCTGACCGCCCCCGCGCTGCAGGCGATGATGCTTTACCACTGGCCCGGCAATGTTCGAGAGTTGGAGAATGCGATCGAGCGGGCAGTTGTCCTGGCCGCAGGAGACCGGATCGACCTGGCCGATCTGCCGGAAGTGGTGCGTGTCCGGAGCCGCTCGCGTGAAAACTCCCTTGATCTTCGCAGCGCCCGTGCCCGTTTCGAGAAGGACTACATCCAGAGGACCCTCGAACGGCATGGAGGAAACATCACAGCCAGCGCCTCCTCCCTCGGACTCGCCCGGAAGAATCTTCAGCAGAAGATCGCCCTGCTGGAAATCGACGTTGAAGCGATTCGGGAGGCAGTCGGTGCGTCGGGCGATGACTCCTGACCTCGGATTGCCTGCCCACACTCCCCTTTAAGGAATTGACACCTTACCTTATCAGCGATCGGATGTGAAGCGCCTCGGGGCTGCGCCCTCTTCAGCGGAGGTTGTACTTACCAGATGAAGCGTAATGAAAGCATGCAGCTGCTCTGGCCGGTGTTTCACGCCGTCACCGACCTTGTTGTCCTGACAGCTGCGATCCTGCTCGCCTATCAGGTACGCTTCAATGAGCCCTTCACACGTCTTGTCCCGATCCTGTTCGATGTTCCATCCTTCGGCTATTACGCTGGCTCGGCTGTCGCTGCCGCTCTCTTTCTCGTGCTGTTCTTCTCGATACGAGGCGTCTATCGGGTTCGACTTGATCAGAGCCGAACGGTAGAGGAAATAGCCGAAACACTCGCTCACTTTTATGTCGGCTTTGCCCTGATTATTGCCTTCCTCTTTTTCTACCGTGAGTTTCTCTATTCGCGTGTGGTTGCGGTGCTCACCCTCGTGACGGGCAGCCTGCTGCTGGTGCTGGCACGTCTGCTTCTGCAGGCATTGCGTGCACGAATTTTTCCCGTTCGCCCCCTGCACCGTGCGTTGGTGATCGGCAGCCATGCGGAACAGATCGCTGGCCATCTCGAGAGCCACAGTGAATCCGGATTGAAGGGGGTGAGCAGCATTGTGGATCAACCCGGCACTTCATTGCCGGTCGGACTGGATGATCGTGTCGACAGCGAGGGGGTGGATACTGTCATTCTCGCCTATGGTTTCGAGTGGTTTTCCCGCGCCCGTGAAGTGATCGAAATGCTACAGGGACGGCGCCTGCACTTCCTCTACGCTCCCGATGCTCGCGCCATTCACTCCCGCCGGGTCACGCCGATGACCTTCGCCGGGATGACCATGCTCAGGCTGCAGGAAAACCCGCTGGCGGGGTGGAACGGTGTTGTGAAACGGTCGTTCGACATCCTCACTTCGGCGCTGTTGCTCGTGCTCTTCTCCCCCCTCATCCTGCTCCTTGCACTCCTGGTGGGATTGACCAGCCGTGGCCCGGTATTCTATCGCCAGGAACGGGTTGGCCTGGACGGTCACTCCTTCAGGATTATCAAGTTCAGAACAATGCGTGTCGATGCCGAGGCGCAGAGCGGACCGGTTTGGGCGACAAAGGACGATCCCAGAGTCACACCATTGGGACGCTTCCTGCGCCGCTATTCTCTGGACGAGCTGCCCCAACTCTGGAATGTGCTGGTGGGTGAGATGAGCCTGGTGGGACCGCGCCCGGAAAGGAGGGAGTTTGTCGAACAGTTTCGCCACGAAGTGCCAGATTACCTGGAACGTCACCGGGTTCGGTCAGGGATGACCGGTTGGGCGCAGGTGAACGGGTTGCGTGGACAGGCTCCGATCGAGGACCGGACACGGTTTGATTTGTTTTATGTGGAGAACTGGTCGCTGGGGTTTGATTTGTGGATTTTGGCGAAGACAATTCTTGCGGTGTTGTTCGGGCGTGACGCCTACTGAGGCACTCTTCACACTTCTTCAGATATACGGATATGCGTTTTAACGAAAAAGGCCAGGTGGAAAAACAACAACATATCCTGATCAGGTTCGGGCGACTGCTCATCCCACACTACCCCCACATCCTCGCCATGCTCGCCTCCACCGGCCTGTTCGTGCTCTTTTCCACAGCAGCCTACTGGTTGGCTGCCTCCTTCCTGACCGCCCTTTTCCAGGGGACACTCGAAGCAACGCAGGACGGTGGGGGGTTGAACGGTCTGCTCAAGCAGTGGACTGCGTTGCTGCTTGTCGGGCAGACTCCGCAGGCGACCCTGGCAAGGGCGGCCATTGCGATTGTCATCGCCTTTTTCGGCAAGAACCTGTTCGGCTACCTCCAGTTGTTTTACATCAGCCATGTGGAGCAGCGGGTCATCAAGGAGCTGCGAGACCGTCTTTTCAGCCACCTGTTGAGTCAGGACCTCGCATTTTTTCAGCGTGAACGCCGCGGCCATCTTATCTCCGCCCTGTTGAACGATGTTGAACAGCTCAACTCCGCATTGAACAAGAGTTTCACCAAGCTGGTGCGAGACCCGCTGAACGCCCTTCTCCTGCTTGTGCTGCTGTTTGCGGTGAGTTGGAAGCTGACCCTGGCTGCGATTGTTGTAGTGCCTGCACTGGGGTGGACGGTGCAGCTGCTGTCACGCAGGATCAAGCTGCATGCGACACAGGTGCAGGAACTGTTCGCGAGGATGACCGGCCACCTGCAGGAAACCTTTTCCGGCATACGTGTGGTGAAAGCGTTTGTCAATGAGCCTTTCGAGATCGATCGGTTTCGAACCCACACTGCTTCGCATTATGGCAGCTCCTTTGCGCAGGAGCGTCTCCGAAGGTTGGTGATTCCGTTGAATGAGGTGGTGGGGATCCTGATTGTAAGCGCAATTCTCTACCTCGGAGGGGAGCTGGTCCTGGTGCGTGGCGCGATCCCCAGCGAGGATTTTATCCGCTTCCTCGTACTCCTTTTCGCCCTGCTGAATCCCCTGTTGAGCCTGACAAATCTTGTAGCGAATGTCCGCGTGGCCGAGGCATCCGGCAGCCGTGTCTTCCGTCTGCTCGACACTCGTCCGGAGGTGACCGCGCCGTCTCGCCCCGTTAAAATCAAGTATGACAAAGAGTTAAGAATCGAGAAGGTTTCGTTTCGATACACATCCGACACGCCGCTCGTGCTCGAGGAAATCGATCTTTCGATTCCCCGTGGGGAGCATCTTGCGATTGTCGGCCGGTCAGGATCCGGCAAATCAACTTTGCTGAACCTGCTGCCCCGTTTTATGGACCCGAGTTCGGGCAGAATCACCCTGGATGGACTTTCCCTGACAGCCCTCGATCCGCATGAGTTACGGCGCCTTTTCGGTGTTGTCACTCAACAGATCGTACTCTTTCACGATACCATCCGCGCGAATATCGCCTACGGGCTTGGCGATGTGGCGCAGGAGGCGATTGAAGCTGCGGCGCGTGCCGCCCACGCTCATGACTTCATCACGGAGTTGCCCGAAGGGTACGAGACCATTGTCGGCGAGCAGGGTTCGCTGTTCAGCGGCGGGCAGCGCCAGCGGATCAGCATCGCGCGTGCGATCCTGCGTGATCCACAAATTGTCCTGCTGGACGAGGCGACCAGCGCCCTCGACCCGGAATCTGAGGAGGCGGTGAATGACGCCATCGGCGGGTTGACAGCGGGACGGACGGTGATCACAGTGACTCATCGCATCGCGACCATTCGCCATGCCGACCGGATCGCCGTGCTCGAAAAAGGGCGTCTGATCGATATCGGTGCCCATGAAGAGCTGCTGGGACGCTGTGAGGTGTATCGTCACCTGGCACATCAACAGCACCTTGCAGCAGCGGAGCTTTCGGGGGGGGATGAATGAGTGTCCGCCGGGTGGCATTGATCAGTTCGAGCACGAGCTGGGGGGGGACAGAGAAGTGGACACTGCGTACTGCAGAAGAATTGCAGCAGGCTGGAGTGCGTGTGACCCTGATCCTGCGGGATCCCGAGCAGTATCGCAGCAGGATGCGTGTCGAGGTGCCGATTGTACCGTTGCGGATGCGGAATGACGGCGATGTGATCTCGCTGCTGCATCTCACCTGGTGGTTGCATCGCAGGGCGGACCTGGTAATCCCGACACGTGTTCGCGATTACTGGCTCGGCGGACTTGCGGCGCGTATCGCTGGCAAGCCCAATCTGCTGCGCCTCGGGGTTGTACGTACCCTGCGGCAACATCACCCGATGGATTTCTTCCGTTACGGTCTCCTGCCCAAAGCGATCCTGGTCAACGCCCGGGCGATCCGTGACGCCCTGCTGAGTACGAGCTGGATCGAGCCAGAAACCATCCATGTTGTCTATAACGGTGTTGACGCACCTGGCAGGCCCGCTGAATCCACCTTGCGGGAGTGGCGGACCGAGCACGGGATTGCCCCGGGAGATACGCTTGTCGTGGGAGCGGGTCGGCTCGCCGTGGAGAAAAGGTGGGATTGGCTGGTGAGAGCGTCCGCGCAATTGATCCGTGAGGGGCATCCGCTCCGTGTACTGCTCTTTGGTGAGGGGAGTGAGAGACGGAAGCTGGAAGAGTTGATCCGTACAGAGGGCGTCGGAGGGCAGGTGAGCCTGCCGGGCGAATCCCGTCATCTGGATGAGTGGTTCGGAGCGGCGGACCTGGTACCCCTGCCCTCTTCCAATGAGGGGATTTCCAACACGATGCTGGAGGCGATGGGCCATGCCGCTCCATTGGTCGCCACCCGTTCTGGTGGGGTGGAGGAGCATTTTGAGGATGAACAGCAGCTATTGCTCGCCGGGACCGATGATTTTGCGGGATTTGTCAACCGTTATCGGCGGCTTGCTTCGGACCCTCTACTCCGGCGAAGGTTGGGCGAGGCGGGTTGGGAACGCACCCGGGAAAGGTTTTCCTGGGATCGGATGACCAGTTCCCTGATTTCGCTGATGGACCGTGTCACTGGAGGAGGAGCGTGAGAGCGCTGCTGGTGAACATGGCGGCGGAGTGGGGCGGCGGTGAGGGATGGACCTTGCGCACCCTGCTTGGACTGACGGCGCGTGGGCATGCAACGATGCTCGCAGCTCGCAAGGGCTCGCCCCTGGCAGAGCGCGCACGGGCAGCGGGGGTCGAGCTGCGGGAAATGGAGGTGGGGGTCGACTACCATCTCGGGAGCATCCGTGAATTTGTCCGGATGATCCGCAGTTTCCGCGCCGACGTGCTGCTGGTTCATCACAACAAGGATGTCCGCACTGCAGGTGTGGCGGCAAAACTGATCGGTTGCCCGGTCGTGCATCGGAACGGCTTCCCCATTCTGCAGAACACGTTTCGTCACCGGATCTCCCTCTTTTTTGTCGATCGTATTCTGACTAATTCGGAACGGATTCGAGAGAGGTATCTCGAGTATGGCTGGGTGCGCAAACCGATCGACATTATCCCCAACGGTGTCGCCTTGCCGGAAGGCGAAGTGTTGGACGATGCTGTACGGAACAGCTTCTTCGCTGAGGGTGGGCTGCTTGCCTTGTATGCCGGGCGCTTGACTGCAGTAAAATCAGTGGACACCCTGCTGCATGCTTTTGCGGAGCTGCCTGAAAGCAGTCGATGGCGGTTGCTTGTGGCCGGGGAAGGATCGGAACGTGTACGATTGCAGCAGCTCACGCAGGAGCTCGGACTGGATCAACGGATCCGTTTCGCCGGGTTTATTGAGCAGGCGGCGGTGTTGGCGGGCATGGCGGACATCGTCCTGCTCCCCTCGAAGGAAGAGGGGATGCCGAATGCCCTGATGGAGGCGATGGTTCGCGGCGTTCCGGTGGTGGCTACCCCGGTGGGGGATGTGCCGTTCCTGCTCGATGATGGTCGTGCGGGTTGGCTGATCGAAACGCATGAACCCGCCGTCTGGACAGCACTGTTGCAACGGCTCGAAGCCAATCCGGAAGAGCGACAGACGATGGGGGAAGCAGGGAGACAGCGCATCCTGCAGAGGTTCGGTTTCGAAGCGATGATGGACGGTGTGGAAGGATGCCTGCAAGGCGCCGCTGCTAAGGTTTGATCACATCAAGCAGATTCTCGATGATGGTATCCGTGTCGACACCATCCGCCTCCGCACGGAAGGTGCGCACAATACGATGCCGCAGGACCGGTTTGGCGAGTGCGAGGACATCCTCGGCATCCGGTGTGGGGCGGCCGTCGAGCACCGCACGGGCTTTCGCACCGAGGATCAGGTACTGCCCGGCGCGTGGACCTGCGCCCCAACGAACCCACTCCTCCACGAACTTCTGTCCGGTTGTCTGACCGGGACGAGTCGCGCGGACCAGCTTGACAGCATACTCCAGCACGGCATCCGCTACCGGCACCCGGCGCACAAACACCTGCAACCCCTCGATCTCCTCACCGCTCAGAACGGGTTCAGCCACGCTGTCAGCGTCACCGGTTGTGCTGGAGACAATTTTCAACTCCTCCGCAAGATTGGGATAGTCGAGACGGAGGTTGAACATGAAACGATCCAGCTGCGCTTCCGGCAAGGGGTAGGTACCCTCCTGCTCGATGGGGTTCTGTGTGGCAAGGACGAAAAAAGGTTCCTGGAGACTCATGGTTTTACCCGCCGCGCTGACCTCGTGTTCGGCCATCGCCTGAAGCAGGGCGGCCTGGGTCTTCGGCGGAGTGCGATTGATCTCGTCGGCGAGCACAACCTGGGCGAAAAGGGGACCCTCGACAAAACGGAACTCCTTGCGTCCGGTTTCACGGTTCTCTTCGATGATCTCTGTGCCGGTGATGTCGGTCGGCATCAGGTCGGGAGTGAACTGGATGCGGTTGAAGGAGAGGCGAAGCGAACGGGCAAGAGTGCGGATCAGCAAGGTCTTCGCCAGACCGGGCACACCCACCAGCAGTGCGTGGCCACGCGCCAGAAGGGCGATCAGGAGGTGATCGACGATCTCCTCCTGGCCGACAATGACCCGTCCGATCTGATCTTTCAGCAGGGTGCGCGATTCGGCGATACGGTTCAGGGTTGCAAGTTCTTCCGCGAACTCGGCTGAAGAGTGCTGGCTCATTGCTGCTCCGGTTTTAAGGTCGGGGACAAGGTAGGCGGCGGCTCTCACAGCTGCAACCGGGCGCGGGGGAAGTCAGGAGACGTGCCACGGCTGCCAGAGTTTCGGGGAGAAACGACAACGTACAGCCTCAGTCATTGCCTGTGTCAACCATCGCCGCTCACCAAGTGTTCCGCTTGCAGCCCTCAAGAACGTCCAAGCGAGTGCGAGAGTTCACTCCGCAGAGTCCTGCGCAGGAGTTGTCCGCCGGTCTTTTTCAAGAGCACGGAAGTAGTCGCGAATGGTCTCCCGCCAGGGCCGGGCGTAATCGCCATCGAGTGCGCGGAGCAGCCTTTCACGCAGCAGGTCTTCCTCTTCCTGTGGCAGGGCGCCCGGTGTGCTGATCCGGGTCCCTTCAGCGATCCGTCCGGTCCGTTCACGGCTGTACTCTCTCTCCTGCAGGGAACGCTGGCTGTCTAAAAGCCGTTGCACGATCCTCTGCTGCAGACGCCTTGTCCGGTCGGTAATCTGCTGATCCTCCAGGTCCTTCGCCACCTCCTGCATCGCATCGCCCAAGCCCTCGAGGGTGCCGAGCATCTCCTCCATCGACTGGTTTCTTGTCTGCTGTTCCATGCGATGCATCTGTTCGGCGAGGGCACGCTGCCTTGCTGCGAGCTGGGAAAGCATTTCGCCGGGTGCCATGCCGCCGGGCATGGGCATCTGCATCCCCTGGCTCCCCTGGTTGAGCGTCTGCTGCTGCTGAGCCATCTGTTCGAGGGCTTGCATCATTTCTTCGTAACCGGTTCCGCTGCCGGAATTCTGCATCTGCTGCTGAGCCTGGTTCAATCGCAGCAGGCTCATGTGCAGCATGGCAAGGGCGTGCCCCTGTTCACTGCCGACATCAAGCGGACGTCGATCGCTGTAGCGTTCAACCGCGCGCTCCATGTACCCCCTTGCGCGGTGCAGGTCGCCGGCGACAGGTGCGCCTACGAAAAAAGACTGTCGCATCAGTTCGCCCACATCCTTTTCCAGCAGGGCAAGGGCACCGAGCAATGCATTCTGCCTCGCTGCGAGTGAACGGTAACGGGGGCTGGCAACTCCCAGCGTTGTTGACTCGTTCCGCAGGGCCTCCTGCCTGCGGCTCAACAGGAGGATGCGTCCGAAAAGACGGTCCATTTCCTGACCGACTTCATCTTTGCCACTCTGCGCGAAGGATTGCTGCATCTCGCGCATTTTCCCCGCGATCTGCTCCATCCTTTTCTGAGCGGAACGGCTGGGCGCACCAGCCTGTTTTGGCTGGCCCTGCTTCATGGCATCCTGCGCCTGCTGCAGGTCCTGGCGCATCTCGGAAGATTGGGCTTCCCCGGAGAGCTGCCTGAGCGAATCGGCGAGCGGACTGCCTTGCATGGCGAGCTCTTCCGCACTTTCCTCGGCACGCTGGGCAAGCCGTTCCAGGTCCTGCGCAATCCGCTCCTGTTCGTGAGCTGCCTGACGTGCCTCCTCCGCATCGGCCTGTTCCATCCGGTTGGCCAGCTCGGTCTCACGTTTCGCCAGCTCCTCGGCGCGTTTCGCCAGCTCGTCAAGCCGTTTTTCCATTTGTAGACGTTCGAGAATACTCAAGCTGCGGTCAAGACTGGCAAGCATCTCTTCCTGGTTCGCCAGCAGATCCTCCAGCGCCTGGCGCATCTTCTCGCCATCCAGCTCATCCATCGCCTCGCGCAGTTTGTCCATCGCTTTGCGCAGCTCCGGGGAGGCGATTTCCTCGATCAATTCCTGCAGCCTTTTGTACTTGTCGAGCAACTCCTCGCTCAACAGGTTCTGCGATTCAGCCTGTTGCTTCATCTGCTCGAGGGTGCGGGCCACCTCTTCGAGCTGCTGAAGCATCTGATCCTGGTTGTCAAGAGTCTGCTGGAGGGCATGAGTCTCTTCCCAGCTCACCTGGTCGGGGTTGCTTTTCAGGCGGGTGAGGGATTCTTCCAGCTTGCGCCTTGTCTCCTCTGCCCGTTCGAGTGCGCGGGAGATCTCTTCGCCCGCTTCCTGCTCCTGGCGACCTGTGATTTCGAAAAGTTCCTCAACACTGGGGAACAGGAGTCGCCTTGTTTCGGAGCGAGCGCGTTTCGGACCGGTGATGGCGTCATTGTCCCACACTTCCACAAAGTAGTGGACCTCATCCGTGGGCAGCAGGGGCAGGTCAGTAAGGGGCCACAGCCCCCGGACGATTGCCCTGCCTGCTTCGAGGCTCTCTGACCGAAGCTCCTGCGCGGCAAAAGCATCTTCGTCGGTCTCCTCCGGGCCGAGCAGGTCTGAATGGATGCGATAGCGCAGACGCATACGGCTGATTCCGTAGTCGTCATCCGCGACAACCGCAAGCGGCACTACCAACTGGTCGGGGATCAGGGCACGGTCCTCTGGAAGACGGATTTCGACACGCGGGTGCTGATCGGTCAGGGCGGTGATGTTCCAACGCACCGGGTCATCACTTCGGACCCCATCCTCCGCAGTCAGTTCGACCCACCAGTGCCCGGGCTCGGCGATGGAAAAGCCCCCTCGAGCGTTGCGTCGATCGACAATCAGTTCCCGTTGACGGGTCTGCCCTGAGGGGTCCTCGATCACCAATCTTCCGGAACGTAAGGGCCTGCTCGCCTCAAGCTCGAACTTCACACCGGCACCGGGCAGCGCGCTGATGTCGCCCACTCCGATGGGGAGCGACACGGGTTCCTGGCCGGTGTAAGCGGGTGGCTGGAGGGTCAGCGCAATCCGCGCGACACGGGGTCTTGCGATCATCACCACCGTGGCAGTGTCGCTGCTCAAACGTCCGCTTGCGGCATGGTAGCGAGCGTCACGCTGTACATTTTCGAGCAACGCGGTGTAAAGGCTGCTGTCGGAGGTGTCCGGGAGGGCGTTCAGGGTACGGATCAGTCCAGTGCCCTCATCGATTAGGAAACGGAGTCCTCGAGGGCGGGAGTGGTTGGCGCGGACGCGCAGCAACGTTTCTCCGCCCTGGACAATATGAAGCGTGTCCGGTCCCTCGAGGGCGAGAATCACACGGCCAGGTTTGAGGAATTCGGCATGGGGATGGGTCAACCTGAATGCGGCGCCCGACAACGCCCCGCCCGCGAAAAGGAGCAGCAGCACCACCGCTGCCGCGACTCCCGCAAACCAGTGCAGTGCAGTCCTCAAAGACCTTGTGTCAACAAATCGCGCTGGTTCGAGGTCGGCAGCAACCTCATCTGCACGGCGAACAGCCTCCGCTCGCAGCGCTGCACTGGTGTGCGTATCGATTTGCCGTGCGAGTTGAAGGGCATTCAGCAGGCGATCATGCAGCGTTTCATCGAGGGTGCCGACATGTCGTGCGAGGTCGTCATCTCCTGGATGTCGCAAGCGAACAAACTGCACGAGGACAAGCAACAACACTGCCAGCAGGGGGAGCAGGGCAGCGACACCGGCAAGGACAGCCAGGGGATAACGTGTTTGTGGGTCAAGCCAGAAAAGGGCTTCGATCGCGAGCGCAATCCCCCCGACACCCAGCAGAAATGCCAATGCGACGAGGATATACCCCGCAGAATTGACGGTCTTCTGACGGAGACGCAGTCGGTTGAGCAGACGTCTCGTGTTGGGGAGAGTGGATGGCATTCCCTCAAACTCCATGTGGATGTCTGCCCAAGATACGGTGTCAGCAACTGCATGACAGATGGAAAAGCCGGGGGGATGTGAGATCGGGAGAATGGAAGATGATTTCTCCGCTCATTCAGTCTGTCTGTTTCATGGCGGCCAAGTCCGCCAGGAAAGGTCACTTCGTTACGCCTCCTGATGAACTTGACCGCTGAATTCACGCACCAGATATCAGCAGGAACCAATCATCCCACACACCCAGACATGCCGAGAGCACACACCCTGAATCGTTTCGTCCTGAAAGGCATCCAACCCTATATTGCCCCAGTTCGGGCTACCTAACTGACTGAGCCCGGGCAGCAGGGAAAAGACAACTGAAACCACCTGAGCCATGCCTGTCAACTACCAGCCCGCCTCTGTGACATCCGTCCGTCGCGAGGCATTCGGGCTCGATCTGGACGGACGCGGATTGCCACTCAACGCCTGGATCGAGAACCGTGCAGACCTCAACGATGGGTTGACTGTCCTGACGATTCGTCTGCACAACTGGTCGTTTCCACCCTTCGAGCCGGGTCAGTACGCGGGGATCGCGCTGCAGACACGCAGCACCGATGCACCTGTGACCTTGAGCAGTTTGCCTGTGTTGCAGGCGGAGCTGTCGCGACGGTACTACTCCATCGCGAACAGTCCATTGCGGACGGACCGAATCGAACTGCTGATCAACCTCGTCCCCCGCGGTCGGTTCACACCGATGCTCTGGCGTCTCGATGAAGGAGATCGTCTCCATGTCGAGCCGCGCATCCGTGGCAGGTTCACTCTCGAAAGCGTATCACGAGATGCCCGCCTGATCCTTGTCGCCAGCGGAACCGGGATCGCGCCTTACATGTCGATGCTCAGGCGTTACTCGGGGACTGGGCGCTGGGATCGTCTGGCCCTGCTGCATACGGTCCGTCATGTGGAAGACCTCGCCTACCATGATGAGATTCAGGCGTTGACCAGACGGGATGCAACCATCTCCTACCTGCCAACCGTGACCAGACGGAAGGAAGAAAACCGCTGGCAGGGGTTGGAGGAGCGTGTCCAGCATTTGCTGGAACCCGCACGTTTTCGTTCCTTGACCGGGTTCGAGTTCGATCCGCATAAGGGGTCACACCTTTACCTCTGCGGAAATCCCGAGATGATCGAATCGGTGCGGGCTCAGTCCGAAGCGCTTGGCTTCACCCTCCATCGTCCCGCATCGCCGGGCACACTCCACATGGAAAGCTACTGGTAGGGGCGGATCACCTGCCAACGGCGAGACGGTCCGCGAGGAAGGCTGGTAACCCGGCATTCCGGATGGCTCGCTGGGCATCCTCGATGGGATACTCGATACGGATCAGCTTGCGCTCGCCGGTCTCATCGTCAAAGAGGGTGTAAGCGGCACGTGGATCACCGTCACGGGGTTGTCCCACCGATCCGACATTGATCAGCCGACCGTGGGCGGTACTGTGGTCCCGTGGGACATGGGTATGCCCGATAAATGCAGTTCCGGCGCGCGTGGAGCGCATCGTTTCCTCCGCTTCCTGATCCGAAAAGACATAGAACCACTGTTCAGGCTGGCCTGGACTGGAATGGGCGAAGAGGAGGTTGCGTTCTTTGTGGGTGAAAGGGCGGTTACGCAGGTAGTCGTGAGCGTCCGGGGTGAGTTGCTGACGTGTCCAGAGAGCAGCCTGGAAGGCGTAGGGGTTAAATACAGAGATGTCGGTCAGACCAACTGCGGCGTGATCGTGGTTTCCCGCGAGGGTGATATGGAATTGCTCACGTGCAACGGCGACAATCTCTTCCGGGAAGGCGCCGTAGCCCACGAGATCACCGAGGCAGAAGATCCTGTCCGGATTACGGCTGCGAATATCCTGCATGACCTTCTCCAGGGCGTGCAGGTTGCCGTGAATATCCGACAGGATCGCATATAGCAAGCTACCACTCCTCCCCGCTGGGGTCATCGGTCGGCTGAATGGGCTTCACCTGCCTGCCACCTTTCTTCGCAGGTTTGCTCTCACTCGACGGTTTTACATTCTTCTTCACCTTGCGGATATCCTGCTCATGCTCACTGTAAATGGCATCCAGCAGACCATTGATGAAACGGCCCGATTGATCGGTGCTGTACAGCTTCGCAATCTCGATCGCTTCGTTGATCGTGACTTTCGGGGGGATGTCATCCACGTGGAACAACTCGCAGAGGGCCAGCCGGAGGACGAGACGGTCGATGAGCGCCATCCGTGTCAAATCCCAGCGTTCGGATTTGGAAGCGATCAGTTCATCCATCCGTGACCGATACTGATGGGCGAGTTTGACCAGCCTTCTGGCGAAATTACGATGACGCTGATCTCCCTCGTGAACAAGGTCATCGAAGGCAGCACCGGGGTCATGCCCCGCCACTTCGACCGCGTAAAGAACCTGAAGCGCGCATTCCCGTGCTTCGTGACGGCTTGTCGCGCCGCGAACGTCCATCTGATGCTCCCGTGCCGATGTCCCGGCAGCCTGTTGGAAGACCGCCAGGGACACCCAGGGTCAACTACTTGATATCAACAAAGGTAAGCCAATTCCGTGCGTCTGGACGCTTACCGTCGATGATTCCAAAGAAAAGTTCCTGAAGTTTTTCGGCCACCGGACCGCGTTTGCCCTCACCGATCTTGATCTGGTCGATGGAACGGATCGGTGTGACCTCGCTTGCGGTGCCCGAGAAGAATACCTCATCCGCAGTGTAGAGCATTTCGCGCGGAATCATGTGTTCGTCGATCTCAAATCCGGCCTCCTCCGCGAGAATGATCAGGGAGTCACGAGTGATGCCGGGCAGCACGCTGTTGCCAAGCGGGGGGGTGTAGATCAGGTGACGGCCATCCCTGCCCCGGTTGTGGAACACCACGAAGATGTTTTCACCTGAGCCTTCCGAGACAAAACCATTGGTGTCCAGAGCGATGCCCTCGACATAGCCGTTCTTGATCGCTTCCAGCTTGATGAGTTGGCTGTTCATGTAGTTGGCGCCGGTTTTGGCGAGGGCGGGCAGAGTGTTGGGGGCCATGCGTGACCAGCTCGAGACACAGACATCGACGCCTTTTTCCAGGGCTTCCGGTCCGAGGTACTTCCCCCAGCTCCAGGTCATCACCACCAGGTCGACCGGGCAGGGACGCGGATCAACGCCCAAGCTGTTGTAGCCACGCATCACCACCGGACGGATGTAGGCGGCACGGTTCCCGTTGGCCTGTAATGTGTCGATACAGGCCTGAATCATCTCATCCATTGAATAGGCGAGACGGCGGTCTTTCGGATCCGGTGTGCCGGAAAGCAGCATCTCATCGGGGGTCATCCGGTAGATCTTGGCGGAGTTGTAAAGACGCTGGATGTGTTCACGGAGACGGAAAACGACCGATTTGCCATCGGTGGCTTCGCGATGATACATCCGGATGCCTTCAAAAACCGATGTCCCGTAATGGACCACATGCGCACCGACATGGATGGTCGCATCTTTCCAGTCCACCAGCTTGCCATTCATCCAGATTTTCCCGGTGCCCTCGAAACCCATGGTCGAACTCCCTTCAATATGATGAAACAATCGTCAAACCTGTTCCAACCAAGGCCACGTTCTCACGTGTTCGTCCGTAAGACGTCGACTCGATTGGATCATTTTCTGTTACGGGTGCTACTCAGCGCTCGCCGAAGACATTTCTGGCGATCACGATCCGCTGGACCTCGTTCGTGCCTTCGTAGATCTCGGTGATCTTGGCGTCACGCAACATCCGCTCCACGGGGTAGTCACGAGTGTAGCCGTATCCGCCGTGGATCTGGATCGCTTCGAGTGCCGCCCAGGTGGCGGTTTCGCTGCAGTAGACTTTTGCCATCGAGGCTTCTTGGCTGAAGCTCAGGCCGGCATCCTTTCGCCAGGCGGCATAACGCAGCAGGAGACGCGCCGCCTCGATACGTGTCGCCATGTCCGCAACTTTGTTCCGAATCGCCTGGAAAGCAGCGATCGGTTTGCCGAACTGCTCACGTTCCTGACTGTACTTCACCGATTCCTCGAGCGCTGCCTGGGCGATTCCCAGCCCCTGCGCCGCCACACCCATCCGTCCGCTGTCGAGGGCGGTCAGCATGATCTTGAAGCCGTCCCCATGCTTGCCAACGAGGTTCGCATCCGGGACTCGGACATCCTGCAGGGTGATGGAAACCGTGTCTGTGGCACGAATACCCATCTTGTTTTCATGCTTGCCGATGATCAGGCCGGGGGTCGCTTTCGGGACGACAAAGGTCGAAGTGCCGCGATGTCCGGCATCGGGATCGGTCACGCAGACCATGACATAGGCATCGCACGATTCGCCATTGGTAATAAAATTCTTTGAACCATTCAACACCCATTCGTCGCCATCCTTCACGGCACGTGTTTTCATCGCACCGGCATCCGAGCCGCTGCCCGGTTCGGTCAGGCAGAAGGCGCCCAGCCACTCGCCGGAGGCGAACTTCTTCAGAAAGTTCTCTTTGACATAATCGCTGCCAAATTTCAGCAGAGGATAGCAGACAAGGCTGTTGTTTACGCTGCAGATGATTTCGGTGGAGGGATCGACACGCGACAGCTCCTCCAGGGCGGTGACATAGGAAACCGTGTCAAATCCGGCTCCGCCCCACTCCTCGTCGACAATCATCCCCATGAAGCCGAGTTCGGCGAGCATCTTGACCTGTTCGCGAGGGAAAATGCTCTTTTCGTCACGCTCCGCCACCCCGGGACGCAGCTCGTTCTCGGCGAAATCGCGCGCCGTTTGACGCACCATTTCCTGTTCTTCACTCAGCTGAAAATTCATGCTCTCCTCTGCTTCGATTCGCTTGAACCTGGAACTCCGACGGTCTGTGTGGCGCACTGCGTCAACAGGGGGAATGTCCGGTACTCCGGAATATGGCGGATAATGTAGTGTGCTTCCCCCTGCACGGCAAATCTGAGGGAGGCTACGGGGTGTTCGGACGGGTAGCGGTGCTGTTCCGCCAGATCCGAAGATCTCGCGGGAAATCGGGCAGGTCTTCGGACCTGCCCGAACATTGTTATGCAGTCACGGGAGGTGGAGCACCCCGGCCACTCATTGTGACATCCCAGAATCGGGCCGAGGTGCCGCAACAGGTCTCAAACCCGGCTTTCCCCGCCATGCCAAATGGTTGCACTCGCATTAGGAACGACTTACTATTGCAGAAGGGAATCCCTCTGCAGGATACCAGCATTCCATCACCCCAACCCAACCGCAAGGAACAGGACCATGGTCAGACGGTTTGCCGCCACCGCGGCCCTATTATCGTTATCAGCGCTGCTTTTCGCCCAGCCGGACAACCTGCTGTTGCCCGGAGAAGAGGCGCACCTGAGAAATATCCGTCAGCTTACCTTTGGCGGCGAAAACGCCGAAGCCTACTTCAGCCCGGATGGCAGGCAGCTCATCTTCCAGGCTCGTCACGAGGCGGGCGAGTGCGACCAGATCTACATCATGGACATCGAATCAGGCTCAACCCGTCTGGTTTCTACGGGTGACGGGGTCTGCACCTGCTCATTTTTCATTCCCGGCACAGATGAGTTCATCTATGCCTCCACACACGGCGATGCTCCCTCTTGCCCTCCGGTGCCTGATCCCAGCCTCGGCTATGTCTGGCCGCTGCACAGGGGTTTCGATATCTATGTCGGCAGCACGAAAGATGGCTCGATCCGCCGTCAGCTCACCACCACGCTCGGGTATGACGCCGAAGCTGGGGTGTCGCCCGACGGAAAAGAAATTGTCTTCTGCTCCATTCGTTCCGGCGACCTCGAACTTTACAAGATGAACATCGACGGTTCAGGGCTGACTCGCCTGACTTACACCCTCGGCTATGATGGCGGTCCTTTCTTCTCACCCAGGGGCACGTATATCGTCTACCGCGCCCACCATCCACGGACAAAAGAGGAAGTCGAACGGGTCCGTTATCACAACGAAAATGAGGTGGTGAGCCCGATGCGCCTCGAAGTCTGGATGATGAAGGCGGATGGGAGTGAGCAGCGCCAGGTGACACAGCTCGACGCCGCCAGCTTCGGCCCCTACATGCACCCGGATGAGGAGCGGATCATTTTCAGCACCAACTACTCCCCCGAAGGGACGCAGATGCACGGCAAGCCGAATTTTGATCTTTACCTGATCAACAAGGATGGCACCGGGCTGAAGAGGATCACGCACTACGAGGATTTTGATGGATTCCCCATGTTCTCGCCGGATGGCAAATACCTGGTTTTTGCCTCCAATCGTAACGGTGAGAACCCGGGCGACACCAATGTTTTCCTCGCCGAGTGGGTGGATTAGTGGGTTGTCTCATTCACTCTGATGGGTTCTGAGCGAGCTTCCCTTGATTCCTACCCGCCCGGAAGTCGCCGAATCCGTCGGAGCAGATGATACGATCGGATCTTCCTGTGACATTGTGTGTGATATCAGCGGTCAAGTTCGCCAGGAGGCGGAACGAAGTGACGTTTTCTGCGCGACTTGACCGCCACAAGAAAAATAGCTTAAAGCGACTATTGTTTTATCGAAAACAAATGTGCTGGATGGCTTCGTAAAGGTGCTGCAGACAATTTCACTGGAGCACTGATCAGCTTCGACTAAGCAGATTTGTATTCAATAAAACAAGGGTTTACCACGAGGTGTTTGCTGTCTGGTTGTCACGACGCCCCCTGGAGACCTGTGGTCTCCAGGCGATCTTGACAACCTGACTGGCAAGAGACAGCCGCACACATTCTTGTGACGAACCAAACGATCCATCAGGAGGCAACCTCCGGCAGGCTGACGCATCAAACTGGAATGGGGAACCCTCGGTGGGGGCAGAGAGTATCCTGTCCAGGCCAGGGTGTCCCGAGAGGCAACTCGAAGTAAGAACCGTACTTGCGGCTCTTTCACCTCGAGTGTACCTTTCCAGGTTTGCTACGGGATCGGCAGATGGCGAATCGAAACGCTTCAGTTTTGCGCAATGGCACTCTGACACTCCTGATTGTACTTGTTGTGCTCGTTGCGGGAGTCTTCCAGAGTGACCTTCTGCGGTCCGACAGCGCTTCCCTCGTGACCAACTCCGAGCCCGCGCTTCCCGCGGACCTGGATGCGGAACATCCCCCCTCCACCGAGACAGCAGCACACAGAGACACGAATCCGGTTGCTTTCACCGTCACGGGGGACCGTCCCCCTATCGCCAGGTCCGGATTTGAGAGTCCGTTTGTCGGGGTGGCGGAACGACTCAAACCTTCTGTGGTGAATATCACAGTTCGGCGTGAGTCGGGTGCGATTTCCCGTTTCGATGATCTGTTTCAGCCGCGTGGGCAGGAACGCCGTCCGCGGCGAACCACTTCAGGCGGGTCGGGATTCATCGTCGATCGCAAGGGATATGTGTTGACCAACAACCATGTGATCGACCAGGCGGTATCGATCCAGGTGAGCTTGTTTGACGGTTCAGAACGGGATGCAAGGCTTGTGGGGACCGACCCCGAGACCGATATCGCATTGCTTGAAATCGGCCAGGTGGATCCCGACTGGGTCGCCATGCTCGGCGACAGCGACACCATCCGGATGGGTGAATGGGCGATTGCCATGGGCAACCCGATGGGGCTCGACTGGACTCTGACGGTAGGTGTGATCAGCGCGACAGGACGGTCTGATCTTCGGATCGTGGGCGGTGGACCGGTGTTTCAGGATTTCATCCAGACGGATGCCTCGATCAATTTCGGCAATTCCGGTGGTCCGTTGGCGAATATCCGTGGCGAAGTCATCGGTGTGAACAGTGCAGTCAACACCTCGGCTCAGGGCATCGGGTTTGCCATTCCGATCAACATGGCACGTGAGGTGGTCACAGACCTGGTTCAGACCGGATATGTCCGGCGCGGTTACCTCGGGATGTTGCCGGTCGAACTGGATGCTCTCAAGAAGGAAGCCCTCGGGCTCGATGGAGAGGTGAAGGGGGTTTTTGTTGAGTCGGTTTCACCCGCCACTCCGGCGGAGGCCGGCGGTCTGCTCGCAGCGGATGTGATCACCGATGTGGATGGTTCTCCGGTGGATGATGTCTCCGGATTCCGGATGCTTGTCGCCAGGCACCGTCCCGGTGAAGAGATGCGTTTGAATGTGATCCGTGGAGGTCACAGCCGTGAGCTGGGCTTCACCCTTGCCGACCGCAGCGACTATGTCGCGACAGCGAGTGCTGGGGTGAGTGAAGTACTTCCCGCCTGGATGGGGCTGCGGGTGGGATCGCTTACCGGCCCCCAGGCGAGGCAATTTCCTGTTAAGGTACAGGAAGGTGTCCTCGTTCTTGAGTTGGAGCAGGAGAGTCCCGCGGAAGGAAAGCTGCAGGTGGGCGACGTGATCGCCAGGGTCGATGGGATACCCATTGCAGGCCTGTCCGATTGGCAGCGAATCACCGCGGAGCTTCGTGATACAGGATGCGCAGTCCTTGTGATGTACTACCGTGGCGGCCAGGGAAGTAAGATCGTGGCCGCATTGAAACGGTAGATTCGGGTTCACCGTTGTGGTGATTGGAAGGTAAAAGAGCGTGAGAGCCAACCAGTCCCTTGAGAAGTACCTGCAGGAGATCGGAGAGTACGATCTCCTGACCACCCAGCAGGAAATCGAACTCGCCCAGCGTATCCGCACAGGCGAGAAAGAGGCGCTCGAAAAACTGACAAAGGCGAACCTTCGCTTTGTCGTCAGCGTGGCCAAACAGTATCAGAACCAGGGATTGAGCCTCGGCGACCTGATCAACGAGGGTAATCTCGGGTTGATCAAAGCCGCCGAGCGTTTCGATGAAACCCGTGGCTTCAAGTTCATCTCCTATGCGGTCTGGTGGATTCGTCAGTCGATTCTGCAGGCGCTTGCCGAGCAGAGCCGTGTGGTCCGCCTGCCGCTCAACCGTGTCGGCGCACTCAACAAGATCGGGAAAGCATTCAGCAGCCTCGAACAGAAGTTCGAGCGTGTACCCAGCCCGGAAGAGATCGCCGAAGCACTCGAGATGACGCCTTTCGAGGTCAACGACACCCTGAAGATGTCGGGACGCCACCTCTCGATGGATGCGCCTTTCAACCAGGGTGAGGACAACCGGTTGCTGGACATCCTGCACAATGATCAGGAGCCGCCGCCGGACACCACCCTGATGAGCGACTCGCTGAAACGTGAGATCGAGCGTGCCCTGGCGACTCTTTCGCCACGGGAAGCGGAGGTCATCCGTCTCTACTTCGGATTGAACATCGAGCAGCCGCTGACCCTCGAGGAGATCGGGGAGAAGTTCAACCTGACACGTGAGCGGGTGCGTCAGATCAAAGAGAAGGCGATTCGACGGCTGCGGCACACAAGCCGATCCAAGGCGTTACGCGCCTACCTCGGTTGATCCCGCAGGGGAAGGACGTGCAACATGCAAACCCGGGCAGCTACATTGCCCGGGTTTCGTATTGAAGCTCTGTTCCGGGAAGTAGTTCACACCGTTACGGCAATTCTCCGGTTCCGACTGTGCGGCAGCTCTTCAGCGACGCGAAGACCTGCTGCACAATCGGTCAGGTCGCAAAACCCTGTCCGAACGAACAACACATCACGCCGCACCGCGTCACAACATTCATGCTGGCGATCACCAGGCGCTCTGCGAGCAAACTCCCTCTGCACGTTCATCAACAGCCTTGAAGTCACCTACCTGGTTCATCCCGGTTATCGCACCTGGCAATTCGGAGTTAGGATGTTCTATCTTTCAGCCTGACCGATCAACCGCCATGCCTCCACCAAGGAGCTGTACATGCGAAAGCTCATTGTTCTCACATTTGTCAGTCTCGATGGAGTGATGCAGGCTCCCGGGGGCCCCGACGAAGACCGTGACGGCGGGTTTATGTACGGCGGCTGGACTGTCCCACACTTTGACGATGTCGGCGGTCAGGAGATGGGACGACAAATGACCCCACCTTTCGACCTTCTCCTGGGACGTAAAACCTACGACATTTTTGCCAGTTACTGGCCACATCACCCGGAAGATGGCGCAAGTTTGAACGCCGCCCACAAGTATGTAGCCAGCCGTTCGGGTACCTCGCTGCCATGGGGGCCGGCAACGAAGCTGGAAGGCGATGTTGTCGAGGCAGTCCGGAGGTTAAAGACCACCGACGGCCCCGATCTTCAGGTCCACGGAAGTTCCGACCTGCTGCAAACACTGGTTGAATCGGACCTTGTGGACCAATACTGGCTGAAGTACTTCCCCGTAGTATTGGGCGAGGGCAAACGTCTCTTCAGCTCCAACGCCTTTCCCCAGACCTACACCCTGACCCGCAGCCTGACAACACCCAGCGGCGTACTGATCGGCTGCTACAAGCGGGACGGCGAAATCCGGACCGGGAGTTTCTGATGTGGGGCCACCTCACATTGGGTCCTCGACTTTCAACATAGTGCCAGCTTGCGGATTGCCTGCACAGAAAAGGCCGGGGTGCGATCCCCGGCCCTCTCCGCTCAACCTTCTGCTGAAGCTACTTGTTAATCGCCATCTGCTGCACGCATCCAATCGCGGCGATGTTGAGGATCGCATCCACATCGGCTTCGTTTGAGAGTACCTGCAGGGGCAGATCAAGCCCGGTAAGGATCGGGCCGACTGTTGTCGCACCACCCATTTCGCGAAGCAGACGGAAACTGATGTTCGCCGAATTGAGGTCGGGGAAGATCAGGCAGTTCGCGCCACCGGTCAGACGGCTGAAGGGCGCTTCTTCACGCTGCAACGCATAATTGACAGCCGTATCCGCCTGCATTTCGCCCTCGACTTCCCAGTCGGGATGCTTTTCATGAAGCATCTCCGCCACTTGCCGCATCTTCAACGTGCTCGGATGAATCACACTGCCGAACTGGCTGAAGGAGAGCAGGGCCATACGAGGGGTGAAGCCGAAATCCTGCACCATGTCATGCAGGTCCTCGCTGATCCGGACAAGCTGCTCTGCGGTCGGGTCAATGTTCATCGCCGTGTCGGCCAGGAAATAGTGCTGGTTGTTGACAATCACCATGTGCACCCCTGCGACCACCTTGCCACGACGTCTCTCGCCCATCACGTTGAGCATCGGCCGTACCACACTCGGGTAGTGACGGGTCTGTGCGGAGATGTAGACATCAGCATCCCCTTCCAGCACCATCATCGGACCGAAATAATAGGGCGACAGCATGGATCGTTTTGCATCCTCACGGTCCACGCCCTTCCTCTGACGACTTTCGTAATACTTCTCCGTGTAAGCATCAAGGCGTGAGTCGATGGATGGATCGACGACTTCGTAATTCTTCAAATGCAGATCGAGGTCCTTGATCTTCGCCGCGATTGCTTCCCGGTTCCCGAGCAGCACAGGCTTGCCGATCCCCTCATCTTCGATCACCTGGCTCGCGCGCAGAACTTTGTCGCCGGTCCCTTCAGCAAAGACAATCCGGTGTGGTTTCGACTTGGCAACCTGGACAAGACGGCGGATGATCCGTTTTTCCGCGCCGAGCAGCTCTTCGAGGTGGTCACGGTAAGCGTCCCAGTCGGTGATCTCGAGACGTGCCACTCCACTATCCACAGCAGCTTTCGCGACTGCGAGCGCCTCCCAGGTCAGGACACGCGGGTCGAAGGGTTTCGGGATCAGGTATTCGCGGCCGAAATGCAGTCGATCGACATTGTAGGCGCGCAGTACACTGTCCGGGACATCCTCTTTTGCCAACTGGGCGAGAGCATGCGCCGCCGCGACCTTCATCTCTTCGTTGATCCCCGTTGCCCGTACATCGAGGGCGCCACGGAAAATGAAGGGGAAACCGAGGACATTGTTCACCTGGTTGGGATAGTCGGAACGACCTGTCGCCATGATGACATCGGGACGCGCAGCTACGGCATCCGGATAGGTGATCTCGGGATCGGGATTGGCCATGGCGAAGATGATCGGGTCCTTCGCCATCGATTTCACCATGTCCTGGCTGACGACATTTGCGACCGAGACACCGGCAAAGACATCCGCCCCCTTCATCGCATCTTCCAGGCTGCGGCAGTCGGTCTCTGCGGCAAAGTAGGCCTTGTACTTGTTGTACTTGGGATGCCCCTCGACCAGATCCTCTCTTCCCTCGTAGAGCACACCCTTGCTGTCGCACATCATGATATTCTTATGACTCGCGCCCAGGGATTCGTAAAACTTCGCGCAGGCGATTCCCGCCGCACCGGCACCATTCATCACAATGCGGATTTCACTGAGCTTTTTGCCGATCAGCTCGACTGCGTTCACCAGCGCTGCACCGGAGATGATTGCCGTGCCATGCTGGTCATCGTGAAAGACTGGGATGTTCAGACGTTCCTTCAGCACCTCCTCGATGTAGAAACATTCGGGTGCCTTGATGTCTTCCAGGTTGATCCCCCCGAATGTCGGTTCGAGCATTTCGCAGGCACGGATGATCTCATCGGCATCGTGAGTGTTCAGCTCGATGTCGAATACGTCGACCTTGGCGAAACGGTTAAACAGAACGCCTTTTCCCTCCATGACAGGCTTGCCCGCCAATGCCCCGATGTCGCCCAGCCCGAGTACGGCTGTACCGTTCGAGACCACCGCCACCAGGTTTCCCTTGGAGGTGTATTTGTAGGCATCTTCCGGATTGTCGGCGATCTTCAGGCAGGGAACCGCAACCCCGGGTGTGTACGCCAATGAAAGGTCGCGCTGCGTGAAACAGGGTTTTGTCGGGACAACTCTCACCTTCCCGGGGGTTGGCTGGGAATGATAGGCAAGCGCTTCCTGATCGTACGCCATTTTCTGCTCCTCAGAATCGTTGTTCACGTTAACACGAGTGGGAGGGGTAGTGCGGGAGGGCCGACGCTAAACCACCAGTCGTGGATACGGTTGGAAATATACGAAAACCGTTCCGCTCCGTTTGTGTAAGCCTCTCCTATCTTTCGGCGGGGTATACGATTTACGGTGGTCTGGGGATGATATCCAGGTTACGGCTGGTCGGCAATCTCAGGCAGTGTACCATCCTGTCCAGTGTCGGACAGCAGTCTGGAGTTTCAGCCGCGAATCGAAGCATTTTTCATACGGACGAATTGGGATGATATACTGCTGAAACTGCGGCAGCATTTCGTATACTCTCCCCGGAATCCCACACCATGGATATGCAGTGAGCACGATACGTAACCCGTTGATTGTTGTAACCGGCCTGCCCCGCAGCGGCACCTCGCTGATGATGCAGATGCTCGCTGGTGGCGGTGTTTCGCTGGTCGAGGATGGGCACCGTCCGCCCGATCCCAACAATCCCCACGGTTATTTCGAGGATAGGCGTGTCCGCAGACTGCACCTGGACAACAGCTGGTTGCATGAGGTCAGGGGCCGGGCGGTTAAGATCATTTCTCCCCTGATTCACCTGATTCCGGAAGGGCTGCCCTGCGACTTTCTGTTCGTTCACCGGCCAATCGAAGAAATCCTCATCAGCCAGCAGATGATGCTCGGCAGGTCCGGCCTGTCCGATCCGGACTCTCCCGAGATCCGGGATCGTTTCCTCGTGAACCTGGAGGCAAGTCAGGCCTGGATTCAGTCACGCCCGGAGTCACGTCTCCAGAACATCGAGTACCACGCGCTGCTGAGCCAGACCCAGGTCGAACTTCAGAAGATTGTTCGCTTCCTCGATCTCGATCTGCCAGTCGAAACAATGGCCGCGGTTGTGGACCCGAAATTGTATCGTTCACGATCCGACACCTCTGCTCCCCGAACACCGAATTCTGATGATTCATTCTCCTGCTGAGGTTCGGTTCAGTGAAAATTGATTGTATCTTGTTGCCGTTGCTGCAAACCAATTGCGGGAAGGACATGAACCTGCAGACCCCTGTGGAAAGTGGATTTATCCGGCGCCTGGAGGAGACAGAAGACCTGCCGGTATTGCCCCAGCTCTACGCCCAGGCGTTGCGAATCGCCTCGGACCCGGAAGGAGACATCATCCGTCTCCAGGAAATCCTGCAGCACGATCCTTCCCTGACCGCTCATATTCTGAAGATCGCGAACTCGGCGTACTACGGTTTCCCAAACCGTATCGAATCGTTGCGCACGGGCATTGTCATGCTCGGTACCCTCGAGATCATCCGTCTCCTGACCGCCGCCTCCGCGCTTGCGGCCTTCCCGCGTCAGCACCTCAGCTCCGATTTTGATCCAATCCATTTCTGGTACCACAGCGCCGCGGTTGGGGAGGCTTCTGCCTTCCTGAGGCGAAAGCTCAACCTTCAGCTCGCCGGAGATGTCTACACCGGCGGCCTGCTGCATGACATTGGCAAGATTCTGCTCGCTGCGAGATTCCAGGTCGAGTATGATCTCTGCCTGCGTTACGCTCGACAGCACCAGGTACCCATGCGTATCGCCGAGCATCGGGTGCTTGGCATCGACCATGCCTCCATTGGCGGGTTGCTCGCACTGCGCTGGGATCTGCCTGTACCCCTGGTCGCGATGATTACTCACCACATGACCCCGCAGAAAGAGACATTCCACCCGGTGGAAGTGTCGCTCGTTCACCTCGGGAATCGGATCGCGAAACGGTTCAGCAAGACCGAAGCGGACACAGATGACGATCAGTCGCTCGAAGAGGATTCCTGCTGGGAGGTTGTTGCAGGGCGCCGATGGCCGGATGCTATCAATGTCCCGGAACTGATCGAGGAGTGCAAAGAGGAAGTGAGCCGTTCGGCCGAGCTGATGAAATCCCTCCTGACAGATTAATACGGATCCTGCTGAGAAATTGTGCGTGAAATCGGCGGTCAGGTTCGCCAGGAAACCTTCGGCCTCAAGGCGATCTGGACAACCTGGCCAGTAGATGAAACCATCCACGATAGAGACCCACGCACATAGTCTTGTGAGGAGCCATTCATTCTGCTGGATTCCGGATCAGACTCTCAAGCCATCCGAATCTGGCTGCCGATTGTCCGTTCCCCCCTGCTGCCTTATATTGCGCAGTGCCCGGATTTCGGGCATCCTCATTTGGAGGGGTGGCAGAGCGGTTGATTGCACTGGTCTTGAAAACCAGCGATGGGAAACCATTCGTGGGTTCGAATCCCACCCCCTCCGCGAAAGGACATTCCGGTCGAGTTGCTCCATCCCGGGGAATGCCGTGAACCACCAAACATAAACCCCCGCCACGAGTGGCGGGGGTTTATGCATCGTCTCATACAACAGCCGCGCATCGGCCAGTCTTATTTAAGAGGCGCTGATCTGTGGGGTCATTCTCAACAGATTTCTCCGTTCGATCGCCTTGTTGAACGCCGTTACCAGCTCAAGGTGTGTCTCATAGCCGGAGTGGGTGTCGCACAACCAGGAATAGAGCAGGTGGTCGATCAACTTCTCGGCGCTGGAATAATCTTCACGGGCGATCATACCTTGAACCACAATCCGTATTTCACTGAGCAGATCCCCCACCTCCTCTGGTTTCAACTTTTTCAGCGGTGTCCCAGACAGTACCGTATACAATCGTTTCGCTTGTGAAGACATGGCATTCTCCCAAGAAAATCATTGAACAACCCATTGCCAGAGTCCCCTGTTCGGAGTGACGCTGATTCGAGGAAAACCGTGTGGACTCTCAACTGTCCTAATATGAACTCCCAAAAACACAAAATCCGTCAGAATGAGCAAGAATTTGGGTAGGAAATTTCCGATCCCTTGTTTAGCGCTCAAGAGCAGCATTCCAGAGACTCAACCCCGCTCATCCTTTATTTACCGTGCAAGATGTCGTATAGACCGTCAAATAGTGTCGAGCTGCAGCGAGGAGAGCCTGCCTGGCTCTCGAGACACTTCCAGCTCCTCCTTACCTTGCCCATCGTGCAGAGAGGTCGGGTCGATTGGTTGCGTAAGTCCCGACCGGTCCACCCATATTTTCGCATTCAGGATTCGGATCGGTCCGAGGTGCGAGTGACAATTCCTTGAGCAATCCAGAGGGGAACCCCATGATGTCTGAATACCACTTGTATGTCGAGGGCGAATGGATCGAGACCGGTCAGTGGGGGGAGGTTGAGGACAAGTACACGGGCGAGGTGATCGGCCGTCTCCCGCTGGCAGATGACGCGACCATCGAGCAAGCGTTGCGGGCGGGCGAATCGGTTGTCGGTGCGATGGCCGACCTGCCCACCCATAAACGCGCGACCATCCTCGAACAGATCGCCGCTGGGATTCAGGAACGAGAGACGGAGTTTGCGCGAACGATCGCTCTCGAAGCCGGCAAGAGCTGGAAGTACGCCCTCGGCGAAGCCCAGCGTGCTCAGGAGACCTTCACCTTCGCGGCGGCTGTCGCGAGAACCCTGCATGGGGAAACGGTTCCCCTCGATGCCTCCACCACAGGTGCGGGCAGGTTCGGCTACTGGGTACGTGTCCCGGTCGGATTGATAGCGGCTGTCACCCCCTTCAACTTCCCCCTGAACCTGGTGGCTCACAAGGTGGCCCCGCCATTGCGGCGGGATGCCCCCTTGTGCTGAAACCTGCCGGGACCACACCGCTCACCGCCCTGTTACTCGCGGAGGTGATCGACAAAACGGAGCTTCCCAGAGGGGCGTTTAATGTAATCCACGGATCCGGGGCGGTTGTCGGACGCAAACTTGTCACCGACCACCGTCCACGGAAAATCACCTTCACAGGCAGCCGTGAGGTGGGCAATTGGATATTGCAGAATGCGGGGCTGAAACGTGTCACCCTCGAACTGGGGAACAACTCCGCGGTGGTGGTGGATGAGAAATGCGACCTGGAGTATGCGGTTGAGCGCTGTCTCATGGGCGCCTTTGCCAATTCAGGGCAGGTCTGCATTTCGGTGCAACGGATCTATCTGCACGCGGCCGTGGCGGACTCTTTCACCGAACGTTTTCTCGAAGGCGTACGCCAACTGAAAATCGACCACCCCCTTGTCCCGGATAGCGATTTGGGGCCGATGATCTCTCAGGCGGAAGTGTTACGTGCTGCCGAGTGGGTCGAGGAAGCTCATCAGCAGGGTGCGAGGCTGCTCGCGGGGGGAAAACCGGTCGACGATCGCGTTTTTCCTCCCACCGTACTCTACGATGTCAATCCCGAGATGAAGGTTTCCTGCGAGGAGGTTTTCGCCCCGGTGGTCATCCTGGAAAGGGTTGGTTCATTCGAGGAGGGGCTTCACCTGGCAAATCGTGGCGAGTTCGGCCTGCAGGCCGGGGTGTTCACCAATGATCTGAGCCATGCCATGCGCGCCGTCCGTGACCTCCAGGTTGGTGGCGTCATGATAAACGATGTTCCCACTTTCCGCGTGGATCACATGCCCTACGGCGGGATGAAGCAGAGCGGTATCGGACGGGAAGGTGTACGTTACGCTGTCGAGGAGATGACCGAAATCAAGATGGTGATGATTCAGCCGAGGTGAGGGTGGACACGGCAGAGGACAGGGAGTCCTGACCGATCGATCACTGAGGGATCGTGGCACCCGCTGCTGTGCGAAGTCGGGTAACAGAAATTTCGAGTTCTGTTGTCGTCAGCTGTCGGATCGAAACCTGTTGGAAGGAGAGTAACCGTGAAAAAGCAATCGCTGTTGTTGGTGGCATTCCTGCTCCTGCTTCTGCTGGCGGGCTGTGCCGCCGGTCCGAACACGTTAAAGGGTGTCGAAGATGAATCCGGCCACGTGGCTGGATTCTGGATGGGGCTATGGCATGGGTTCATCCTCATGTTCAGTTTCATCGTGTCGCTGTTTCGTGATTCTGTACATGTCTACGAAATCCACAACAACGGCGGCTGGTACAATTTCGGTTTCCTGCTCGGGGTCTCCATGTTTTTCGGAGGCAGCAGCAAGGCCTCCTGCCCGGGTTCCAGTGGTCTCCGCAAAAAGGTCGAGTGAACGATCCACTGGTGATAATCGAAGGAATTGTGGCTCCTCCTGGGAATCTGTGCGGAAAATCAGAGGTCAGGTTCGCCGAGAGGCAGGCTTGCACAGTCTCTCGGCGCGACTTGACAGCTATGAATGAGACATCTTGAACGAACCTTGTTTATTTCAAAAGAAATTTGCTGCGCTTGTCAGGCGAAATTGCGAGCGACCACACAACAGACTTGCTGCCTGTCGTATAAGCATCCTTCTTTTCAAGAAAACAGGGACTTACCCCAAGGTGCTTCTGGTTGCGCTGTCAAGATCGCCTGGAGACCTGCTGCCTCCAGGCGATCTTGACAACGCGTTTCGCCAGAGACAGCCGCAAACATTCTTGTGAGGATCCGAAGGATGATCGTGCGGGTGTAATCGGACGTGTGCCGTCTGCCTGAGAGAGGATCAGGAACGTGCACCCAGCCCGATGGGGGTAAAGGTCCAGTTCAAGCCGAAAGCGTACTGGTTGTGCTCCTGGACAAGCAGGGTGAATCCGGGTGCCCATTTGCTCCGCGTCAGAACACCGGGGTAGACATTCAGACGTGTCTTGTAGCCACGGGCGCCGCCAAAAATCAGGGAGGCCAGCAGGGAATTGTTGCGATCCAGGAAAAAGCCGCCGGTGACAATCAGCGTAGTGGTTTCGACACGTACACCGTTGCTCCCCTCCACCTCGTAGATGTCCTTCGCGGCATAACCACCGCCGATGGAAAGGGTGTTCTCGGAGTCCAGCTTCAGCGACCCGCCGACCATTCCCTCGGTGCCGGTCAGGTAGAACAAACCGAGACGGTCATACCAGGGCAGGAAGTATTTGAAGGAGAACTTCATCCCGCTGTTGAGCAGTTCGCCGCTGTCCGGCAGGTAGACAGCCTGAAAAGGCCACGCGGCCAGATTGAGCGTCTGAGCGAAGAATTGGGCAACAGTCCGGTTGCTGAAGAGGATGTAAGCCGCCGGGCCGAAGATATAGAGGTCGGCGATCGGATCGGCTGTCGGACCCTGGTAGGTTCCGATCTCCATCACCTCGTTCAAGTAGTGCATTCCGAGATTTGAGACGAAGGACCAGAGGTGCGGATAGGGGTAACCGTGGTACTCGAACCACTCTGTCGCCGCCACATGCAGCATCCCACCGCCGATCAGGTGCAGCTTGTAGTTCGGCCAGTACTGCACATTGGTCATCCGGAAACTGGTTGGCACAATTTCTCGTGAAAGGAACTGATCCCATCCATATTGCCCCACCACCGATCCGGGCCGTTCCAGGTTCCACATAAGGGTACGGTGCGCCTGGTAGAAGGGAAAGGCACGCAGGTTGTTGTTCCGATTGGTGATCTGCATGATCGCCATCGAATAACCGACACTCATCGAGAGGGGGTTGAAGGCCGCTTCGGTACCGTAGGAATAGCCGTGGTAATAGAGGTTGTCAAGAGTGAGATCTTCCTCCTCATCCACCTGGGCGTGAAGTGGTTGAGCGAGGGCAAATCCCAAAAATGCCAAAATGAAGCTGGATAGAGCGATCCTGACGGCGATGGGTATCATCGGTCGAATTCGGCTCCATGAACGGGTGATGGCCTGTTACGACAAGTGGTGATAGTCCGTGGATATCACGACGAGGCCTTGAGATCCTGCACCAAAGGTGGGCAATATACACACCCTGTAGAGCGAATGCACCCCGAATTTTCCGAGGCTCGCCCCATCAGGTGATCTGCTGCGGATTTCGATGACTGCCGATGCGATACAAATCGAAGGCGCGTCAGTTAAGACTGGCTCAAAAATTCTTGCTGAGACCCGACCTTCAACGTTGCGGCAGATTGCGGCAGGCCTTCAGCGGAGTGGAGACCTGCCGCCTGTTGAAAAGGCGAATACTTTCGGGCTCTTCCGGAGTGATTGAACGTGAAATCAGCGGTCAAGTTCGCCAGGAGGCGGAACGAAGCGACGTTTCCTGGCGCGACTTGACCGCCAGGAAGCAGACATCTTGAAGCGACCCTCGTTTTATTGAAAACAGATGTGCGGGATGAATCATGCAGGAGCTGCCGACAATTTCCCGGAAGCCGCTATCTCCATTGACTCAGCAGATTTGTTTTCAATAAAACAAGGGTTTACCACAAGGTGTTTGCTGTTTGGTTGTCAAGACACTCCTGGAGACCTGCGGCCTCCAGGCGAACTTGACAGCTGCATCAGCCAGCGATGATGCACAAATTCTTGTGAAGACCCAAAAGGCTAAGACTTTCGATAGCCACCAAACACGAGTGTCGCTTCACGGCTCTTCAGAGACCATTCGTATTCCCCTGTTTTTCAACCCGGTGTTCATCACGCAGCAGGTCATTGACTGTTTTCACCGGTGTAAAGCTCTGCTGGGGAATCTCGACAAGAATGGTATTCCAACCCGCCATGCCGCCATTCCACAGGCCGGGCAGTTCCAGCGCTTTCAACGGTTGGCCCTGGAAGGTTTTATCCGAGATGAACACCGCTTCCGGATCCGAGAACTGCATCAGGTTGTGCTTCTCGCCATGGTGGTTGCGCAGTCCGCACACCAGGTCTACCGGGTTAAAATGGGTAGAGGCTTCAAAAATCCGTCTCTGCTCGGGATTGCCAAGGTCAATCTGAGAGGATTCCACAATCTGCGGAGCGATCTCGCCTGAGGGCAGAACCACATGGAAGGGACCACCACCGGGTTCACCAGTGTTGGGCACCATGCCGCAGACACGCAAGGGGCGATCCAGCTTTTCTTGCAGCCATTCGGCACGTTTTTTCAACGCCCAATGATACCACCCTTCCGGGAGAGGGTGCCCCAGCGACTCGGTTGCAAGCAACCGTATCTCCTCGATACGCTCCTTTTCGGGTATCTCCCCTTCCAGTTCACGCAATGCTGCATGCACGGCTGCCTGAATCCGGACAAGGTACCCGGTGAGCACTTTCCGCCGGAAGTAACGGTCCTGGGATGTAACATGCGGTGTGACATTGTCGATGTTCTTGATCAGCACGATGTCGGCATCCAGTTCATTCAGATTTTTCAGCAGCGCACCATGCCCTCCCGGTCGGAAAACGAGACGGCCATGATCGTCACGGAATGGCTCATTCTCCTTTGTCACCGCGATGGTATCGGTGGAAGACTGCTGTATGGAAAATTCGATCTGAACCTCGAAATCCTCACCAAACTCCTGCTCGACCAGGGAGTTCAGAGTCTGTGCAATTCCCGGCTCCGCACCCGGGGGGACTGTGAAGTGAATGCGCACAACACCCTCGCGGTCGCTGATCAGCTCCACGGCTTCGTACACCTGCTCCTCGAAAGCGGTATGGGAACGGCCATCATAACGGTGGAAGGGAATCAACCCCTTTGGCAGTCCGGCCAATCCGAGCCCTTTATCTGTCAGCAGGTAGTCGAGGATGGCAGATACTTCACCCGTTTCGAGCAGTGATTCGATGGAAAGCCCATCCTGTTTCATCAGCATCCGCAACTCGGGATAAAAGGCGAAACGCGTGATGTTACGGAAGAAACGGAGCCCGAAAATTGCCGCACTGTCGTTGGCACGTGCGCGTTCATCGAGGGTGCCGTTTGAAAGGGTCGGATAGGCGGCTCGCAGGGCAAGCAGATCACGAAACATACGGCTCGCCGCACCGGAAGCAGGGACAAATGCGCTCAGACGACCCGCATCCGCAGCACGGCTGTAAGCCTGGATCAGTTCCGGCTCCTGATCATGGTTCAGCTGGACGATGCCGTCATTGGCCGTGCAGGGTCGTACCAGGGGTATATGACGAACGCCTCGACGGAAGCACTCAAGCTGACGCTCGATCTCCTTCTCGTCGATCCCCATTTCACGGAGTTGGCGTCGATCCTCTTTACTCAGCACGTCACCTCCCATATTGCATGCGCCGGAACAACCTTCACAGCGCAGGCCTGCTCGAAAAGTGGTGGAAGCTAATGATTTTCGTGTGATACGACAAGAGGTGCGCGATTGATCCCGGGGGACGGGAACGCCCCGGCACTGGTATAGCAGTTCATGAAGAAAGGTCTCTTCAGGGAAGCCTGCATCATTTCTTCTCATCTATTGCCGGGGTGGCATCCGAGTATCTCTGTTACCGGCAGTTCGGACGGTCTCCGGGCCTGCCACACCATCAGTAAGGTCGGGAGATCTGACTGAATCCTTCAGTTCAATCCACATTATCTTTCCAGCACGATTTCCCACACACCGGAGCCGACTGTGAACAGGTCAATACCCTTGCTTATCGCCGCCTGTCTGCTGGTTGTGTCTGGCAGGCTCCTGGCCCAATCCACCAGTTCGACGACCTTTGTCACCCTCTTCGAAAGTGAGATGGTCCACTTCCTTCCCGGCGACAGCTCCGATGCATACGCCTCGCCTGGTGTGCGTGTTGAAGAGAACGGACGCCGGATCCTCACCGGACATACTCTGCCCACCCTGACCTCACCGCACCGCATTTACGCTCATCTCACCCTCTCACCGATCCCGAAGAGCGAGCGGGAGGTTCACGACCGCTGGGACCGTGCCGGGTCGATCCGTCTCCAGGTCGAGGGTCAGCCTGAGATCGAGCTGGTGCGCTTCATGACAGCCTATGGCGGCAAGACCTCGCACACACTGGAGGTCACGCACCTTGCCCCCCTGTTGCAGGGCGAACGGACGATTGTCGCCTTCATCGACACCTGGGTGTCACCCGCCTGGCGTGTCGATTTTGCGCTGGAGTACAGGAGTGTTCCGGAGTACGACAACGCTGCCTGGGGGCAGGGGATTTACCTGGAGGATTCCTTCAACCGTCAGGATATGCCCGCTCCTGTTGAGGTCGAGGTGAACATTCCTGAGGGACTTGAACGTGTTGTGATGATGTACGTTTCCACCGGACACTGCACGGACGGGATCGATGATGACGAGTTCGTTTCCAAGGCGAATGTGATCGCAGTGGATGGGGTTGTCGTCCACCGCTACTATCCCTGGCGAAGCGACTGCCGGCAGTTTCGCGCACTGAACCCTTACACTGCGCGCTGGTCCGATGGGTATTGGTCCTCGGACTACCACCGCAGTGGATGGTGTCCCGGCAGCGAGGTACCGCCGATTGAGATCGACCTGTCCGATCACCTGACTCCGGGACTGCACAAGGTTACATTCCATGTCGAGGATGTCCGTCCGATGGATGAAAACAAACAGTACGGTTACTGGCGCATTTCAAGCCACCTGGTCGGATGGGACAGGAAACCACGTCTCTGGCAGAACTTCGAGGAGTGATCCGGGATGATCCCGCCCTTCAACACCGTCCAACTGCACAAAGCCAACCTCCTCCTGCCCAGCGCCCAGATGCGCATCGACCCGGCGGAGAATGTCCCTGCCTACCTGGTGCAACGAGTTCGGAAAGAGATGATGACGGCGGGTGTGACGGTCTCACGTTCCCCGGCTGCAGGTGAAAAAATCCCGAAACTACGGGTCTGGCTGGATCGTGAGTGCCTCCCACGGCAGCCGGAGGGCTACCGGATCGAAATCTCACCAGGGGGGATTACTATCTCCTCCTCAACTGTGTACGGTCTCGGATATGCCTGTTCATCGCTTGGCGTTCTGATCGGGAAAGGTGTGCGTGGCCCGGGTGGGATCGAACTTCAGGCGATGATTATTGAGGATTGGCCACGTTATCCCTGGCGTGGGATGCACCTCGATGTCAGCCGCAACTTTTTCCCGGTCGAGAATGTGCTCCGTTTCCTCGACCTGATGGCCATTCACAAGTTCAATCGTTTCCATTGGCATCTGACCGATGACCAGGGGTGGCGGCTTGAGATCCCTTCCTATCCCCAGTTGACCGAGGTCGGTGGCTTCAGACGGGCTTATGACCGCTCCCTCTCCGGCGGATTCTACAACCGGCAGGATGTGGACCGTGTCCTCGATCATGCCGAGCAGCTCGGGATCATGGTGATTCCGGAGATCGAAATGCCCGGCCATGCGCGCGCGGCAATTGCCGCTTTTCCCGAGCTCTCCTGCAAGAGGGAGGAACTGCCCGTTCCGACAAAATGGGGGGTCTACGAGGATGTGATGTGTGTGGGGAACGAGAGTACTTTCCGCATTGTCAAAGAAGTCCTGGATTATGTTTGTGACATCTTCCCCGCGCCCTACATCCATTTCGGAGGCAATGAGGTCCCGATCACCCGTTGGAAGGCCTGCCCGCGTTGCCAGCGACGAGTGCTGGAAGAATTCCTCTTCGGACCCGAGTCTTTGCAGGGGTATTTCATGACCCGTATCGCCGACTACCTGGTGGGGAAAGGGAAAAGGCCGATCGGGTGGGATGAAGTTCTCGAAGGAGAGCCGCCGAGCGAGACTGTGATCATGGCGTGGCGAGGGTTGGACCGAGGCCTGGCTGCTGCATCGCGCGGGTTTGCCACCATCATGACCCCGGCGACACACTGCTATTTTGATCACTCACAGGATGAACGCGGGCACCGGGACAACCTTTCGGCCGTCCTCCCATTGAAGAAGGTGTACGAGTTCGATCCAATGCCAGGCAAACTCGCGAAGGAAAAAGTGAAACTGATACTTGGTGGCGAAGGAATTGTCTGGACAGAACGGATGGAGGAGTGGGGGCATGTGGAATACATGCTGCTCCCCAGGATGTGTGCCCTGGCGGAAGTGCTGTGGCATGGACGGGGTGAGAACTACGATGATTTTGTCGCCAGGCTGCACCCGCATTTGAGCCGTCTCTGGAAACTTGGCTACAACTACCGCCCCCTAGACCCGGAGTAAGCCCCGGTACACAGAAGAAATCTGAAGGCTGGCTCCTTGCGCAAAATCTCAGGAAGCGCCCTTTATCCTGTAATCACCTTTCGTACGTCGCCTGCTCCATGTCGAAGGGGTGGACCGAAATCCGTCCCTTCTCGTCACGCACCAGGTGCCCTGCCTTTGTCTCCGGGTCGTGCTCGAAGATGATCAGGTACTGGTTGTCCACTGCCTCGTCGAGGAAGGGTTCTTTGAAGGCCATGCTTTCGACCGGGTAAAGGTCGTAGGCCATAATGAACGAGAGGGGCACATGCGTGGCGCGTGGCAGAATATCCCCCGCGAAGACAAGTCGGTTCCCGCCCGAATCCACCTGGACCATCTGGTGGTACATCGTATGCCCCCCGGTGATCCGTACGCTGATTCCCGGGTAGATTTCGCCATCCCCGTCCAACCACTCGATAACGCCGGCTTCCTCGAGGGGACGCAGGTTCTCGACCTTGTAGGAACGGCGATCTTTTGCATTCGGATGGATCGCGGCTTCCCATTCGCCACGTTGAATCCAGTACCGCGCATTGGGGAACTGCACCTTGAGCTGGCCATCCTTGTCAATGAAGGTCCCGCCACCCGAATGGTCGAAATGGAGGTGGGTCTGGATGACATCGGTGACTTCCTCCTTGAGCAGATCGACACGTGCCAGGTCAGTCATCAGCGTACGCGGTTCCGCAACATGGAAATACCCCTTCTCCTTCTCATCCCATTTGCCGCCGAGTCCCGTGTCGACAAGGATTGTCCGGTCACCGCTTCGAATCAGTAACGGGTTGGCGTCCATCATGATCCGGTTCTGGTCATCGGGTGGGGCCAGCTTCGCCCACATCGTGCGTGGCACCACACCGAACATCGCTCCACCGTCGAGACGGAACTCACCATCCGCGAGCAGAAACAACTCCATGTCGCCGAATTTCATCTATTTACTCCCTGCGAATTTTGACTGTGCAGCAGTGTCGCTGATCTGTTGTCTTGGCGGGAATATAACCCGGCAGGCTACCGGCAGGGGAAGGAGATCGATTCCCGGAATGGGTGGGTGAGCCCGCCCGGTCCGGATCGGACGGTTCCAACCGGGCCGCTGCGGAATACCGCACCTCCTGCTGATCTGATCCCCGGAAACGATCCGACCTGAATCTCTTCGCTATCTCCGTTTGCTACACCGCTCGAGTTTGCACTATATTTCGCAAGATTCCGGCAGACTTTGTGCCGTTTGTGCACAGCGCCAGGAAACGACACTGCCTCAGGGGGGAAGCAATGTCCGATCGTCTCCAGGTCGAACCAGACCTTGATTTTATCCAGCATATTCAGCGTGCCGGGGGGGAGACCCTCAAGAAGTGCTACCAGTGCGCCACCTGCAGTACCGTCTGCGAACTTTCTCCGGCGGAACGTCCCTTTCCACGCAAGGAAATGATCTGGGCGCAGTGGGGAATGAAAGATCGGCTTGTGAGCGACCCAGATGTCTGGCTCTGTCACCAGTGCAATGACTGTTCGACACGCTGCCCTCGTGACGCTCGCCCCGGCGATGTGCTTGCCGCGGTACGTGACTACATCTACGCCAGCTTCACTTTCCCACGTTTCATGGGTCGTGCCCTCGCCACACCGGCCATGTTGCCGTTGCTGCTGCTGGTTCCGATGCTCATCGTGGGAGCATTGATCGGGATCAACATGGCTGTCGATGGCACCAGCCTCGCCTGGTATTTCGACAATGACGACGTGCTGCTGACCGAGTTTATCCCATCGGGCTTTGTCGAGGTGCTCTTCATCGCGGGCAATCTGCTGATATTTGCCATTGCGGCGGTCGGCTTGTACCGTTTCTGGCGTGGGCTGAACCATGACGCCGCTCACCCGACTGGGCTCGCCTTCATACCGGCGTTGATTCAGACCCTGCTGGAGATTGCTGGGCACCGTCGGTTCGGGCAATGCGGGCAGAACCGCCCGCGTCAATTCGCGCATCTGCTGGTGATGTATGGTTTCATCGCCGCGGGAATCACAGCGGGACTGGCGTTGGTCCGGCTTCTGCTGGACTACCATGGACCCATCGACCTGCCCAATCCCATCAAAATCCTCGGGGCGGTCAGCGGGGTCATGATCCTTGTCGGCTCCGGGTGGATGGTGCTGCGACGGGTCAGCCGCTCGGATGATGTCGGTGCCGATGGCTACCCGGACCGGCTCTTTCTCT
>Ga0068713_1000437_pt1 | contig 77439 bp, 66 predicted proteins | sample MTBAKSrepl2MetaG_FD_62223 | JGI IMG/M metagenome (GOLD analysis project Ga0068713, IMG submission 62223) | Enrichment culture microbial communities om Arthur Kill intertidal strait, New Jersey, USA, that are MTBE-degrading - MTBE-AKS2 (Arthur... | ecosystem: Environmental > Aquatic > Marine >... | reverse complement strand
ACGCCTCATTCCTCAGGATTCGCCCACGCCAAAGGCGTGGCTTGCATCTCATCGTTTTTCACCGCCCTGCCCGCAATACGGTTTATTAACGGGCTGTTAGCGGACCGATTCCCGGAAGAAGCGCCTTCCCGCCGGGCCGTCAGGGGCACAAAGGTTGCAACCCTTGAGATTCCAGGCTTTCCAGGTAAGGGCGCAGGCGTTCCATCACCTCGTGCTCTTGGGATGCCTCCAGGCTCCGGACAAGGGACTGAACCCGTTCCGCGTTTCCGAGATAGAAAAACACATAAAACGCTCTTTCCCTGAAGTCCCGAGCCTGGGCTTCCCGGCCCATGGTCTGGGCCAAATCGGCGAGCAGGAGGAGGTCTTCGCCGATTCCCGAGGTACGGCCTTCCGCCTTGTCCATGGCCAGGGCTTCAAGCGCCCGGTCCATGGCTTCGGAGGTGCGTCCCATCCCTTGATACGTTCGCGCCAGATGGTAATATACGGAAGCGGCGGCCCGCGGGTCTTCCGAGGGGGGAAGCCGTTTCAGCGCGTGCTCGAACCGGCTCAACGCCTCTTCGTAGCGTTCCTCCTCGAGATGCAGGACCCCGTCCACGACCAGCCATGAGGCCTCGATCCTGCGGGTTGGAATGGACTCCTCCTGAAGGCGTTCCAATTCGCGGCGCGCATGGGAGAGTTGTCCGGCCTGGATGTAGAAACGGCAGCGGTTCAGGCGGTTGTAAAAGAGGGATTCCCGATGCTGTTCTTCCCGATGCACGGTTTCGGCCTCGTCCAACAGCCGGAAAGCATCCTCCCACCGGGACTGAGACGCCAGGAGCACGGCCAGACTTTCGAGATTTTCGGCCACCCCTTTCCGATGATCCACGGAACGGTTCAACTCCAAGGCAATGCGGATGAGGGTTTCCACTTCCGCTTCACATCCCGCCTGGAAAGCGGCCGCCGCCTTTTCCGTGTAGCCGGCGGCTTCCTGGAGCCTCGGAGGAGGCGGCTTGGGAGGCGATGCGCACCCTGCCGCGAAACAGGCGAGAGCCGGCAGCAGAAGCAGGGAGACGGCGGTGTGATTCATGGCCGGCCTCCTCTCAAATCCAACTCCAACGGCTTTCGAGGCTCCTCGGCGGGAAGGCCCATTCGAACAAGCGGGTTCCTTTTCAGGGCGCTCACCGCCTCGCCCGCGTCGTCCATGGTTCTGCGGGCGCTTTGCACCACCGGCGGGAGACTGCGGAGCAGATGGCGGACGTCTTCGGTCATCTGTGGAAAGGTTTCGACGACCGGCTGAAGGGTGGCCAGCAATGAGGATACCCGGTCCATCACGTCGCCGAATTGCGCCAGGGCGGTCTCGGTCTCGGCGGTGATGCGGACGAGTTCGCCGGAAACGGAACGAAGATTGGCCAGGAGGGGGGCCGCTTCCGCCATAGTCTGTTCGGCGGAAACATACAGTCCATCCTCCCGCAGGATCCTTCCCAGGGCGCCTTCCCCCCGATTCAGGTGTCCCAGCATGAGATGCAATTCATGCAGAGGGCCGAAGAGCGGCCCTTCCGGCTCCTTGAGTCGCTGGGTGATCTGGGCCACATCTTCCATAATGCGGGTGGCCGTCTCGAACTTCTCCTCGAGTTCCAGAGATCGGACATACTCCAGGTAGTCCGTGATGGACTTCTTGTCTTCGGAAGGTATCCTGGAATCCTTGGGCAACGGAGGCGCCGAAGGACTACCGGGAGTCAGGGAGAGGTAGGATGTGCCGAGAATCGGGGTCCCCGTAACCGTGAGAAGAGAGTCCGCGCGCACCTTGTCGGCGTAGGACTCGAGAAGCTTCAAGGACACCTGCACCTGGTTGGATTCGTCGATTTCAATGGAAGTCACCTTACCTATTTCGATGTTCAGCATTTCCACCCTGGAGCCGGGTTGCAGGCCGTAACCCTCCCGGAATACGGCGTAGTAGGGATCGTACTGCCTGAACCAACCCTTTCCTCTGCCGATAAAAACCAGGGAAATGATCAGCAGGACCAGGGTGACCACCAGGAATACGCCCACGATTTGATCCAGGAATCGGTATTTCAAGACGCCCCTCGATTTCCGCCGCCGGCGGACACGGGCATGTCCGAGGCCACGCGTCCCCGTTCCAGTACGATGAGTCGGTCTCCCACCTTTCGAATCAAAGCGGAGTCGTCTTCGGACATGAGAATCGAGATGCCGCGGGCGGCTTTTTCTTCCTCCAGGAAGCGAACCAGGAGGTCTACGGCTTGAACGGAAAAGGCGATCCTGGGATGATCCAGCACGGCAATGCGATAGTCTTTGAGAAACTCTCGAACCGCCACCGCGCGCTTCCTGAGTTCCGGTTCGACGTCCGCGGGCCGGGCGTGGAGGTAAGTCTCCAGGCGAAATCGTTCCAGAAGCGGCATGGCGTGGCGACGCGCTTCCGCGGGATCCCGGTCGAAATGATACCGGTGGTACAGCGTCACATTGTCCAGCAACGTCAGGTTACTGATCAGCACGCCGGTTTGGGGTAAGTAGGCCACACGTTTGCGCAGGGTAAGCAGTTCCTTCCGGGAATCGAAATCGATCCTGGATCCCTCCATGTACATGTCGCCGCCCGCGGGTTTTTCCAGCAGGGCGAACACTCTCAGCAGAGTGGTGTCCGAAAGGTCCGGGGTGTCCTGCACGACGGTGCACTGCCCCGGAGCCAATGCCACGGAGACATTGCGCAATACGGGATCCTTATTCAGATAAACGGTCACGTTCCGGCATTCCGCCGCTATCTGGGACATACCATCACACCATGTACAGAACAGCGGAAATGACCAGATTCCAAACAAAGCACAGCAGGAATGCATACACGGACGCTTTGCTGGTCTGAGGCGGAATCTGGGTGACTCCCTTTTCGGCCTGCATGCCCAGATACAGACTGACGGTGGAAATGATCAGGCCGAATCCGAGCCCTTTGAACAGGCCGGCCATGAGATCCGTGGTCCCGATGGCGGCGGGAAAGGTGGTCCCGATGTTGGAAAAGGGAATATCCGCCAGCAGCCATCCGAAAAAATACCCTCCCACCACGGCGCAGAGGTCGAAATAGATGAACAGGGCGAGAACGGACACCGTCATGCCCACAAGACGGGGAAACGCGATGTAATGCAACGGATCGATCCCGTCGGCGGCCAGGGCTTCGATTTCTTTCAATACGGACATATATCCGGTTTCAATGGAAATGGCTACGCCCGACCTCAGGATGACGAAAAAAGCCGTCATGATGGGACCCACTTCCCGGATGATGAAAATCACCAGGAATGAGTCCAGCAGTTCCGCGCCTCCCACGCGGCTCAATTGCCCGAAGCCCTGGATGACCACCAGGGCGCCCAACAGCGCCGCCAGAACCCCCAGAACGAAGAGGGACTGGATCGCGGTGAAGTAGATCTGTTGCCGAATGATCTTGCGGATGACTTTTCTTCCGGTACGGCGATACGTGAAAGCCACCCGCCAGCAGTCGTAGAAAAAGGCAAGGCCGTTCAGGACATTGGAAACCGCCTGCAAAAAGGTGTACCCCCAGTATCCGAAAAAATCGGCGAAGCGGTTTCTCGGCTCCATTACGGCACGCGGAATAAGAGCACCACCGCGCGGGCAGGTCGATTTCGCCCACACCGTATGCTTTGCTCCCGGAGTAACAGGTTCATTCTCAAAGCTTTCGAGGGATGAACTTGATTTTCAACCGGTTGTGGGATGCTTCCAGGATATCCACGCGGAAGGACTCGAAATCCTTGAGAGCCAGTTCATCCGCCAGGTCCTGGGCGGTGCCCGAGTATTCGACCTCGAGAACGGCCGACCCCGATGCGAAGGTTCTCTGGTACACGGTGCTCACCCCCCGCACTTCGTCCTTGAGAAGGCTCTTGAATCGGACGAAATCCGAATACCCGGTGACTTCGACGATATCCAGGGTCACCGTGGCGGTTCCCTCGGCGCGTCCCGCCCACTGGTCGATGATACGATCCACCAGGGTCTTGCTCAAATTGGCCGAGGCTTTCTTCAGGGCTTCTATGCCCCCGCTCATGGGGTCGATATGTGCGGCGGCGGCTCCCGCGTTGGCGGAGGCAAGCACATGGCTGTTATCCACCTGTATGGCCCGGGCCGAGATTTCGGCCCGGCAGGAATGCAGGTCATACCCCTGGATTTTGCCTGAATCCTTGGCCACGGCCCGACCTACCACAACCACTTCCGCATCGTATTCCCGGGCCAGGGTTACGGCCTCGCCGTCCGTGGGGTTGGCGGAGACTTTCCGGGAAGGGCGTTTCAACGAGTGGTCCACGATGAGAAAGCGCCGGCTCAGAAAATAGTCCTGAAGCGCCGCGTCCACCACCTGGCCCCCCATGCCGGCGGCGCCTTCCCACCAGGCGGTGGGCTGGTTCCTCCCCACTTCCGTTTCGGCGATCATGAAGAGGACCCGCGGACGTCCCACTTTTCGGATGACCCGGCCCAGGTCTTCCTTTAAGGGAGCCAGTTTCACGTGCGCTTCGATGGAAACCCGGAGCAGATTGTACTCGGTGGATTCATTCAGGATGGCGTATTCCTGGATATAGCCCGTCGAGCGGGCGTAAATTTCGTCCTTGATGACGGCGTAGTTGCGCGTCAACGTCTCCGAGTCGATCAGTACGCCCACGGCGATTTCGACGGCGTTGCGCTGGGCGTCCTTGAGGGCTTTGTCCCGGGCCAGCGCCCGGTCGCCGGCAAGAACCGCTCCCACGCCGTCGGCGGTCACCACTCGGACGGCTTCTTCCACCGAATGAGCCGGCGACATCCAGCCGAGTACGATGCACAGTGCGAATATTCGGATTGCGTTGGTTTTCATAACGACTCCCGACCATGAGGTAAAAAAATCCACCCTATCCCACGGGGGCGGGCGGCGGGAACCGGCGCCCTCCGGAGCCCTCTAAAGGGTCGTGGACACGAAGAAAAAGCGCTTTTCTCCCTGCTTGAGGGTCACCGTTCCCAAGGGAACCTTTTCCACCTGGGAACCCTTCTTGTCGTAGCATTTCGCTTCCAGGCCGTACGTACCCGGAGGCAGATGGAGTTGGGTCAGCCGGATCTCCGCGGGCAACGTCACCCATCCGCGCAAATCCGCCTGTTCGGAAATGATGATGTACGCATCGCCCAAGGCTTTCACCAGCAGCCCGGCCATATATCCCCAGGCCTGCTCGGCCTGCTGCTGGGCCACCTTGGTGGCCGCATATTTGGCCATGGCCCGGGTGATGGCCTTGGTCATGATTCGGCCTTTGCGGTTTTCCAGATTGAGGTGGGCGATGTGGGCGATGGGCTCCCCCAGTTCGGTATCGCTGGTAAGGGTCTGTTTCCGGCCCACGGCGTGCGCCGTGATCCGGGCGCGATCCACCCGATACAACCGGTTCACGTATTTGGGAAACGCCACCTTGATAATGTGGCCGTCCGGAAGAGGACACACGATGCTTCGTTCCACCTTGGACGGCGACTTCCCGTTGAAATGGATCACCGTTACCGTAGCCTGCTTCTCCGCCTCCTTGAGGGATACGTAAGGCAGCGATCCCACCCGTTTCCTGGCCTCGGCCAGTTCGGATTCACCCGCCCACTCGGACAGGGCGAGAACCTGTTTCTTGAGGAGTTCGGGAACCGGGGTTCCGTAGTTCTTGGCGTAATCCTTTTCGTAAATTTCCAGGGCTTTCCGGTAGGACACGAAGGCGTCGTTGAGATTGGCGGAAGTGGGATCCGATTGGTACAAAATGCCCATAAGCCAGCGTACGAAGGCATCCTCTCGGTACGCGTTCTTCCTGTCCTCGGGATACGAGGCGTTAATGGCCGATAACTTGGAATCCACTTTCCGGGCTTCCACCAGGGCCCCGTCCAGGTTCTTCTCCTGGAGATACGCCAGGGCCAGGAACAGGTTGATCATAACGGATTCATAGTCTTCGCCCCGATAGGGAGCCGTCAGATCGTTGACGATGAAGGTGGTGGCCTGCAGGGACAGGGACTTCGTATACAGTTCCTCGTCCAGACGTTCGGCTTCCGTCAGCGCCTGGAGCGACGCACCGTACTGGGCGGCATACAGGTTCACCAAACCGTTCTCGAGCAGAAACAACAGGCGGTTGCGGTCCTTGAAATCGGCGGAACCCTCGGACAACACCGCCGCCGCCGCGGTAAATTGCCCACGGTCCAAACAGGAAGTGACTTCCGTATACAGCGGTAAATAGTAGTGGATGTCGCTCGAAGCAACCGTTTCCTCGATCTTGAAATCGGACAGTTGCACGGTTTCTTCGGCAGACGGGGAATCCGGGGCTTTACCGGTATCCGGCTTCTTGGGGGCGCCCTTATGGGCCAGGATGGTGCGTTCTTCCTTCTTGGAGTCCCCCGGAGAACCGGCTGAGGACAGACGGTCCCCGATCTTCTTCAATCCCGAAAAGACACCGGCGCCGCCCCCTTCCCCGGAAAACGGGTCGCTCCGGGAAGCGCCGGCGCGCTTCGAAGGCTTTTCGGAAGCCTTTTGGTCATCCTGTCCGGGGAGTGCGGAGGAAATCTGCGTCCCGAGTTTCAGGAGTCCGGAAAACATCCCTTCTCCGGAATCCGCTTTTCGGGCCCCCTCTGCGGAAAAGGGATCACCCCGCTGGTGGCTCTTCTTGGGCTGCTTTTTGGAATCCGCCTGAGCCGTCCGATCCTTGGACGCCTCCGTCCCCGCCGTTTGCTGTTGCGTGGTCACACAGCTCATCACAAGCAGGAAACATCCCGCCATCACCCATGCGACGACGCTTTGAAACCGTTTGAATCCGTCCATGGCGTCCTCCGGGATCCCAACGAATCCATGCAGACGCACCGGCACCGGGAAAACCCGGATGGGGGTACCCGCTTACAGGTACGTGCGGCAGTCTGTTGAAAAACGCGACCTGCGGTCACGCCAAGGGTGCGGCGCTTCATCCTTCGTCATTACGGCGTACTGATTGTACGCCGCTGCCTCAGGATTCGCCCACGCCAAAGGCGTGGCTTGCATCTCATCTTCTTGCACCGGCCTGCCCGCAATACGGTGTATCAACGGCCTGTTAAAGGCTGTACTTCGGACGTTTCACCACTTTCTTGATCTGCTTTTCCCCGATCCAGGCCTTCCGGTTGGATTCCAGTTCGATCAGCTCCAGGTTCACCTGGTACAGAATCACGTATTCGCCTTTGATTTCGTCCTTCACGGAGTTTACGAACCCCTTGAGCATGTAATCCGCCCCGGTTTCGGCGCTGATCGCCTTGGCCGAATCCGCGGAAGTGAAGCCGAGCTGCATGTCCGTCTTCTCTTCCCGGAGTTCCCGTCGTTCGTCCTTGGAGGCCACGAAATCCACCCGCCCGGAATTGATGAGGGCGCGCTCCAGGTTCTTGCTGAAGAGCTGGGTATTGATGTGCTCATGGCTGCGGTTCAGAACGGTTCCCACGATGAGCACGGGATTTTTGCCCCGGCTGCTCACCTTGTACTGCTCGAGCCAGGGCCGGCCCAGGCAATCCTGTATCATTTCCTCGGCCACCAGCCGGGAATCCGTGTCGTTCCAGCGGCCGCTTAGATCAATGGATTCGTCCACGGCCGTTCTGCGTACTTCGGGCGCCGTGGAGCAGCCCATGGATACCAGGGCCGCCAAACCGACGGCAAAGAGTATGGACCCAATTCGTTTCATGCCTGCTCCCTCCTTGAGGCTTTCATAATTATCCCTTCCATTCTATAGTATTCCGCGCCGGTGAGACAGAAAAAAAACAATAAAAAAGGAAAGCAGCGCCGGGATAGGAGAAGCGGGGCGCGCGAATGCTCAGGAATAGGCGGTACACGAATCCGAACGCGGACAGGGACATCCGGGCCCGGCCGGCGGTTGAACCATGCCGCGGAATTCGTCACGCCGTCCGTCGAGACGAATCCCGACTCTACGTCATTTTGTTTTGACAGGCAGGGGATCCGCAATCTAAAAATGAAGTAGTCCGCCACTTCCCCGGAGCAAGGAAGGTTTGCGTGCATCCTTTCGTTCGCCAGAGAGCGTGGTTGCAATACACGCTCGTGAGTCTGGGCATCACCGGCATGGTCCTGGCCCTCTACCTGGCCAAGCCCCCCTTCCTGGAGATCCTGGAAACCAAGTCCCTGGACCTGCGCTTCCTGTACCGGGGTTCCGTTCTTCCGGGCGATGCGGTGGCGCTGGCCGTCATCGATGAGAAAAGCCTGGATCGCCTGGGCAAGTGGCCCTGGCCGCGGAGCCTCTTTGCGCGGTTGATCGAGGTGCTGGACGGAATGGGGGTGCGCGTCCTGGCCCTGGACGTGGGCTTTTTTGAACCGGATCGAAATTCCGGCTCCTACGCGGTTCAAGCCGTGCGGTCCGCCCTGGAGACGCACCGGCTTCTCACACCGGAAACCCGCGCCATCCTCGAGGAGCAGGAAGCCATGCTGGACGAGGACCTCCAGATGGCCCGGGCCATCCGAAATTCGGCCATGAGCGTGGTGCTGGGATACTATTTTCATGCCGAAGCCGAAACGGCGGCCCACGTGGACGAAAATCGCCGCGGGGAAAGAAACGCCCTGATTCGACGGTCGGCCTACAAGCTGATCAAGTATCGCTCGCCCGAGGCGCGGCATGCGCCCCTTATCACCATGCACATGCCCGAACCCAATGTTCCCGTTCTCATGGAAGCCGCCCGGTACGCGGGGTACTTCAATATCTTTCCGGATAAGGACGGCGTGGTCCGCTGGATGCCTCTGTTGCTCCAATGCGACGGGCGCCTGTATCCCTCACTGAGTGTTCAGGCCCTCGCGGCCTATCTCGGAGGTTCGCCCCCGCGCCTGACCCTGTCTTCCTACGGGGTGGAATCGCTCCAATTGGGAAACAAGGTGGTTCCCACGGACGAACTGGGACGCATGCTCATTCCCTACCTGGGTCCCCGGGGGACCTTTCCCTATCATTCCATCGTGGACATCCTGGACGGAAGCATTCCCCGTGAGGCCTTACAAGACCGCATCGTGCTTCTGGGGGCCAGCGCGGTGGGGTTGTACGATCTCCGGGTGACTCCGTTCAGTTCGGCTCTGCCGGGTCTTGAAATTCATGCTTCCGTGATGGACCGTATTCTCGAGGAACGCTTTCTCGTTCGACCCGAATGGCTCTCCCTGTTCGATGTGCTGCTGATTCTTTCCGTGGGATTGGGCTTCGGGTTGCTCCTTTCCCGCCTGCAGGCGGTGGGAGGGGCGCTGTGCGGCATGGCGTTCCTGGGGGGCTACGTGGGCTTCGCCCAGTTCATGTTTGTCCGGCAGGGTGTGTGGATCAGCCTGGTATATCCCGCGGCGAACCTGGTCCTGGTCTATTCCGCGGTTACCGTGCTCCGGTACCTCCGGGAGGAACGGGAGCGCCGTAAGGTCAAGCACGCCTTCGATCACTATCTGACGGCCTCGGTGGTCAACGAGATCCTGAAACATCCCGAACGGCTGAGACTGGGGGGCGAGAAGAAGAGTCTCACGGTCATGTTTTCGGACATCCGGGGATTCACCTCCATGAGCGAATCCCTGAATCCGGAGGAACTGGTGCAATTGCTGAACCGATACCTGTCTCTCATGACGGATATCGTATTCAAGTACGAAGGAACCCTGGACAAGTATATCGGCGACGCCATCATGGCCGTTTGGGGCGCTCCCCTTCCCCAGGAAGACCATGCGCGCCGCGCCTGCTCGGCGGCCCTGGAGATGGTCGAGGCCCTGGCCCTGTTGGACCCGCTCCTGAAAGAGCTGCACATCGGGGCGTTCCGCGTGGGAATCGGCGTCAATACGGGGGACATGGTGGTGGGGAACATGGGATCGGACCGCCGGTTCGATTACACGGTCATGGGAGACAGTGTGAACCTGGCGTCCCGATTGGAGGGCGCCAACAAGCAGTACGGCACGAGCATTCTCCTCAACGAAACCACCCATGAAGTCGTGAAAGACGCGTTCGTCTGCCGGGAACTGGATCGCATCCGGGTGAAGGGCAAGACCCGGCCCATCACCATTTTCGAACTGCTGGGCCGCCGCGGGGAGGCGTCGGAACTGGAGCCCCGGCTCCGCGCTTTCGGGGAAGCGCTCGAACTCTATCGGCAAAGGCGGTTCCAGGAGGCCTTGGAGCGGTTCGAGACCCTCCGGAAGGAGAATCCCGAAGAAGAACCCGTCCGCCTGTACTCCGAAAGATGCCGGGAATATCTGGTTCGGCCCCCGGATCCGGAGTGGGACGGCGTGTTCGTGATGCCGGGGAAATGACCGGGCCTTTGCGCCCGGCGAGCCGGTAGTGCGAAAAGAGACTTGCGGTGAGACCGCTGAAAGGCGATGATAGACTACAGGCTTTAGAAAAAGCGCGATCCGCCGTCCCGCCGACGGCGTGGTCGAAGGCGCGCCTTGCATCTCATTGTTTTGCACCAGCCCGCCGAAACACGGTTTATGGACGGGCTGATGGATCGGGCGCCCGGATCGGCGGGAACAGGGTGCATGGGAGGTACGCCGGAATGACGAAAAACGAGGCGACATGCGGCAGGCGCCGCTTCGGTCGCGGCCGCCGGCCGGGCCGTATCCTAAGGTCCGCCGGCTTTCCGGAGAGAGACGAGTGAACCCGGAACGTCGAAGCCGGACATCGGTGGGAATCGCCCTGTTCCTGGGGCTGTTCTTGTGCCTGGGGCCGTTCTCCGATGCGCAATCGCCGGTGGCGGATCCCGACACCCTGCGGCTGTGGGAAGCCCTGGATTTTCTCCGCAAGGGAGGCCTTCTGGAAGCCATCGGGGCGTTCCAGGAACTTTCCACCCGCGGCGAAAACCCCGAAACCCGGGCCAAGTCCCTGGTTCTCATGGGGGACATCTACGGATTGTTCCTGGACGATCGGGATCGGGCCCTGCAGAATTACACCGAAGCCGTGGAACGGTACGCTTCGCTGCCGGAGACGGCCAACGCCTACTTCAATCTGGGTATGATTCATTTCGAGCAGAATCGGATGGATCGCTCCGTGGTCTATTTTGAAGAATATCTGCGGCGATATCCGCTGGGTAGCCGGACGGATTCCGCGCGGTTCATGTTGGACACGGCCCGGAGCAGTCTGGAGCGGCAGGCCCGATTGCCCGAACCGGTCGTCCCGGAACGCCCCGCGGAGAAGCCCCCCCCCGAGACGGTGGAAAAGCCGCCCGTCCCGGCGCCCATCCCGGCGACGCCCGCGCCGCCGCCGGTTGTTCCCGAAGCGGAACTCCCGCGGCTCGCCGTGGAGAGTCCCCTGATCCGGGTGCTCATCGTGTCCGACGCCCCTTCCGTCCGGTTGGTTTCGGATGCCCCCATCGAGTTGGAGGACCCGGAACGCCCCGGCGGGGTGTTGAAACGACCCGCGAAAGCGGAAACGGTCCTGCGTCCCGCGGGACGCAACGTAACGGTGGAGGGAGTGGGGTTCGAAGGGGGTCGTCTCGAGGTAAGGCCCGCCCGGTCCGGGGCGTTGATCCGATGCCAGGACCGGCGTTTTCGAGGCTTCCTGCTGGTATCGTCCACCGCTAAAGGACAGTTGGAAGTGGTGAATGTTCTGCCCATGGAGGAATACCTGTACTCCGTGGTGCCCAAGGAAATGCCCGCCTCCTGGCCCCCCGAGGCCCTCAAGGCTCAGGCGGTGGCGGCGCGGACCTACGGCCTCTTCATGGTTCAGAAAAACTCGGGCGCCCCGTACGACGTGGTAAGCACCACCATGAGCCAGGTGTACGGAGGGGCCGACGCGGAACACGAGAGTTCCGTCCGGGCCGTGGACGGTACCCGGGGAGAAGTGCTCACCTACTCCGAAAAACCCATTCTGGCCTATTTCCATTCCAACAGCGGCGGGAAGACCACGGACGCCGGGTCCGTGTGGTCCGCGGATGTGCCGTACCTGAAGAGCGTGGTGGATCCCTACAGCGAGAAAGCTCCGGGGTTGCAGTGGGAACAGACGCTGGACTTCGGCTGGGTGCGCGTGCAACTCAACAAGCAGGGGTACCGCATCGGAGAGATCCGGTCCATCGAGGTGGCGGGCCGGGATTCCTCGGGACGGGCGGAAAGCGTCCGAATTCGGCATTCCGGCGGCGACACGGTCATTTCGGGAAACCAACTTCGCCTGAAACTGGGCGCGACGCGGCTCAAGAGCACGTTGTTTCAATTGAATCAGTCCGCGTCCAACGTCACGTTCAAGGGGAAAGGATACGGACACGGAGTGGGGATGAGCCAGTGGGGGGCGTACCAGATGGCTGCCGAGGGACATGATTACAAGTCCATACTCCGGCATTATTACGGTCCGACCCGGCTGGCCCGGGCCATGTGACCCACGGCAGCCCGTTGATGTTAGGATGAAGCGGAATACGGCGGATCGTTTTTTTCGACGGCCTGATCGAGCAGGTGCCCATGGGAACCCATAAGAAAGCGTGCATCCGATGTTTTTCGTACAGACCGGTCGCCTGGCTGGTGGCGATCCTGATGGTGCTGCCCTCGTCCTGCGTGGTCGCCACCCGAAAAACCGGGACCGTGGTGGTGGAGAAAGCCGACACCTTGCTGAAAGGGAAATACGAGACGGCTCCCCGTTTCGAGGAACTCACCCCCAGGACCGTGGCAATTCTTCCTTTCCTGAACGAGACGACCAAGGAAGAGGCCCCGGATGTGGTGCGCCGGTGTTTTTACAACCATTTCAGTTCCCTGCCGTACCTGGACAGAGAAATGTTCCTGGTGGATTCCACGCTGAGGCGCAGCGGAATCACGGATGCGGAGCAGGTTCAGAAGATCACCCCCCAACAGTACGGGGAGCTGCTTCGGGTGGACGCGGTGATTTACGGCGTCGCCACCCACTACGACCGGTGGTATCTGGTGGTGGCCTCGGACGTGGCCGTGGGAGCCCGGCTGCGTATGATGGACACCAGGACCGGTGAATTGCTCTGGCAGGGGGAACACGTGGCGCACATGCCCACGGGCGGCATCGCCACCAATCCGGTGGGGCTGATCCTCACCGCCCTGTCCACGGCGTACAACCTCCGCACCATCAACCTGTACCGAACCAGCGACGACTTGTTTCGTGAGATGGTCAAAGCCATCCCCAGGATCCGCCTGGCCGAGGCGGAAGCGCCTCCGGCCATCACGGCCCTGGTGCAGGATGGGGCCTTTTCCGTCAAAAAAGCCGGCGACGTGATCCAGGTGGCCATGGAAGGCGATTCCCACATGCGGGCTTACTTCGATATCGGGGAATTCAAGAAGGGGCTGCACATGAGGGAGGTTTCTCCCGGGAATTATCTGGGCGAATACCGGGTGATTCCGGGAGACAACGTGAGTAAGGCCCTCGTGACCGGATATCTCACCAACGACGCGGGCATCACTACGGAATGGGTGGACGCCCTGGGATACGTAACCCTGGATACGACGCCCCCCGCCCCGCCTTCCAAACCGGCGGAAAGCAGCCGGGACGGCGCCTTATTGCTGGCATGGCCGTCCAACGCGGAATCGGACCTCGCCGGATATCGGGTGTACCGGAGCGACACCCCTCTGACGGGATACGCCCTGCGGGCCGAGGTGGAGGAGACGGAATACCTGGATTCCGGACTGGACAATCTCAAGCCGTACTACTACCGGCTTACCGCCGTGGACCACGCGGGCAACGAAAGCGATCCGTCTCCCAACGTCCGGGGCATGGGCGTGCGTAAAGGACCCACAACGGTCCAGGGGGAACTGAAGGAAAACACTTCCTGGTATGCCGCCGCCGGTCCCTATATTCTGGAAGGATGGGTCACCGTACCGGACAAAATGACCCTCACCATCGAAGCGGGCGCCGTGGTCCTGGGCAAGACGTCCGGGATCCGGGTGCAGGGTGCGCTCCGGGCCGTGGGATCTTCCGGGCGGGTGATCGCATTCCGGGGACAGGGCAAGGAGCCCTGGGCCGGGCTGGTCCTGGAGGGCAGAGGTTCCAGCGATCTGGAATTCTGCAGCATCCAGGGAGCGGAGACGGGGCTCCATGTCCGGTCCGGGGCGGTAACCGTCCGACACTGTGAGCTTTCGCGCAATCGGACCGGGCTCGCGGTGGAGGGGGTTCATGCCAAGGTGCTCGTGGAAGACTCCAAGATTATCGAGAATTCCGCCGATGGAGTAACGATTTCCTCGGGAGCCGAGCCCGTGCTTCGAAGGAACCGCATCGCCGGCAACGGAGGCGCCGGCCTGCGGGCCGCGGCCTCTTCTCCCATCCTCGAAGAAAACCAGGTGCTGCACAACAAGGGCGGCGGGGTCCGGTTTCGGGAAGCGAACCCCAAGATGGAACGCAACAGCGTGCACGACAACGAATCCCATAACCTGCTGAACGAGGCCGGGAGTCAAACGGTCCGCGCCGCCGGCAATTATTGGGGCGCGGCGGACGGCGCGGCCGTCATCGCCGGAATCAAGGGCCGGGTGGATTTCAACCCGGTGCTGGACGGGGCGCCCCCGGGGGGAAAACCCGTGGTCCTGTCCATCCTGGAAAGTTCCCTGGAAGGTACGGTGTCCCAGGATTCCTTCCTGGTGTTGAGTCACAGCCCGTACCTCCTTGCGGGCGAACTCGTGGTGGAGGGCGGGGCTCTGCTGCACATCGAGCCGGGAGTGCACGTCACCTACCAGGCCCGCCACTCGAAAATCGTGGTCAAGAACGGAGCCGTGCATGCCCGCGGTTTGCCGGAGGCCCCTATCCTGTTCGTATCCGCCAGTTCCTCGCCGGGCCCCGGGGACTACGTCACCGCCGTCCAGTTCGATCGGGCCCGGGGCGGTGGGGTCACCGGACAGGTGTTGGCCCGGGTGGACCGGATACTGGGCAAGAACCTGGAAAGCTACTTCGCGTACTGCGTGTTCGCCCATGCCGAAACCCCGCTGGACATCCACGGCGGCCGGCCGGACATCACGTACAGTTTCATCGGCTGGAACCGGCAAAGCGGCATCATCTGCCGAAACGATTCCCGCCCCAACATCGTGCGCAACACCTTCTTCCGGAACAGCGGCACCGCGGCTATTGAATGCTTCGGTTCCTCGAATCCCAGGATCCAGTTCAACAATGTCAGTGAGAACCCCTTTGCCATACAAAGCTTTTCCTCCATCACGCTGGACGCCCGATCCAACTGGTGGGGGAGTCCGCTTCCGGATGCCGGACTCTTCCTGGGGAACGTGGAATACATCCCTTTCCTGACGGAGCCCGAGGCCGGAGCGTTCCAATACGCCTTCGGAACGGGGAGCGGGAACCCATGACCCGGCGGGACTTCCTGGATCGGTTGTTTCGGATGGGATTGGGAAGCCTCGGAGTCCTGTCCGGACCCGCCCTGGGGCCGGTCTCGGCATGGGCGGAGGACGCCATGGACTTGGGCATCCGGGCCCAGGAATGGATCCAGGCCGGGGAATTCGATAAGGCCGTGGCGCTGCTCATTCCCGCCGTGGAACAGTATCCCGACGACGAATGGCTCCTGGGGCTGCTGGCCCGGTGCTACTTCAACATGGGCCGATACCGTGCGGCGGCGCGCATCTGTCACCGGATCCAGACCCTTCATCCCGGAGAGGCCTGGTCCCGCATGACCCTCGAACGCATCAAGCAGATGCCCCTGCCCGAGGAAGCCGAGGAGACGGCCGTCGAGCGGCGACCCACGGAGCTGGAGCGGAAAGCCCTGGAGGAAGAGCAGGAATTAGGGCGGAAGCTCCGGGGGGATTCGGACGTCCGTTCCTTCCAGATACAGCGCATCGTGCTGGATCCCGGTCATGGAGGCTTCGATCCGGGCGCCGTGGGTCCCAGCGGGCTCAAGGAAAAGGACGTGACCCTGGCCCTGGCCCTGGACCTGGAGAAGGCCCTGGCCGGAACCGGACAATTCCAGGTGCATTCCACCCGGGGCGGCGATTACTATGTGCCCTTGGGAGAGCGCACCATCACCGCGAACCAGCGCCGGGCGGACCTGTTCGTGAGTCTCCACATCAACGCGTCCGAAAACCGGTCCGCGCACGGAACGGAAACGTATTACTGCTCCGAAACGGCGAGCAACCAGGAAGCGGCCCGTCTGGCCGAATTCGAAAACTCCGTCATCAAATACGATGAAGAACGGCCCCTTCACCCGGGCTTCATGGACATCGAGGCCATTCTGTTCGACTTCGAACGGCACCTGTACTGGGAAGACAGCAAGCAGTTCGCCCACCGGTTTCAGGACCGCTTCGGCCCCCAGGTGACCTTGCGGAACCGGGGAGTGCAATTCGCCAACTTTTTCGTGCTCCGCACCGCCCGCATGCCCTCGCTCCTTCTGGAAACGGGATTCATTTCCAACCCCAGGGAGGAGCAGCTTCTCCGCGAGGAAGGCTTCCGCCGGCAAATGGTCCAGGCGGCCGTCGCCGCCATCCGGGAGATGAGCCGTGCGTAGATACGGAACCCGAATGCAACGGATACGGCTGACGGCGGCGGGCCTCCTGCCGGTGCTCTGGTTGTGCCTCGGAGGCTGGGGTATGGTATGCGCCGAGGACTTCATGGAAGTCTTTTCCGAGGCCATGACCTATTCCTACGCCGGAGATCTGGACCGGGCGGAGGCCGGCTTTCGCAAGGCCCTGACGCTGGACCCGGACAACGAGGTGGCCCTCAATCATCTGGGCATCGTGTACGCCAAGAAGCAGGACCTGGAAAAAGCGGAGGCGGTCTTCCTCAAGGTGTCCGCCCTGAACCCGCACAACGTGCAGGCCCGGACCTGGTTGGGCATCCTCCACCTGAGGAAGCGGAACCTGGACGAGGCCTACCGGGTGTTTCAGGAACTGGCCCGAATCGACCCGAACAGCGCGGATGCGTATTACTATCTGGGTTCCATTTACCGGTTTCGTCACAACCGGGCCAAGGCCGTCGAATACCTCAAGAAGTCCAGGGACGCCAACTCCGTGGATCCGAGCGTGCACTTCCGGTTGGCCCAGGCCTTCGATCTGGCGGACATGCCGTACAACGCCCTCCTGGAGTATGAGCGGGTGTTGCAGGACAACCCGAAACATACAAAAGCATTGAACGCCAAGGGGTGGATTTACTATAATCTAGGAAATGTGCAACAAGCCATCGACCTCTGGAATCAATCCCTTTCCATCAACCCCAAGGACCGGGAAGCGGTCTTGAGTCTGGCGAAAGTGTACAATTCCAAGGCGGATGAAGCCTTCAAGCAAGGCCGCAAGGCGGAAGCGGTGGAACTCTGGCGCAAGACCCAGGCCCTGGACCCCTCGAACAAGGCGGCGGAGTATTTCCTGAAACGGCACGGGCGTTGAAACGGACCGGGGGCGGCCGCCTCCGGGGACCCGATACGACCCAGGACGCAACTACTAAGAAAAGGAGAAGGGAATATGGTTCGAAACGCATTGGCAATTCTGTGCGCGGTTCTGCTGCTGGGTGCGGCGGCGGGGCCGGCGGGGTCCCAGTCCGGGTGGCAGTGGGGCTACGTGGAGCAAACAGCCAACGGAACCATCGACTGGGGCGATGGCAACATCACGGTGACGGGCATCGGGGCCGCCCCGCAGAAATATCGGGATCAGCCGGCGGCCCGGCCCATGGCCATACGCGCGGCCAAGCTGGATGCCTACCGGAATCTGCTCGAGGTCGCCAAAGGCGTGCAGGTCACCTCGGAAACCCGGGTCGAGGATTTCATGACCCAGAGCGATGTGATCCACAGCACGGTGGACGGGTTGGTAAAGGGCGCGCGAATCCTGGATACCAAGTACCTCCAGGACGGCACCGTGGAAGTGATCATGGTCATGAACATGTACGGCCGGTTCACGGACACCATGCTCGGCGCCCTCAAGGAGGCGCCGCCCCAGAAAGCCGCGCCCGTGACTCCTCCGGTGACGCCCGCGCCCACGCCGGCGACGCCTGCGCCGACGCCGACACCCACGCCGGCGACGCCCGCGCCGACGCCCGCGGCGCCCGTGGAAGAGAAAGGCGTGGCCCAGCCCGGCGTGGTGTATACCGGTCTGGTCATCGACGCCCGGGGTCTGGGGGCCCGTCCCTGCATGAGCCCCAAGGTCATGGATGAAGACGGCCGGGAAGTGTACGGTTCCGCTTACGTGGACCGGGAATGGGCGGTTCAATACGGCATGGTGGGTTACGCCAAGGACGTGAACGCGGCCCAGAGCAATCAGCGCGTGACGAACCATCCGTTGACCGTCAAGGCGCTGAGCACCACGGGGCCCGCCAAGACGAACATCGTCATTTCCAACGAAGCGGCCGACTCGCTGCGCAAGGCATCGGAAACCCTGGCCTTTCTGAAGCAGTGCCGCGCCATGTTCGTCCTGGATTGAGATCTCAACACGTGTTCCAAACCTGAGGAGGTCCCGTCATGAAACGACGCAGTCCCGTATGGTTGATGACCGCCGTTCTTCCGGTGTTGCTGCTGGTGTTCGCATGCGCCCCCAAACCCGAGATCCGAACGCCCTCGGGAGCCATGGACACGCCCAGCTATCATGTGAACACCGGATTGCGGCTCTTGGAAGAGGAACGCTTCGACGACGCGGAGCGGTCGTTCAACCTGGCCATCGAGCTGGATCCCAAGTATTCCCGGGCGTTTTCAGGCCTCGGCGTCGCGGCCGCCCATAAGGGGGATTTCAAGCAAGCCCGGGAGCACATGAGCACGGCCCGGAAGTTCATGAAAGAAAAGCAGGAAAAGCTGGACTATCATGTGGGTATGATCCGCATTCATTCCATGGAACGGGAAGGAACCAAGTGGGTGAATGAGGCGGAAAGCGAGTTCAAGAAAGCCGTGAAGGAAGACGAAGGGTGCGCCCCCGCCTATTACTTCATGGGAATGGCCTACCGGAAGGCGTATGAATTCGGCAAGGCGGCGGACATGTTCACCCGGGTCATCGAGATCGACGGCCCTTACGTGAACCAGGCCAACCAGGAGTGGCGACTCGTGCAGAAAATTCAGCGGGCCGCTCCGGGGACGCTTATCGGCAAAAAGATCGCCCTGGTGGACAAGATGACCCGGGCCGACGTGGCCGCCCTGTTCGTGCAGGAACTCAAGCTGCCGGAACTGTATAAGAAGCGGGGCCGCAAGGACTTCGACACGTCCTTCAAATCCCCCGAAAAGACCTTTCAGACGGAAACCCTTCTGAAAGCGGAGGCCGCCACGGATATCCAGAATCACCCCATGCGCACGGACATCGAAGAAGTGATGAAACTGGGCGTCCGGGGTCTGGAGCCCTATCCGGACCACACCTGGCATCCCGATGAACGCATCAATCGAGCCGAATACGCCATCATGGTGGAAGATCTGCTCATCAAGCTCACCGGCGACGACAAGCTGGCCACGGAATTCATCGGGGCCCCCTCGGCGTTTCCGGACCTGAGACACGATCTGCCGTACTTCAACGCGGTCATGGTGGTGACCACCCGGGGCATCATGGAAGCGGAAAGCCTGGCCACCGGCGAATTCAACGCCATGGGCCCCATCGACGGCGCGGACGCGCTCCTCGTGATCCGCCGGTTGAAAAACCTGTTGAAACTCTGATTCCGGAACCCCCGACGAGGCCTCGGCCTTTACGGGGGGTGTCCGGACATCCAGGGCGGTGGTTTCGCACGCCTGAACAAGACACCGAGGACCGGGACCATGAAGGCTTGGAATCGTTGGACGGGAACTGTATGGGCCGTACTGCTGCTGGGTTGTTGGCTGAGCACGGCCGTTGCGGCGGCGGATGAGCCCTTCGAACTGGAGATCGAAGGTTCCACGGCGCGGGTGAATCTCCTGGAGGGCGAGGCCCGGGTATGGCCCGCCGGTGAGGCCGAATGGCGGAACCTGGCGGAAAGGGACCCGTTGGCCCACGGGGACATGGTCCGCACCTCCGCCGGCGCGCGCGTCGAGTTGCTTCTCTCGGACGGCAGCGTGCTCCGGTTCGACGAAGAGACCGCCTTCGAGATCAAGAGCCTGGACGTGTCCGAGGAAAGCGGCAAACGGGAAGTCGAGTTCAAAATGCTGGCCGGGAAGACCTGGGCCAAGGTCAGGGCCTTCACCGGGGAGGCGAACCGGTTCGAAATCTTCACGCAAAACGCCGTGGCCGGTATTCGAGGCACCACGTACCGCGTGGACGAAAGCCCGGAAGAAGGCGCCCTGGTGCGGGTGTATGCCGGGGAAGTGCAGGTGCGCAACGTTCCCGTGACGGCCCCTCCGGCCTCGGCGGGTATGCCCGGGGAAGTGAGTCCCGCGGGGACGCCCGGTCCCGCGGATGTGGGTCCTCCCGGCGAAGTGGCGGGCCCTTCCATGGTCTCCGGGCCCGCCGGCGTGTCCGCTCCTTCGGAAGTGGCGGGTCCCCGGGAAGTCACCCTGATGGAATGGGTATACCTGGTGCGGGCCTGGCAGCAGATCCGCATCGATCCCAAGGGGCGGGTGTCCCCCCCCACGTCCTTCACCCGGGAGGAAGATGTCACGGACTGGGTCCTCTGGAACGAACGGCGGGACGGGCTCGTCCAGCCCTAGCAGGCCGCTGAAAAACGCGACCGGCGGTGTTGCGCTTCATCCTTCGTCATTGCGGCGTACGGGTTGTACGCCTCATTCCTCAGGATTCGAGCGCCGTGCATCGCATCGTTTTGCACCGGCCCGCCCGCCATACGGCGTATCCACGGGCGGGTGAGCGGGAGGAGATTTCAAGGGGTTTCCGACAGAAATCGTTTGAGTTTGTCCGGGATCTGAGGTAAGAATGTAGGTACAGTATTGTACCACGAAATGCGCGGCGTCTGAATGCTCCGGGAAGCGGGGCGCGCTTCACCCGGAGCCTGGATCCGCCGCTTTCCCGAAGCGCCTGTCGCCGCATGCGGGCGCCGACCCATCGCGGGTAGTTTCCCACGACACACAACCTCTAGCCGAGGGAGTCCACACCATGAGCGTTCGGTTGCCGCGTGTTCTCTGTTTGGGCGTTTTGGCCGTTTTCACGTTTTGCCTGGGACCGGCCCAGGCCCAGAACATGACCAAAAAGTTCGCCGCGGGGGGCCGCCACAACCTGGTGGTGACCTGCGACGGCAAGGTGCTTTCCTATGGGACCGGGAATGTCGGCCAACTGGGGAACGGCCTGACCGGGGATATCACCACCTACGCCGTCGTACAAGAAGAGGCCAGTGCTCCCAAGGACTTGGACGACGTCATCGCCGTGGCCGCGGGAGAGCAGCACAGCCTGGCCCTCAAGCGGGACGGCACCGTGTGGTACTGGGGGTATGAAAACGATCAGTTGGGCAATCCCCGCAGCACCACGAAAGCCCACGTCATGACCATGCTGGCGGACGTGGTGGGCGTCGCCGCGGGCCGGTACCATTCCCTGGCCGTGACCCGGGACGGCAAGGTCTATGCCTGGGGCCGGAACGACAACGGGCAGTTGGGCCAGGGGATCGCCATAGGCACCTTTGTTGCTATTCCTACTGAGGTCACCGGATTCAATCCCAGTTTTCCGATCATTGCCGTGTTCGCCGGAGGCGATAATTCCGGGGCCATCGACAGCAGCGGTACCATGTACGTGTGGGGGGACAACCTGTACGGGCAGTGCGGCGTTTCCATTGCTCAGGCGACCAAGCAACTCACGCCCCGTACCGCCCTCGAGTTCTTGAATGTCAAGTACGCAGCCTTCGGTCTGGGTCACCTCCTGTTCATCCAGAAATCCGCGGATGAACTTTTCGTCCGTTCGTTGGGGTTCAACAACCACGGTCAACTGGGTGTGGGTAATGCGCTGATGGGACAACTGTCGACCCATCTAGTTCAGACGGTGGAATTTCCCGTCAGCAGCGAGGAACCCGTGCGGGTGGCCGCGGGCCAGTTTCACTCCCTGGCCCTTCTGGCGGACGGGACCCTGTACGGGTGGGGATTCAATAAGAACGGGGAACTGGGTCTGGGGAACAACACGGATTCCTTTGACGAACCTCAAGAGGTGGTCGGATTGCCTAACGTGGGGGATGAGATCGACGCCGGGAACAACCATTCCCTGGCCACGGCGCATCTAACGGCCCGAGGACGCTGTGATGCGATCAATCCCAACGCATTTTACCGTTGGGGGGTGACCTCATACTTGGGTCCCATGCCCTCTGAGAATCTTCCGGACCCGAAGACGTTCGGTCCTCATGACATATTCTGCACCCGTCCGGCCCTAGTGCTTCAAGACGTGGAATGCGACGACGGCGACGGGTTCGTAACCTTCGATATCCTGGTGAACGACGCGCCCAACGCGGCAGCCACGTCCTTCGACATCACGCTGCAGTACGACGATACCTGCCTGACCTTTGACCGTGTGACCACGGGTGCACTGGTGGCTAGAAAGGTGGATCCCATAGGGGTCGATGATTCCACCAGTGGTAGCTTGGTGTTGACCTTCGATGCTGCGAATCCCCTCGTAGACATCATTGACCTTATGGATCGTGGTATTCTGGCCCGGGTGAAGTTTGAAAAACTGGATACCTGCTGCGAGTGCTGCTGCACGGAGGTGAACGTCACCGGTTTGACGGATCAGCTACTCAACTGGTGCACCCAGGACGGCAGGCTCCTGTGCGAGCCGGCGGAAACTTTCACGTTCAGCGCCACGCCCACTTCCCTGGTGTGGACCATCGCGGATACCTGCGATACGGCCACGGCCCTGTTGCACGACCATTACGCCATCACCCCCACGGCCTTCAATCAGGAGGTGGCGTTGGGGAATGTTATCCGGCCCGTGGCCCCGGCCAAGACGGTTCAATATTTCCTCATGGTGCGCAACGCGTGCCGGGCGAAAACCGCCTCGGCCACCATCACCGTGGCCACGAACCAGCCCCCGGTGGCCGTTATCAACGCCTCCACCACGAGTGTGGCGCCGGGGGGGTCCGTGACCCTGAACGGTACGGCATCCTTCGACCCGGACGGCGCCATCGTCAGTTATGCCTGGACCCAGGTGTCCGCCCTGCAAGGGGCCCTGCAGAACGCCGGGACCTCCATCGCCACCCTCATCGCTCCGGCCACCTCTGGAACGGTGACCGTGCGGCTGCGGGTGACGGACAATAACGGGCTGACCGGTGACGCCTTCGTGCCTATCACCGTGACGGCTACGGGGAACCTGCCCCCCAACGCAAACGCTGGGCCCAATCAGAGCGCCACGGTGGGCCAGCTCGTTGGTCTGGACGGCACGGGGTCCTCCGATCCGGACGGCAGCATCATCAGCCATTCCTGGACGCAGGTGAGCGGTCCCACGGTGACCATCATCAGCCCCAACAACGCCACGGCGAGTTTCGTGCCGCTTTCCGCGGGGACTTACGTGTTCCAGTTGACGGTGTGGGACAATCAGAACGCCGAGGACACGGACACCACCACGGTGACCGTGACGGGCGCCGCGCCCGGGGAAAACCAACCGCCCAACGCCGTGGCTACGGCCAACCCGTCCAGCACCACGCCGGGTACGGTGGTGACCCTGGACGGCACGGGGTCCTCGGATCCCGACGGGACCATCGCGAGCCATGCCTGGTCCCTGTTGTCCTCCAATCCCGCGGGCGCCACGGTGACCCTGAATACGCCCAACGCCTCCACTACCACGTTCACGGCCCCGGCGGTGACCCAGCAGGTGATCCTCACCTTCCAACTGGCGGTCACGGATAACCAGGGAGCCACGGGAACCACCACGGTGAACGTCACGGTGAGTCCCACGGTGACGCCCACGCCCAACCAGCCCCCGGTGGCCAACGCCGGGTCGGACCAGGTGGTGCAGGGGCTCTCCACGGTGACCCTGGACGGCGCCGCGTCCTTCGATCCCGAGGGGGGCGCCCTGACCCAGGCCTGGGCACTCATTCAGGCCCCGGCGGGAGTGGGCGTGGTTCTGGCGAATCCCGCGGCCCTCTCCACCACCTTCCAGGCCCCTCCGGGCGGAGCCCAGCCCATTGTGCTCGTGTTCCGGCTCATTGTGGCGGATTTGCCGGGAGCCACCGACCAGGATACCGTGACGGTCACGGTGCTGCCTTCCGTGACGCCGCCGCCGGCGGAAAACCTGCCGCCCATCGCCCAGGCGGGGGCGGACCAGTACGTGTTTGAAGGGGACATGGTGACGCTGAACGCCACGGGCTCCTTCGATCCCGACGGCGTCATCGTGGCCTTCGCCTGGTCCCTGCTCTCGGGGCTCCCCGTGGCCCTGCTCGACGACTCGGCGCCGGTGACCTCTTTTATGGCGCCCCCCGTGCCGCCCGAGGCGGGACCCCAGGGCGTCGTGCTCGTGTTCCGGCTCACCGTGGCGGACAACCTGGGGGCCACGGCCATCGACGATATGGCCGTGGTGGTCCTGCGCAAGACGGACACCACCCTGGCCCCCGTGGACGGGGTCTATAAGGACGTTCCCCCGGGAATGGCGTCCGCCGCCGAAGGGCCCGCCATCAACGCCTATATCCAGACCTACAAGACGGGTTCCATGCTGGCCATCCTGACGCCGGACGCGACCAAGGACAACTTCTACGTGTTCCTGACGCCGGACTGGACCCAGGGCATGGTCAGCGTCCCGGATCTGGCGGGCAAGGGCCACAGCCTGACGCTCCAGTTCATTTCGGACACCGAGGCGGGAGCCATCCTCACGCTGAGCGGCCAGGCCCCCCGGAACCTGAGCCTGTACAAACACTTCGGTTCCCCCGAGATCGACACGGAGCTGGACGGCATCCACAAACAACTCCACGCGGTGAATCTGTTCGCCCAGACCTACCTGGGAGAACAGTCGGCGCTGCTGCTGTTCTCCGTGGACCTGAACCAGTTCTATGTGTTCCAGGATACGGATATCTCGGACGGCATCGTGGTCCCCGTGGACCTGGCGGGCGAAGGCCACGCCCTGTCCATGACCCCCATCGGCCCCGATGTGTACAGCGTTACCCTGGTGCTGGCCGGCGGCGAGGTCCGGACGTACCACGTGAGCAAGTTCTTCGACGCGCCGGCGGTGGTGGCGCCGTAATCGCCTTCGCTGAAAAATGCTTGCCGGCCCGTCCACAAGTCGTATTGCGGGCGGGCCGGTGCAAAACCATGAGATGCAAGCCGCGCCGATGGCGTGGGGCGAATCCTCAGGAATGCGGCGTACCTCCAGTACGCCGCAATGACGAAGGATGAAGCCCAACGCCGTAGATCGCGTTTTTCGACGGCCTGCTACACGGCCCGGCATCCGCCGGGCCGTTTTGACACCGTATTCCGGGAGGCTCATCCGGAAGGGGGCTCAAGAAGCGGTGCGATCTCGAAGGCTTTGCAGGATCTGGATGACTTCGGCGTCTTCAAGATCCTTCCATTCCCGGTAGGCGTCCGCCACGGCGAAGATGGGCCCGCCGGCTACATGGGGGCAGACCAGTTGGTCCACCAGCGGGCGGATGCGGTGATAGGCCGTCCGGGAAGCCGTGGGCGCCGCCACGAGAATCCGGGCCGGCTTCCGCCTCGACGCCAGCCGGACCGCCGACTCCATGGTCACCCCGGAGGCCAAACCGTCATCCACCAGCAGGAGGGTTCGATCCGTCGGATCGGGCCACGATCCCGCCGCACCGTAGCGGCTCAAGCGCTCCCGGACACTGCGGAGAGCTTTTTCCGTCTGGGTCCGGATCTGGGTTTCCGTGAGATTCAATTCCCGCACCAACTCCTCGTTGAGTATAACGGATTCGTCCGTTCCTACGGCGCCGAAACCGGCTTCCGTATTCCAGGGGAGCTGGATCTTGCGGACGATGAGGAGATACAGGGGCAGGCCGAATCGCTGCGCAATGGGCGCGGCCACGGCCGCCCCGCCGTTGGGGACGGCCAGGATGACGGTTCCGGGGTCCAGCAGGGGGGCGAGCCGTTCCGCGAGCACGGCCCCGGCGTGCGCGCGATCCTGGAAAGGGGCCTCTTCCATAATGAGCCTTTCTTCGGGTCTTCAGGACCGGTGAATTCCGGGGGATGGCGGAGTTCGCCGCAACTTCCCCGAATTCATGCAAACAGAATACCAGGACGCGAAACGCCGTGCAACTTGGGGGGGAGGCGCGGAGCGTCGCGCCCAAGGCGTAACAGCAGGTCGCCTCTTGCAGCGGCCCGTTACGGAAGGCTTTCATGAATTCAGCCCGCTTCGGAACACTGCTCCGAAAAATCCTCGGGAGACCCCCTCTCCGACCCACTGCGGCTTCGGGCTCCCCGTCACCCGCCGTGGACCGAGCCGTCCATCCGGCTCTTCGGACCGTGACCGCCTGCCCTTTCTGCGGAAAAGCCTTTCTGTGGGATGACGGACTCCGGTGCCGGGCCTGCGCCCGCCGGTTCCCCTTGGAAAACGGCGTTCCCCTGATATCCGAACATCCCGAGGAGGTGGTCCGGCGCGTGGAAGGGGACGTACCGCGCACGAATCCTTACTCCACAGGGTCTCTGCAACTCATACGGGAGTGCAAGGACGGGCTCGTCCTGGATTTCGGCGCCGGATACCCGGCGGAAGGGGAACGGTACGCGAACGTGCTCCAACTGGACTGCGTGCGCTATCCCACCACGGACGTGGTCTGTACGACTCCGGGAATGCCGTTTAGGGAGGAGTCCTTCGACGGAATCGTCTGTGAATCCGTTCTCGAACATCTTCCGGATCCCTTCCGGTTCGCCCGGGAAGTCCGTCGCGTACTCAAACCGGGCGGGGTGCTCCGGGTGGACACGGCGTTCCTGCAGCCCTATCACCAGGACCCGGATCACTATTTCAACATGACCCTGTCCGGAATCCGGCAGGTATTCGGGGACTTCGAGGAGATCGAGGCGGGAGTGGCCGCCTATCAGCGGATTTCCTACTCCGTGGTCATGATACTGGAAGCGTACGGCCGCTGCGTGCCGGACCCGGAAGTCCGAAGCCGCATCGAGGCGCTGCTTTCATACCCCCTGCACGAGCTGAACGACTACATCGACCCCCAATGGCACCGGGCCATGGGCGCCGGAGTGTTTTTCCTGGGAAGAAAAAAACCGTGAGACTCCGGAGCGCGGAGGGGATTCACCGGTTTCCGGGCCTCGGTTTCAAGGGTCACGCCAACACCGTGATACCGAAAAGCTCCCCCCAGGCATGCAGGGGCGGGACGCCTTGGGGCGCACCGATGAGCACGATACGGTTCGGGGCCTCGGGAGCAAACCGCGGGGCCTCGTGTACGGTCCAGGATCCGCGAAGATATTGGAACAGACGACGTTCGGCGCCGTCGTTCAGGAAGCCCTTGGCCCGTACGATGTCCGGCGGGAGCATGGGAATCCAGGAATTCAGGCGTTCCAGGCCCTCGCCTTCCCATTCCAGCGTCACGCACATGAGCGGATCCGGCGGCCCGCATTGGGAGGCTTCCCGGACGGACCACTCCGTGAGATATCGTTCCAACGGCTCACCTTCCAGTAACAGCCGTTCCTCGTCCGCCCTGGGGACGGCCGGCGTCTCTTCCGGCGTTTTCCAGGATTCCCCGGTGATTCCATAGCGGGCTTCGTGAAAAACGGGGTTCGGACGACTGCGGCCCACGATGTCCCGGATGCGGTCCAACGCTTCCGGTGGGACCAAGTCCGCCTTGTTCAGCAGGATGCGTTGCGCGCGGGCCGCCTGCCGCAAAAGCGAGGGGAAGGACTCGCTCATTTCCGGGAAGTGCGCCGCATCCAGCACGCACACGTGTTCCCTCAGCCGGTACCGGACCCCGTACAGGGGCAGATCCAGGGAATGTTCCACGGAAACGGGATCCGCCACCCCGGCATCTTCCACGAACAACACGTCGGGTTGAATCTCCTCCGAAATCCGCTGCAACGCCTTTACGAATTCGGTTCGGGCGCACAGACAGAAGCTGCTCTCCTGCCGGAGAGTCATGCGGGCCGCCTCGGGGAATTGGGGCAGTTCGGAATCCATTTCGGCCTGTCCGAGTTCACAGAGCAGGACGAAGGGTTTGCGATCCCCAGGGAGGCGGGAAAGCCACTGCTTCAGCAGGGCCGTTTTCCCCGCTCCCGGAAATCCGGTGATCAGGACGACGTCGGTGGTTTTCGTGGCCATGGTTCGTTCCCCCGCCAAAGGATGGAATGTGATTGCGCGCGGTGAAGCCGTAAATATCGGGAAGCTTCAGGGAAGGGCTTTCCGCCGGGATTTCCCGCCTTACCAGCCCGTTGATACACCGTATTGCGGGCGGGCCGGTGCAAAACGATGAGATGCAGGCCACGCCGATGGCGTGGGGCAAATCCTGAGGAATGAGGCGTACATACCGTACGCAGCAATGACGAAGGATGAAGCGCAACACAGCAGATCGCGTTTTTTCGACGGCCTGTTAGGCATCCACGCCGGCGCCGCCGTCCTCCAGCAAGGCGAAATACGAACCGATGGGGCTTCGGAGATGGTCGGACAGCGTAGGGCATTTCACCTTGAACAGGTACAGAATCCGTCCCGGTCGGTTCCAGGGATCCAGGGTTTCGAAGTTGGCCATGCCCTTGGAGATCACCAGGTCCGCGGCGTCCAATGCATGGCGGAATTCGCCGGAGGCGCCTTCCAGGTCGATCCCCGGAGCGTCCATTCCGGTGGAAAGAATCCGAGGGAGGGCTCCATCCAGGCCGGATCGGCGGAGGTCCTCCTCGGTAAGGTCGTTCAACGCCGGTCCTCCCTTGGGACATACGGTGACGTCATGCCCGTCGCGAACCAGCCGCTGAACGAGCGGGAGGTCGAAGTGGATCTCGCCGGCGTTGTCCGTGAGGTAGACCACGGATCGGCGGGAACGGGCGAGGACCGTTTCCAGTGCGGAGACATGATCCACATGAAAACGGAAGGACGCCCCGTCGAAGACCTTCAGTTCCTCCATGGCCTCGGCGGGCGTCTTGAAATAGTCCAGGCTGTTTCCCAGGGCCGCCAGAATGACGGCGGACCGGAAGGAATCGTCCAGGAAGCGGCGGAGGAGGTTGAAGTGCTCGCAGGCCAGCTCCATCTCCAGTTCCTTGACGGCCGCGTAGGGGTCCGGGTTGCCCGATTCGGCGCGGATGCTTCTCAGGATCCCGCCGGCGATGCGGGGAGGCGGGAGGCATTGGGCGAACCCCTCATCGAGCCTGCGCCGGGCGCCGGCGAGGATCCGTTCCACGTTCTGGGAGGGGCGGTCCGTACAGGCCATGCGGACGGCCGCCAGGAGCATGGTTTCCAGACAGGAACGGCAATGGGAACCGGGTTGGATCGGCATGGGTTCGGGAGCCTTCCTAGCCGGTCCCGCGGACTCCCGAAGGCATTCGGGAAATACCATGAGGACCGAAGGAATGAACGATTCGTTGGGCGAACGGCTGACACGCAAACGCAATACTACGCGGATTTCCGCTCGCGGGCAAATACTTCTCGATTATACACGGCGATGAGATCCTTTTCCTTGAGTACGCCGATGACCTTCCGGGGGTCGTCGCCGCGAACCACGGGCAATTGGGATATGCCCTTGATGCCCATCTTCCGCAGGGCCGTTTCGAGAGTGTCCTCCGGGATCACCGTGATCACGTCCGTGGTGGCCACATCCCGGGCGACGATCAGGCGCCCCAGTTCCTCTTCCTGAAGCACGGTGCGCACATCCCGAAAGGAGATGACGCCGGCCAGGTTTCCGTCCGCGTCCAATACCTGGAGATAGGAGGCGCTGGTCCGTTTGAAGGTTTCCAGGATGTCCGTCAGAAACATGTTCTCGGGAATGGTCTGGACGTGTGCGAGCATGACGTCCCGCACCTTGAGTCGCTGGAGGATGCCGCGTTCTCTTCCCATGTGGAGGTCCACGCCCCGGCGTTTGAGCTTGAGGGTGAAGATACTGCCCTCCATGAGAACCGTGGCCAGGAGCGTAGCCGTGATGCAGGAAATCATGAGGGGAAGGATGATCTGGTAGTGGGAGGTCATCTCGAAAATAATGACGATGGCCGTAATGGGGGCATGGGTGGCGGCGGCCGTCACGGCGCCCATGGCCACCAGAGCGTACGCCCCTCCCGTGGCGGTGACGGCCGGAAAATACGCATGGAGGGTCTTTCCGAACCACCCCCCCATCATGGCTCCGATCATGAGGGACGGCGCGAAGACGCCTCCGGACATGCCGCTGCCCAGCGTAATGGAAGTGGCCAGAATTTTGGCGAAGATCAGGACGAACATCAACAGGGCGGGCAGATTGTTCGTGAGGGAGGATTCAATGGCCGAATATCCCACTCCGAACACGTGGGGAAGAAACACGATCATGCATCCGAGCATCAACCCGCCGGGAACGGCCTTGAGGTATTCGGGTATGGGCGCCCGGTCGAACAGGTCTTCCGTGGCGTACAGGGTCTTGACGAACAAGACCGCCGTCAGAGCGGCCAGGATTCCCAATACCCCGTAAAAGAGATACTCCCACATGCTCACCAGTTCGTAGGGCGGGACGATGAAGGCCGGAAAATCCCCGAAGTGATACCGGGAAATGATGGTGGCCGTGACGGACGAAAGCACGATGGGGCTGAACGTGGATACCCCGAAATCCCCCAGAAGGATTTCCACCGCGAACAACACGCCGGCGATGGGTGCGTTGAAGGTGGCGGCGATGCCCGCGGCGGCTCCGCATCCCACGAAGGTCCTCCGCCGATCCTCGGAAGCCCGCAGGACCTGACCCACGGTGGAACCCACCGAAGCCCCGATCTGTACGATGGGACCCTCTCGGCCCGAAGAGCCCCCGCCGCCGATGGTGACGGCCGAGGCCAGGATTTTGAGGAAGGCCACCCGCGTGCGGATCCGCCCGCCTTTCAGAGCCACGGCTTCCATGACTTCGGGCACCCCGTGCCCCTTGGTTTCCCGCGCCCAGAAGTATACCATGGGACCCACGATGGCGCCGGCCACGGCCGGTATCAGAATCTTCAGAACTACGGGAACATCCGAGGCAAAGTGCAGGAAGTCATCGCCGTTTTGGTAGAAGAGGAACTGGACGGTGCGGATGAGCAACCGGAACAGAACGGCTCCGTATCCACCCAGGACGCCTATAAGGATGGCGATGAGGGAGGTATACAGGTACTCGTTGGATCGAAGACGATTGAATCCTTCTTTCAGGGCGCCTTTTGCGAACCACGTCACCTGTCGAACCCGCCTTGTGGATCGAAGGATTGCTTCTCCGCCGCCGTAGGAAGTCGGCGGATCGTAACGTTCCAAGCATGGCTGATAGCCGTGGTGTCGCTCGGCGCCTTCCGGCCTCCCGGCGACTTCGCATGGATGCGTGGATCTTGGAAGTCGGAGCCGGGCGACGGCGGCACCATAACCGGTTCCGCGTCGAAAGGTCAATGGAAATTCGAGACTTGACAAGCACCGGAAACCTTGGAAGGGTGAATAGGCTGTTGAAAAACGCGATCCGCCTCGTTGCGCTTCATCCTTCGTCATTGCGGTCTACTGGTTGTACGCCTCATTCCCCAGGATTCGCGCGCCTTGCATCTCATCGTTTTTGAACAGCGCGCCCGAAATCTGTTTTCAGGCGGTTAAGGTAAGCGAAGGCAGCGGGAATCATACGGCTTGAATCGTTTCCCCGGAGACGGCATTTCCACCCCTTTGGATTCGGGAGGCTTCATGAACGCAACCGCAGAACATCCTCAGATCTATGAGATCAATACCCGGCCGTGGCTGAGATCGCTTTCGGAACGCCTGGGACGGCCGCTGAGCCTGGGATCGGTCCCCGGAGAAGTATGGGAGTCGCTGCGCGATTTGGGGATGGATTTCATCTGGTTGATGGGCGTGTGGCGCCCCAGTGAGCAGAGTACCCGCATTGCGCTGGAACATCCGGACCTGGCGCCCGTGTATCCAACCGTATTACCGGATTTTCTTCCCGAGGATGTGTGCGGATCCCCCTACGCCGTGCCCGACTATTCCCTGAACCCGCTGCTGGGAGACGAAAACGATCTTGTGGAGGTTCGAAGGAATCTTCATAAGGCGGGACTGGGATTGATCCTGGATTTCGTTCCCAATCACACGGCGCCGGATCATCCCTGGGTCAAAAGTCATCCCAGGCGGTATGTGCAGAGTACGCCGCCGGCGCCTTTCGGTCCGGGGGAATCCTTCAGCGTGGTGTGCGAAGACGGCGAAACCCGCGCCATTGCGCACGGCCGGGACCCTTACTTCCTGCCCTGGACGGATACGGCCCAACTGTGCGCCTTCCATCGGGACACCCGCCGTGCTCTGGCGGAAGAGGTGGCCCGCATTGCGGAGACGTGCGACGGCATCCGTTTCGACATGGCCATGTTGCCGTTGAACGCGGTGTTTTCCAAAACCTGGAACCACTGGTTGGAGCAGGCGGTGGTTTCATCTCCGGGTACGGAATTCTGGGAGGACGTGCTGGATCCCGTGAAACGGAGCCGGCCGGAATGTCGATTGATTGCGGAGGTCTATTGGGACCTGGAAGCCGCACTGCTGGATCTCGGGTTTGACTATGCCTGTGACAAGACCGCCTACGATATCCTCAGGGGCCTGAACGCGGAAGGATACCGGAGTCACCTGGATGCGCAGGGCCCGCGGATGCGGAATATGATCCGCTTCCTGGAAAACCACGATGAGGAACGGATGGCGAGTGTCTTTCCCGCGGAGGCCCGGCGGGCCGTCGCGGTGATCCACGCCGTGACCCCCGGGGCTCGGCTGTTTCAGGACGGCCAGATGGAAGGCTTGAAAATCCGGCTGCCGCTTCAATTGGCCCGGGAACCTCGTCAGGAACAGGACGCGGTTTTCTCCGGTTTCTACCGGAAGGTGCTCGCCCTGACCAATTCCCCCGTGTTCCGGCAGGGATCGGGAGCCGTTCTGGATGTGCTTCCGGCGGCTCCCGGAGCGGAGGACTTCCGGTCCCTGATCGGATTCGCGTACCGAGAGGGCCTGAGGCGGAGCGTCGTCGTCGTGAATCTGGGGGAAAGGACCGCCACGGGATGGCTGCGCTTTCCGGAGGGGTTCTGGCAGGGATGGGAGGAAATCCACCTGCGGGACCGGCTGGCGGAGCCGGAGGAAACGTATATCCGGGAACGGGAGCGCGTGGTGGACGAGGGGCTGTACGTGAAACTGGAGCCGTTCCGATTTCACCTTATGACGGCGTCTCTGTAACGCCGCGGGAGAGGAACCATGCGTCTTGAATTCCGCTCCTGATCGTTTCAGCGGCGGTGCAGGGAAATGAATTCCGGGACCTGTCGAGACCTTGCGGCGCCTGCGCCGCCGACTCTCGGAGTCGGTGTCCGCATGCGGGCGGCGGAGGTCTCTTTCGTTTCGGTTTCGGGGAGGCCCGGCCTCGTTCGAGAGAGTATACGCGCCCGTTGAGGCGCGGATCGGCATACCAGGGAGGTTGAGTCATGAGGAGCAACGGTTTCGGTCGGCTCGCGGGGGTTTGTGTTCTATCGGCGCTGCTCGCGTTTCCGGCGGCCGGTATGGCCGCCATGTACCGGTTTTCGGGAGGTCCCTCCGGGGGAACGTTCATGTATTATGCCAATGCCATCGCCACACTGGCCAAGGACAACAAACTGACGTTACTGGCCTCGGCCTCCAACGGCTCCATCGAGAACATCCGGCTGGTGAATTCCAACAGGGCGCAATTCGCCGTGGCTTACTCCGGCGATGTGTTTCATGCCCGCAACGGGGAGTTGAAAGACGACAACCGCACCTACGTTCATGTTCTGGGCATCGCCTACCTGTATGGAGCGCCGGCCCAACTGGTGGTGCGGGCGGATGCGGGCGTCCGAACGTCCAAAGATCTGGTGGGCAAACGGGTGGGCGTCGGACCGGCGGGTTCGGGCGCCGCGGCCAGTGCGGAACGGTATTTCACGGCCCTCGGAATCTGGAACGAAATCAAGCGCGAGTTTGTGGGATACAGCGCCGCGGCGGAGGCGTTCCGGAACCGGCAACTGGACGCGTTCTGGATCTTCGCGGGATTTCCCAATGCGGCCGTGATAGAAGCCGCGCTTCAAACGGATGTGAAATTGATCAGTACGTACGACGACGGATCGGAAGTGGGCTTCTTCGAGAAGTTCCCGTACTTCACCCGAGTCGTGATCCCCGCGGGGACCTACCGGGGACAGGATCAGGATGTGGCGACGTTTCAGGATTCCACCATCTGGGTCGCCCACGAGAACGTCCCGGCCGACGTGGTGTATGATCTGTATCGATCTGGCCGCGGGAAGACTGTTTCTCACCATTCTGCTCATCGCCCTGGCCTCCCTGGTTCTGGGTATGGGAGTGCCGGTCACGGCGGCTTATCTGATTACCGCGGTGGTGGCCGTCCCCGCCCTCACGCATCTGGGGGTCCATGAAATCGCGGCTCATATGATCGTGTATTGGCTCTCACAGGACTCAAACATCACCCCGCCCGTGTGCATCGCCGCCTTTGCCGGCGCCACCATAGCCGGGGCCGACATGTGGAAGACCGCCTTTTCTTCTTTCAAATTCGCCAAGTTCCTGTATTTGGGTCCCTTCCTGTTCGGATACGTCCCAGGGTTTACGATGCAGGGCGACGGCATGGACATCCTCAAAGCCTTCGTGCTCATTGCCCTGGGCGCGTTTCTTTACGCCTATCTGCTCAGCTTCGAGTGGTGGTACAGGATCCGGGGGTGGTTTCACGAATAGAGGGGGAAGGCTTTCGGATCGGGGCTTCCCGTCCGGAGCGACACCTTCCGTTCCTCATGAAACCCGATTTTATAGAAAAGGCCTTCCGTTTCCGGTTAGGACTCCCGCCCGGCGGTAATTCCGCGGCGCCCTTCCTCCCGGATTCACGCCTATTTCCTCCCAGGCAGGGTTGTCGACCCCGCGGTGGCGGCGGTTTCTGAATCGATACCGGGTCGGACCGCCCGTATCGACGGCCCCTGAAGGGAACGCCGGAGTTTCCGGATGGCGGCCCGGGGCCGCATGAACGGGACCCGGCGTCATACGGAAATTTGACGTGGAAATACAGGATCTTTAGTATGTAGGAAAGTCGTTTCCATCCACCGTCGTTTAACCCGGGAGGACGTATGGAAAATCGTTTGAAGCATCTTGGCATGTGGATCGTGTTGGCCGTTTTCGTCTTGGGCGCGCCTGCATGTGCGGCGCTTTACGAAGCCGGAACGCCGCCGGGGGAGGTCCCCAGAATGAGTAAGGAGGAACTGAAAAGCCGCCTTGGGGATCCTTCCCTGGTGATTATCGACGTCCGTATCGAGCGTTCGTACGAGGCCTCGGAACGGAAAATTCAGGGAGCCGTCCGCGAAGAACTCGCGGATGTGGCCGCCTGGAGCCAACGGTACGACCCGAAAAAGACGCTGGTGCTGTACTGCGACTGACCCCGTGAGGGAACCAGCGCCCGGGCGGCGCAGGAATTGTCGGATAGGGGTTTCGGTCGGGTGTATGCTCTGAAGGGCGGTTGGAAGGAGTGGGAAGCGGCCGGATATCCCATGGAATCCAAGTAACCGCCGGCCGCAAATACCATTTCAATGGACCCCCCCTGCGGATGTTCGCCGGGGGGTTGGGCTTCCGAGCAGGTTCCCGTGTGTCGGGAACCGCACGGGCCGCTGGAAACGGATGGATCGTTTTCGGCGGGCGTGTTATTCTGTTGTGAAAGATTCCTCGAGTATGCGGCGGCGATATGCTTGGCCGTTGAACCTTCAGAAAAGGGCGGTGCGAAAATGGAAACGGATCTCCTTATTGTGGGAACGGGACCCGCGGGCTTGACCGCGGCCCTGTACGCCCAGAGACTGGGTATCCGGACCGTGGTGCTCGGAGATACCCCAGGGGGCAACTTGTACATGATCGAGCTTATGCGAAACTGGCCGGGCGCACCGGAAGGCGTTGCGGGCGCTCAGCTGGGCGCCATGATGTTCGCTCAGGCCCAGCAGGAAGGCGCCCTGTTTCCCATGACGCGCCTCACGTCTCTGGACGCCGTGGAAGCAGGCTTCACGGCGGAAACGAGTTCCGGCGAACCGGTGACGGCCCGGTCCGTGGTTCTGGCCATGGGCGTTGTCCCCCGCTCTCTCGGCATCCCGGGAGAAGACAAGTCGGGAATCCATTATTGCGCCTTGTGCGACGGCCCCCCATACCGCGGGAAGAACGCCCACCTGGTAGTGGTGGGCGGCGGAAACATGGCGGCCCACGAGGCGCTGATCCTTGCGCATTTTGCCGAGCGGGTCCATATTCTCCACAGGAGAGGGGAACTCCGTGCGGAAACCGCATTGCAGAAGGAACTGGGAAGCACTCCGAACATCGAGATCCATCTGGATGCACAGGTGCTGGAGGTTCTGGGACAGGAGCGTGCGGCCGGAATCCGGCTGGCGACCCCGGATGGGGGGGTGGAAGAGGTCTGTGCGGACGGTGTGTTCGTGTGTGTGGGTTGGAAGACGGACCTGAGTGCGATCCGGATTCCGCTGGAGACCACCGAAGAGGGCTTCATCCGAACGGGACCCGGGCCGGCGACCTCGTATCCGGGCGTATTTGCGGCCGGCGATATCCGGGATACGCCCATGCGCCAAGTGATTACGGCTTGTGCGGACGGGGCCCTGGCAGGCACAGCGGCGTACGAGTATGTGCGGGCGCAGCGGGCTTGAACGGCCCCCTCGTTGTCCAAAATGAGGAAAGAACGGTGAGGCGGGGCCGTCGAGAGACGGGCTTGCCCGCGGTTCGGTGAATGGCGTGCAGGGAGTTTAGGCCTTGCGCACTGTGGCGCGGCCCGCGCCATGTGCGGCGGCGTTTTTCACCGGGCTGATACAGGTCCTCGGGAACGGGGACATGGAGTCGGGAACCATTGTGCGGAATTCCATGAAGATCCCGCTGGATCACATCGGCTTTGATGTGGACGGCGTGGTGGCGGACACCATGACGTTGTTTCTTTCGCTGGCCCGTAATCGCCTGCGTATGTATCATTGGCGGTACGAAGATATCACCAGTTACGACCTGGCCGAGTGTCTCAACGTGGACGCCGGGGTATTGGACCCGGTACTCGGTCCCATCCTGGACGAACCACACCGCTTGGACCTTCAGCCCATGGTGGGGGCGGTGGAGGCGCTTACCCGCTGGTCCCGCTGCGCCCCCTTATGTTTCGTAACGGCTCGGTCGGATTGTGCTTCCATCTATTCCTGGTTCCTTCAAACGTTCAAAGAGGTGGATCCCCTGACCATTACGCTGGAAGCCACGGGATCCGCGGAGGCGAAACCCGCCGTGCTGAGGGAACTCGAAATCCGATTCTTTGTGGAGGATCGGCTGGACACCTGTTTTCTTTTGGCGGATCAAGGAATTACGCCCATAGTCTACGAGCAGCCCTGGAACCGCCGGGAACATCCGTTTCTTAAAGTTCGCAACTGGGAGGAACTGGGGGCGTTGCTGGAATAACCCTGACGATGCCTCTGCAGGGCGCCTGACAGCCCCTTGATACACCGTATGGCGGGCAGCAGGCGCGCAAACCGATGCGATGCAGGCCGCGCCCCTCTGGCGTGGCCCAAGGCGCGACGGCGGATGGCGTTTTTCAACGGGATGGTAAGGGTCACCCGAGGACCACCCGGGTCATTCCCCAGTTGCCTCGTTCCCGATCCAACTCGAAACGAATCACACGGGGATGCTTCCGCAGCAGGCCATGGACCCGCTCCCGGAGCACTCCGGACCCTTTTCCGTGAACGATCGTGACGGAATGAATCCCTTTTTCCAGACACGCTTCGAGATAGTCTTCGATGAGGAGGGGAACGTCTCCGGGTGCAAAGGCATGCAGATCCAGTGTGCCGTCGATGGGAATTTCCACGGGTTGGTCGAAAGGATGCCGGGAATCGTCCTGCATGGTCATTCCTGTCTCAGTCATGTTGAAAGCGATACCCTATTGTGGCATGGTGACAGCCTGGTTTCAAGGGACGGACGACCATGGTAGATTCCGCAAAAAGCCCGTTTTCAGCCGAAACGACTCGCATGATGACACATGCCCGGCGCATTCTGGAGGCTGGAATCCAGGCCGTGGATGCGGGTGAAGCTGTTCGCCGGCACTGTATCCGTAGGGGCCGCACGCTGGTCATCGACGGGCGGACGTATCCACTGGATGAGTACCGTCGGGTCCTCCTGGTGGGCGTGGGCAAGGCTTCGGCCCATATGGCGCAAGCCCTGGAAGAAATACTCGGCGACCGTGTCGAGGAAGGCCTGGTCTGCGTCAAGTACGGGCACGGGACGGCGACACGGCGTACTCAAGTTCTCGAGGCAGGCCATCCGGTGCCCGACGAAAACGGGATGCGCTGTGCATCCGGTATTCTGGAACTAGCGGGCCGCGCCGGTAAGCACGATCTGGTTTTGTGCGCGATTTCCGGGGGAGGCTCCGCGCTTGCTCCTGTTCCGGCTGAAGGTCTGTCCCTTATGGACAAACAGGAGGTTACGAGCACGCTGTTGGCATGCGGGGCCACCATCCATGAAATCAATGCGATCCGCAAGCATATTTCCCGGTTCAAAGGGGGAAACCTGGCGCGGGCCGTGTACCCCGCGACGTTGATCACGCTATTGTTGTCCGATGTGGTGGGCGACGATTTGGACGTCATCGCCTCCGGGCCCACGGCGCCCGACTCCTCGACGTACCGGGATTGCCTGGCTCTGTTGGACCGATACGAGATTGGGGACCGGGTTCCGTCGTCTGTGGTGCGCCACCTGGAACGGGGCGTCCGGGGTGAAGCCGCCGAAACCCCCAAGTATGGAGACCCCGTATTGGAGCGAACCCGAAACGTGGTGGTGGGATGCAACCTGGAAGCGCTCCGGGCGGCGGGAAAAGAGGCGGAACGGTTGGGATACAGACCGTTGATCCTGTCTTCCCGGATTCAGGGCGAAACGCGGGAGGTGGCTCGCGCCCTTGCGGCGGTGGCCCAGGAAAGCTCGTATTCGGGTATGCCCCTCCCTGCCCCCGCATGCCTTCTTTCCGGGGGGGAAACCACGGTCACGCTGAAAGGCGACGGGACCGGGGGGCGGAATACGGAATTCGCATTGGCCGCGGGGATGGCATTGGAGGCCTGGAAACCGATCCTGGCGGTCAGCGTGGGGACGGATGGAACGGATGGTCCCACGGACGCGGCCGGAGCCATGTGCTGCGGGGAAACCCTGGAGCGGGCCCGGGCGCAAGGGTTGGATCCCCTGCGATTCCTGACGGAAAACGATTCGTATACGTTTTTCCGCCGGGCCGGCGGCTTGATCGTTACGGGTCCCACGCATACCAATGTAATGGATTTGCGCTTTTTTCTGGTGGCGCCGCCGGAACCGCTGGGACGGGCCGAGGAGATAAGACCGGCTCGGTGACGATGGCGGATTTCCCTGGAATAATGCGATTCGATCGGGGTGCTCATGCAGGATGATTTGCGTTTGGAGAATCGGGGGGAGGAGCCGGCGGACGAATCGGCGGACCGGGGTTCGGATAAACGGATCCGAGTGTTGTTCCTGAGTCCCGAAATGGCCCCGTATGCCGGAACGGGGGGGTTGGGGAACATGGCGGGCTCTCTGCCCGGGAAGCTCCGACAATTGGGACTGGATGTGCGTTCGGTGATTCCCCTGTATCGATCCGTGTTTTACGGAAGAACTAAACTGGATCCGGTAATGGAGGACATGGAGGTTCCCCTGGGTGGACAGTTCCTGAAAGCCGATATCTGGAAGACCGAGGAAGAGGACGGCGGAATTGTGTATTTTGTGGATCGGGAAGACTTGTACGATCGACCCAATCTATACGGTCAGGACCGGCAGGGGGACTATTACGACAATCTGGAACGATTCGTGTTCTTCAGCAGAGCCGGAATTCTCCTGGCGAAGCAGATCGGTTTCCGACCCGATATCATACACGTTCATGACTGGGAAACCGGCGCAGTATCCGTATACCTGAAAACGCTATACCGAAATGATCCGTTCTTTTATAAGACGGCGACGGTTTTTACTTTTCATAATCTAGGTTATCAGGGGACGTTTCCGCCGGAACGGCTTTCCACCACGGGGATTCCGTATTCATATTACAATCCCGAGGGAATCGAATTCTGGGGGCAAATGAGCTTGCTCAAAGGAGGAATCGTATTTTCGGACGTCGTCACGACGATCAGTCCGTCCTATGGTCGGGAAGCGCTCACGCCGGAATACGGTATGGGGATGGAAGGGGTGTTGAACAAGCGTAACGGGAGTGTGCGCGGGATTCTGAACGGTGTGGATTACGAACGATGGAATCCCTCCCGTGACCCCCATATCGCAGCGGTCTACGATGTAGGGGACCTGTCGGGGAAAGAGATTTGCCGAAAGTCTCTTCTCGATGAATTCGGGTTGACGGTACCCGGGAACCGAGGATTTGTGTTGGGCTGGGTATCACGTCTGGTGAAACAGAAGGGCGTGGATTTGCTGTTTCGGATCATGGATCGGTTCATGGGGGAACCCGTGGTTCTGGTGATGTTGGGCGCCGGAGAATATTCGTACCAGAAACAGGTTCAGGCCTGGAGTCGGGAAACGCCCGGCAGGATCGCCGTCACCATCGGATACGACGAAAAGCTGGCGCGCCGCATCCTGGCGGGATCGGATCTGTTCATCCTGCCCTCCCGGTACGAACCCTGTGGTACGGTGGTGATGCAGGCTCTGAGATACGGTACGATTCCGGTGGTTCGCAGGACGGGTGGGCTTTCGGACATTGTGAAAACCTACGATCCGGATACGGGTGAGGGATGGGGCTTCCCTTTCGAAAAATACGATCATGAGGAGTTTTTTGCGGGACTGCACCACGCGCTGTCGGTACTGGAATCCGATACGCATCGGAAGAGGATCGTGGAAAACGCCATGGGGGCGGAATTCGGCTGGGAGAAGCCGGCTCGGGAATACGTGGAGGAGTACCGGAACGTGATGAAGCCCTAGTGGTTTTGTGAGACGAATTGGAGAACTTCTGCTTGTATAAGTGGCGATAGGATGGTATTAAATTAGGTTCGAGTCGTGATCCTCAACGGTCTTGGATCCGTTCGGATCACGGGCAGGCGGGCAAGAGGCGGGCCATGCGAACCCTGTGCGATGCAATGTACGCCCCGCAGGGTTCGGATATGTCTGTGTCTTTGCGGTTCACAGGCGTACACGATGAACCGCGACGCTCAGGGTTCCGTCCCTCGGCGGCCCGTTATGAACCGCGGACACCCCTCCGGGGGGTCCGACTGCGCACGCTTCGCACCCTATTGGTGCCCGGCGGTTTCCCATGGGGGGGAGTCCGTTGGCCGGGTATGACGGGTATCCCAAGAAGCGGAGGCAAAACCAATAAAGGGAGGAAGTATGTCTTACGTAACCATGAAACAGTTGTTGGAATCCGGAGTCCATTTCGGCCATCAGACCCGGCGATGGAACCCGAAGATGAAACCCTATATCTTCGGCGCTCGAAACGGGATTTACATCATCGATCTCCAGAAGACCGTCGTGATGTTCAAGGTGGCCTACGAGTTTATCGTCGAGACGGTCCAAAGCGGAGACAGTGTATTGTTTGTGGGGACCAAGAAACAGGCGCAGGATTCCATTATCGAAGAAACGGAACGATGCGGTATGTATTATATGGCGCATCGATGGCTGGGCGGAACCCTGACCAATTTTCAGACCATATCCAAGAGCATTCAGCGGCTGAAGAAACTCGAATCCATGAAAGAGGACGGATCCATCAACAAGTTTCCCAAGAAGGAAGTCTTGAAGATGGAGAAGGAAATCATCAAGCTGAATCGGAACCTGGGCGGCATCAAGAACATGGATCGGCTTCCCGGCGCCATGTTCGTTGTGGACACCAAGAAGGAGCAGATCGCCGTGCGGGAGGCCAATCGGTTGGGAATCCCCCTGGTGGCCATTGTGGATACGAACTGCGACCCGGAAAACATCGACTATCTGATTCCCGGCAACGACGATGCCATCCGAGCTATCCGACTATTGACCTCTCGTGTCGCCGATGCCTGCATCGAAGGTAAGACTCGTCGGGAGGCGGCGCAGGAGTCCGCGTCGGGGTTGGAAGATCAGGCCATGGAGGAGCATGCGGTGTCGGAATCCCCCGGCGGCCGAGGTCAGGGTCCGGAAGTGGTTGTCATCCGCCGTGAAGAAAGCTCCCGAAAACCGCGGGCTGCTCAGGAGGAAACGGCCGTAGAGAAATGACTCCCGCCCAAAAGGGTGTTCTGCGTGTAAGCGAGTTGTCGGGAGCCGAAAGGCTCTGAGGATATATGCGAGGTTGATGGGAGGAACGGATCTTGAAAGTTACCGCTGAAATGGTCAAGGAACTGCGCGAGAAGACGAACGCAGGGATGATGGATTGTAAGAAAGCCTTGGCGGAAAGCGAAGGTGATTTCGAAAAGGCCGTCGAGTATCTGCGCAAGAAGGGTCTGGCCACGGCCGCGAAGCGCGCCGGCAGGGCCACCACACAAGGTCTGATTCACGCCTATATTCATGGAGGAGGCAAGCTCGGGGTTTTGGTGGAAGTGAACTGCGAAACGGATTTCGTGGCCCGGAACGAGGCGTTCGTCGAGTTTGTCAAAGATATCGCCATGCAGATCGCGGCTACGAACCCTCTGTGTATTCGTCCCGAGGACATGCCGGAATCCGTGTTGGAAAAGGAACGTGTCATTTACAGGGATCAGGCGCTTGAATCCGGCAAGCCGGAGAAAGTGGTGGAGAAGATCGCCGAGGGAAAGCTGCAGAAGTTCATCAAAGACAACTGCCTTCTGGAGCAGGCTTTCGTGAAGGATGCAGAGAAAACGGTGAAGGATCGGCTCAACGAAGTCATCGCATCCATCGGAGAGAACATTCACATTCGAAGGTTTGCTCGTTTCCAGTTGGGAGAACAGCTGGATTAGGTCAGCCCGGGAGAGAATCTTATGGTCGAGGAGATCCTGGATGAACTCAGGGAACGGATGGATAAGTCCATCGAAGCCCTGAGACGGGACTTCAATCGGGTTCGGACGGGACGTGCGGTGCCGTCTTTGCTGGACGGAGTGAAAGTGTCGTGCTACGGGACGAGTATGCCCATCAACCAAGTGGCGACGGTCACCGCACCCGAAAGCCGACTGCTCCTGATCCAGCCATGGGATTTGAGTATCATGGGGGATATCGAAAGAGCCATACTGAAGTCCGAGCTTGGGCTGACCCCCATGAACGATGGAAAGATCATCCGCATATCCATTCCCATGCTCACGGAAGAGCGAAGGAAGGAGTTGGTGAAGCTCGTTCGGAAGATGAGCGAGGAAGCCAAAATATCCATCCGAAATGCGCGCCGGGATGCCAACGATATGCTCAAGGAATTGAAAAAGGAGAGCGAGATCTCGGAGGATGAGTTTTACAGAAGACAGGACGAGGTTCAGAAAATCACCGACGAGCGTGTGGAGAAAATCGATGAAGTGACCGCGGCTAAAGAGCGAGACGTAATGGAAGTTTGAATCGACGTTTGCTTGCATGGGTTCCATCCACTGTCCCGCTGTCCGGATTTCCGTCGGATCTGCGGTTCTCTTTGGGGCAACCGGGAATCCCGCCCGGGGGATACTTCTTTCCTTTTCCTGATCACCAACGGTGACCCCCCTATACGATTTGGCTGAAACCTTTCACGGATTTGACGTCGTTGAGCCAAACACTGACACCATCCGAATTGCCCGGCCATGTGGCCATCATTATGGATGGGAACGGTCGCTGGGCCCGTAAACAGGGACGACAACGACTTTGGGGCCACAGGCGCGGCGCTGAATCCGTCCGGGAAGTGGTGCGAGCGAGCCGGGAAATCGGGATCCGGGTGTTGACGCTGTATGCGTTTTCCGAAGAAAACTGGCAGCGGCCCAAGGCCGAGGTCCGCGGACTGATGCGCCTGTTGGGCCGATATCTGGATAAAGAGGAGGAGGAACTGGTCAAGCAGGATATCCGATTTCGGGTAATCGGCGCCCAGGAGAAATTGCCCGCCGCAATTCGAAAGAAGATCGAACACGTGGTGAAAACCACGGAGAGGAATTCCGGCATGGTCTTGAATCTTGCGCTCAGTTACGGGGGACGATCCGAAATTGTTCGGGCCGCCCGGATCGTGGCGGAAAAGTGCCTGAACGGTGAGCTGAAGCCGGAAGCGATTAGCGAGGATATGTTCGGAAACCATCTGTATACGTCCGGGCTGGCCGATCCGGATTTGCTCATCCGGACCGGCGGGGAGCAGCGGATCAGCAATTTCCTCTTATGGCAGATTTCCTATACTGAATTATATATGACCGGCGCGGCTTGGCCTGAGTTTCGTAAGGAACAATTTCTGGAGGCTCTCAAGGAATACGGGAGACGCCAGAGAAGGTTCGGTAAAATCGGGGACCAGATCGAAACGAGCGGGTCGGCGGGCTGACGGTTCCATGCAAGCCAAGCGATGGATCACAGCAGCGCTTCTGGCTCCCTTTGTGCTGGCCGTGAATTTCGCTCTGCCGGGTGCGGCGTTCGGTGTTCTGGTCATACTCGCGGCCTTGGCGGCCCAATACGAATTGTTGGCGTTGCTGTTCGGAGAACATCGGGAGCGCGTGTACGTGGCCGTGGGAATGGTTCTCTGCGCCGCGGTGCTCGGGGTGTCCGTAACGGGCTCCTTGGGGTGGGTCGGAGCCGCTTTCACGGGAGCGGTTCTGGTATCCATGGCGATTCATCTGTTTCGATTCGAGGATATCGCAACCGCGCACCTGGCCTTGGGAAAGCAGTTGCTGGGGGTGATGTATGTGCCCCTTCTCGCGGCCTTCTTCATCCTGGCGCGCATGGAGCCCGGCGGCGCTCTGTGGGTGGTCTTGCCCATGCTGGTGGTGTTCACCGGGGATACGGGAGCCTACTACGTGGGCAGGACTTGGGGACGGCATGCTTTGTACCCGGCCGTGAGTCCCAAGAAGACCGTGGAGGGAAGCATCGGCGGACTGATGTGTTCCCTCGGCTTTGGATTCGGCTTCCGCGCCTTGTTTATGCCGGACCTTCCACTCGCGCACGCGGCGGCGCTGATCGCCGTGCTCGCGGTTTTCGGGCAGGTGGGGGATCTGTTCGAATCCTTGTTGAAGCGGGCGGCGGGGATCAAGGATTCCGGTTCCCTTCTGCCGGGACACGGGGGAATGTTGGATCGAATCGACGGAGTTCTCTTTGCGGGACCCCCGTTCTATCTGTACCTCAAACTCTTTGCCACCTGAATTGCATGCAGCCGTTCAATGCGAGGACCGAGCCGTTCCGCCGAAGGAACGTGGTAATCTTGGGGTCGACCGGTTCCATCGGTAGAAACACGCTGGATGTTATCGCTCGTTTCCCCGACCGTTTCCGGGTAGTGGGGTTGACCGCCGGGAGAAATGTGGAACTCCTCCTCCGGCAGACGCGCCGATTTGAACCCGCATTGGTTTCCGTGCTCAACTCCGAGGATGCCGAGTGGCTCAGGCATCGAGTTTCCGGGGCGACACGGGTCCTGGACGGGGAAGCGGGTTTCGTGGAGGCGGCATGTATGGAGGAAGCCCATGTGGTGGTTTCCGCCATGGTCGGGGCCGCGGGTCTAAAGCCCACATGGGAGGCGGTGCGATCCGGAAAACGGATTGCTTTGGCCAATAAAGAAACGCTGGTGATGGCGGGTGAGCTGGTCATGAAGGAAGCGGGAGCGCGGGGCGTATCCATCTTCCCGGTAGACAGCGAGCACAGCGCCATCCTGCAATGCCTGGCGGGGCATGACGCCTGTGGAATACGCCGAATCCTGCTGACGGCCTCCGGCGGACCGTTTCGCGACGCCCCTATGTCCACGCTCCGGCGCATCCGACCCGAGGATGCTCTGGCCCATCCGACCTGGAAAATGGGGCCTAAGATCAGCGTGGATTCCTCGACGCTCATGAACAAGGGCCTGGAAGCCATCGAGGCGCGGTGGCTGTTCGGACTTCCCATGGAGGCCATCGACATCCATATCCACCCCCAGAGCATCGTGCATTCCATGGTGGAGTTCCATGACGGTTCCATAGTAGCCCATTTGAGCGTTCCCGACATGAGGATTCCGATTGCGTATGCCCTGTCGTTTCCGGAGCGGTTGCATCTGGATCTTCCGCGCCTGGACCTGTTCAAGATTGGACAACTCACCTTCGAGAAACCGGACCGGGAGCGTTTCCCATGCCTGGATCTGGCGGCGGAGGCCGGGCGCGCCGGCGGCACCATGCCCACCGTACTCAATGCGGCCAATGAAGTGGCCGTGGCGCTCTTTCTGGAATCCCGGATCGCGTATGTCCGGATTCCCGAACTGATCCATGCAACCATGGCGGAACACGACAATCAACCCATACAAGAACTCTCTGATATCCTGAAGGCGGACACCTGGGCACGGGAAACGGCTCACCGGATCGCCTTCGGCAAGAGCTGAGCCGATCACATGGAACATATCGCATCTACCATCAGTTCAACGATTTTGGTGCTCGGTGTCCTGATTTTCTTTCATGAGTTGGGACACTTCATCGTGGCAAAATGGTTCAAGGTGGGGGTCACCACCTTTTCGTTGGGTTTCGGTCCCAGGTTGTTCGGGCGTCGCATAGGGGAAACGGACTACCGTGTTTCCATGATCCCGCTGGGCGGATATGTGAAAATGGTGGGAGAGAATCCCCAGGAAGAAGTGGATGAGGTTCAGGTGGACCGATCGTTTTCCCACAAGCATGTGGGAAAACGGTTTCTGATTGTGCTGGCCGGGCCGATGTTCAATTTTGTGCTGGCCGTGATCATTTTCTTCGTTCTTGCGTGGGCGGCGGGGTTGGCGTCCGTAACCACGGAGATCGGCAATGTCCAGGCCGGCTATCCCGCGGATGAGGCCGGTGTCCGGCCGGGGGACGTAATTCTTTCGGTGAACGGTGTCCCCGTGGAAAAATGGGATGAAATGGCCCGTCTCATTCGACAGAGCGGCGGGGAACCCATCCTGCTTCAGGTAAGCCGCAACGGGGACGAACAGGAACTTACCGTCCGAACCCGAATGACGTCGTTGCGGGTCACTCCTCTGGAGGAAGAAAAGCCGGTTCCCATCATCGGAGTGTCCCCTGCGGGGAAGTTGATCTGGGAATCCGTGGGACCGCTGCGGGCGGCGTGGTATGGTGTCGAAAACACCTACTGGGTGACCAAGGTCACCGTGATCAGTGTGGTACGGCTCATTCAGCGCAAGCTCCCGGCGGATTCGGTGGGGGGGCCCATCCTCATTGCGCAACTTGCGGGCCAACAGGCCCGTGAAGGCGTGCTGAATCTGTTCTATTTCATGGGAGTGATCAGTATTTCGCTGGGGATCTTGAACTTGTTCCCCATTCCGATATTGGACGGTGGGCATCTGTTCTTTTTCGGCCTGGAAGCGATTTTCGGGAAGCCCATCAGCGTCAGGAAGCGGGAAATCGCTCAACAGGTCGGATTCGTGATACTCGTGCTGCTGATGGTACTGGTCTTTTACAACGATATTGTACGACTGGTTTCGGGATAATGCCGGCTGTGCGCCTGCTTTCGCTGGACAGCACCGGAGCCGCCGGAAGTGTATGCGTGGCGGAGAACGACTTCGCCCTGGGGGAAATTTTTCTCAGGGGTTCGAAGATGCACGCGGCGCGGCTGCATCGAAGCGTGGAGCAGTTGATGAAGTGGTGCGATCTCCCTTGGGAAAGCCTGGACGGCGTAGCCGTGTCCGTCGGTCCCGGCAGCTTTACGGGAGTCCGCATTGGGCTGGCCGCGGCCAAGGGGCTTTCCTACGCCATGAAAAAGCCTCTCATCGGTGTATCCAGTCTGGAAGCCCTGGCGCGCAATGTCCCAACTTCCGCAGAACCCGTGATGGCGATGCTGGACGCCAAGAAGCACCAGGTGTACGCGGCGCGATTCATCGCTTCTCCGGAGGGTGAAATGCACCGGACAGGGCCTGAGCGTGCTCTTTCTCCGGAAGCCCTTCTGGATGAATGCGCCGAACGAACATTGTTTGTAGGCGAAGGCGCCGCGGCGTATCGGGAACTGATTTGCAAACGATTGGGGCCCAAGGCCGTCTTTGCGCCCGGATGGGCGCATCAAATCAGAGCGCTCCAGGTGGCCGTGGCGGCGCGGAAACGAATACTCACCGGGGAATCGGATGACCCGTTCCTTCTGACCCCCAATTATTTGCGGCCCGCTGATGCCGAACTCAGCCGGGTATCCGTCACAGAGGATTCGTCCTCCCGTTGATTACCGTCCTTACCGCAACAATCGAATCCACATGCGGAACCACCAAAACCGCGGTGGTTTATAACGGCCTGACAGGACGCAAGGCCGGAAACCGTTCATGCACCGCTCAGTCCGATGAAAACGGGTCCGCACACGGCGAGGAATCGTCCGGCCGGTGATGCACCGTCGAACGCGGCATGGGGGGTTCCCTGGATTCTGTTGACAAGGTAAGGGGAAGATTATAAGCTATTTTAGAAAGATACACCATGATTCCTGCCTGATGCGTACTTCAGGGTAGTCGGCGCCTGGAGTTCGATGCCGCATTTTCCAAGCGAGAGGGGAGTATGGAACCCGATGATCTAACCTTGATTGAAAAAGTTGTCCAAGAAAACCACGAACTGAAACAATTGATGCAAGAACATAATGACTATGAAAAACGGATCGAAGAATTCAATCGAAAGAGCTACTTGTCGAGTGAGGAAGCGTTTGAGCGAAAACGACTTCAGAAACTCAAGCTGGCGGGGAGGGACCGTATCGAACGGATTCTGTCGGAATACCGAATGCGGAATTCCTGAGCCGTGGATCAGCCGATGAAAACGGATCGTGTGCCTGTGGCTCGCGAGGGCGTTCCGTTCGTGTTGAGCGGGGTCTTTGTCAGTGTGATTTTTGCTTTGTTGGGGTGGAGTGTCCCGAGTGTGATCGCGGTTCTGCTCACCCTCTTCTGTCTCTATTTCTTTCGAGATCCCGAGCGTACGTTCTCCACGGAGCACGGCGCCGTGGTTTCTCCCGCGGATGGGTCCGTGCTTTCGGTTCGTCGCGGGGTGGAGCATCAGTATTACCAGGGAGACTGCGTCCGAATCAGCATTTTTATGTCCCTTTGGGATGTGCATGTGAATCGGTTTCCCGTGACGGGCACGGTACGCAGCCTCCACTACAGGCCGGGCGCTTTTCTGGCTGCGAACCTCGAGAAAGCTTCGACGGGAAATGAACAGAACGCCGTGGTGCTTGAAACGGACGATGGACGAAAGCTGGTCGTAGTGCAAGTGGCCGGCTTGATTGCCCGGCGGATTGTCTGCTGGGCGAGCGTGGGGGATCGCGCTCTTCAGGCAAGTCGTATGGGTATGATTCGGTTCGGATCTCGTGTGGATCTCTACGTTCCTCGGGACTTTGAACCGGCGGTAAGCTCCGGAAGCCGGGTACGCGCCGGCGAAACCCTTTTGGGGAGGCTGCCGTGAGACGAAGACGCAAGAAAGCGGATAGGAAGAGAGGCATATTCGTTCTACCGAATCTGATCACCACGACCAGCCTGTTCTTCGGCTTTTTTTGCATTATTTGTTCCATTCAGGGGCGATTTGAGACGGCGGCGCTGGCCATACTCATTTCCATGGTTTTGGACGGCCTGGACGGGCGCATCGCCCGTCTGACCAATACCACGAGTCAGTTTGGCGTGGAATACGATTCTCTCTCGGATCTTATCGCCTTCGGCCTGGCCCCCGCTCTGATGGTGTTCCTCTGGGCTTTGGAACCGCTGGGAAGGTTGGGATGGCTGGCGGCGTTTCTTTTCATGGCATGCGGCGCCTTACGGTTGGCCCGGTACAATGTCCAGGTCGGGACTCTGGACGGAAACTTTTTCAACGGGCTGCCCATTCCCGCCGCGGCGGTGATGGTGTCCGTTACGGTTTTGTTGTTTGAACATCTTGACGTGCCGCCGGAGCAGTTTTCCACGTTTCTGATGGTGATGATCTTCGCACTGTCTTTCCTGATGGTCAGCACGATCCGCTACGTGAGCTTCAAGAGCTTGGACTACTTTAGGAAGAAGTCCTTCAATTCCCTGGTGATCGGTCTGCTCCTGCTTGTGGTTATTGCGGCCAAGCCCCATATCATGAGTTTTGTCTTCTCTTTCGTGTATGTAGTTTCGGGCCCTGTGACGTTCTTGGCGCGAATCGTACGGAGGCGTACCCGTGAGGAAAACAAGGCGGAACCGGTTTCTCCCGAGAGCGGGATGCTGACGGTGTTGCCGCGGCGCGAAACCGGAAGGGGAATAGATGGTTCGGACGACGAGGTCGGAAAGTCCGCCGGCCGGCGCCGGGATCGGACCTGACCGCCGCCCGCGGGAAAGGGACACACGCCACCGAAGCGCTGACGGCGGGATGGATCTGGATCGGCGGGGAAAAGCGACGCGGATGAAAAAAGCGTGTTACGGTCTCGGAGAAACTGAGACCGGCGATTACAAAGAGTGATACGGCGGAGGAAAGAGAAGATTATGCCGAAACGGGAGTTCAATGTGGCCGTGGTGGGCGCCACGGGGGCAGTGGGAAACCAGATGATCGCGTGTCTGGAAGAGAGGGATTTTCCGATCAAGAACCTGATCCTTCTGGCTTCTTCTAGATCCGAAGGAAAAGAACTCGAGTTCAGAGGCAGGGGTATTCCCGTGCAGGTGCTTTCACCAGAATCGTTTCGAGGAATCGATATCGCGTTGTTTTCGGCCGGCGCCTCGGTGAGCAAGGAATACGGACCCATGGCAGTCCAGGCGGGAGCCGTGGTGGTGGACAACTCGAGCGCGTTCAGAATGGATCCCGATATCCCACTGGTGGTGCCTGAGGTTAATCCGGGCAGAATCCAGGATCATCGGGGAATTATCGCCAATCCCAATTGTTCGACCATACAGATGGTCGTCGTCCTCAAGCCCCTGCATGATCGGGCCGTGATCAAGAGGGTGGTTGTCTCCACCTACCAGGCGGTATCGGGTACCGGCCATAAAGCGGTTGTGGAGCTTCGGGAGCAAACCCGAGCCTTGATGAACGGCGCACGATATGAACCCAAGGTCTATCCGTATCAGATTGCGTTCAACGTATTACCTCATATCGATGCTTTTTTGGACAACGGGTATACCAAAGAAGAGATGAAGATGGTTAACGAAACCCGGAAGATCATGGAAGACGACAGCCTGCGGATTACCGCTACCACGGTGCGTGTGCCCGTATTCTACGGGCACAGCGAATCGGTGAATATCGAGACGCAACGTCCCATTGCACCGGAAGAGGCGCGTGACATACTCTCCCGTGCTCCCGGGGTGCGGGTGGTGGATGATGTGAGCCGCCTCGAGTACCCGCTGGCCCTGGATGCGGCGGGACAGGATGAAACGCTGGTCGGAAGGATCCGGCAGGACTTCTCGGTGGATCACGGACTGGCCCTGTGGATCGTCGCAGATAACGTGCGTAAGGGCGCGGCTACCAACGCCGTTCAGATTGCGGAAATCGTGGGTAGACACCTGGCAGGATAACTCTGAAATTGTATCGGGTCGGACGGTTCCGGTGAGAAGCTCGGGTCGACCCAATCGGCGGGACCGGGACCCCGAGTAAAAAATGGGGGGAGACACAATGAATTATACGGATCTCAGACCGGAAAACGTCCGGGCGCGTTTCAAGGACTCCGATATTCCTCTTATCAGTGGAACACCCCTTGTGAAGACCGCCAAGAAACACAATGCCATGATTATGGCCGCTAATATCCGGTGCCGGCTCCCTATTGAAGGCCTGGCCCGCGCTTCCATGGCGACGGGAGCGCCGCTGATGTACGAAATCGCCAAGTCCGAACTGGGGTATACGGACTTCACTCCGAAGACTTTTGTGACTGCCATTATGGAGGTGAACGAGCGTTTAGGAAACAAGGAAGTTCCTTTCGCCATCCACGCCGACCATTTGGGAGTCAAAAGTTTGGACGAGGTATCCAAAGTGTCCGATCTGATTCATGAGCAGTTGGAAGCGGGATTCAGTTCCTTCGCCGTGGACGCCTCGCACATGCCTAACGAAGACAACCTGAAGGCGACCATCCAGTTAGGAAAGATCATTCAGGATCACAATCTCTGTCTCGAAGTGGAACTGGGCGAGATCGGCGCTAAAATGGGCACCTCGGAGGGCTTCACCAACCCCGAAGAGGCTCGGTGGTTTATAGGGGAACTGCACCGGGCGGGGATTCATCCCCACCTCTTGGCCATCAACAACGGCTCCATCCACGGAACCTATTTTGGAGACGCGAAAGAAGGGATTCAGTTGGACCTGACTCGCCGGATCTATGAAGCGATTCAGGAGTGGGACGTGGACATCGCGCAGCACGGCATCACGGGAACCTCCCTGGACAAGATTCGGGAATTCATCCGATACGGCATCCGGAAAGGGAATGTGGGGACGTTCTGGCAGAACATCGCATTCGGTACGGCCATGGATTTTCAAGGCAACGCCATTACCCTGCCCGACAAGACCTATGTCAAGCGCTCGTATCGCGGGATTCCGGATGAACTCTGGGAACAAATCGTCCAGTGGTCCAAGGAGACGGGCAACATCGGGGGAAACATCAAGAAGGCCAATAAGGTCTTTGCCGACCAATTCAACGGCTTGGACGAAAGATATAAACAGCGGATTACGGTGCACACCTTTGAGGAGGCCATTCGATTATTCGAGGCGACCAATTCCATTCAACTCTCGGACAAGGTTCCCGAATACTTCCAGTAGAGGCGGGTGTCGCCCGTCGAGGAAGGGAACGGCGCTACTGGGCGCCAGGGAGGCATGGGCTTTCTTGCAGGTGCGCAGGTGAGGTCCATGCCGGAAGTCATGCCGTGCCGGTGGAATGGACGGCAGCCTTGGCGAACCGTCAGATCGGAGGCGAAAAGCATTCCGCCAATCCCGAATTTCAACCTGGGCGCCTCGCGTTGATGGCGCCCGCGTGTTTGCGTTCCCGCCGAAACGATCCCAAAAGGAGGCTGCGCGGCCTTCTTTTGGGAAAAACCACATCCTCCGGCCCCGATTTTTCAATGGTCAGAATCCCCTCATCCTGCCGCAATCCGGGCACAGCCACGTGACATCATTGCTGATTCCCCACTTGTTTTTCTCCATGCATTCGGGGCAGATCTGGAAGCCGCAACGACATGTCCAACAGAAGGGCTGTGGGCTTTTGCACACATGGCAGTGAAAGACCCGCTTTCCGGATAGTCGCTTACCCATGTTTCCGCTACTCCATGGCGAAGGAAATGGAGGTGGATCGAATATATCGGCAGTCCCCATCGAACCATGTCGGTCCTCCCAGTGGTATCGAAATGGGGGCTGCGCTTTTGAGGGGCTGCAGGAAACGTTGCAGGGGGTCTCGACCGGAACGCCGATTGCGGCTTCGGCATGAAGACGCGTCCTTTCTCGCCGACGTTCGTCTGGTTCGTTCTTCGAGATCGACGCCATTGGGTCTCCCCGACGTCCCCCGATCTGTTCGCAACCCCGGTTTCCACGAAGTCCTCAGGATCTTACGGATGCTTTTCGTATCCATCGTTCAATCGAGAAATCGTGAGGGCTCCAGGATGGTTCGTCTTTCGTATACTGCGTGGATATCATCCATCAAAGGGGACGTTTCCAAAAGCATACGACGCAGGTTGTTATTCATTCCATGACCATGTTAGGATAACCCGTCGCCGGTGGAAGCCGCAACCAGGATTTAGCTGTATCGATGCCCGCTCCCTCTCTCGAGAATAAGGAAACGTAGGATGCCGCCTGCCGGCGCCAAGAAACGTATTCGAAAGACGGGTATGTCGCGATCCCGTACGTCCTCTTCGAGGAGAAAAAAGACCCGCTTTCCCCTTATGTTTAGCGGTCCATGGCTGATAGTAGGACTGGGACTGATCCTGTTGCTGTGTTTTGTCGCCGGATTGTGGTCCCGGCCCTTTCTGGAGGAATTGTTCCAGTCGGGCAACCGTGCTCCCTCGGCCGGCGCGGCGACAAAGGTCGGGGAAGGCTTGCCGGTAAAGGTTTCAACGCCTGCGCCGCAAGCACGCCAATCCGAAAAGGAAATCGAATTAAGCAGCATTAGGCGAAAAATCATTCCCCCTGTGGAAGTTCCGCCCGCCGCGCCGCCGGAGCCGGAAATACCCGCGGCGCCTCTGCGGCGAATCTGCCTGATTCTGGACGATTTTGGATACAACCTGGGTCCGGAAGTTCTCCGGGTCCTTAAGACGGACCCTGGGATCAACGTAGCGATTCTTCCCAACCTGAGATACTCCGTGCAAACCATGGAGATCGCGCGGCGCTGGAACCACGAGATTTTGATCCATGCCCCTTTCGAAGGATCCTCCTATGCAACGGAGGAGGAATTCATCCGAAAGGGGGATCCACCCGAACGAATATGGGGACTTCTTGAAAAGTGGCATCGTTCCCTGCCTTCGGCCGTGGGAATCAACAATCATCAAGGATCCGTAGCGACGGTGCACGAACCCACCATGAGAGTGGTCATGCGATTTCTGAAAGAGAATCGCATGCTGTTTGTGGACAGCTGGACGGGCCATTCTCCGGTGGGTCTGGATACGGCCCGGGCCATGGGGATTCCATCAGGCGCCCGGATTGTTCCTTTTCTCGACAACGAGGGAACGGAAGAAGAGGTGCGCCGAAATTTCCAGCTGCTTCTGGAAAAGGCGTCCACCCGAACGATTCCCATCGGGATCGCCCATATCACCAAAGCGAATACCCGGCGGGTTCTGCTCGATGTGGTGCCCAAATTGAAGAGTATGGGGTATCAATTGGCGCCCGTATCGCAGGCGGTTCGTCCTGCGTGGAAGGCTCCTGACGGCTTCTACGCGCACGAGCGTGAAGGAGTTCCAGGGTGAACCCCTCCCCTGCCATGAAGGATTTCAAGCTGACTGCCGCACTCACGGAAGGCCGGCTGCTCTTCCGCTTCGAAGGACGTCTGGAGGCGCGAAACGCCCGAATTCTATGGGAGGAATGTGTACCATGGATTGAGCGGCATCCCGGCGTGCCGGTGCGAGCCGAGTTGTCCGGCGTGGAGTATCTGGACGGCGCGGCCCTGGCCGTGCTCCTGGCCATCGAGAACCGAGTAAGAAACGCGGGAGCCGACCTGATTCTCGAGCATGCTCCCCCGAGAACGGCCGCCCTCCTGGACCTGGTGGACAGGGAAGCCCTGATTGAAGCGGCGCTTCCCACCCGGTCCCGACGGGTCAGTCTTGTGGAGCGATTGGGCGCCGCCGGAATCCGCCTGTATCGGGACCTGAGTTTCCAGGTTTCGTTTGTGGGAGAACTGGCGCTGGTCATGCTTCATTCACTTCGACACCCGTTCAGGATCCGGTGGAAGGATACCATAAACCACATGGAACGGGTAGGTGTGGACGCCTTGCCTATCGTGGCCTTGATTGCGTTCCTGGTGGGCCTGGTCATGGGATTCCAGGGCTCCATGTCGCTTCGCCAATACGGTGTGGGCGTGCTCCTGGCCCAACTGATCGCATTGGTCATGGTGGAGGAGATGGGTCCTTTGTTGACGGCCATTCTCGTGGCCGGGCGTTCCGGTTCGGCCTTCGCCTCCGAGATCGGGACCATGAAGGTATCTGAAGAATTGGATGCCCTGACGACCATGGGAATGGTTCCCCTCGCCTTTGTCGTCATTCCCAAGTTGATCGCTACCGCCGTGGTAATGCCCTTTCTGACTCTATTCGCGGACCTCGTCGGCATCGTCGGAGGTATGATCGTCGGAGTGACCATGCTCAATGTGAGTTTTGGAGGATACATGAGGGAAACCGTTACGATTCTCGAGATCTCTCATCTGGTGCATGGAAGCGCCAAAAGCGTGATTTTCGCTTTCCTGATCACGGGAATCGGATGCATGAGAGGGTTTCAAACCGAAGGTGGAGCCGAAGGCGTAGGCAGGCAGACCACATCCGCCGTAGTGAGCGGCATATTCCTGGTGGTCCTGGCCAACGCCCTGTATCGCATCGTCTTGCAGTCCTGGAGCATGTAGTGGAAGTAGAACCCGTGATACAAGTGAGAGACCTGGAGCTTCGTTACGGGGAGACGGCGATCTTGCGCAATGTGAACTTCGATGTGCGCCGAGGGGAGATATTCGGTATCTTGGGAGGAAGCGGTTGCGGCAAGAGCACTCTCCTGAAACATCTGTTCGGCTTGCTCCGGCCGTATTCAGGAAGTATTGTCGTCGAAGGAGTCGAACTTACCGGAAATCACGGCAGCGCGCTGGAACGGTTGCGATCCAAGATCGGAGTGTTGTTTCAGTCCGGTGCGCTGATCAGCTCCATGTGCGTCGCCGAGAATGTGGCGCTGCCCATCCAGGAACATACGCGACTCCCCGGCCCCATCACGGACACCATGGTGCTGCTGAAACTGCAAATGGTCGATCTGAGCGGGTTCGAGCATTATTTCCCGGAAGAATTGAGCGGCGGCATGAGGAAGAGAGCGGCTCTGGCGCGGGCCATGGCGTTGGATCCGGAGATCCTGTTTTTCGATGAGCCCTCCGCCGGCTTGGATCCCGTCACGGCAGCCGAACTGGATCACCTCATTCTCACGATCAATCGCAGTTTGAATACGACGATGGTTATTGTAACGCACGATCTGGACAGTATTTTTGCCGTAGTGGACCGGGCTATCCTATTAGACAAGAATACTCGGGGAATCCTGGCGGAAGGAGACCCCAGAACCCTTCGGGATACCAGCGAACATGAAGTGGTCCGCAGGTTTTTTCATCGAAAACCCTGATCGTTTCGCCGTCTTCGTACGCGTGCGTCTTCGCGGGCAGGACGGGTCATCGTTGGAAAGTGCGGTGGATTCGATATGTTGAGCAACGCGACTACATTCCGGGTAGGGCTGTTCCTCCTCGTCGGAATTCTTCTAGGGCTCGGGGTGGTGATATGGCTCGGTGTAACACGGTTTCTGTATGTCTCCAATCAGTATGTGACCTATTTTGACGAGTCCGTAAGCGGGTTGACCGCGGATTCGGACGTGAAATATCGGGGAGTTTCCGTGGGACGGGTGCAGAGCATCAACGTAGCCCCCGACGGAAGGCTTGTGGAAGTACTTATGCACGTGGATTCCAAGGTCCCCATCACTCCCGATGTCCGCGCCCAACTCAAGGAAGCGGGAATCACGGGGATTCGGTTCATTGAACTGGACCGGATCGAACCTTCGGCCCTGGAAATGGAACGCGTACTGGACCTTCCTTTTCCCACGCCCGCCCCGCCCATTCCATCCCAGCCCTCGACCCTGGGACAGCTTTTCATGTATATCGACCGGGCGGTGGAGCGCTTGGACGCCTTGGACATGGAGGGGGTTGTGGACAGCATCAAGGCCACCACCAACTCCATCCGGATCCTGGTGTCCAATCCCGGATGGGAACGCATCATTGGACAACTGGAGTCCATCACGGAAAATTTGGCGGTTCTCACCGCGGATCTGAAATCCCTTGCCGGGGATCCGCATGTGCGGAGCGCTCTGGTGACTACGGACGGTTTGCTCAGGGACCTTCGGGGTCTCTCGCAGGAGGCCCGTGAAAGCCTCGCGTCGCTGGACCTGGATACCCGCTTCCACGGGACGATGGACAATCTGGATCGTCTGGTGGATTCCCTGGATCACAGGTCGGCGCTTTTTCAAAGGCGTTTGGACCGAATCACCCGCGAGATGGAAACGACGTTCAGAAATCTGAACGACCTTTCCCGAACGCTCAAGGACCAGCCTTCGAGTCTGCTTTTCGGCGGTCCCAAGCCCGAACGAACATGGAAGGAATGACTCTCGTGAAACATCTTCGGTTCGTCGTTTTCCTATTGTCCGGAATTCTAATGAGTTCGTGTACGGGGAAGTTTCAGGCCCCCGAAACCCGATATTACCTGCCGGAATACGATCCACCTCGGATGGAAGAGCCACGGGAGATTCTGAAGGCCCGGCTGGAGGTGGAGCGTTTCCAGGTTGCCGCCTTGTATGACCGATTTCCCATCGTGGTTCGGGAGGGCGCTTATCGGTGGGATCACTATGTCTACCAATTGTGGCGCGTGCATCCGGGAGACCTGTTGAGTGACTTCTTGATTCGGGATCTTCGGTCGGCGGAGCTGTTCGATGGAGTGGTTCGTCCCGAGAGCAGCTTGAGAGCAGACTTCCGCGTGGAAGGAGAACTGGAGGAGTTCATCGAATGGAATGACCCGGAAGGACGCTGGGGTGTGCTGAGTGCAACGATCACGTTGCTGGACCTGGGCGCGGTGGACGCAACCCGGCGCCTCGTGTTCCAGCGATCCTACCACGTCAAGGAACGGGTCGAGGGCGAGGGTCCCAAGGCGGTGGTGAAAGCCATGAGCGGGGCCATGCAAACGTTCTCCGGCCGATTGATCCGTGACGTGTACGGAGAAATCCACGCTCGCATGCACCCTGAAAATCCGTAGCAGCCCGTTGATAAACAGCATTGCGGGCAGGCCGGTCAAAAAGCATGTGATGCACGGCGGGCGAATCCTGAGAAATGAGGCGTACATCCAGTACGCCGCAATGACGAAGGATGAAGCCCAACGAAGCAGATCGCGTTTTTCGACGGCCTGGCAGGCGGAGCGCCGTCCCCTCTCCATACCCCCGGTAGAACGGCTTCGGATCAGATGGCCGCCCACGTCTTCGCGCATTCTGCAAGGATACCCTGTCCAAGAACGTGGGCCGCACCGTCACCGTGATTCGTGAAACGGAAGAGTCATGAGCGGGACGGTGTGCTTCTGAAATCCAATTCCTGAAATTGTTCCAGCGTGACTTCGGCATCCCTCTCGAGAATCCTCTCCCAGAAGAAGGCGGAAAGAATTCCCACGAAAGCTCCTGAACGGCTCAGCGGGAGATTGACCACCGCCAGGGTCCTGGACTGACCGTGCATCAAGTAATACGTGATCATGGTGCTGGGAACGTGTTTGTTCAGGGTCTTCTTCACCGCATCATAGTTGGAGAAATCATGTCCCTTGATTCGGCGGGCGGCTTCCTCATGCGGACAGTAGGCGCACAGGACCCGTCCTTTCGGATTAAACACCACCAGGCCCGCATACAAATGGCTTCTATCCGGTACTTCCGTGAAGAACCCCTCCAGTAAAGGGGATAACTCCTCGGACTGGACCTCCGGGAACATGGCGGCCATGTCTCTCCTGAGCTCGGACAGGTCCTCCAGCACCTTGTGGCGGAAACTTGCGGCCTGTTCCGTAGGTTTCGGTGTGCAGCCGAGCAGGCCTAAAACCAGGAGCCATGGCATCCACTTGATGCGGGGCATGATCATGAGCATACTAATACTTCAGCCTGCCGGCAATACGGTTTGTCAACGGGCTGGTACCAGGCTGTTGACAAACGCGATCTGCTGTGTTGCGTTTCATCCTTCGTCATTGCGACGTACGGGTTGTACGCCTCATTCCTCACGATTCACGCGCCTTGCATCTCATCGTTTTTGAACAGCCTGTCGTAAATGCTGTTTTTCGACGGGCTGTTACGTAAGCATCCAACGCCGGGAGTTCTTCACGCGGATGCGAAACTCGGGTTACCGTTTTTCTTCCTTCGGCACACAATCGTTCTCCAGGATACGCGCACACCGGCGAGGTCCGGAAAAACAGCCGGATGTCAGGTTCCCGCCAGTGAACACGGCACGGCACGCTTTGTGCTTTCTCTTGTCGTCAAAGGGCATTCCATGGCCGGTTGTATCGCCCAAACACCTCACCAGTTGGCCCTTTTGCTGGTGAGGTTCTTTTTTCCGAACCCAACGCCGCCGCCCAACCCGCAACCCGGTTCCGCCTCCGTCCTCAAGCATCCCCTGTCCGGTTCACATCGAAATCCGCAGTAAGAAACGTGTGGTCCGACGGTTTCGGAAGCGCCCGGGCCTCACGGTCGATCCAAGCGTTCAGGCAACGTTTCGCCAAGGCCGGCGTGGCCCAGATGTGATCGATTCTCCAGCCTAAGTTCCGTTGCAGGGACTTGGGCAGCCGATAATCCCAGAACGTGTAATGGCCGGGGTCCGGATGGTGCATGCGGAAGACGTCCGCAAAACCCCACTTCCGAATATCCTCCAGGGCGGCGCGTTCCCTGGGATGAAAGCCGATCTGCCCTTCCAGCAAGTCTGGGTCGTACACGTCCAATCGTTCCGGAGCCACATTGAAGTCCCCCACCCACAATAACCGCTCCCCAGGTTGAAAGGAACGTTCAAAATAGCGAAGAACGCGTTGGAGAAAACGGAGCTTTTCGTCGAAGAACACCGTGTCGGGACTCCGTCCCTGAGGGACGTACGTGTTGAGGATATGAATGTCGTCGACACGCACGGTCAACACTCTGGCCTCGTTTATCGGCAGCCCGTCTCCGAAATCCCTTCGGAATTCCTGGGGTGGGCGTTTCGAAGCAACGGCTACGCCGTTGTACCCCTTCTGGCCATGATGCGCTACGTAGTATCCTGCGGATTCAAACGCGGCCGCGGGAAAAAGATCGTCCTGGACCTTGGTTTCCTGAAGGCAGAGTACATCGGGTTGATGAATCTTCAGCCAATTCAGAACAATAGGCATCCGGACACGTATGGAATTGGTGTTGAACGTGGTGATTTTCCAGATCATGGTTCCTCTCGGTCCGCCTGTCTCCAGGGGCTCCGGCGGCCGCCGGAAGACGCGGCGTCACAATGAGAGCGGAGCAAACCGTTTTGTTCTTGTGTCCACCGAATCCGTCTGATATCTTAGGCAAAATTTGTTGTGGTTGCAAGTTATGTCAGGCAGACGGCCATCCCGACTTGCGGGTTTGGCCGTCTTTTTTTGGTGTGTCGCTCCAGAACAGCCCGTTGATAAACGGTATTGAGGGCAGGCCGGTGCAAAGCGATGAGATGCGGTCACGCCGGAGGCGTCACCGCGGATCGTGTTTTTCAACGGCCGGATAGGTGTATTCGGAGGGGTTCCACATGGAAGTACGTTTCGCCGTTATTGCGTCCTATTTTGCGGTGGTGCTGGCCATCGGTCTATTGGCCCGCAGCCGATGGAAATCGACTCCGGACGAGTACTTTCTTGCGGGGCGGGGATTGGGCGGTTTTGTGCTGCTGGGAACCATGGCCGCCACCAATTTTTCCGCCTTTACGGTTTTTGGAGCCTCCGGGGCGGGCTATCGGGATGGATACGCTTTTTTCCCCATCGTGGGTTTCGGCACCGGTTTTATGGCGCTTACCTTTTGGCTTATCGGGAAAAAGACCTGGGAGCTGGGCAAGACCTGGAACCTGGTGAGCCCCGCGGAACTGGTGGCGTTGGTGTATCGGAATCGAACCCTTTCCGTGCTTTTCGCGGCCGTCATGATCGTCTTCACCGTGCCCTACCTGGCGCTGCAACCCATGGCCGGTGGATACGTGCTCCAGGAACTCTTTGGAATCCCCCACTCCATGGGCGCGACATTCATTACCGCCGCCATCGTGATGTATACGTTCCGGGGCGGATTGAAAGCCGTGGCGTGGACGGACGTGTTTCAGGGACTGCTCATGGTCCTGCTCATGATCACGGCTCTGTTCCTCGTGGCCTCTCATTACGGAGGCCTGGAGGCGGCCAACGAAGCGGTTCGTGGAATCAATCCGGAACTCATGGCCAGACCCGGGGGAGAAGGACGTTTCGGACCGGAGCTGTGGTTCAGCTTTCTGATGCTCTGGTTCTTTTGTGATCCCATGTTTCCGCAGCTGTTCCAGCGTTTCTTCAGCGCCAATAACCTGCATGCTCTCAGAAGAACCATGCTGTTCTATCCCGCTGTATGTACGGTGGTCTTTTTCCTGCCCGTCACTCTGGGTGTTTTCGGCCATATCTCCTTTCCTGGTCTTTCCGGAAAAGAGGCCGACCGAATTCTGCCTCTGATGCTGACGCACATCGGAGGAGACTTCCTGGGCACGTTGATCATGTCGGCCGGTCTTGCGGCCCTTATGTCCACTATGGACTCCCAGTTGCTCACCTTGAGTTCCATTTTCTCCCGTGATGTGTATCCGCTCCTGGTGCGCACGCAGACGGACAGCGCCATTCCGGGCAGAATCTTCGTGGTGGGTCTTGCGGCCGCCGGCCTGCTGCTCGCCATGAATCCTCCGGCTTCCATCATTCAGATCGCAACGCAGACGTTCACGGGACTGGCCGTTCTGTTTCCCACGGTTCTGTTCGGACTCTATTCCAAAAAGCCCCAGGCCAAGGCCGCCGTTTCTTCCATCCTTGTGGGAGAGGCCATGGTGCTGTTGTCCTATATGGGCTATCTGCCCACGGATCGGTTCCTGCCCGCGGCGCCCATCCTGGCGGTCACCTTCCTGGTGTACATCGTCGTATTCAAGGTGTGTTCCTGGGACGGATTTCATCTTTCCTTGCCCAGTCGCAGGACGTTGGGGTTCTCTCTGGGCTTCGGTCTGGTATTCCTGCTTTCCGTAGACTGGTGGCAATGGCGGTCCACGGTTGCCTTTATCGGAGGCTTTCCACTGTGGATGGCCTATTTTGTGGCTCTTTCCGCCATACAGACCGTATTGATGAAATGGTGGATCCAGGATGCGGAGTGCGCGGCGCAAAATCCATGACCCTTGCGCCCGGCTTCTCAGATCCGCAGGGCGAACATCGTGATGTGGACATGCGTTTGGCCGTGAAGGCTTTATCGATGCAAAGGAGCGCCTTTAGCAGGCCGTCTTTTTCTGGTTCTGTTCTCGGGACTGGGATATAATAGATCCGAAAGGACATATCCAGCAGCTCGCGGATAACCCGTATTGCGGGCAGGCGGTTGAAAGAAAGGAGAAGAGCGTGGCTGTCAAAGTGATCATCGATCGAGTGGTAAAAGAAGAACACCGGGAAGAGGCCATCGAACTCATTCGGAGGCTCAGGAGCCAAGCCATGATGCAGCGGGGGTATATTTCCGGGGAAACATTGGTATCACAAAGGAACCCCAACCACGTGGTGGTCGTCAGTACCTGGAATAACTTGGGGAATTGGCTGGACTGGACGGACAATGAGAGCAGGAACGCTCTGGAGCGTGAACTGGCTCCGTTGCTGGCATCCCCGGCCTCGTTTGAAGAATTTGCCCTGGGCGCGGTATGATTCACCGGCCTGCCCGCAATAGTGTTCATCCACGGGCTGCTATCAGGCGCTGTCGGGATGTGTCGGAGCTGGATTCCAGGGTGCAAACCGGGCGAGCAGCACGATGCCCGGCGCGGCTCCGAGAACGCTCACCGTGTAGAACATGGGCCAACCGAAAGCTTCCGCCATGAATCCGGTGGGAACACCGGCCAGAACCCGGGTCACCGCCATGAGGCTCGTCAGGAGCGCGTACTGGGTGGCGGTGAACCTCCGGTCGCACAGTCCTATGAGAAACGCCACAAAAGCCGCCGTACCCATGCCTCCCGAGATGTTTTCTATGGCCACGGCGCATACCATCGCCCCGAAATGAGGTCCCAGCAGCGCCAGTCCCGTGAAGGAGAGATTGGAAACGGCCTGGAGAACGGCGAATACCCATAAGGAACGGTGGATCCCGATTCGCGCCACGATCCCTCCTCCGGCCAACGTCCCCAAAATGGTTCCGGCAAGGCCGAAGGCCTTGTTGGCCGTTCCCACTTCCGTTCGGGAAAAGCCCAGATCCAGAAGAAAGGGAGTGGTCATCGTCGCGGCAAGGATGTCTCCCAGTTTGAACACCACGATGAACAGCAGCATTTCGACGGCCCCGGGACGTTGGAAATACGAAGCCAAAGGACTCCAGACGGCTTCCCGGAGGGTTCGAGGAGGTTTTTCGTGTTCGGGAGTCCTCGGCGCCATATAGGTGAACACGGCGCAGGCGGCCATGAAAAGAGCCATGAGCCCGTACACGTTCCGCCAGGACAGATGGTCGGATAATACAAAGGCCAGGGCTCCGGACGTCAACATGGCCAGCCGATATCCTACGACGCTGGTGGCGGCTCCGGCTCCCCGTTCCGGCTCCGTCAGGACATCGGCGCGGTAAGCGTCCACCACGATATCCTGGCTGGCGCTCAAGAAGGCCACGGTGAGCGCCAGCGCGGCGACGGTCCATGGGTTGACTGCGGGCGAAGACCAACCCAGCGCGAAAATGGAAACCGCCGTGAGTAATTGGGCCGGCAGGATCCAGCCTCTCCGCCTGTCCAGCCAGGGAGGCGAGAACCGGTCCAGAAGGGGGGCCCAGAGCATCTTCAGCGTGTAGGGAAGACCGACCAGGGAGAAAATACCAATAAGGGAAAGGTCCACATGTTCCGTCACCATCCAGGCTTGAAGCGTGGAACCGGTGAGGGCGAGCGGCAATCCTGAAGAAAACCCCAAACCCAGGAGAACGGACACGCGGCGGTTCAGATATACGCGGATCCATGGTTTCATAGGCCGCTCCAACGTCCGGAAGTGAAAGTCCGGCAGGTCTCCAAAGAACGCGATCCCCCTCTACGCCGGCGGCGTGGCGCCGGATTTTCGTGCGTTCACGAATGCGCCCGCGCGGGTGGAACCGGATGTCTTGGCGGCGTGTCCCCGGCGGGTTTCACCCATGGGGATCCGTAAACCCGCTCGAGCCCGGTCGAAGACCCTGCCCGCGGACCCTGGTCATGAGCCCGTTGATAAACGCCCTTTCGAGCAGGCCGGCAAAAAAAAACGATGAGATGCAAGGCGCGCAAATCCTGGGAAATAAGGCGTACAGCCGGTACGCCGCAATGACGAAGGATGCGGCGTCACGCCCCAGGCGCGCCGGCGGATCGCGTTATTCAACAGCCTGTTGTTCATGGCGGACATCTCGGGAAGAAAAGCACGGCGATCATACTCCTTCCGCACCTTGGGCTGCAAGCGGGATGGAGCCTGTGCAACATTTTTCTCGGAATTCCCGGAATACCGGACCCTCCCGACCCTTCCGACTATCGCGTTCCCATTCGGATGCCGTCTCGGGTCCAAAAAGCTCGCGGATCGGCATCCAGATTTGTTTGAAAAAAACGTCCATCCGCCAACGCCGCGTGTCACAGGAGCCGCTTTACATCCGCGGCTGTTTTCGTTATGTCCCTCCAAGGCAACCCCTAGCAGTGATGGGATGGCCCAGCCCCTCTCGAAGGGGTATCATGGAGTAGCCACAAACCCATGAAGGAGGCCATCCCATCACTGCCAAGACGTCTTCCCCGTTTCCGGGGTTGATTGAATGAGGTCGTATGTCCGAAATGCCTACAGCCGGGCAAGACTACGAGGATGTGACCGCCGTGGTCCTCGCCGGTGGATCGAGCCGTCGTTTCGGTGAAAACAAAGCCATGGTCGACGTATTCGGCGCGCCCTTGATCCAAAGGGTTCTGGAAGTCCTGCGGGACTTGTTCCGGAAACTTCTCCTGGTGACCAACGACGCGGCGGCCTTCCGGGATTTCCAGGCCCCCGTGGTGGAAGACCTCGAGAAAGGAATGGGCCCCCTGGGTGGAATGTATACGGGTTTGAAGACCATGGAAACACCGTATGCCTTTGTGTGCGCCTGTGATATGCCGGACCTGAACGCCAATTTGGTTCGCCTTCTGGTGGAACAGCGCCTGCAGTATGATGTGGTGGCGCCTCGCGTGGACGGATGGCTGGAGCCGCTTCATGCCGTGTATTCGAAGACCTGCCTGGACCCCATTCAGGAATTGCTGAACCGGGGGGAACGCCAGATTTTCCGATTCTTCCCCAAGGTTCGGGTACGATATGTGGAGCGCCGCGAACTGGAGACGGCGGATCCGTCGTTACGCTCGTTTTTCAACATCAATACCCGGGCCGATCTGCTTCAATTTCTGACTGCCCCCCGGCGGAGGGGCTCGGCGAGACACGGAGAGGTGGAAGATTGAACGCTTCCCGCGGTTCTTCCTTCGATGGGGGCTTGCCGCCCGACGGTTTTGCGATCCCCGCCGTTCCACCTCATCCAACCGCCCGGAACACGGAAGATCCTCCCGAACCCCAGGGAAAAGCTTCCCTGGCGCGCCGCATCAAAAAGCGCATCTGGAGCCGGCGACACGCCTTTCTGGTGATGTGCGCTCCGGGACTCGAGTCCGTGTGCGTCGACGAACTCCGGCAACTGGGCGTGCAGGTTTCCGCTCGCTTGCGTGGAGGAATCGAATTCACGGATTCTCTCTCCACGGCCTATGCCGTACACCTTCACGTGAGGTGCGCCGGTCGGGTGCTCCTGCGCGTGGCGGAATTCCGGGCCGGAGCCTACGAAGAACTGTTCCATCGCACACGGAGGATCCTTTGGGAAACCCTTCTGCATCCACGCTGCGAACTGGAATTTCGTGTTTTCACAAACCGATCTCGAGCGGGCCATTCGGGCAAGCTCGAGGAAACGGTTCGAGCCGCCATTCGGAGACGTTGGATGGATCAGGGCGGCGAACCCGGCCGAGCGGATGCCGGTAACGGCGGAGACCGTCCGGAGACGCAGGGCGCATCCACCTTCGTCCAACGGGTATATGTCCGAATGGAAGAGAACCGGTGCGCGATCAGCATGGACATGACCGGACCCTCTCTTCATTTCAGGGGATACAGGACCGAGGTGCACCGTGCTCCCCTGCGGGAAACCATGGCGGCGGGCCTCCTGCTGGCGGCCGGACGCCGGCCCGAAGAGCCCCTGCTGGACCCCATGTGCGGTTCGGGAGTATTTCCATTGGAAGCGGCGCTCATGGATGCAGGCAAGCCCCCGGGGGCGGGAAGGGAGTTCGCTTTCATGTTCTGGCCCGGTTTTCGGAAGGCCGCCTGGGCGTATCTTGTGAAACAGGCCTGCTCTCGCATCCGGATTTCGGGCGGCGGGAGGATTTTGGGCCGGGACGTGGATCCGAAGGCCCTGAAGGCCGCGGAGACCAATGCGCGTAACGCCGGACTCGAGGGATGGTGCGCCTTCGAACGGATGGATTTCTTCCAGGCGCCCCCACCCTTCGACCACGGCATGGTGGTCCTCAACCCGCCCTATGGAAAGCGACTAGGGGCGACTCTCTCCCAGGAGCGTTTGTTCGACCGCATCGGGCGCAAGCTTCGCCGGGAATACCGGGGATGGAAGGCGTTGGTGCTGGCCCCGGGGAATGAAGCGGCCCAGGCGCTGGGATTGCGCGCCGAAAGAATTTTTCGTCTCGACCATGGCGGGATTCCGGTTCATGCCCTGTACACCCGGATCCGGTGAACCGGGAGGAGGCGTCGGTAAGATCTCCACAGGGAACGGCCATGGCGGGCGCCGGCGGACATGCGCTTTTTTTCACGCGGCATGGGGAAATTCTTGAATTGCAGCGCTTCGTGAGGTAATATCCCCCCATCATCTCACTGGGGGATCGTCTAGCGGCAGGACGGCAGACTCTGGATCTGTCTACCGTGGTTCGAATCCACGTCCCCCAGCCAGCACATGCGAGAGGGGTCACGCCGGGAGGCCGCCCCTTTTTTCTTTTTGCGCCGGAAGCGGTCTCCAGCGGCTCAAGGCCACGCATTCGGTCCACCAGAGGGTCGTGACGGATCCCAAGGAACCATCATCGACCGATTCTCCACCGCGCCTTCCCGTCCTATCCATATACGGGCGAAAAGACGTGGAGGGACGGAATCGCTTGGAAGACAAGGACATGAAGGGAACCTGCTACGTCAAGGAATTTCTGGAGAAAGGCGGGGAAGGCGGCTATGCCGAGTACTGGTTCACGAAAAAGGGAGAAACCACCCCTCAACCCAAGAGATCTTACGTACTTCTGTTCGAACCTTTCGGGTGGATTGTAGGTACCGGATACTACCGATAACGAGGCGAACGCGCACCGTACACTGCTGTCGTACATTCCCCGACAACTCAGGCGCAGGGGACCTCGAGCGTTCCCTGGCGCCGGTTTCCGCCGAAACCCTGGTGCGAAGACCTCTGGTGATGCAGCCGTTCACAGGCTCGCCGGGGGAACGACGTTCCCCCGGACCCCATCATTCCTCCAGAACTTCCGCCTTGGTGATCACCACCGGCTCCAGGGGCGCGTCGTCGTGGAAGCCTTTGCGGCCCGTGGCCACGGCTTTGATGGCGTCCACCACCTCCCGGCCCCGCACCACGGTTCCGAACACGGCATAGCCCCAGCCCTGGGCGTTCTTGGCGGTATGGTTGAGGAAATCGTTGCGTTCCACATTGATAAAGAACTGGGACGTGGCGCTGTGGGGTTCCCGGGTGCGGGCCATGGCCACGGTGTAGGGTTCGTTTTTCAAGCCGTTGTCCGCTTCGTTGCGGATGGGCGGCCGGGTGGCCTTTTCCTTCATATCCGGGGTCATGCCGCCCCCCTGGATCATAAACCCGTTGATCACCCGGTGAAAGATGACGCCGTCGTAATGGCCGTCCCGCACGTATTCCAGGAAATTGGCGCTGGTTTCGGGCGCGCGGTCTTCGTCCAGTTCCAGGACGATGTCTCCCATGGTGGTTTCCAATTGGATCACGAAGCTGCTCCTTTCCGGTCCGGTCTCCCGCCGAGCCGGATTACGCAGCGCAATCCAAACTCCCGGCGGGGTGTGTGCTTCCTATATCAGGCGGAGGGTGGGTTTCTCAAGTGGAAGAGGGAAAGCGGAATCGATGGTCCGTCCTTTGGACGAACTCCAATATCAGGGGATGGCCTGAGTCGGGGACTTCGGACTACGACGCGAGGCCATGAAAAATCGATCCTGCCCAGCCGGGGCGAGGAGGTTACGCTAAAAAACGCCCATGGTGTGGTGGAACGTACGCGGCTCCGGGGGGTCCCAATGCGGCAGGAAATACTACAGAAAAACCGTTTCCCGGGTATCCAGCGCCTGGTGAATCGCAAAGGTAACCCGGCTGGTTTCCAGCAGCTCGGCGACGGGAATGGGCGGAGGTCCACCTTCGGAAACCGCTTCGACAAACGCGCGGAGTTCCCCGTCGTGCCCCTTGTCCTGCCGCGCCCGTTTCCTTTCCGTTTTGTTCCCGCGGTATTCGATCCACTCGCGGAAATCGTCCAGAACCCAGCAGGCGCCGTCCGCCGCCGCCTCCAACTTCTCCTTGGGATAGGCCGGGTGCCCCAAAGCGTAATACAGGATGTTTGCGACGGAACCGTCCTCGTAGGTCAACGTCACGGCGGCCGAATCCCGGTCCGTATGATCCGACCGATCCGACCGGATACACGCCGCCTGCACGGTCCGCACCGGGGATCCCACCAGGAAGCGCAGCGTATCCACCATGTGGCAGGCTTCCCCCAGGATTCTTCCGCCTCCCTGAACCGGGTCCTGGATCCAGGAATCTCGGGGGATGAACCCGGCGTTTACCCGGTAAGAAGCCACTAGCGGTGTACCCCGGCCGGCCAGCCCTTCCCGGATACGGAGTATCATCGGGGAAAACCTGCGGTTGTATCCCACCATGAGTAGAGGCGCGTCGGGGCGGGCGGCAGCTTCCATCAAGCGTTGTTCGATGGAACCGAGTTGTTCGGCCCGGATGCACAGAGGTTTTTCCACGTAGACATGCTTGCCCGCCGCCAACCCCTCTTCCACCAGAGGACCGTGCAGGTCATGGCGGGTAAGTATGAATACGGCATGAACCGACTCATCCTCCAGGACTTCACGCGCACTTTCCGAACAGTAGGCGAATCCGAATTCGGCGGCCACAGCTTTAGCCGTCATCCCCCGGCCCGTGGTCACGCCTCGCAGCCCCACTTGGGGGAGGCGGGCCAGCCGGGGCAGCAGCACAGACCGGGCGAAGTTCCCTGCACCGATGACTCCCACGCCGACGGCCCCTGCGGACTTCCGGGTCCTGCGGGAAAAGACGGGAATTCGCGCGGGTTCCGGGGAAGGGTCGTATTCCAGCACTACGCCCAGCGAAGGTTCCCGGCCCCCGGTGATCAACGCATAGGCGTCCAGGGCCTGGTCGAAGGGAAACCGGTGGGTGATCAGGGAACGGACGTCCAGGCGGCCCTGCATCATAAGGTCCAGCACGGCCTCCATGTTCCGCTGCTCCGTCCACCGGACATAGGGCAGGGGGTAGTCGTGACCCCGTTCCTCGTACTCGGCGTCGTAACGGCCCGGCCCGTAGGACATGGACAGGCGCAGGTCCAGTTCCTTCTTGTAGTACACGTCCCGGGGGATATCCAGGCCCACCAGGCCCACGACCACCACCCGGCCTTTCAGCCGGGAAATCTCTCCCGCCAGGGCCGCCAACTCGCTGCTCGGAGACGCGGCCGTGAGGATCACCGCGTCCATGCCCGCGCCCGTGCTGAATCGGGCCGCTTCCCGGACCAGGGTCTCGCTCGGCGCCGCGGCGTCGGCTCCCAGCGTCTTCGCCAGGGAAATCCTTCCCCCGTCGATGTCCGCCCCCAGGACCCGGCACCCGTGGGCCTTGCAGAGCTGCACGGTAACCTGACCCAGCAGCCCGAGACCGATGACGCACACCCGTTCCCCCAGGGTGAGGGCCGCCTGACGTACTCCCTGCAGGGCTATAGCGGCCACCGTGGCGAACGCGGCTTCCTCGAAGGAGAGGGATTCTCCGCCGGCGATTTCGGGTACTCGGACGCACAGGTTTCGGGGCACCACGTTGAATTCCGCATGATTGGCATAGCCGGCTCCGCCGCAGGACACCCGGTCCCCCACGCTGAGACTTTGTACCCCTTCCCCCAGTTCTCGGACGAACCCCGCGCACGAATACCCGAGAGGCGCCGGCGTATCCAGCAGCGACCGAACCTTTTGCAGGGTGGCCAGAATGCCTTCCCTCTGGGCCGAGGCCAGCGTCCTGCGCACCAGGTCGGGCCGGGCCCGGGCTTTGCCCCAAAGGGACATGCGGGCCAGCGAAACCAGCATCTTTTCCGTTCCAGCGGAAACCACGGAGGCTTTGGTCTCCACCAGAACCATGCCGGGCGCAGCCCGGGGCCTCGGAACCTCGGCGAGTTCCATTTCACCGGTGCGGTAAGATTGGATGAGTTGGTTCATGGTGTGCGACCGCCCCACGCAAATCTGGAAGAAATGATGAAGTCGTGTAAAGCTCTATTACGCCAGCACGGACAGAAAAAGATTTCGATTCATATCCACCAGGCGATCATCCTCCGCGAACCGAAGGGCGTACTCAAAGGCGGCTTGCCGCATGCGGGTACGCGCTTCCGGATCCAGTGCGGCCACCCGCTCGATTTCCCGGACGAAGGCCTGTTCATTGGAAAGCGGGAGGACCGTTCCCGCACCTGCCGCACCGATATCTTGCCAGGGAGTCCGATCGCTGATCAGCACCGGGATGCCGCTTCCAAGAGCCTCGACGATAACATGGCCGAAATTCTCGCCTCTGGTGGGTAGAAAAAAAAGATCATAGTTGGATAGCGTTTCCACGACTTGCTCATTCGGGATCGCACCATGATAGGTCATGTGGACATACGGGGGCAACCTCGAGGCTAATTCCCGGCAATGTTGCCAATACGTGCTGTCACTTACGGGTCCATATATATGGAATTCCAAAGGAACACGCGCGAATGACAACACACGCAAAGCAAAGTCGAGGTTTTTCATAGGTGCGATGCGGGAAAGGAACACGATGCGCAGTGGACCCTTTTCCACCACTGTGGATTTATTATGATACCCCAGAGGGTTCAACGAAGAGCTCAATTTAGGTGGCAGGTCCGGGGCAATCGTGATGTGCCCGGCACCGTTGTGCATATTCCTTCGGATATCGTGGGCTTCGAATTCACTGGAGGCTTGCCAAACAACTCCCCTATGTAAGCCAGCAAGGTCACTCATTCGGCGATACCACAGCTTCTTTCGACGCTTTAATTCCAAGGCGCCAAATGACAATTCTCCCCGCGGTGCCAATATCACAGGACACGTTGGCATTAGTCTTAGGCGACGCATCAGCAGTGGTCCAACGCTGAATATCGGGTCAAATAGGCTATTCAAGTATACGGCATTGTGAGGCGTGATTCTTGCTATCCTGGCAAACGCAGCTGGGGTCCAACTTCCGGGTGAAGCATAATACACTATTGATTTGCCTATGTGCTTCCAAACGTTTGCCGTCACGCCGGGATATCTTTGTTTCTCTCCATCGTCTCGATCGGAAGTAACTATGCGGAATACAAACTCATCCCCTAAATGATCCACCATGTTAGATACAGTCCGTACCGGGCCACCCGATTTGTGTCCGGGCAAATAGAATCGCAGAAAGGTCAAGATCACAGGCCGCAAGAATACCTCATGGAGCAAGTTTGAGGGCTCTTAATACACTACATATCCTTCTTCACATTCTCTCCTATCCCAATTCGGTGTCCAGAGAAACGGTAGACCAAAGGAGTTTGTGATTAGTATCCAGGGCTGTAGCTGCATCAATGCTCTTGAAACAAAAGGGTAATAGCATATAAGCAGCCGGTTTTTAAGCGAGTTTTTACGACGCAAGTGTAACTGCTCTCGAACGCCACGGAGAATCCGGTCGCGGTCCACCTCTATAAACATGCTCCATAATCGACAGGAAATAGGCAGCGCCGCTTTCACCGTTCAGCGAGCGCCGAGCCCAATTCTGAAGAGCACGACGCTCTTCGCGACTAATGGGACCCTTATCTATAGCCCTATCGAGAGCGGAAGCGAGGGCCGCTACATCCCCGGGCGGCACAAGCTCCCCGAAGCCGGAAGCCTTGACCGCGCAAGCGCTTCCGCACACATCTGTCACGATGGCGGGTACTCCAGCCAGAAGAGCTTCGCTAACTACGGCTCCCCAGCCGTCGTAATGGCTGGGAAGCACGAGAACATGCGACTGGCCAATTACCTGTCTGGCCATTTGGTTGGACACGATACCGTACCACCGAATCCGGGAAATAATACCCAAGTATTTAGACAGACTATTCAGTGATTCTCGCTCCGGACCATCGCCAACAATATCCAACTCCCAAGAATTTGATTTAACCCGTGCCAAGCCATGGAGCAGTACATCCACTGCTTTAAGCGGTATCAACTGTCCCACAAAGGAGATGCGAAACCGACGATGTTTCTGGACAAGTATCTCTTTCTCACCGTTGGAGGATAAACTTTCGAGAAAGTAGGCAAAGGGAAACACCTTTTCTCTTGGAAACCATGCCTTCCGATACCACTCAGCGCCACTATCTCCTATGGCAAGCACAAAATCCAGTTTCCGCCTAATTCGAAGGGCCTGGACTCGATCCCGCCATAGAAGAATATTCCGTCGCTGCCCCAGAAAATCGATTCCAAAAAAGGTGGGCACTTCAACATACACTCCACAATCAGAATCTCTCAGCAACAAACGACGGCTGACAAATCGGACAAGACCATCTGCTGAAAAGCCCGAGAATATATGAACCGAGTCTTTACTCGAAAAAGCCGACACAAGATTGGGCCACTCTCTTGTCGAGGGAGCCATCAAAACAAAAACCTTGCCAAAATCAGGTATATTCCATCCGCTGGATGTGTGTCGTTTAGAAACGTTAGTCTCCGTAACTAGCACAACCTGGACACCCGCTGCTTCTGATAGAGATCTAAGAAATGGAGCCTGATGAATGGACGGTATGGTCTGCCAGAAAATAAATCTTGGCATAAAATGTACCCTACGGCTTCTTCTCCATTGTACTGTATCCAACAAGAACAAACATTAATAGACCAATATAACCCATTGAAAAAAACACATATTCACCGAGATTGACTGCATAACATGTCGCGAGCAAAAGCATTGATGGCATTTCATTCTGTCGTGCAACACGCCTGAAAAGCGCAATTGTGAATAATAGAAATACAACTCCCCCAACAATTCCATTTTCTTCAAGAACCGCAGTAGGAAGGAAGCCTTTTTCGATTGATGCCTCTATAGGGATACCAAACATGTTATCCGACTTTGGATTAAGCCAGTATGATACTGACGGCAAACCAAAGCCAATACCAGTCCATGGATACTTCTTAAAATTATTCCATGACAGCTCTATAAGTTGCGAACGACTCGCAAGTGCAGATTTAGACTGCTCATTCTCAATGTATTTTGATTTTAGAATAAACTTCTCCATGTGTCTGGATATTTCATAGAAATATACTATTGATATTGCCGATACTAATATAACGATAACAAAAACTGATTTCCTTACTATCACACGACTAAAATATATCAACCAAGACTGCTTTGCCACCATCGAGAAAAGCAATACGCCAAAGAATGCAATGGCTAAGGCGAATACCCCCGTTCTAGCCATTGAAAGGACCATGGTCAGATACCCTGTGAAAAGCGCAAACCTGAAATGCCATGGCAGCGGCGTAGAAGGATTTCGGGACAACCAGAGTCCTGACAGCAACGCCAAGAAGACTGATGTAAATATACCATATGCTTGAGGATGAGATAATATCCCTTGAAATCCATTCCCATTGAGATAAAACCCAACATCCATTGAGACAAGCGGCAAAGAGGATCCAATTACAACCACAAAGTATGTATATAAGTAAGCCAGCAAGAACGGCTTTAGGGTTGTCATTACCTGGAATGCCAACAAGATGCTCAACCCAACAAAAGCAAATGAGAATAACTTTAACAGTGCAACTTTAACGTTATATCCATATAACACGCTTGTTAAGAAGGCAGTAATAACAAAACATCCAAATAGAACACTATGCGTGGTTATGGGCGACCGTTTAGCAATTGCAAATACGTACAACCGCATAGATGCAGTAAATATAACAACCCATCGAAGAATATTTATGTGTTCTGGAGCGTTAAATAAGCCTGGATTATAGCTCAACATTAAAAACAAAATTGATATAGATATAATCGACTGGGCAGGTCCGAGAACACTGTACAATATTAATAGGATACAAACAAATGTAGTTGACCCTGGTATAAGCGATCGAATCCATACAATACCTAATAGGAGTATCGCGTGTCTGGAAAGTAAAATGCTATTACGCGTATTAGTCAATATGGTTCCATTTAACAAGTAACAATTGCACAGTATAGTTAGACAAATGTATACTATTATATATGTCTGGTTGCATCAATAAGTGTATCTAATACGATCTGTGTAGTGCGTTCCCAAGTGAACATAGCGGCTTGGGCAGTTCCAAGACGAACTAATTCTTCCCTTAGTTGTGGGTCAGCCAGGGTTCGTACAATTGCGGCTGAACAATCTTCAACATTCCTAGGACTGACTAGTAAAGCGGCCCCCCCGGTAACTTCCGGGAGGGCTCCGCGATTGCTGCATACCACGGGTGTGGCGCAAGCCATTGCTTCCACAACTTGCATTCCGAAGCCCTCTTCCAGGGAAAAGTCTATATAGATCGAAGCAGAAGAGTATAACTCCGCCAGTTCAGACCTGCTATCAGGACCCAGAAAAGGGGCAATACGGACTCTGTCTCGCCAAGGATACGGAGAAACGAGCTTCAGGATGTGCGCCTTCTGAGCTGATTTAACTCCAGCGATGAGGAGATTGTGAGGCACACGAGCTTTTAGTACATTGTCGTACACTTTCAGGACGTGTTGAAGATTTTCCTCAAGCGCACCCGTGTAAAAAACCAGAATGTACCCTTCTCTACTCGAATAAAGCCTCAGGATGGATTCTCTCGGAGATCTTGCCTTATGAATGTCTTTCGAATTCAGAGCAGGAGCGCATGGCGCATACCGAAGTTTTGAAGTTGGAAGCTCTACCTTGGATTCGAGCCAATGAGCAACATAGCGACTGTTGACTAGCACAGCATGAGAACCATGTAGCGATTTTCTCCATAAGATCTCATCAAGCGCCTGTGTAAGGGTGCCTTTTAAAGTACGTGTTTCAACACCTGCCTCATTATGGGCTCTTCTTATCCGCATGTTTACACCGTGGCAGGACATGACGGTTGCCTTGCCCATTTTAAGATGAGGTAAATCGGAGGGAAACCAAATCACGTTAGCATTCAATTTGTATGCTAAGATAGGCATGGCAAAATAGGCGTAAAACCAATGGTTAACCCACTTCACTGGTATATATGTAATATTTTCGTGTGATGGCATATTGCGGTATACATTATTTGATATATGTGTTACATATAGCCTGAAGCCGTTTATGTGTGGTATACGTTGCAAAATATTGTATAGGTATAAACCGACTCCTTTCATATCAGGAACTAAACATGAGCCATCAATCAATATTATCACTGTCGTTTCCATTTTATTGTTCACTTAAGCATTGTAACGATGTATCAGTTAATGTGAACTTCTTGTTAAGCATAAAACGCAGCACTATGCAACCCAACCTTCCGCCATACTATACGCCACAAACACACATTTAGTATTACGATACTTAAGCCTGTAGCAGCCGCAGCACCATCAACCCCATAGCTGGGAATCAGTATGGCGTTAAGGATGACATTTAAGATCATAGAAGATCCTATCCCCTTTAATGTTTCCATTTCGTTGCCGGTCATATTTAAAATATCATACGTCGATCCTGCGGATGCGGTAATCAACCATGCGACGGACAAGATAATCAAAGCGGTATAGCCTTCTTGGTAGGCATCACCGTAGAAAAGATTAATGATGGGGACACCGAACAGAATCAGTGTTCCCGCTACCGGCAAAGCTGCTAGGAAAACCATACGGGCGGCCAGGGTTATCAAACTCTGCAAACGCGCCTTGTCTCCCGCAGTATACAAGCGAGCGATTTCGGGCGCCAGAACTGCATTCACGGCACTAAGGGCAAAGATAACTAAACTGGCAAAAGAAAAAGCCACTCGATACAAACCCACCTCTTGTTTTCCTGAAAGTAGGCCCAACATCACAAGATCGGTTTGGCTCTGGACTATTTGCAGCCCGGAAATGGCTGACAAAGGCAGGAGGCTTCGTGCCCATATACGTATATCATAACTGGGCATGGAAGAGCTAACCTCCTTAGGCAAAGCCCGGAGAAGCAGCAACGCACCTGCTCCGAAAGCCAGGGTCACCGCCACGCAGTGAAGTAGCATGGCTTGGGGTGGAGACATGTCTCCTGCCCGGACGGCGACCAGCGCAAGACATAGAAATAATGCGGGTCGCAGGATGATATCGGGAATCTGGCCCTGAATGACATGGCGCAGGCCGCAAAGCGCGGCCCCCTTGAGCCGGTTCAGAGCTCCGAGAAAAACCAAAGGAAGTGCCCAGAAAAAAGTGCTAAATTGTTCCCATTCTCGCTCCCCTGCGAGCCACCAAGCTACTCCCCCAGCCGTCATACAGGTTATCAGTGAAAGTGCTATCGCGGCCTGATTAGCACGGCGCAATAGCCCTTTAAGCAAGTCCCAACGAGCCAATAGCTTATATCGGGCCGTCTCCCGCATCACCAGCGTGGGCATACCCAATTGAACCGGCACTGCAAGTACCGTTACTATGGAAAGCGCAAACACGTATATTCCATATCCCTCTGGAAGGAGCGCTCGGGCCAAAACGATGGAGACGGCAAAGTTTAGGAGGGTATCGATACATTTCAGCCCCACACTACCCAGAGCACTCCACGATAGCTCGGAACGGAGCCATCCATAGCCATGACGCCTTTTTCCTAATATATCAGACATGGTTACAGGCTTCAAGTGTGGGGGCCATTGCGGTACCCTGCAAAATCATATCCGGTATACACCAAAGACAGAACGGCATTTTGGCCTTAACTACCTGTTGAAAAACTCCGCCGACTCGGGCGTTTCTTGTTGTAGTTTTTTTGGTGTTTATAGTAATATAATCTGCTGAGAGTACAGGATAAAAGGATCATTAGATGGCACTCGGCAGGAAGAACCGTTCGAAACAGAAGGCTATGTGGGTTCTGTGCCAGGACGTAGCGCAAAGCCCCGGTCATCCTTTTTACAAGAAGCTGAA